>Ga0326728_10010507_pt1 | contig 21629 bp, 20 predicted proteins | sample MB3enrmetagenome_FD_207602 | JGI IMG/M metagenome (GOLD analysis project Ga0326728, IMG submission 207602) | Lab enriched peat soil microbial communities from McLean, Ithaca, NY, United States - MB31MN | ecosystem: Environmental > Terrestrial > Soil > Wetlands > Peat | place: USA: New York... | reverse complement strand
AAACCTCTGGAGAGCTGAGCTGCGCTCCCCGCAAATCTATCGACTGCTGCAAAAACGTAGGGGCCTAATGGCCATTTTCCGGCCATATTTGACGATGACGAGCCAAATTCACGCCGGATTTAGGTCGTACTGCCTTCTTGTCTATGCCAGCGGGTAATATGAGTCCGAGCTCAGTTAGGAAGTAAATTCTACAATGCCTATGTAACGCTTACATTTTGAGGCACCTCCTTGAGGAGCAGTTGGGCCCCAAGGTGTAGAACTCAAAGGTCACGATCACACCGTCATTTGGCAAGTGGTGTGCACTGCTCAATAGTCACTGATTCCCATTGGAAGCGGTCATCAACCCGGCCGCGATCCGAGCCCTCGCTCAGTGAATAATTTGATAAAACTGCGATTCGAGGCGGCGCAGGAGTGCGTCGTCGTGCGATGCGGCGAAATTACGTGCCGACGCAGATTAGACCAGGAGGCTACGGCAACTTAATGTACTTGCTTGGGGTCTTTCACTCCAGGGCCTCCGGGTCCGTCGCCATTCGGAAGATTCTCAGACAAACCGATCGCAGTGCGAAGGGTGAAATGCGCATATGTCAGATCTGAAGGTGGAAAGGTTCGTAGTTCCCTGAAAATGAGTTGATAGCCTAGTAAACCAAACCGAATTCTGGTGAATAAATCTCCTGGCGGATGCGACTTATCGCCGAACCAGAGGGGAGAAGTATGCCTATTTTAGACCAATCTTATAACAGCAATAAGGGCTCCTGCCTCAGGCGCTGTGTCCGATGCACCCTTTCCGGAGTTCTCTTCATCATAGCCGTTATCCTTACCGAGTGCGCCAGTTCGATTCCGGCGATTAGCGCCTCCAGCCCAGCGTCCTTTGTGCAGCAAGCTGCCAGTGCGGGTCATGGGAATCCCAGCTCTTTGAGCCTCGCCTTCCCTGCCAACACCCTGGCGGGCGATCTGCTCCTGGTGGCCTTCGACTACAAGGATGGCGTCACACCCTCCTCCGTCACTGACTCTCAGGGAAACGCATTCACCTCTGTGAGATCCCCGTTAACCACTCCAGCGGGAGCAGTCAGTAACGTCTACTATGCAAAGAACATCAAGGGGGGTGCGGATACGGTGACGGTTACCCTGTCGGCAACCTCCAGCTACCTTGAAGTTTATCTTAGCGAATACTCAGGCATCAATCCAACCAGTCCCATCGATGCCGAAGCGGGCGCCTCGGGCACCGCCGGCGCAGTTTCGAGCGGCGCCGCCACAACCACAGTGACAGGCGACATTATCTACGGCTTCTGTGTCGCGGACTGGGCTTGCACGGCGGGTTCGGGCTTCACCGCTCGCTCCACGCTCAACTCCAATCTCGTCGAGGACATGACGGCAGGCAGCCCGGGCCAGTACGCCGCGACGGGGACTGCGAACAACGGTTGGTCGATGCTGATGGTGGCCCTCAAGGCCGCTTCGGGCGCCGCCGTCGCGCCCCCCACGATCTCCAGCCCAACCACGGCAAGTGGGACCGTCGGCACCCCATTCGCTTATCAAATCACGGCCACCGACGGGCCCACTGCTTTCGGCGCGACTGGACTGCCCCAGGGCCTCTCGGTGAACAGCGCAACAGGATTGATCTCAGGTACGCCCGCATCGGCGGCCACCTCGAAGATCACCTTGAGCGCCACCAACGCATCCGGGACAGGCACCGCGACTCTAACGATCACGTTATCAGCCTTAACCCCAGCGTCCTTTGTGCAGCAAGCTGCCAGTGCGGCTAATGGGAATCCCAGCTCTTTGAACCTCTCCTTCCCTGCCAACACCCTGGCGGGCGATCTGCTCCTGGTGGCCTTCGACTACAAGGATGGCGTCACACCCTCCTCCGTCACTGACTCTCAGGGAAACGCGTTCACCTCTGTGAGATCCCCGTTAACCACTCCAGCGGGAGCAGTCAGCAGCGTCTACTATGCAAAGAACATCAAGGGGGGCGCGGATACGGTGACGGTTACCCTGTCGGCAACCTCCAGTTATCTTGAAGTTTATCTTAGCGAATACTCAGGCACCAATCCAACCAATCCCATCGATTCCGAAGCGGGCGCCTCGGGCACCGCCGGCGCAGTATCGAGCGGCGCCGCCACAACCACAGTGACAGGCGACATTATCTACGGCTTCTGTGTCGCGGACTGGGCTTGCACGGCGGGTTCGGGCTTCACCGCTCGCTCCACGCTCAACTCCAATCTCGTCGAGGACATGACGGCAGGCAGCCCGGGCCAGTACGCCGCGACGGGGACTGCGAGCAACGGTTGGTCGATGCTGATGGTGGCCCTGAAACCAAATCAGGCTGCCCCCGACGGTGCGCCAGAGAATGCAAGCGCCGCAGTCAGTCTTTCAACCACAAGCCTAACATTTGGGAACCTACCCGTAGACCTAACCAGCACGGCTCAGACAATAAGCGTGACCAACACGGGCAGCGCGGCCTTGAGCATCACCGGCATCGGCCTGACTGGCGCGGATCCCACCGACTTCTCCGAAGCCACCACTTGCGGCGCGTCGCTGGCTGCGGGAGGTAACTGCACCGTTGTGGTGTTATTCACACCTTTGACCAGCGGGAACCTCTCGGCGTCACTGACCGTGACAGACAACGCCCCCGGCAGCCCGCAGAGCGTATCGCTTTCGGGAGGGGGTAGCCACGACGTGGTTCTCACCTGGACCGCCAGCGCGACGCCGGGAGTTTCGGGCTACTACGTCTACCGGGGCACAGCTTCAGGCAAAGAGAGCACAACGCCACTGAACTCCACGCCGATCGACGGGACCTTGTATGCAGACTCGAATGTTACCGACGGACAAACGTACTACTATAAGCTCACGGCCGTAGGCGCTAATGGCGCGACGCAAAGTGTACAGTCCACCGAAGCTTCCGCGACCGCACAGTAGCTTCATCGCCAATGCCTCAGGGCTTGGTTGTTTCTTGCGTTGCCTCTCAATGCCGGCGTCCTTCCTCCCCCGGCATTACTCGAGTCGGCTGGTCATATGGATCTCATCCATCGGCCCGGCCTGCCTCTGGCAAGCCGCCGGTTGATCTAAACGTTCACTGTGTTGACGGGCCAGTGAAAGTTATCTAGAATTAGTGCGGAAGTGCATGCGGGCTGGTGTCCGTCCGGGACTTCAAATCCGACACCCGTCGGATATAACCTCAATGGTTACCGCTTTTACCGTGGTATTGCGCAACTTCTGAAACGTGGTATCCCTGTATATCACTCGAAATCGGCAGGGAGTACCTACGTTTTTCACTACACGCTTTGTGGGCATCCCGTGGCCCTTTCGCAGAGCGTAGGCGCACGTTACCCCTTCCCCGCCCCCTTCCGGCGCATCCTGAGCCAACCTGACGCACGGGCGAGCCATCCTAGGCGCTGGGGCCGCCTGCCCTCCCCCCCGGCCTTCGATTTCTTGGAAAGACGGTGCCGTCTGCTGCCGTGGAACGCGCAGCCGAAACCGGGCATCCTGAAAAGGTTGTCAACACTCTTGGCGGAGGTAGTGTCGTGACTAGGACGATAATATACTTAGCAGACCAAGTTGCACTACTCATCTTCACGGTTACGTATTTCCAACGCAAAACTAAATTGCCATTTTGGGTCCGGGGTCTTGAAGTCAGCGATGAATCTAAGGAAGTCAAGGATTCTTGCCTCCGTGGACCGGCGTTCGCTTAGCAGGGAAAAGTCACAGCTTGGGCACTTGGCTGGAAGCTTCTCACTGCCGGTCAAGGGTATCGAGATTCTGGTCTGACAGTGGGTACACTTGAAGACTATAGATAGGATTTCGTCGAGAGATATGAAGTGCTTGTTCTCTGTGGTCACGATACCTCCAGCCCTACCTGTAGGACCATAAATCTCAGAGGTAGGCGTTTGGATGGTCTAACATGTCGATCAGATTTTGAATTTGGCGGTCAAAAAGGGAGCAGTCAGAGACTGGTGACTTGCCTAGTGTAAAACCTTCGTCTAGTCCAGCATCATGCATGAATTTTGTGACGGCTTGGGGTGCCATTTCCTTGGAAAGAAAAGTTCGGGTCTTCTGGAGCCAGTCGTTCCAACTCGCCATCCAAGCCCCCTCGGCGCTCCTGTCTATGTACTTAATGGCGGTATTTGGATAACTGCGCCGAACGCCCATACCTTCCTTCACCAGGATTGAGAGTGCCTCTATTTTCTTGTTCCTTCCGACGAACAAAGATTTATAAGCACCCCATTGTGCTGCGCAGAGGCCAATAATGCCGCTGGGCAGCATTATCCAATGTGGAATAGGCACGGGGATGCCAGTCCATTTCTCGACCAGCCGTAGTACTCCCATTACAACTCCGACATAAAACCACCACGACTTTATGACCTGCTTAAGGTATCCAAGGAAGAGCTGCGCACCAGCCATGCGCACGATAATACCATATCGCACCTTGGGCGTTTGGCTGTATATACGCCCCTGTACCTTTGATGCCGTTTTCCGCCACTGAGTTCCAGTCAGCTTTGCACCCAGAGCCTTCTTCGGAACGCGCACGGGCTTGCTAAGCAGCAATCGACAACGCGCCATTGCTTGGCCCCAGCCTGCTAAGGCTCACTTGGCTAGGTGCGCCTTGCAACGCGTTAGGCGTCTTAACATCTTCTCCCTGTTGCCTTGTTCTGGGCGCCCCTCCTGACGGCGTGCGACGAGACTGAAAAACAACTCCAGCCACTGCCTAGCCTCGTCCCATCTCTTCAATTTTACGAGTGCGGTGCTAAAAACATCAACCCACCATCCGACCCCAAGTTGATCCACGTTTTGAGGCGCTATCTTCCCACGAGCTGCAAGTAATTGCTCGATGTGCGGTTTGACCGCACCCACAACCCTTTGCGGCTCACGTAGGTGGTGGCAGACCGCGTCCCACGCTTTCGCCGTGACCGCGTTTCGGTCGCTGCGGAGGCCACGGATGAGGTTAATATCGTGGCTCCAATCCGCCCTTCGCTTGTTCTCTTCCTCGACGGTTTCAATAGATCCCGTTTGAAGAGCCATTCGCAATCGGTCCACAGGTGCCATCACAACCGAAAGATACTCCGGCGTTGGCTCAGCACGGATGTACGGGTCGAGTGGCCTTTTCCTTGTGAGGCTTATGATATTCATCGGAGGGGGTTTCATCCTGTCAAGCCCCTGGAGCAGCCTGAGCTTCTCCATGCGGGTGGCGGGGTCGAGTTGACGAAGATGTCCTGACACTCCCAGCACTGGGTCAAAGCGTGCGGCGATATCCGGGAAAAGTTCCTGGAGGAATTTGCACTCATGTTCGATTTTCTCGGCTTCGTCATCGGAAAACGAATGTATTAGTGAGCAGAGGTAGCTTGTGATTCTGATATAGAAGTAGCGCTTTAGTTCTGGTGGGGAGGCCGAGGGTCCGAAGACACGGAAGTACTCGGCGCGCTGGTCATCGGAAAGAAGTTCGATTCGGTCGTGAAATTCGCCTGTGACGGGATTAGGGAGACCGGGAATGGGAACGAATGGCTTTACCCCAGGCTCGCATTTGAGCGGGAGATCGTGAGAGACGAGGATGAATCCGCCTTGTTCCCGGAACTTTGTGAGGGCGAGGTCTTGGCTCCGTGGCTCTGGCAAGCGAGCTTGAGCTTTCCGGTACATTCCCTCGTCAATGATCTTCAGCCGGAACAGGTTCTCCGCCTGACATGGGTGCATGATGGCAGGTTTGAGTTTACGGAAGCGGTCGGGGGCGTTTTTCGCCCTCGCCCTTTCGAGTGTTAGATGGAGGTGGCTGCTGGTCCGACATACTTCCGCTAGCGGAGAGGCACAATCCAGGACGTACTCCGCCTCATCCAAAAGCGATGCGGTGCGCAGCATTGTAGCAAGCCGGATGAGGGCGAACGCAAAGGGGGCTGCGAAATTGACCTGATTCGAAAGGCTACTTGACAACGAACCATGTTCGCGGAAAGACCGGACCATAGTGTAAGCTCTATCTACCGCCCAACTGTCGGTGTGAACGCGCACCAGCATTGTTCCGAGCCAATTCAGGTAGTCGGCAGCAGACCGTATTGGGATTCCCGGCCCCCCCCAACCGAGTGTAACAGTAGAATTGGGGATGGAATCCGTCGGCCTTTCGGTGGCTGGAGTTTCCTTCCATTGGCTGATTACCTCGTGGAATTCTTCAAAGGCAAGGTTTACCAGTTTCATGTCCTCGTTGCTGCCGCCCCTGTCGGGGTGGTAGGCCAGTGCAGCTTTCTTGTACGCGGAGCGAAGAGAATCGAATGTCACGGGGGGACTCAATTCTAAAAGTTCCACGCCCCGAGAGTTGGCCTTCCTCAAATAGTCGAGAATGCTCAATCCTTGACTTACGTTTTCGAGCTTCTTGCGGCTACGAAAAATGACGGAGTCCAGCAGTTCTAGGCTTGCGGCATCATCGAAGAAGGTAAGCAGTTGCATTGCAGCGCGGACAAACTGCGGATAGAAATCCCGCCGATCTTCCATCCACCTCAATGAACTGAGGTAGACCTCGTGCTCGCGGGCGGTGAAGTAACTGGCAAGAACCTTACTATTGAGGATGTCCCAATCAGGGTTAGTGGTTGTGGGGATTGTGCTCACTGTATGTCCCTTTGTATCTCCCTACCATCGGCCCCGCCGACCGCCTCCAAGCAGTGCGGCGAAAACCTGCAAGATGTGGTACGGTACGCGTCCGATCAACCCCAACACCCTTAAAACGTACAATCCTCGGCCTACTCCCATATGCTTACCTCCTTGCGAAACGGAACACCAGACCCGCTTCCGCACTTTGGGCTGAAATCTTCATGAGGTATGCTGCCTCACGACTCGGGGATGAATTAGCAAGTTTCTATCGGCTGCCCCAAAGAGTAGACCTCAATCTGCCTTCAAGTCAGCCTTGATGCTTTGCGAGCCACTGCTTTCCCGCCTCGCTGATTTCCCAAACCCCTCGTGGGGAGTCTGACTTTATCAGGCCATCTCGGGCCAGGCTGCTCCGAGCCCATTGAGCGGCGTTTCTCCAGCGTGGCATCTCTGGCTCTGATGCAAGTGGTTCGTAATCGACTTTTTTAAGAGTGCCTTTCATTTTGCTTTCCACAATGGGGAGCACGTCGGCTAGTTTCGCCATTCCACCCATCTCAGAGAGAGTCGAGAGAATAGGAGCATAGTAGGCTTCCTCTCGTGTACGCAACCCCCGGCCCAGTCGTCTTAGATCGCGGCGAGAAACCCCTGACCCATACTGTGCCTGCCTCGATTGCAGGCCCTTCCATTCTTGACTGAGACCAGCCACTTTCTCCCGAAAGGCGGTTAACGCTCCAGCTTGTTCCAGGGCTTCCTTGGCTCTGTCATAGTCACGCGCCTCGAAGCCCTTGGCACCTGCCGTATTCACAAAAACTATCTCTGCCTCGATTTCCTCAAGCAGAATTTCAAACGCCGCTTCCACGTTCGTCGGATTGTTCGTGATCATGTCCCACCTCGTTTTACACTAACGATTGCAGCCTTCGGCATGATCGCCCACGGTCGGCGAGGAAGCTCATGCTGGCGAGTCTCCTTGATGTTTCACAATGGGTCAAAGGATAGCTCAGCTTATCGGTGTATTACAAGTCTCATAACCACTCAAGGAAGGGTATCCGCGCGTGTTGAGCGGGGGATGTTTCGAAGGCGGGCAGCGCTGTGGAGGGATTGTCTTTGGACGCTCAAAAATAAGCCCGGTGCGTGTAAACGCCAGAGTGTCTATTTGGCTTTGAACAGCGCCTATCTTATTGATATGACCGAAGTTGATTACAATTTAGGCAACGCATGGAATGCAAGAATCCTACCCCAACAGCCTCCTTCGCGGCATGTTTTTTTGCTCACGAGTATGCCCGAGGCACAGTTATGCAACGGCCTTCCCCTTCAGAAGCTTGTAGATTTCGGTTTCGGTTGCACCTCGCCGTTCGAGCGCCCGCGCTCGCCGCTGGCACTCATATCCCAGCCGCTTGGCAATCGGCCTGCCCCAAGGGTCGGTTGTGGGGATAAAGCCCCCGCAGTGCATACATTTCGTCCAGCGCAGCTTAGCCTTGAGAGTCTCGTTTAAACACTCGCGCGGCATCTCTCTGCGCTCTATCCGGCGCATGTCGCCATACCAACGGGTGTGGTGGCCGGGCAGGAAGGACATTCTGCATTTCCCGCCACAGCCGCAAAGGCAATAGTTGGGGCCTGTGTGTGGGCGGTGCTTGCGTCTCGTGTGGCCCAACTCTTCGGCTATCCTATCCCACCTTTTCCGGCTTGCCTCGCGCGACTTACGCCGCTGCTCCTCCCGCTTCGCCTCTTCAGTGGCAAAGTTGATAACTTCCTGCGCCACGTCGCGGCTGAAGTCCATACCCTCGAAGGCCGCGTCTTGAAAGCTAGGCTTGGGCAGGAGCACACCAATGAGCTGGGCATCCTCGTACAGCTTTCGCAAGCGCCCGCGAGTGGATTCCACCGTGATACTTGGGGCGCTATCGGCGTGAGCGTGCAAAAGCGCCAGCTCCTCCTGCCAGCGGCGGTTGAGGCGCTCATAAGCTTCGTGGAAATCTAGCAACATTGGCTGCAACCCAATTCAACAGGCAGTGGCACTTGATAGCTCAGTGATGCTCAGGGTCTTGCTCACGCGTGCTCTGGTACTGGCGAATTTATGTCGCGCCGTTTGGCGACAGAAATGAGCCAGGACGCTACACGTTAGGTAACGGCGCACGTGAGCAAATGGCAGCGCGGCCCGGACAAAGTAGGCTCCTTCCCGCATTGTGGAGATGGGGAGGGTAATGGTGGCTTCCCGCAGTGTGGAGAAGTAGGTATATATCTCCCCTCTCCCTACCCACACACACGTTGCGGGAAGTAAGCCGAGGCCGCCCTACCCACATACACATTGCGGGAACCAAGGGACGGTGATTTCTTTGGCCGTTTCAGAAAGCCGCCAAGTGCTCTCGTGCTTCGCCGTCAACCCGATGGCTTGCAGGTCTTCAAGGGCGCGGTTCACAGTAGACTCGGGCAGTTCGAGCGAGTACGGGCTTTTGTCGTCCAGCAATGCAAGCAGCACGAGTTTTCGCGCGGGTGGGATGCTGTCAAGACCCGCTCGGACAATGAGGCTGAAGTCATCCTCGCTTACTTCTGTTCGGGCATTCAAGACTGCCCAACCCCTGCCGACTTGTGCTAATTCTTGGGCCAGTCGCGTATTGCCTTCCGGCTGGGCAATTCCGCATATCTCCCGGTCATCCCTAGTGCGGGGCACGTCTGCCCGCGCAAGAGCGACAAACTCAGAAAAAGTGGCGATGCGCCGCTCCCAATCCGAACCAATCACGGGCGCTTCAATCGGTCCTTGATTCAGCACAGGCAACAGAAATTCGTGAACCGCATTTTGCAGTTCGGCTTTTAGCTCGTCTTTCTGGCGCAACGCCCGAAGTCCCGCGTCGATTCCACCCGCCCTCGGCCACCTAACGCGCACAAACCTCTCACCTAGAGATTGGAATACGCTGTGATACTTATCGACCTCTGGAGTTGCTCCAGCTAAGAAGGTGAGCCGCCCTTCCCACGACCGCTCATCAATGTTCTCGTCTGTGCCAAACTCTCGGGAAAAGCGGCCATCATATATGCGGCGGAGTTGTGCGAACACCACATTGCGAATGCGCCGGTCCATAGACAGGATGGTGCCGAAGTCGGCGGAGACTAGGATGCCTTCTTTGCCGATACGGTGCAGGTAGCTTGCGGGGGTTTTCCGCTTGCCGCCTAGCGGGTCCATCTTGCCGCTAATGAAAGTCTTGTCTGTCACTTCGTCAGGGAAGTGGACGCTGGGCAGGCCGATATGGCTTTCCAGGATAACTGTTTTCATCGAGCCGGGCGGCGCGATGGCGAGTAGCCACACAGGCGGGTGGTCTTCGATTCTGTGCGCCGCAACGCAGGCAAAGATGACCTTTGCAGCCTCAAGGTCGGGTTTCTCAAAATGCGTTTGACACACGTCCTCAATTGCATCGAAGCCGGTGACACTACTTTTGGTTTGCTGTTCCATTTGGATTTCCTCGATTGTTTCGATAGTCGCTCTCACTGAGCTTGATGGTTTCGGTTTTGCGTAGCAGCACAATCCGACCCGCTTCCAGCTTGATTTCCAGGGAGCCGTAGAAACGCTGACTCTGGAGTTCTTCCACTAGTGGTCCGATGGAATCTTGACTCATGCGACTAGGCTTCACTTTCCGCCGCCTCCTAGACGCGGCCTTCTTGGCGAGCGCTGATTAGCCATTCTTACGGCTGTTGAGCCATTCTTCCAGCGACTTGACGGGGTATCTCACCGCCCGCCCTAGCCTGACGAAATGCGGCCCTTCTCCGCACCGTCGCCATTTCCTCAACAGCGCCTTGGATATGTCCAGTCGGGTGGCGACGGCCCCTTCCTTCAGCGCCCAAATCAACTCAGTAGCCATTTGAATAATCCCCCGGTAACAAAGCATAGCGGGCTGTCCAAAAGTGTGATGCTCCAGCCAAGTTCGTGGCTCTCGTTCGACGCGCTCGCTGTGCCTGTAGCTCCAAGCGCCGAGAACAAACTTCACGAGTGCTGCTCATGGTTTTATTGTTGCCCGTCTTGCGGCCAATTTCGATACCGCGAAGGCCGCAATTTGTGCGCGAAATTCGTTACGTTGGAGGGAAGGAACGGTCAGGCGGGGTCATTAGATGTGTAAACGGCATTTGTGACTAGTTTCTTTTTTTGACGATGCACCAAGTTCCTCAAAGCTTCGGGGCTGAAATCTCTGCTCATGTCCAGTTGGAGGGAGATAGCGTTCAGAAGCTCGGAAACTTCGGCATAGTGATAAGCCCTCGTTCGTTTCCTCACTTCGGTCAGGAGCGCAATTACAAGAGGGTACTGTGTTCCCCTTGCGCGTGAGAACGAGGCCATCGGGTCGAGCAGGTCCGCCATTGCGCCCATGGATGCACCAAGGTCAAGAATCTCATTTATCAAATTATTAACAACCGCGATGTCTACTCGCTCCAAGGGCGTCGCGGTGATTAAGTCGTCAGCCAAAGCTCGAAGCCTGCGAGGGAGCGCCCGAAACTTACGAAGATCGGCCCTAACAGGATTCCTCTCCCTCTTGAGGTCATTCCCCACAAGCAAAAGTCGCCGCTTCAGGTCTTGGAAATCGCATCCTGCCTCGCAGAGCTTGTCAAATGCTGTCTTAGCGTGCGGATAATTCAGAATTGCGCGCCATGCTTCCGCCTCAGTCTGCGGCTTTGGATTCAAAGACACAGCACCTCCTTATCAGCGCAACCAATTCCCAAGAGTATACGCTTTGCTGCCCTGCCTCGCTGTCCTTCGCGTGAATGCGCTTCCATACCACCGCACTTGGGCGGGGCTTTCGGAAGAAAAGTTCTCAAAAGTGCAAGAATTGGCTTGACAAGAAAACCGAAACAGGTTAGGATAAAAGAATGACCAGAAGCGAACTGCGACAATTCACAAGCTGGCTAGGGAAGCGAAGCTATAAGGCTAGGCTCAAGCGGCTAGGACTTGAGCGATTACAGGAAATCGCCCGCGAGAATGGGAAGATGGGCGGGCGGCCAAAGGGCAGTGGCAATCAGAAATCTAAGGCGAGGTAAAACATGAGTATCTACAAGCGAGGCGGCGTCTATTGGTACGATTTCAAGTTTCGCGGACAGCGAGTGCAGGGGAGCACACAGCAAGGCGACCGACAAACTGCCCTTGACCAACAATCAGAACGCAGAGCAGAGCTTGTCCAGGAGTGCCGAGGGCGCGAGAAAAAGGCCAGAGAGTTAGGCTGCCCGCCAGCGGACCTTATCCCGTGCCTCTACTGCGGCGAACTATTCAACCGCAGCGTGGCCATCGTCACACGGCACGGGCAGTTCTGCGGCAAGACTCACCGCGACCAGTGGGAAAGAGATCATGTCACCGTGCCCACCCTGCGGGAATTTGAGAGCCTATTCATGGATTCAGTTAAAACCCGCAAGGCTGACAAGCCCGGTACGATAGACTTCTACCAGCGAAAACTTCAAAGGCTCTTGGACTTCACACCCTTGGCGGACACTCGCCTTGACCAGATTGACGCGGGCCTGATTGAAAGCTATGTCCAACATCGTTCTAAGGTGGTGTGCTGTGCCAGCGTCAACCGCGAATTGGCCACACTGCGCAAGGCTCTGCGGTTGGCCTTGAAATGGAACGTCATTGACCGCGTCCCGTCTATCAGCCTGTTCAGCGAAGACGGCAGGGAGCGGACCTTTGTACTCAGCCAAGCCGAGGAGCGGAATTATCTGGAATTCGCACCGCAACCCCTTCATGACCTTGCCTTGTTGATTCTCGATGGTGGTGAGCGGGTAGGGGAACCACGCACCGCAGAATGGGCAAACGTTCACCTCGAACCCGCACTGGGCGCGACGTTCGGCTACATCTACATCCCCAGAGGCAAGAGCAGGCGAGCCAAGCGAAACGTGCCCCTGACTGAGCGGGTCCGGGCCATGCTGCAAGCCCGCTGGACTGAGCAAAGCGGCAAGAGCAGATGGGTGTTCCCCTCGGAAGATGGCGCTGGTCCGGTTTCCTACTCCACGGTCCGCGAACAGCACCAAGTTCTGCGCACGAAACTGAAACTGCCCGCTGAGTTTGTGATTCATTCCATGCGCCACACTGCCCTGACACGTTTAGGGGAAAGCGGGGCGGGCGCTTTTGAGATTATGCGCGTAGCGGGCCATTCAAGCGTCACCGTCAGTCAGAAGTACGTGCATCCTTCGCCAGAGTCCATTGAGCGGGCCTTTGAACGACTCGAAACCATGAACACCAAGGCGCGGGCCGCACTGCCCGCAATGACAGAGACTCGCGGTCAAGATGTCGAGACGACAAAATTACTACCTACGGTTTTCACTACAGTCGAGGAAGGCGAGATTGACGCCCCCAAAGAAGTCGTTTAGTATCAATGCGGAAGTGCATGCGGGCTGGTGTCCGTCCGGGACTTCAAATCCTGCGGTCCCGATTACATCGGGACGGTCGGTTCGATTCCGACACACTTCCGCCAGGCTGATTGTTTCTCTTTCTATAAACTACCTCAAGTATAAAACCCATTCGGGACGCATCTTTTGGCCAACGTGCGTGCTGAACATACCTTTATAGGCTACTGTGAAGCCGGGGGCAAGGGATGAAGTTCCCCCTCATGTATGGGCGAGAAGTGTCGATGAAAAGAGCATGGGGGCGTCTGTGGTCGCATGGCCAAGTGGCCTCTCGGCGCGCAAGCTGAGCGAAATTCGGCCTCGGCCGCGGTCAGGACCAAATTGTCCCTCTCACTTCCTGACCATTGACCTTTCGTCTTATCCCTCTAAAGATTATTGACTAACTGGGTCAGCGGGTGTACAGTCCCATTCTCGAAGGTAGTAAGCAGAAATCCGTGCTAACAAAGTGTAAAGGAGTTCATGACTATGCGATTCCGAACCAGGAGTCTAGTTGGTCCGTGTCGGATGCTGTCCAGCGTGGCTGCGCTCTTGTTGTTCGTGGTGGGTAGTGCGCAGGGCCAATCCATGATGACGCGGCATACGCGTCGGGAAGTGACCAGCGGTCAGGCGAAGTTTGTGAGCCGATTGCCTGGCGGTCAGGTCTTGAGCCTCGACATTGTTCTGCCGCTGCGCGATCAGGCTGGGCTAAAAGATTTCGTGGAAGAGGTCTACGATCCGACCAGCCCGATTTACGGGCACTTCCTTACGGTGCCGGAATTCACCGAGCGGTTTGGCCCCACCCAGGAGGATTATGATGCGGTGGTGGCTTTCGCAAAAGGCAGCGGCTTCAAGGTGGTGGGCGGCTCACGCGACGGCATGGAAGTGCAAGTCGAGGGCTCGGTAACGGTGATTGAAGCTGCTTTTAATATAGCCATGGGCGTCTATCAGCACCCCACGGAGAATCGCACCTTCTATGCTCCGGATCGGGAGCCCTCCGTGCCTCTCGGATTCCCGCTCTGGCATATCTCGGGTTTAGATGACTTCTCAATCCCACATCCTGCCCTGGCGCATAGGCCGACGGGTTCAACGCCTGCAGCCACCACCGGTTCAGGACTCGAGGCCTCGTTTCTAGGCAGCGACATGCGCGCGGCCTATTACGGGGGGACCCTCACCGGCACCGGCCAGTCGATGGGGCTGTTCGAATTCATCGGCACCGATCTCGCCGACGTAAACACGTACTTCAAGAATGTCGGGCAAACGAACAAGGTCCCGATCACGCTCATCTCGGTAGATGGAAGCAGCACGAGCTGTGTATATTCGGGGGTTCTCCCCTGCGACGATACTGAGCCGACAATTGACATCACCCAGGCGGTCTCGATGGCCCCAGGGATGAGCGGGCTCTACGTTTTCGTGGGCAGGTCCAGCACTGCCGTCCTCAGCGCCATGACTACTCATAGTCCGCTGAGTGCGCAGCTGAGCTGTTCATGGGGTTGGACCCCACCGGACCCCACAATCGATGATCCGTACTTTCAGAAGATGGCAGCACAGGGCCAGAACTTGTTTGTGGCGGCAGGCGACACTGGTGCGTGGACTTCCAGCAATTTCGCTTATCCCGCTCAAGATGCTTATGTCGTCTCGGTAGGGGGCACAAGCTTGATCACCGAATCCGCGGGCGGCCCTTGGGGCTCCGAAACCGGTTGGGCTGAGAGCGGCGGTGGGGTTTCGCCGCTCGGGATTCCGATTCCCTCCTGGCAAAGTGCGGCGGCCGTGATCAATGATAGTTATGACGGGGGCGCGTCCACGAGCTATCGGAACGGACCTGATGTTTCGGCAAACGCGGACTACTCCTATTATGTCTGCGCCGACCAAAGCGGGTGCACCGAGAACCTAATTGGCGGAACCAGCTTTGCGGCCCCACTCTGGGCAGGCTACATGGCCCTGGTCAACCAACAGTCTAAGACCAATGGCCATGCGCTGCTGGGATTCCTTAATCCGCTGATTTATCCCCTGGGCCTCGGGGAGAACTATAATACCTATTTTCACGACATCACCAGCGGCAACAACGGTAATCCGGCCGTAACGGGCTACGACTTGGTGACGGGCTGGGGCAGTCCCAACGGGGTCGGCCTGCTCAACATTCTTTCCAAGACGTCCGGGCCGGCGGCGAATTTCAGCATCAGTATCACCCCTGGTTCCGTCACCGTGCAACAGGGCGGCAGCGGCAACACAACGGTTGCGGCTGTCCTCACAGGCGGGTGGAACGCAGCGATCACGTGGTCTGCCCCGGACCTGCCCACCGGCGTGACGGCGACCTTTAGTCCCATCACCTCACCCGCGCCAGGCTCTGGAGACTCGACGCTGACCTTGGACACCCTCTCGACTGTCGCGCCCGGGACCTACACCATCACGGTCAGCGGGTCCGGCAGCGGCGTTACGCATACCGCCACTTTCAGTTTGATTGTAACCCCCCCTGGGACCTTCACCCTTTCTGCCTCTCCCGCCTCGGTCTCTGTGGCACAGGGTTCCAGCGGGACCTCAACGATCACCAGCGTCGTCTCCCAAACGTTTGATTCGGCAGTCACATTGACTGCCACCGGCGCACCTGCCGGCGTGAGCGTGAGCTTCAGTGTGAACCCACTTCCAGCGCCAGGCAGTGGAAGCGTAACCATGACCATGGCCGTAGGCACGTCCACCGCCACCGGCAAGTACAAGATCACCGTTACCGGGACAGGAGGCGGCACAACGGCAACCACCACTGTCGCGTTGACCGTGCTTGTCGCTGCGAACTTCACCATTTCTGCTTCCCCCACGTCGCTCTCTGTGGCTCCGGGTTACAGTGGCAAATCAACGATCACGACCGCCATCTCAGGCTCGTTTAGTTCGGCGATCGCGCTGTCCGCCACAGTCCTGCCCATCGGCGCGACCGGCGTGACCGTGAGTTTCAATCCCGCTACGATCGCGGCGCCTGGGTCCGGAACATCCATAATGTCTGCGGCCGCAGCCACAACGACCACCCCCGGGACCTACACGATCACCGTCACGGGTGCGGGCGGCGGCATCACGCAGACTGCCACTGTCACTTTGACCGTGACTACCGGCTTCTCCGTCAATGCCTCTCCCAATTCACTCTCCGTGGCTCTGGGTTCCAGCGGAAAATCCACGATCACGACCGCCGTCTCGGGCGGGTTTAACTCGTCGATCGCGCTGTCTGGCACATTCACAGCCACGTCGCCGGCTACCAACCCGACGACGGGCCTGACGGTGGGCTTCACTCCGGCTACGATCTCAGCTCCTGGGTCCGGAACATCCACGATGGCCGTCTCCGTAGCCACAACAACCGCCACCGGGGTCTACACGATCACCGTCATCGGGACGGGCGGCGGCATCTCGAACCAAGCCACTGTCACTTTGACTGTGACATCCGGTGCGAGCTTCAGCATTTCTGCCTCTCCCACCTCGGTCTCTGTGGCACCGGGTTCCAATGGCACATCAACGATCACGACCGCCGTCACTGGCGGGTTTGATTCGGCGATCGCCTTGTCGGCCTCGGGCCAGCCCAGCGGCGTGACGGTGAGCTTCAGTCCTAATCCGATTCCGGCGGGCTCTTCATCATCCACGATGACCATGACCGTAGCCGCAGGAACCGCCACCGGGGGGCCCTACACGATTACCGTCACCGGGACGAGCGGCGCCATCACGGCGACTACCACTGTCAGTTTGACCATTTCCAGCTCGGGTGGCGGCGGTAGCGGTGGCGACTTCACGCTCAGTGCGTCACCGAGCTCGCTCAGTCTGAGCTGGGGAGGTTCCGGTAGTTCTACGATTACGACCACCGCCGGGAGCGGCTTCGATTCCGCCGTCTCCTTGTCGGCGTCTGGAGTGCCGAGCCAAGTGGTCGTAACCTTCATTCCCACCTCGATCACTGGGGGTTCCGGGACATCGACGATGGGGGTCTCGGTGCGCGAAGGTGCCCCGGCCGGAACAAGCACCTTTACTATAACTGGCGCGGGCGGAGGTAAGAGCCATACGGTGAAATTCACTCTAGACATCTCAGAGTAGTGACCGCCGAAGGCAGTTCGCCTGCCACCAAACGCTAGAGAGCTAGAAGGCCTGGACCGCCTGGTCCAGGCCTTTCTTTTTCGTCACCCCTTGTGGTTCGTTTTGCGGTGCTCACGTGAACGGTCCGGGGCAGCCGATTTCTTGTGGCGTTTTTGCGCCCTTGATGGTTCAAAAGTGAAGGATCCGAAGATTAGACGTGCAGCCGGTGGATGACGTTCGATGAGTCGAAGAAAGCAACAGGGGTTCCAAGCCAGCAAGGAAGTCAAGCGGCAGGCGCGTCGAGACCTCGGGTCTCCGCCGCCGACGCGACGTCATGAGAGCCGTAAACACAAACCCCCCAAGCATAGGCGGAGAGAATTGCCGGAAGAAGGCGATTAGGGGCCGATGCCGAGTGGTAAGGCATAAGGGGCGACCCATGGTTAGCGCCCAGGGGCCGGCACGCTAAGTGTGTGGTCCTGATAGGAAATGGACGCGCTCAGCACCATCCACTACCCGCTTCCTGTTTCCTTATCATTCCGTAATCCGATTTTCGACGGAGTCCCGGATTTGGAGCCACACCGTTTCCGGGACCTTGAGGAACAGTTCAGCCACCTGGGGATCGAATTGGGTGCCTTGCTGCCGATTGACCTCGACACGAACCTCTGACAGGCCCAAAGCCTTTCGGTAAGCTCGGTCGGAAGTCATGGCGTCCAGAGTATCAGCCATTGCGAACAATCGTGCGCCCAGCGGGATTTGTTCCCCAGCCACCCCGTGTGGGTATCCCTTACCATCGTATCGTTCGTGGTGATGCTGCACGATGGCCGCGCAAGGCTTAAGGAACGGAATTCGATTCAGGATCTGAACTCCAGCCATAACATGGCGTCGCATCTGGACCCATTCTTCCTCCGTGAGCTTTCCGGGCTTGAGCAGAATGGCGTCTGCCACCGCAATTTTTCCAATATCGTGCAAGAGCGCGGCGTGACCGAGCGCCGGCATAAGCGCCAGCGGATAACTGACCAAACGGGCCAAATGCAGTGTGTAGGCGCGCACCCGCAGGGAATGCGCGTAGGTTTCGTGCTCGCGCGCGTCCAGCGCCAGCACCAGCGCCTCGAGACTGGTCTGGTAGTTTTGCTCCACTTCATGCAATGCCCGCATCAAATCGCGCGTGCGTCGCTCGATGCTGGCTTCAAGCGAGGTACGGTAGGCGCGGGATTCGCGCTCCCTTTGCAGCAGGCGGAAGGCTCGGGAGATGGACTGGTCTAAAGTCTCGAGCGTAAAGGGCTTCAGAAGAAAATCGCTCGCTCCCAGGTGCAAGGCTTCGATGATTTGATTGACGTGAACTCTACCTGTAGTCAGGATGAACGCGACGTCCCATTTCGACTGTCGCGCCAGCGACAGCAGTTCCATGCCCGAGCATCCCGGCATAAAGATGTCGCAGAGAATGATGTCGAAATTCCCCCGTTCGATTGCTTCCAAAGCCGTCGCGGCGTTTTCTGCAGCGGCCACGCTCGACGCCTTAGGTGCGATCGCGACCTTCAGGAATTCGCAAACCGGCGCCTCGTCATCAACCACCAGCACCTTGGGCAAAAGAGGCTCAAACATGAGCGGCTTCCATGCAAGCGCCTCCTCAGAGTCCCAAAGATGATCTCCGAGCTAGCGCCAACGGGGTCCGTACCCCTCTCAGGATGAGAATCGGATTTCCAACCACGCGGCTTTAATCTCTACCTTGGCCCACCCGGCAAAACGGGCCTCGATCCAATCTTTTCTTAATCTCCCCCAATCTTTCCGCCGATGTAAGAAATAGTTAATAAGAGAGGGGGTGGGGAATAGTGTCAAATTAACAATTTGTGGACCACCCCCTAGGCAAAGAGCGTGCGAATTCTGGTTGTCGAAGACGACAAAGCTGTAGCTAGCTTCGTGAAGAAAGGCCTCGAATCGGAACAGTATGCGGTGGATGTCGCGGCTGACGGTGAGGACGCTCAGGCGTTGCTTGAGGCAGCCAGCTTTGACTTAATCATCTTGGATTTGGTGCTTCCCAAAGTCGATGGATTAGAAGTGTTGACGTACATTCGCAAACGAAAGCCTCCCCCTCCGGTGCTGATTCTCTCCGGTCGCGCGCGCGTCGAAGATCGAGTCAAGGGGTTGGACCTGGGGGCGGACGACTACTTAACGAAGCCGTTTTCCTTCAGCGAGCTATCCGCACGTGTTCGAGCCTTACTGAGGCGAAATCCGAAGTCGTTTGACATCATTCTACGCGTAGGGGACTTGGAATTGGATCGCGCGGAGAGGGTGGTCAGGCGGGCCGGCCGGCGCATCGATCTTACGCCTCGCGAATTCGCCTTGCTCGAGTACCTGATGCGCAATGCCGGACGGTCGGTGACACGTGCCATGATTATCGAGCACGTCTGGAATTTCTCCTTCGACACAATGACGAACGTGGTGGATGTTTATATCAATTACTTGCGCAAGAAGGTTGATCAGGGCTTTGAACACAAACTCATTCATACAGTGCGAAACGTCGGTTATGAGCTTGGGACACGGGAGACAAGGCAATGAACAGCGTGAAATCTCCGCCGAGACCTGGTCAAGAGAAATGGCGGAACCCTCAGGACTGCGAAACACTGTCCGCCTCGTCCGCCCACGGATCTCTTCCTTGCCCAGTCGGTCATGACTCGGCGGATACTTCCCAGCCGAAGAATGACCCGACCGGCGCCTTTCTCCATCAACTGAGCCAGATACTGACTTCCCTGCGCGGGACGCTTGAATTGGCCCTCCTCGTTGACTGCGATGCGCAAGACTATCGCAGGGCGATCCAGCAGTCACTGGTACAAGCAGAGGGTCTGGTCCAGCTATTCAAGTCATACAGGGCGGAATCCCAAGGGGGGAACGGCCGGGCGGGCGAATGAGATTGAACAGCGCGACCCGGGAACGGTAGCCCGAAAAGTCGCCGGATCATCTCGCGCGGTTCGCGAAGCAAGCTACACCTTCGGATACGGGCTTCGATACTACAAAAGTCTAATGAGCAGTTAACGTCCCTCTAACTATCCCACCCTTATAATGCCTGCGAGTGGAGCGGTAAATGAGCCAAGGGCATTATCGAGAGCCAAGCCGCATTCCGAGTTCGGCGATTGTGGCGAGCGCCGACAAGGAACTGCGGGCGCGGATTCTCAGACGGCTGCGAGCCCAGAGATGGACCGTTGAGGAAGCGATGGGGGGAGCCGAAGCACTCTCGCTGGTCGAGGGCGGCGTAGTTGGAGCGCTTTTGCTTGATCGGTGGTTGCCTGACCTGGAAGTGTCGGAATTAGTGGAGATTGTGAAGGCCCGCCATCCAGAAGTTCAGGTGCTGCTGCTTGGCTCGGAAGTTGAGGAACGCTTTCTCCTGGAGAGACTCGCGCAGTCTGAAACCTTGCCGCTGGGATTCCCCGACGCACAGGAGGTAGCTGAGAAGCCCACGTCCGGCTTCTCGATTCCTCCACCAAGCGAGGAGGGGAACCCGTGGTGCGGCGACGACGGTGCGCAGGGGTTGTCGACCTCAGCCAAATCAATCGAGCCACTGCCGGGAATGATCGGGCTGAGCGAAACAATGCAGCGGGCCTATCATCTGGCCCGGCTGATAATCCCCCGTGACACGACGGCCCTGATTATGGGTGAGACAGGGACGGGCAAGGAACTGATGGCGCGGGCCATTCACAGGCTGGGCCCACGTGCGCGGCGACCTTTTATCATCGTAAACTGCGCCGCAATTCCAGAATCTCTTCTGGAGTCTGAGTTGTTTGGATACAGCCGGGGGGCGTTCACCGGAGCCTTCCAGTCCCGGCTGGGACGTATTCATGCGGCGCACGGTGGAACGGTCTTCCTGGACGAAGTCGGAAGCCTGCCTCCGGGTATGCAGGGGAAGTTACTGCGTTTCTTACAGGAGGGCGAGGTCCAACGCTTGGGAAGCCCGGATGTGTTCCGGGTGGATGTGCGGGTCATTGCGGCCACAAACCTGGATCTGGGGAGGGCGCTGGCGGAACGACAGTTCAGCGACGCTCTCTACTACAGACTGTGCGTCTTTCCCATCAAGCTCCCACCGCTGCGGGAACGACACGACGATATCCTCACTCTAGCCACTCATTTTCTCGAATCACTTTGTCGCGACGCCTCCCTCCCCGGTAAGTCGATCGCCCCCGAAGTGGGCAAGGCGCTGGAAGCCTACGCGTGGCCGGGAAATGTCCGCGAACTGAAACACGTCATTGAGCGCGCTTTCATTTTGTCGGAGGCCTCGGCAGTCCTTCGTTCGGAGCACATCGACCTACCAAGCTGAGAAGAAACTTAGATTGGGGCCCGAGAGATGGCACTTCTCCTGCAACTGCCACCCACGCTATGCAAATTCTTCCTGAGACCCGGCAAGAAAAGCCTGTCCTGAAACCCGGTAGTCCGATGCACCAACGCTCGACCAAGCGATCGCTGGCGGATGCATTCCGCTCCTTCGCAAATGTGGCAGATTCCCTGGAGAGCTTTTATACCCAATTGCAGGCGGAGGTTGCGCGGTTGCGGCGGGAACTGGAGCGGGCCAATCGAGATTTGAACCAGAGCCTTGAGGAAAACAAGCGAATCAGAGCTCACCTGAGCCGCACTTTGGAATGCCTGCCGTGCGGAGTTCTGGTCGTTGATGGGGAGCACAAATTAAAACTGGCAAACTCTGC
>Ga0326728_10010505_pt1 | contig 21632 bp, 26 predicted proteins | sample MB3enrmetagenome_FD_207602 | JGI IMG/M metagenome (GOLD analysis project Ga0326728, IMG submission 207602) | Lab enriched peat soil microbial communities from McLean, Ithaca, NY, United States - MB31MN | ecosystem: Environmental > Terrestrial > Soil > Wetlands > Peat | place: USA: New York... | reverse complement strand
CCACGCTACGCGACCGCGGCTTCATCTACAAGGGTTCGTACACCGGCCAGTACTGCGTCAGCGACGAGCTGTATGTCGATGGCCCGCCGGGCACGGTCTGCCCCGACTGTGGCCGCGTGACGGAGACGGTGAGCGAGGAAAATTATTTCTTCAAACTCTCGGCCTTCGAGCGCAAGCTGCTGGAGTTTTATGAGGCCAACCCCGGCTTCATGGGCCCCGAGTCCACGCGCCGCGAGGTGATCTCGTTCGTGCGCGGCGGGCTGCGCGATTTGTCGGTCAGCCGCACCAGTTTTTCCTGGGGCATCCCGGTTCCCGGCGACGAGAAGCACGTGATCTACGTGTGGCTGGACGCGCTGGCCAACTATATCACCGCGCTGGGCTACGGCTCTGATGCGCCGGAGGACAAGACGCGCTTCGAGAAGTTCTGGCCGGCGGATCTGCACCTCATCGGCAAGGAGATCAGCCGCTTTCACTGCGTTTACTGGCCGGCATTTTTGATGGCGGCGGGCATTCCTCTGCCGCGCTCGGTGATGGCTAACGGCTGGCTGCTCTTCGACCAGGGCAAGATGTCCAAGTCGCGCGGCAACATCGTGCGCGCCGAGACAGTGCAAGAGGTTCTGGGGGCGGATGCGTTGCGCTACTTTTTACTCCGCGAGATTCCCTTTGGTCAGGACGGCGGCTTTTCCTTTGATGCCCTGGTGCAGCGCTACAACGGAGATCTCGCCAATGGTTACGGCAACCTGGTCAGCCGCGTGGTCAGCATGGTGCATAAATACTACGCCGGAGTTGTGCCGGAGGCTGGCACGGAGACCGCTGCCGAGACCTCCCTCAGGGAATGTGCGCAGCACACCATCGCGGCCTTTGGGCCGGCGTTTGACGAGCTGAACTTCTCCGAGGCGCTCAAGTCTCTGTGGCTCCTGGTCGCGGAGACCGACGGCTACCTGACCACCAACGCTCCGTGGAAGAAGCCCGCCGACCGCTCCGAAGCCGACCACGCCGCGTTGCAGGCCCGCGTGCTGGCTACGGCCGCCGAGGCTATTCGCATCATTACCGCGCTGGTCTATCCCATCTTGCCGGATGCCGCTGCCAAGGTATGGCGGCAGCTTGGGCAGGGGGAGATTGCGGAAGCAGCAAGGAATTCATTTTTGAAGGACCTCGCGTGGGGCGGATTGAAAGCCGGAACAAAATTTGGCGAGCCCGCGCCGCTCTTTCCCCGCGCTGAAAAGGACGCCATCGAACGCATGCAAAACATCGAAGATCGAAATAGCCCGAGCGCGGCCGAAGCCGCCAGCGGCGGTGAGGCCAATGCAAAGCCTTCGCCTCAGGTGCAACCGCCAGCCGCACCACAGGTGGCTGCGAAGCAACAGCCAAACCCACAGCAAGCGCAAGCTCTACCAAAAGTAGCAGCCTTGTATCAGGGCACGACTTCAGTCGTGCCGCAAACGCCAAAAGAAAAACGTGGGGCTTCAGCCCCTGAGGTATGCTCTTTGGAAAATACGCCAACGGCTTCTGCATCTCCTGCAACCGCTCCAGCCGCCGCACCTGCTCCTGCAACTACGCCGGCCGCACCACAGGCGGCTGCGGAGCCGCAAAAGATCAGCATCGACGATGTCATCAAGGTCGATCTGCGCGTGGCGCAAATCCTGGTCGCCGAGCGCGTGCCCAAGGCCGACAAGCTGCTGCGCCTCGAGGTCGATCTGGGCTATGAGAAGCGGCAGATTCTAGCCGGCATCGCCCAGTATTACGAGCCGGAAAAGCTCATCGGCCGCAAGATCGTCATCGTCGCCAACCTCGCTCCGCGTACGATGCGCGGCCTGGAATCGAACGGCATGTTGCTGGCCGCATCCTTGCCCGACGGCGCGCCGGTGCTTGCGGGATTCCTCGAAGAGGTTCCGCTCGGTGCGCGGCTGAAGTAGGCACCTGCGGTAGGGCAGCACCTGTGGCTTGTCCGTACTCACTACGAAGCGCGCGAGTTGGCATGGCACAAATTGACGAGCATCCATCCTCATTGCATAATACACATAAATCATGCTATCTTTACACATCGGGAGATGTGGTCATGCGGACCAATATCGAGATCGACGACAAGTTGATGCGCCAGGCAATGAGGGCGACCGGGACCGCCACCAAGAGGGCTGCCGTCGAAGCCTGTATGCGCAAACTGATCACGCTCAAGGTCCATGAGAAGAAGGTCGAGGAAGTCTTCCGCCAGCAGGAGATTGCCCGAAAGAAAGCCGAGCGCGAGGGCCGTCTGGATAAATGGCATGCGGAACTGGTGAAGAAGGGTAATTGGCCGGAGATTCCAAGCGATGCGAACGAATATTGAAATCGACGAAAGATTGATGCGTCAGGCCATGGCCCTCACCGGCCTGCCTACGAAGAAGGCCGTTGTCGAAGAGGCATTGCGCCTCGCCGTGCGACTCAAGCGTCAGGCAGAAGCCCTTCACAAGCTTTGGGGCATTGGCTGGGAGGGCAATCTCGACGAGATGCGCGCCACCCGCTTCCCTGACTGGGATAAGGATTGGAATTCTGAGCCGGAACTCCACCACAGGTCCGTTGCATAAAGCGACCCGCACTGCCGAGTCAGGTTAAAGCATGGTCATTGTCGACTCATCGGTTTGGATTGACTTCCTGAATCAGAGGATTACACCGCAGACCAGTTGGCTCCGAACGCCTCAAAGCATCGGAACGATAGGCTTGACCTCCCTCGTGCTCACGGAGGTTCTTCAAGGGATTCGCTTTGACAGCCGTTTTCGTTATGCCGAGCAATTTTTTCGCACGATGCCCTTCTTTGATTCCCTGGCACAGCCATTGGCCGTTCGAGCAGCCGGCAACTACCGCACATTACGCAGAATTGGTATTACCATCCAAAGCACGATTGATTGCCTTGTCGCGACCTTCTGCATTGAGAGTGGCTATCAGCTACTGCATAGTGACAGCGATTTCGACTATTTCGAGCAGCACCTGCATCTGTCTGTGCTCCATCCACCTGCGCTGCGAATCCCTTAATCTGTAATAAGACCCGGGAATAATTTCCCCACCGAGGCTCCTTTGCTGATTGATTCTCACGCCCACCTGGACAGCCCGCGCTACTCGGACGACCGCGAGGCCATGCTGCGTCGCGCCTGGGATGCGGGCGTGGGCGCTGTGCTGGCCATCGGCATTGGCGAAGAGCCGGCCGAGATGCACCAGGCGTACGATATTTGCCGCCAGTTCAAAGGCCAGCCTGGAATCCCCAGGCTCTACGCCAGCGCCGGCGTCTATCCGCACAATACATCTGAAATCGACGATGCCATTCTCGCCAAGCTCGACGGCCTGCTGGCCGCCCCGGAGGTCATCGCCTGCGGCGAGATCGGCCTCGACTACTACCACGAAGGCGCACCACACGCGACGCAGCGCGAGGGCCTCATCCGCCTGCTGGAAATCGCCGCCGCCCGCAAGCGGCCCATCCTGATTCATTGCCGGCCAAAAGACGAAACCACCAACGCCTGGGACGATCTCTTCGAGATTCTTGAGGCCCATTGGCGGCCCACCGGTCTGGGCGGCATCATGCACTGCTTCGGCGGCAACCTGGAGCAGGCGCGGCGCTCGCTAGACCTCGGTTTCCTCGTCTCCTTCGCCGGCAATCTGACCTATCCCAAGGCCCAGCCGCTGCGCGATGTGGCCGCGCGGCTGCCGCTGGACCGGCTTCTGGTGGAGACCGACGCGCCCTGGCTGGCTCCGGCGCCGTATCGCGGCAAGCGGAATGAGCCGGCCTGGGTCAACCTTACGGCGCAAACTCTGGCCGGACTTCGCGGCGTCTCGGAGCAGGAAATCGCCCAGGCAACAACCAAAAACTTCAATCGGCTGTTTGACCTCAGCCCGGACGTGGGAAACTGATAGAGACGCGGCGGCGGAGTCGTCCGGGGGTAAGGCGGGCGAAGGCGCGCCGGCAGACAAAGGGGTGAGAGCCATGGCCCAGGACAATTCATTCGACATCGTCAGCAAGGTGGACATTCAGGAGGTCCGCAACGCCATTGACCAGGCGCTGAAGGAGATTCGCCAACGCTTTGATCTGAAGGACTCCCACTCGGAGGTCACGCTGGAGGGCAACGACGCTATCCAACTGGCATCCGACGTCGAGTATCATCTGGAAGCGGTCAAGGATATCCTCTGCCAGAAATTGGTCAAGCGGGGCGTCTCGCTCAAAAACCTGACCTACGGCAAGCTGGAGCCCGCATTGGGCAAGAGCGTGCGCCAGAAGGTAGCCTTGCAGCAGGGCATTCCCGTGGAAAAGGCCAAGGAGATTGTGCGCCTGGTCAAGGACGCGAAAAAAAAGGCGCAGGTCACCATCATGGGCGATACAGTCAGAATATCCAGCAAGGACCGCGACGAGCTGCAGGCCATTATCGCGTTGCTGCGCGGCCGGGAGATGGGGTTGGAGTTGCAGTTCACCAACTACCGCACGAATTAGGCGGCAGCTCGGGTTGGTAGGTCGGGGTTTTAACCTCGACACATAATTGCAAAGGAATCAACGGGGGCTTTAGCCCCTGAGGTATGCTTTTTAAAGATTCAGCGAGCGGCACGGAAACCGGAGAGCTTTGAGCACACTGGCAACAGCGACGACGAAAGAAGTATTCGAACTGCTGCGGGATGACCTTGTGGCCATCGAGCAGGAGCTGGGACGCGACGCCGCCTCCGGCGTCAGCACCATTACCGAGATTGCCGAATACCTGCGCTCGGGCGGCGGCAAGCGCATCCGTCCATCCCTTTTGCTGCTCTCCGCGCATACGCTCGGCTACTTCGGCCAGAGCGCCATCCGCCTGGGTGCGGTGGTCGAGATGGTCCACACCGCCACACTGGTTCACGACGACATCATCGACGGCGCCGACACCAGGCGCGGCCGGCCTTCGGCCAACACCACCTGGGGCAACGAGAAATGCGTGTTGGCAGGCGATTGGCTCTACATGCAGGCCTTCAAGGTCGCACTGGAAGAGAAAAGCCTGCGCGTGCTGGACCAGCTGATCGCTCTGACCCAGCAGATGGTCGAGGGCGAGCTGTTGCAGATTCAGAAGCTGGGCCGCGCCGTCAGCGAGGCCGAGTATTACGACCTCATCTATCGCAAAACAGCCTGCTTATTTTCAGTTTCCATGCGCCTGGGCGCGGTGCTGGCCGGGGCCTCGGAGGCTGTGGAAACCAGCCTGGCCGCCTATGGCCGGGCTGTGGGCCTGGCCTTCCAGATTGTGGACGACGTGCTCGACCTGACGGCTACCGAAGAGGTTTTAGGTAAGCCCGTGGCCAGCGATCTGCGCGAGGGCAAGGCCACGCTCTCGGTGATTCACTCCATCGACCACGGCACGGCCGCCGATCGCCAGACCATCCAAAGAGTTTTAGATGACCGCAGCTTCGAGCGCGTCAGCCGCGAGAAGATTCAATCGATTCTGGCGCGCAACGGCTCGGTGGAGTACGCCATGAGCGTCGCCGACCGCTACGCCGAGCAGAGCCGCCAGGCTCTTGCTTCGCTACCAGAATCCGAGTACAAGCGCGCCCTGCTTTGGGTGCCGGATTTCGTCGTCGCGCGGGAGAAGTAACAGTGCAAAGAAAATCCGGCAGACCCTTGTGGGCCGCGGTCGACCAGTATCTGGGCGATCTCCTGGCCCCATCCGATAAGCGCCTCGAAGCCGCCCTCAAGGCCAATCGCAAAGTGGGCCTTCCCGCTATCGATGTCTCTCCGCTGCAAGGCAAGTTCCTGCACGTACTGGTGCAGATGACGAAGGCTAAGCGTGTCCTCGAAATCGGATTGCTCGGCGGCTATTCCACTATCTGGATGGCGCGTGCGTTGCCCCAAGGCGGACGCATTGTTTCACTCGAATTCAGCCCCAGGCATGCTGAGATAGCGCGCGCGAATCTGAGGCACGCCGGTATGCTCGGCCGTGTGGACATGCGCGTCGGACCAGCCCTGGAAAGCTTGCCTGTGCTTGCTCAAGAGCGTGGCGGAAAGTTCGATCTGATCTTCATCGACGCGGACAAGGGAAACAACCCGCACTACCTCGAATGGGCATTGAAGCTCTCACGGCGAGGATCGGTGATTGTAGTAGATAACATCGTTCGCCACGGACACGTCATCGACGCCAAAAGCAAGGAACCCGATATCCAGGGAACCCGCCGCTGCCTGGAGTTGATGGCCGCCAATCGCCGCCTGAGCACATTCGCCATGCAGACGATCGGCGTAAAAGGCCTGGATGGATTTGCTCTCGCAGTCGTGGTGCGCTGAATCGCGTCAAGCTTGCGTCATCATCCCCTTGAGCGCCGCCGCATAGTGCTCCGGCAGAGGCTTTTTTTTCATCTGGTCGTCGCAGACCACGTGGGTGGTTTCGCCCTCGGCCAGGAGCGTAGGTTCGACGCCCGGGGGAGCTTTGCGGAGGATGCGGTAGGCGAATCGCAGCACCGAGCCGCGTAGCAGGGCGGGGCGGGTTTCGATCAGAATCCGGTCGTCGTAGCGGGCAGGGGAGCGGTAGCGGCAGGTGGCCTCAACCACCGGCAGAATGCATTCGTGTTGAGTCTCCAGCACGCTGTATGAAAAACCCAGGGAGCGGAGCAACTCCACGCGGCCTACCTCAAACCAGACCAGGTAGTTGGCGTAGTAAACGACGCCCATCTGGTCGGTTTCTGCGTAGCGGACTCGGACTTCGGCGGTCACGTGCATAAAGCGGTTCCCCCGTGTCTGATAATGAACACATTTCGTTCCCGGTTTTCCACGTGGAACGCGAAGTTATCCACATATTACCGGGTTTCGCCGGGTTTTCTCCCTCACCCCCTTCATCCAGAGGAAGTGATGAAAGTTCACAGTTTCACAGTTACACGGTAAATAGGGGGGTGGGGGCGGGGAGTGCTTCCGATACAGGCCGGGCGATAAGCCTGAACTGTTTCGCTCCATCCCGGCCTTTTTCGGTTCTTGAACTCATTTTGACCTCATAGCCCGCTCTGACCACACATTGACATTGTGCGCTGGAGGAAGGCAATTATCTGCAAATCCGGGCGCCCTTTCAACGCTGCCTCTCACGGCCTCATGTGCGAGAAGAAGGGTATCCTGGCCACGTCATTGAAGGTGATAATTACAAAAAGCAAGATCAATGCCACAAACGCCGCCTGGTAGATGCGTTCCTTGACGTTGATGCTGATCTCGCGGCGGAGGACGCTTTCGATCAGCAGGAAGAGAATCATGCCTCCGTCCAGGATGGGGAAGGGAAGCAGGTTGAGAATGCCGAGGTTGATGCTGATCATACAGGTCAGCCCGATCATCGGCCCCCAGCCCTTCATTTCCGCCGCATTGCCAGCCATGCGGGCAATACTCACTGGCCCGGCAAGTTGGGTCATGGAGACCTTTTGGGTAAAGAGTCCGCGCAGCACCTCGAAGATCAGCAAAGAATTATCCGCGCAGAACGCCCTGGATTTTATGAGCGCCTTGCCCCAGGGAAGCGGATCTTCGCGTGTAGGAGAGGGCGTGGGTACAAAGCCCAGCTTCCAGCCACCCTCAAGTTGTGCGGGATGGACGATGATGGGCCCGACCTTGACGCCGTCGCGCAGGATGACCAGCGAGAGCGGCTTGCCCTGCCCGGCCTTCATATAGGCCAGTAGCGAGGTCACCGTATGGAAAGGGTGACCATCAACGGACTGGATGGCGTCCCCAGAGCGCAGACCTGCCTGTTCGGCCGGCGTACCCTGCTGCACTTCGTTGATGCCGAGGGGGCCAGACTCCTCCTGGGGCAGAATGCCGGCATCGCTCGGGACAAAGTCATCGTCTTTGGCCGAGGCGGGCACGTGGAGGCTCAACTGCACGGTTTGGCTAGCGCGCTCCACCGTAACAGGCACGGTCTGGTTGGCGTTCAGCTTGAAGCGATAATAGATATGTTCCCAGTCGGGATTGTCGACGCCGGCAATGCTGCGCAGGATGTCACCTGGCTCAATGCCGGCCTGGGCTGCCGCCGAGCCTGGAGTGACCCATTCGACGGTGGCGGTTTTGATTTCGACAGCGGGGACTTCGTTGATCCAGCCGAAGTAGCCCACCATCAGTACAAATGCTAGAACAAAGTTGGCTACGGGACCGGCCGCGCCGATCAGGATGCGTTGCCAGCGGGGATGGGAGGTAAGGGCGCCGGGGTCGTCCGGCGGGGCGACGGTGGCCGTGCCGGCGGCAGCGTCACTGAGTTCGCTGAAGTTCTCGCCAGTCATTTTGACAAATCCGCCCAGGGGAAGCAGGCAGACCTTGTAGTCGGTGTCGCCGTATTTGTAGCCGAAGAGGCGCGGGCCGAAGCCGAAGGAAAAGGCCTCGACGCGGACCCGGCAGAGTTTGGCGACGACAAAGTGGCCGAACTCATGGACCACCACCAGGACGCCGACGATGACGATAAACGCGACTACAGTGACAAGATCGTGATGAAAATCATGCGCGCCGATGGATTTCAGAAGGTGATGAAGAAAATCGGTCATAGATGTGCGGTTCTATCCTCGATAAAGCGCTGGCGGTTCTCCCGCTCTGGTCTTGTTTATGTCAGCAGCGTACGCGCTGTTTGACGGGCTTCGTGGTCTGTCGCGAGCACCTCTGCAATGGTGGCCGGGTGCGCCTCGGGCGTGGCTGCAAGCACCCTTTCAATTGTACGCGGAATGCCGGTGAAGGAGATGCGGCGGTCCAGGAAGGCCTCCACGGCAACCTCATCGGCGGCGTTGAGGGCGATGCAATGGGAGCCACCTTTTTCGGCGGCCTCGTAGGCCAGGCGCAGGCAGGGAAAGCGCTCCAGATCAGGCTGCTCGAAATCCAGGTGGCTGAGCGCGGCTAAATCAAAAGTCAGCGTGGAGGCGGGCCGCTCCGGGAAGGCCAAGGCATAGAGAATTGGCAGGCGCATGTCGGTGACGGAGATCTGCGCCAGGATGGAGCCGTCCACGTACTCCACCAGCGAGTGTACGGTGGACTGCGGGTGGACGGTGACGCGGACTTGAGAGGGTGTCACGTCGAAGAGGCGGCAGGCCTCGATGATTTCCAGGCCCTTGTTGAGCATGGTGGCGGAGTCGATGGTGATGCGCCGGCCCATGACCCAGGTGGGATGCTTGAGCGCCTGCTCGGGCGTGATGTTGGCGAAGTCGGCCAGGGGCAGCTTGCGGAAGGGCCCGCCGGAGGCCGTCAGCCAGATGGTTTTGACTTCGTTGTGCGCGCCGACACGCAGGCATTGGTGAACCGCGTTGTGCTCGCTGTCAATGGGCAGGATGGGGACGTTGCGTTCACGGGCGGCCTTGGTGAGGATTTCGCCGGCGGCTACCATGCACTCCTTGTTGGCCAGGCCGACGGGCTTGCCTGCCAGGATGGCGGCGTGCGTGGCTTCCAGTCCGGCGACGCCGACAATGGCCGAAACCACAAAGTCGGCTTCTTTCAGCGTGGAGCAGGCAACCGTGCCCTGGGTTCCGTAGACCGCCTCGATGCCGCTGACGCCTGCTTGTTTGAGCTTGGCGGCAAGCTGTGCGGCCAGCTCCTCCGTGGCCATGGAGACGAGCTTTGGCCGCCAGCGAAGGGCCTGCGCGAAGGCTTCGTCGAGATTGCGCCCAGCGGCCAGCGCGGCTACAGAATAGCGGTCTGGAAACTGCTCGACGATAGAGAGAGTGCTTTGGCCGATGGAGCCGGTAGATCCGAGAATGGCGAGTTTTTTCAAAGTGTTTTTTGGAATCCGTGGCATCTTGTGGAAAGCATTCTAACTTCAGTCCGCTATCGAATGACCTCAATTGTCTTGACCTTATCCAAATTGATCGAGAACCGGCCGAGTTCAGCTTCCCCCATAAGGCCCTCTTTCGACCAAGGCACCAGAACAACCGGCTGCGTATCGCCTGCCGCAGTGACCATCTGTCCCTCCGCTCCGGCGTCGGTGACCTTCGTGACATCGATCCGCAGCAGCTTCATCCATCTCACAGTGAGCTGACCTTCTCCCTGCCGTATTCGCACACCGTCGGACTCATAGTCAGTTCTGTACATGAAGCCATATGTGGTGTAGTCGATCTCGACGCCTCTGTTCTGGAACAGTAGGGTCACGACGTTCCCCTTCGTGTCCGTTACCCTCAGGCCTATCGGGTCCCGATGCTGAGGGGCAACCGGGGATTTCGTCCCTGATTGTGCAGACACCGCCATTGTGGCAATAAAGATCAGCAATCCACCAATTACTACGACTAATACACGCCGCCCAATTCGAGCCATATCTCACCCCTCTTTGTAAAATCAGTGCCGTCTATGGTCACTCTTTCCATCAGAACCGCAGGTGAATAACTTGAACGTACCACAGCACCGGAGTGCCAAGCCGTGGATCGAAATCCAACCAGACCAAGTCGCCCGCATCCGGTATGTAAGCGGCTACCAAACCTCTGCTCCGCGCGGTGGACCCCAATCATATTCACCAAGGCTGTCGCCGTCTTCCAGGCCTTCCAGCAGTTCTTCCAATGTCATTCGTTTTCGAGGCTTTGCGGAAGCTGATTCCGAAGACTTGATGAGAGCGATGCTGCCGTATCCATTCGAGACCCATTCCACAGGCTCACCGACAGGCAGCGCGGCTTCAGCGGCTAACGCTTCGGGAATCTCGACGGAGAGCGTGTTTCCAACGCGAACGATTCGGGTTGTCATGAGGCAACTCCTATTGAAATCATAGCGCGAATTTCGTTTGTAAATACTCTATTCCCCATTCCCGCTCTGTACCGCTAGTGAATCATCTGTGCATACCACAGCACGGGGGCGGCCAGCAGCAGGGCGTCGATGCGGTCCAGGACGCCGCCATGGCCTGGAAGCATGGAGCCGGAGTCCTTGACGCCTGCCGAGCGCTTGAGTGCCGACTCGGCCAGATCGCCTACCTGGGCAGCCACGTTGACCACCACGGCCAGGCCCAGCCAGTACCACCATGCCCCGCCGGAGTAGGAGAGCCCGCCCACGTCCCACCTCTGCAGCAGATAAGAGAGGCCGAGCAGAACGAGGGTGGACAGCAGGCTGCCTCCCACCGAGGCGAAAGTGCCTTCCCAGGTCTTGCCGGGGCTGAGTGTGGGAGCCAACTTGTGCCGTCCCCAGGCACGGCCAACATAGTAAGCGGCCGTGTCCCCGGCCCAGACCACGCACAGCAGGAAGGTGACCAGTGAAGGGCCGTTTCCCTCGGGGTTCTCGCGCAGGGCGGGCAAAACAAGCAGGGTGAATCCGATGTAGAACAGGCAGAAGATGGAGGCCGAAACGTCGGCCATAATCTGGTTGACGGGCCTGAAGAAAGTGCAATAGACCAGCAGGCCCAGACTCAGGATGCCGAGCGTGCCGAGCGTGGCTGGGTTTTGAATCGGCCACTTCAAGCTGCCGGCAAAGAGCGCCAGAACGGCCAGCACCACCGCGATGCGCGGCGGCGTGGCGCCGGCCTTCTCCGCCAGGCCCAGAAACTCCCATGCAGCCAGCGCGGCAACCGCCGCAACGGCCACCGTGAAGAGCCAACCGGGTCCCATGAAGACCAGGACCAGAACCAGGGGGATCAGAATGAGTGCGGTGTAGACACGTTTCATTAGGGATGAGGATACACTGCCGGGGCGGGATTTGAGTGATTCCATGCTTAATCAGGTGGAAATGAGGCTGTGATGAATATGTCTGTCTGACTAATAGACACAGACATTTGACAGACAGTCTTATTTGTGCTATTTTGCTTATATCGTAGGGGGTTTCAACCTACGGACAAATCCCTGTGAGGAGGAGAAAATCCATGAGCCATGGATCAAGTGAACAGGTGCGTGCTGTAGCTTTGGAAAAATTCATGCAGCCAGCCCTTCGCGCTGGAAGGACACATTTTTCCGTAGCCGTCAAAGACTTGATGGAGAATCTGGCCGCCCAAGGCTTTCCCTCCGGTAATACGCCTCAAGTATGTTCTGCGTTGCGAAAGAAGGCGTTTCTTCGCGAGCATGGGCTAGAGATTGAAGGCATTGACGGTCCTCCGTCCAAGATGAGCACAACGGTTGTTGTCCGGTATCGCGTCGTACACCCCGGCGCGCAATCCATCGACAAGAGCAACCCAATGGCAAGGGAGCCAAAGCAGCCCGATCAGGAGGATCCTGATGCATGGGCACAGCGATTGACGGAGAGGCTGCGCGGCCTATTGAAAGAGGAACTGGCAGAATACGGAGGAGGCGAGGGTTTCATGCGGTGGATTCGTTCTGAAGATGAGGAAGCGGCATGAGCCGTATCTTTTGGGACAGCATGCTGATCATCTATCTGCTGGAAGGCCATCCCACATTCTCACCGCGGGTGCAACAGCTTCTGGCACGTGCTCGTCGGCGGGGCGACTCGCTTTACACGAGTTACCAGGCGCTCGGCGAAGTGATGGCGGGCGCAGAAAAATCTCTAGAAGCACAGAAGACGATAGTCATACGTCAGACACTTGAAGAAATGGGGTTTTCATATCTGCCGTTCGACAACGGGGCGGTGGCCACGTTTGCACGACTTCGTGGTAGGCAAAGAGTGAAGATTGCGGATTCGATCCAACTGGCCTGCGCAGCCTCGGCTGGTATCGACCTGTTTCTCACCGGCGACCAGCAGCTTGTGAAGCTGGACGTACCAGGCATCCAATTCATTGCCGATTTCAACAATCCAGTCTTATAGGTGAACTTTCACGATGCGGGTTGGATGCCCCTCACACTGAGTCGCTGATTTCGAGGAGAATGAAACGAATTGTATGTGAAGAGGCCCAGTTTCAGGCGCTCTATGCACTATCCGTGGGTTGGCGAAGAATGAAATGACTCAGTTGGCCACGATCTTGATTTGATCGGTGTTCTCTTCCACTTCACCTACACTGTTGCTCAAGCCGCCATAGCGGCGCTCGCGGAGTTGGTAGTCGGCGATGGCTTCCAGCAGATGGATGCCGCGGAAATCCGGCCATAGCCGCTCGGTGACGTAGATCTCCGTGTAGGCGATCTGCCACAGCAAATAATTCGACAGCCGCATCTCGCCGGAGGTGCGGATCAGCAGGTCGGGGTCGGGCATTTGCGCGGTGTAGAGATGGCGGTGAATGTCTTCCTCGGTAATGTGGGCCGGGCTGAAGTGCTTCTGCTTCATCTCGGCGGCCAGGCCGCGGAAGGCGTCCACCAGCTCGGAGCGTCCGCCGTAGTTGAGGGCCAGGGTGAGGGTGGTTCCGGTGTTGGCGGCCGTGGCCTCCTCGGCCCAGCGCATCTTCTCCTGTACCTCGGCGGGCAGCTCGTGGGTACGGCCGATGTACTTCATACGCACGTTGTTGTCCATCATGCGCTGCAGGTTGCTTTCGAGATAAGTCTTGAGCAGGCGCATGAGGAAGTTGACCTCGGCGCGGGGGCGGCGGAGGTTGTTTTCCAGGGAGAAGGCGTAGAGGGTGAGCCAGGGAAGGCCGATGCGGGAGGCGGTCTCGGTGACCAGTTGCACGCTGTTGGCGCCCTGCTGGTGGCCTAGGAAGCGCTTGAGCGAACGATGGCCTGCCCAGCGGCCATTGCCGTCCATGATAATGGCGACATGCTGGGGCAAACGCTCGGGCTTGAGGGTCGCATAGACGGCGCGCTCCTCGGGGGGAAGCTCTTCGATGCGCAATTTGGCAGCAGGAAACAAGGAATTTGCCTCAACAAATGCATTCGAACTTTCGGGCCGGCACACCATCCTCCTGGCGCCGCGAGCCGAGGCGTTTCATCCTGACCGTAGCACAAGCGCCCATGGGCCGCAATTGCCTCCGCGTCCACGGCAGGCGGCGCGCGCGTGTGCAAGCGCCCGGCGGAGACGTGCCGCCATCGGCCGCACGGACCGGAGCAAGATGCTACCGGCTTTACGCGAGGCGCCGAGGGCCCATGGCCATGTCACGCGCCGAACTCATGACGAGCGACCGGTGCAGCGGATCAAGGCAAGGCAGTGAAGCCGCAATCTCAGCCAGCAACGGGTCGGCCAGGATCGATGCCACTTCCTCCTCGCGAAGGCTGCGGGCATCGCGCACCAGTTGCCTGACATGCACGCCCAGAGCGCCGGCGAGCCTCTCCAGAGAGCTGAGGGTGGGAATGGCCTTGCCGTTTTCGATCTTCGAGATGTAGGTGCGGGGCACCTGCATACGCCCTGCCAGTTGCCGCTGGCTCAGATGACGCGCGCGGCGGATCTCTTTCACCTGGCCGGCTACCCGCAGGCCGGCTTCGGTCGCGGGATCTACAGGGGGATTGTCAACCGGGATAGGCCCTGGCCGGACCGGCTCCTCGATATCCAGGGGCCTGCGGCACCTTCTGCAAAGGCCGTTGCCCGGCCTGAACTGAACTATTTTGCAGTCGGAATACTTGCAGTGCACAACTTCGCGTGTCTCCACGCTCGCAAGTGAAGTAGCCATGTGTGGTGTGCGGAGTGCCAGAGCAGGAACCCCGCGGTGCATCACAGCACCACGATATGTCATACTTTCCGGGATATGTACCATAACTGTCAAGTGAAAAGTTGGATACAAACCCAGGTTACACGGATCATACCCGGAATATGACCCGAGAAACCGGGAGAAGAGCGAACCAAGTTAGTCAACATCGAGGTTAAGGAAATGATGAACAACTGCACCGGAAATGATGCAAAAGAAAGCGGTTCCAGCCACGGACGCGCACAGGCCTGGCACCTGCTGACCGAGTGGACGCAGAGCGAGAACCTGCGCAAACACGCGCTGGCAGTCGAAACCTGCGTAACGGCGATGGGCGAGGCGGAAGCCGCCCGTCTGGGGCTGGCCGGGGATGAGCGCGGCTCTTTCGTGGATCTGTATACGACCACGGCTCTGCTGCACGACTTCGACTACGAGCGCCACCCCACGGCCGCGGAGCATCCGATGGTCGGAGTCCGCGAACTGGAGCGGCTGGGATGGCCTCTTGAGATGCGCACCGCCATTCTGGGCCATGCGCAGTACTCCGGCGTGCCGCGCGTCACGCATCTGGCCAAGTCCCTTTTTGCCTGCGACGAGCTGGCCGGATTTTTGACCGCCTGCGCGCTGGTCAAGCCGACCAAAGCAATTGCCGAGGTGGAAGTGGCCAGCGTGCGCAAGAAGATGAAGGACAAGGCATTCGCCCGCGGAGTCAACCGTGAGGACATTATGAAGGGCGCGGCGGAATTGGGCGTGGAGCTGGACGCGCACATTGCGTTTTGTTTGGAGGCGATGAAGAAGCGGGCGAGCGAACTGGGGTTGTAGGGCTGATTGATTCATTGAACAAATCGATTATCCCCGCCGTATATTCCCCTAAAAGCTCTTCAGGGGGATTTAGATGGAATCGACATTGTTGCGCCAGTTGCGCGTTCTTCAAATTGCTGTCGCATTGTTGCTTGTGGTGACAGTGGCTCTTTGCATCAACCTCCGCTTTCCGTTCATCACCCAGCGCGTGGACGTGTTGAATGCCCATCAAATAAATATCAGCGAGAAAGACGGTACGCTGAAGGCTGTCCTGTCCAATTCCGAGGGATTCAGCAAAATCGGAGAGAGCAGAAAACAAGGCGTGCCATTCTCTGGCCTGATGTTCTACAACCAGGAGGGCGACGAAGAGGGAGGGCTGGTCTACAGCGGAAAGGCGATTCCCGGAGGCCAGGATGCCGATGTCACCCTCACCATGGATCAATATCGCCAGGATCAGAATGTCTATCTTCATCATGAAGAGCACAAGGACGCGCAAACGCGCACCATCGACGACGGGCTGACCGTCATCAGCCGCCCGGACCAGTCGCAGGAGAAGGAAGAGTATGCCCTCTATGAGGCAATGGATAAACTCTCCGCAGAGGCGCGAGATGCTCTCAAGCTCAAGTCGCTACAGGAAGGCAAGATCAGCACGCGTCGGTTGTTTGTGGGCGACCGGCGCGGCATGAAGGGCAACGTGGCGTATGACGACGCCGGCCTCTTCATCAAGAATCGCTGGGGGCGCGACGCGATTAAGTTGTATGTCGATTACGACAACAAGCCGCACCTCGAAGTCTACGACCCGCTGGGTAAAACCATTGTCTACGAGCTGAAGTTGCAGAGGTAATCGGGGGCGAGAACAGCAAGATCAATGATAAAATTGATGAAGGCAGAGCGTATTCAGCCGCTCTGAAGCGCGGAGGTTCCCCATGTTGCAACCTGACGAAAAGGAAAAGTTGGAACGAGGGTTTGCCGAGGCGGAGGCCAGTTTGCGCCTGGAAGGGTTGATGCCGACGGACAACTTCTTTGCCGTCAAGGCCCGCATTCTAGCTGGTGAAATTACCTTCGAGCAGGGACAACAGGAAATCCTTGCCTACCATCGGGCAAAGGTTTCTGCCGTCGCATGAGCCCCTCCGCGCACGATCCGTACGTCTATCCCGGCACGAATGTTCTCAGAAACCTCGAAGACCTTCGTGACCAAGTAGCCCTGAGCAGATTCGAGGCCGACGCGGTTGCGGTTTGCCTCATCGATCTCGGGCGCAATCCCATCCAAGGCGCCTTCGACATTCGCCGCTTGCAGGAGACTCATCGCCGCATCTTTGGCAAGGTCTACCCGTGGGCCGGAGAATTTCGCAAAGACATCGGCATGTTGGCGAAGAACCGTTCCGGCTTTGTGGTTGCTTACGGGCCTTCGCAGAATATTCCCGGCGCTCTGGCCGGCGCCTTTGCGGCCTTGAAGGCCGAAAACGATTTGCGCGGGCTGGACGCCGCTGTAATGGCAAAACGGCTGGCCTATTACTATGGCGAACTCGACGCCATTCACGCCTTCCGGGACGGCAACTCCAGAACCCTCCGCGCGTTCACGACGGACCTCGCTGAAGCAGCCGGACATCGGTTGGATTGGGCTCGGGCGGCGCAGGCGGAGCAAGACCGGCAGCGGCTTTATCATGCGCGCGACCTGGCCGTGATGCACGGCGATCTCTCCGAACTGGCCGCGATCATCCTCACCAATCTGGGCGAATGAAGCCGCACCCTTCCGGCTTCATTCGTCAGAAAACAAAGGATGGACCCACCCCCTACCATCCGAGGCAGTATTTGCGCTACGATAAGCCTTCAGCGCTGGATAGGTTTTCGATCCGGCGCTTGAAGGAGGTTTTCATGGCCCACTACGAGCACATCCTGGTTCAGTCTGCCAATGGGGTGAAGACCATCACGCTGAACCGGCCGGAGAAGCGCAATGCGCTCACTCCGGAGTTGATTGAGGATCTGATCGCGGCCCTTGAGGAGGCGGCGAGCGACGAGTGCAGCGCCGTGATCCTTGCCGGGGCCGGCCCGGCCTTCTGCGCCGGCCTGGATGTTGATTCTCTGCACTCCTCACAATCCCGCACGCCGGAGCAGCATCGCCGCGAAGCGCAGAACATAGCTTATGTCTTGCGCATGGTCTATGACTTTCCCAAGCCGGTGATTGCCGCGGTAAATGGGCCGGCCATCGGCAGCGGCATGAGCCTGGCCACCATTCCCGCTTTTACCCTGGCCACTCCCTGGGCCCGGTTTGCGTTGAATGAGATACGCATGGGCTTTATGCCTGCGGTAGCGGCTACATTTCTATTGCGCCAAGTGGGTGAAAAGCGCACCCGCGAATTGCTGCTGACCGGCAAAATGCTGAAAGCGCAGGAAGCGATGCAGATGGGGCTGGTGACCGAGGTTGTGGCCGCCGAGGAGCTGATGCAATCCGCCCATTCGCTGGCCAAGACGCTGCAGCTCAACAGCCCCCAGGCCATGCATGCGCTCAAGCAACTCCTTGCCAAACACGCCCGTCGCCAGCTCGACGAGGAGATTGAAGATGCTATCGAGGTGAACGCGCAGCAGCGTTTGACGGCCGACTTTGAGGAAGGCGTCAAGGCATTCATTGAGCATCGCAAGGCGGAGTGGCCGAGCTTGAAGGGAAAGGCGTAGCGTCATCCTTGCAGAGGAGGCCGAGCGCAACTCAATGTGGATCCCAACCGGACCTGTTACAGAGATTCTTCACCTAGCCTGCGCTTTCATCACGGTAGCCAGGCGGTTTTCCAGGATGAGCGAAGAGTCAAAGTTCTCCACCTGCAGAGTCCATTCCGCGGCCGGTTGCAAAGCCAGTTTCGGAATCAGCCCGATGATCTCGCCGGAAACCGGAACCGCGCCGTAGCGCTCTGCCTCGCGTTTCACACATTCAAAGACGCGCTGCACCGGAGTCTGCTCAAAGTCCGTCAGGTTCATGGAAACCTGGGCCATGCCGCGCACCAGGAATCCCGCTGCCTTGACGCAACGCAGGCCGCCCGATGAAAAGCGCACGGCCCGGGCGATTTTCCTTGCGATCTCCACGTCGGGCGTGTTCAGAAAGATGTTGTAGGCAATCAAAAACTTGCGCGCGCCCACTGCCGTCGCTCCGGCCGTTGGATGCGCGCGCAGCTCGCCGAAGTCCGGCTTGCGCGCCGGGTTGTTGGCGATCTCGCCGCGAATTCCCTCAAACTGGCCGCTGCGAATATTCTCCAGATTTTTACGTTCGGGCATCGTCGCGGCGGCTTCATACAGATAGACCGGAATCTGAAAACGCTTCCAGATTTCGGCTCCCACATGACGGGCCATGACCACGCAATCTTCCATTGTCACGCCGTCGATGGGGATGAAGGGAACCACGTCGGCCGCTCCCATGCGCGGGTGCGCGCCTTTGTGCAGGGTGAGATCGATCAGTTCGGCGGCCTTGCCCACGCCGCGAATCGCGGCTTCCTCGATGGCTTTCCGCTCACCGGCCAGAGTGATGACCGAGCGGTTGTGGTCGGCGTCCATCTCCCGGTCGAGGAGATATACGCCTGGAATCCGCATGGCCTCGACAATGGCCTCGACCTTGGCTGGATCGCGACCTTCGGAAAAATTGGGAACGCACTCGACCAGTGTCTTGGGCACGACAAGAAGAATACCGAGCAGCTGTACTATCCGGCAAACGGGCGGTTGCGTTTGGCAGCAAAAGGATTAGAACTGCACTCAGCCATTGGGTTTTTCGTCCTCAGTTCAGCCACAATCTCTGCCGCCGCTTCACGAGCCTGTTCGGCCTTGTCAGGCGGGAAACTGATGGCGCCCACGCGGGCATGGCCTCCGCCGCCGTAGCGTTCGCAGATGGCGGCCAGATTTGTCATCTTCGCCGGGTCGGCCTTGGTCCAGGGATTGGAGCCGACCGAGACCTTGGTGCGGAAGTTGGAGCTGGACAGGCCGATGGAGTAGGTAGCCTGGGGATAGAGAAAGTAGGGAACGAACTTGTTGTAGCCCTCGAGCGGCAGGTCGGTGAGGTCGAAGAAGATGGTTCCGTTGCGCTGCTCGGCGCGCTGGCGGATCACGTCGATGGATTTCTGGTGGCGCTCGAGCAGGGGCGGCAGAAGCCGGGCGACAAAAGGTTGGCTGAGAACCTCGGCCAGGGGCATTTCAGTGAGCAGCGGAATAAGGCGCGGGATGAAGACATTGTCCTGAGAGGACTCGATGATGAGGGTGAGCTTCATCGCCGGGGCGGCCATCTCGACGGCGGCCTCGGGGCTCTCATACTTGGCGCCGTCCACAATGTCGGCCCAGTAAATCAGCTCGGCAACCGGCGCTGTGTCGAAGCCGAAACGGGTGGAGGCGATGTGCGCCAGAAAACTGGTACAGGAGGTGTAGTCGGGATCGAAAAACTTGCGGCCGCCGCAGGCAGGGTCCTGCTTGCAGGCCAGAAAATTCTCCTGGTCCTGGGGGGTAAGAAAGGCCGAGAGGTGGTGATCAAACCACCAGGTTATCCGCGGCGAGGCGGAATACTTGAAATCGACGATGGCGTTTTCGTCGCCGGTAAACTCGTTCTCGTCGAACAGGGCGCCGGCGCGATGGACTAGGCCGTGATACGTGTAGTTCGCCGCCGGGGCGATGCACTCGCGATGAAAGCGCGTAAAGAGCGAGGCTGAGCAAGCTCCGTCGAAGCATTTGTCGTGATAAAAAACGCGAACCTGCAAAACCTGAACTCCCTCCGTGCGTGGAAAAGCTGAATTGCCGGAACTGTCTAGCATCAAGGGATTGGCCGATTGTGTCAAGGCAGTGGTCTCATTGAATGGGCCTGTTCGATTCCCAACCAAATGAAGTACGAGTGAAAATGATCGAGCTTGAGTCGGTTGCAAATTGTCGTAATACGGTGTATTATTTCGTACTATGAGTACCCCACGCACCATTAGCTTCCGCATCGCCCCCGAGAAGGTGGCCCAACTGGACCAGATTGCCAAGGCCATGGACCGCGACCGCAGCTACCTGCTCAATGAAGCGGTGGAGAACTATCTGAGTGAACAACAGCGGTTTGCCGCCATGATTGAAGAGGGGTTGGAAGCCTCCCGCAAGGGAGAACTGATTGACGACGAGGAAGTCGGTCGAATGATTGAGTCCTGGAATCGAAGTGAGGTGCGAGAACAGGAAACGGAGCAGCAGAAAGCCAGGGCAACAGCGTGAAAGTTCGCTGGACGATTCCCGCAGCCAATCAACTTCAGAGCATCTTCGAGTACATTGCTGCTCATAATCGAGCGGCGGCGTATCGCACGGCTCAGCGGATTCGCGAGGCGATTCTTCTCACTGCCCGAATGCCCTGTTCCGGCAGGATTGGCCGAACGGAAGGCACGCGTGAAATTACCGTCTCAGGCACATCATACATGGTCGCTTATCGAATTGTTGAAAACATGATTCATGTGCTTGCCATTCTCCACGGAGCGCAGGAGTGGCCCGAGTCCTTTTAGCCGCGGAACTGCCCAAGCAGCGATTGCGTAGAGTATCTTGTCAGCAGGGCAATTCAGCATACAAATCTATATTTCGAAGGAGGCTCGATGGAGCCGGAGATTCAGCCCCCACAGCCGGAAGCGCCCTTTGCCGAGATGAACACAGCAGCCCATTCGCCTGAAACAGTTGCCCCTTCTCTGGAAGAGCGAATCCTTTCCTGGATGGACTGGACCTTCTACGGCAGCCAGGGACTACGCTCCGGCTGGTCGGCGCTGATCTGGTTGATCCTGTGCGGATTGATCGGCGCCGCCATCGGATATGTTTTTGTCCGGCTCCATCTTGTCGATTTCGACCAGATGGGCCACCTGACCGCTTCCCTGGCGGCTCGTGAAAAACTGGTTGAATTTCTGGGGCTGGTGGGGGGAATGTCGGTGATTGCGCTGATCGAGCGTCGCCGCAGCCTGCTGGCCTACAACCTTACCGGCCCGCGGTGCATTCCCCATTTTCTAAGCGGCCTGGTGGCAGGCTTCGCGGCTCTTTCGGCGCTGATGGGAATGATGGTCTGGGGCGGCTGGCTGCACTTTGGTCCGGTCGCGCTCTCCGGCGAACAGATCTTCAAATATGGCGCGCTCTGGGCCGTCGCCTTTCTGCTGGTGGGCTGCGTGGAAGAAGGCGAATTCCGCTGCTATCTGCAATTCACGCTGACTCGCGGCATCAACTTCTGGTGGGCGCTGGGAACCGTCGGCGTATTTTCTTATTTTATGTTCGTCATTCCCGGCAGAAATGGCTCCGCGGGAGTTTATGCAGTCGCGCTTCTGGGGCTTTTTCCCTGCCTCATGCTGCATATTCGCAAAACCCCACGGAACGGCTTCTGGCAGGCGGCCTGGGTCACTTCGACGATCTTCGGCTTCATCCACACCGGCAACCCCAGTGAAAACTCGATTGGCATCTTTGCCGCGGCGCTGATCGGCTTTGTCTTCTGCGTCAGCGTGCGGG
>Ga0326728_10010503_pt1 | contig 21635 bp, 20 predicted proteins | sample MB3enrmetagenome_FD_207602 | JGI IMG/M metagenome (GOLD analysis project Ga0326728, IMG submission 207602) | Lab enriched peat soil microbial communities from McLean, Ithaca, NY, United States - MB31MN | ecosystem: Environmental > Terrestrial > Soil > Wetlands > Peat | place: USA: New York... | reverse complement strand
GCGCCCGTCTGCGTCAGGACGGCATGGATCGCCAACAGCGCCGCGACCAGCGCGACGACGACGACCGGCACGAAGAACATCGGCTCGCGCGGTCTCGCGCCGTCATTAAGGGGGGAATCGGTCATCGACGGCGAGCTCGCGGGTTCGGCGGCGCTTCGTTAGCATCGCCGCGTCGATCTGGCGACGGCAAACGGCGCAAAGTCGACGCGAGCGCCACAAATGGAAAGGGAGAGCCCGGAGCGAGGCTCTCCCTAAACCTTTCGACCGTCCACGCCGGCGCCGTCAGACGGGCGCCCGGCTTCCGACCTTCCGCGCGACCCCTCGCCTCGGGCGAGCCGCCCGCCGCGCGAGCCGAGCTTGCATTTCGAAACGACACGCGGCGCTCGAGCCGACGCGGCGGGTTCGTTTCGTCGTCAACACCGACACTATGCCCGACGACCGGCGCCGGCGCAATGCGATCCCTGGCTTATTGTTAACGTCGGGCCGGGTTTGGCTCGAGGCCTCGATCCCCCTGGCACGCGGCCTGCAGCTTGAACCACGTTCGCCCGAGAACGGCCGGCGGTGTGCCGTTTTCGCACAGGCGCCGCGGGGCGCCGAAGGAAGTCCCCAGTGAAACTGGCCGCAACTCAACACCTCTACGCCTATTGGAACCGATTGCGCGGCGCTCGCAGCGCGCCGGAGCGCGACGATATCGACCCGGGCGCCATTCGCGGCATTCTCGCCGACACGTTCATCCTCGAGTTCAACGCGCAGGGCGCATTTCCCATGCGCATCGTCGGCACGCGGACGAACGCGCTTTTCCTTAGGGAATTGCGCGGCGCGCCGTTTCTCGGCCTCTGGCGCGACGAGGACGAGCAAGAGATGCGCTCGATCCTCGCCAGCGTCGCCGACGAGGCCCAGCCGTTCCTGATCGGCGCGACCGGGAAGCCGCCGGGTCTCGCGCCCGTCGACATCGAATCGTTGCTGCTGCCGCTTCGCCATCACGGCGACACCCACGCGCGCGTCTTGGGCTGCTGCGCGCCCGACGCTTCGCCGTGCTGGCTCGGCCTCATCGCCGTCGAACCCCTGGCGCTGCTGACGCTGCGCGCGCTCGATCTGGGCGAGCCCGGCCCCGACCAACCGCCGACCCAGACCGCGGGATCGCGCAAATTCGGGCGTGCGCCGCGCGAGCGTCGTCACGGGCACCTTTTTGTTTATTTCGCCAACCGCTGACGCCGCCTAAACGCCAGCGATTCGTCTTGGTGTAATCGTCCGTTAACCGCGAGCGCACTAGAATTCCTTAGTTGCGTCATTGCGCGCCTGACGAACGTTGAGTGCGGACCCCTCTGCATGGGCGCTATTGTCGGAAATTGGGAGCAGCCCGGCGTGAGAGCGGCCACGGCATTCGCAATCGACGCGGGACGTCAGGAACGACGCCGCCATCAGCGCGTCAAAGTGCGCCTGACCGGGCAATTCATGCGTCAGGATCGGCGGGAGTTCCCCTGCGCGACGATCGACATCTCGCCCGGCGGCATCGCCTTCGAGGCGGAAGCGAGCGGCGAGATCGGCGAGCGAATCATCGCCTACCTCAACCAGATCGGCCGCGTCGAGGGAACGGTGGCGCGCCATTTCTACGGCGGCTTCGCGATCCAGATGAAACTGCCGCCGCTCAAGCGCGAAAAACTCGCCGACCAGCTCACTTGGCTGGCCAATCGGCAAGTGCTGGGCATGCCCGAGGATCGGCGCCACGAACGCATCGAGCCGCGCAACCGCAACACCACCTTGACCCTGCCCGGCGGGCGGCAGCTTCCGGTCCGCATCATCGACGTCTCGCGTTCCGGCGCGGCGCTCGCGGTCAATGCGACGCCGGCGATCGGCGCGCCGGTGACCGTGGGCTCGAGGCCGGCGCAAGTCGTGCGCCAATTCAGCGGCGGCTTTGCGGTCGAGTTCAATCGACTGATTCCCGCCGAGATGTTCGACGACGACATCAGGCTTTGATCGATCCTGAGCGCCCCCGCGCGCCGCTGCGAAGCTTCGGAGCTGGTGGTGCGCGCCGCGGCGTTCGCGAGGTTGGACCCGGTTCGATCAAATGATCCGAATTTGTTTGGTTCGACGGCAAGACAATGTCGCTATCGTCGTCCTCGGCAAGCGATCGGACGATGGAGTCGCGGCGCGTCGCGACTGAGCGGCGGCGCGGGGCGGCGGCGGCGCGCCTTCGAGATCGCTCGCGGCCGAAATTTCGAAGCCGAACTCGTCCCCCCAAGTTCCGCTTCGTCTCGAGGCCGGCCTCGCCCCAAGGCCGGCCTCCTTTTATTCGATCGCGACCAGGCCGGCCGCGAAGCGGCGCCAATTGTCGACATAATGGGCGGCCCATCGCCGCTGCGCGGCGACGACGGCCTCGTCGAGCGTGCGCTGCGCCCTCGCCGGCGCGCCGATGATCAGGCTATGGTCGGGAAATTCCTTGCCCTCGGTGACGAGCGCCCCCGCGCCCACCAGGCAGCCCCGGCCGATTTTCGCGCCGTTGAGAACGATCGCGCCCATGCCGACGAGCGCGCCGGCGCCGATCGCGCAGCCATGCAAGATCGCGTTGTGGCCGATCGTGCAGTCCTCGCCGACATCGAGGGGAAAACCCATGTCGGTGTGCAGCGCCGCGCCTTCCTGGATGTTGGTTCGCGCGCCGATGGAGATTCTTTCGTTGTCGCCGCGCAGCGTCGCGCCGAACCATACGCCGCAATCCTCGCCGAGGACGACGTCGCCGATGACGCAGGCGTTGGGCGCGATCCAGTATCGGCCCGCGGCGGGCAACAGGGGCCTGCGTTCCTCGAGGGCGAAGATGGGCATCGGCGGGCTCCTGCGGTCAGGACCCGGATATAGCGCGGCGCGCGCGGATGGCCTATCCCGAGCGCGAGGCGATTCGCGCGAAGACTTTAGGAGGCCCAAGCTGCGTTTTGGCTCGTTGATGCTGGTCCTGGGGTTCGGCGCGCTCATCCTGGCGGGCGCCGCCGCGATCGCGCTTGGGCCGCGGTTCGGCGCACGCGAACCGCCGCGCTTCGTCGTCGTCACGCTCGGCGCCGAGCGTCTCACGCTGGCGAGCGCGTATCTCACGGGCGCCGCGCGCCGCGGCGGCGCGGCGGACGCGCTGGAGCTGGCGGCCTTTTTTCCCGATTTCTCGCCGGCCGGCGATTTGAGCGACGTGACCGCGGGCGCCGACCTCGCCGACCGGTTCCAGCGCATCGTTTTCGTGACGGCGAAGCCTTCCGATTCGAGCCTCGATCCGGCCGAGCGGCCCGCCAGGCTCTACCAGCGCTTTCTCGACGAGAATTCCTGGAGCCATCCGGGCGGCCTGATCGCGCGCGCGTTCGAAGACGGCAGCCCGTTCGAAGGCGATGAACTCTATTACGTCGCGCCCGAGGGGCGCGAATTCGCCGCCCGCTGCCGGCGCCCCGACCCCGAGCGCAAGACGCCCAACACCTGCATCTACGATTTCCGGCTCGGCGACCTCGACGTCGAGACGCGCTTTTCGGCGGCGCTGCTCGCCGAGTGGGCGAGCCTCAAGGCGGGCGCGCGCGGCCTGATCGAGGCGGCGCGGCGCTGAAGGCGCGGCGCCTCGCCGATCACAAATCCTCGAGATCGAAATCGAGAATCGCCATTTGCAGCGTGGAGGTCTTGCCGGCGGGATCGTCGGCCGAAACGACGCCGAGGAAATCGTCGCCGTTGTTGAGTTCGACCGAATCCGTCTTCTTCAGGCGTCCGACGACGGTGAGTTTGTCGTTCTCGAACAGGCGGCGCAAATAGTCCTGAATCACTGGGCGTTCGACCGGAATCTTCATCGCGAACGAGAACGAGCGGTCGCCGTCTTCGTCGTCCAGCGTGATCGTGCCGAGCTTGCGTTGCCCGAGCGTCACGTCGGCCGCGTCGCGCTCCTTGGAGCTGGGCGCGACGGCGAGGGTCGGCGCGCCGAACGAGCGGCGCAGGTGCGTCCGCAACTTGAGAATTTCTTCCTTGTCCATTTGCGCCTCTCGATCCCCCGGCCGGGGCGAGCCTTTGCCACGAAAGGCCCCTCGCCCGCAAGCGCGCGGCGATCCGGCGGGGCGTGCGAACTCGGGTCGACGCGGGCGCTCTCGCGATGCGCCGGCGCCCGCCGCCAACCTCTTGGAAGCAGGAGATTCCGACCTCGAAGGCCTGTCAAGGACGGCGCTTCGCGCCGGTGGTCGCGAGCGTTTGTCAACTGGACTTCCAAAGCCCTGCGGCCGCTCGGCTCAACCGTCGATCGCCTTGTCCGCAAGGATCTGATTCATGTCGCGCGCCGGCTCGGCGCAGCCGGCCTCGCCGACGATGCGCGCGGGAACGCCGGCGACCGTCTTGTTGTGCGGCACCGGCGCGAGCACCACCGAGCCCGCCGCGACGCGCGCGCAATGGCCGATCTCGATATTGCCGAGGATTTTCGCTCCCGCGCCGATCAGCACGCCCCAGCGGATCTTCGGATGGCGGTCGCCGGTCTCCTTGCCGGTCCCGCCGAGGGTGACGCCCTGCAGGATCGAAACCTCGTCGTCGATCACCGTCGTCTCGCCGACCACCAGGCCGGTTGCGTGATCGAGAAAGATCCCCTTGCCGATGCGCGCCGCCGGATTGATGTCGACGCCGAAGGCCGCCGAGACGCGACTCTGCAGATAGAGCGCGAAATCGCGCCGACCGGCGCGCAGCAGCGCGTGGGCGAGCCGATAGGCCTGCAGCGAATGGAAGCCCTTGAAATAGAGCAACGGCTCCATCAGCCTCAGGCAGGCCGGATCGCGGTCCAGCACCGCGATGAGGTCGGCGCGAAAAGCCTCGCCGATCGAGGAATCGCGCGCGACCACGTCTTCATAGGCTTGGCGGATCAGCGCGCTCGGCGCGTCGCTGTGGTCGAGGCGCTCGGCGACGCGATGGATGACCGCGCCCTCGAGCGTGTCGTGGTTGAGGATCGCCGTCATCAGGAAGGAGGCCAGCGCCGGATCGCCGCGCGCCGCCTCCTCCGCTTCGCTGCGGATGCGCGCGAACAGCGGATCGTTGCGGCCGAGCCCGACCACGCGGGCCGTGGAACCATGCGACATCGGAGCCTCCACAGTTGCTCGACAGGGTATTTTAGCACGGGACCGCCGGCGCCTGAAATAGACTCGGGCCGACGAAGCCGGGCGCTCGAATCTCGGTTAACGTCGTCGGCGCGCCGGCCGCCCTCGCCCCGCCTTCACCGCGCGGGCGCGGCGCGGCTGGGCCACATGCGCGCGAAGACTTCGTCGCGTCTGACCCAAAAGTGCCAGGCGACCGCCGCCACATGCAGCGCGACGACCGCGATGATGATCCAGCCGAGCCAAAAATGCGCCTGAGCGGCCAAATGCGCGAGCGCCTTGTCCTGCGGCGCGAGGGCGGGAAAGGCGAACAGGCCGAACCACGACACTTCATGGCCGCCCGCCGTCGAGGCGACGTAGCCGATGACCGGCAGCGCGATCATCAGCGCGTAGAGGACGAAATACGCGACTTGCGAGGCGACGCGCAGCAACGGCGCCGGCGGCTCGGCGTAGGGCGGCGCGCCCGCAAACGCGCGATAGGCCAAGCGCGGGACGGCCAAGACCAACACGGTCATGCCGAGCGACTTGTGCGCCATCAGCAAGGCGACGCGCGCCGACGTCGCCGGCGGCAGCCGCCACGCGGCCAGGCCGAGCGGGATGGCCAGAAGGATCAACGCCGCCATGAGCCAGTGCAACGTCCGCTGCGCGCGATCGTAGGACCGAGGAATCGGCGTCGCCACGGCATGGCCTCCTTCTGATCAATCCGACCGCTTGCGTTCCTGGCGGCGCGATATCGCATTGTCTCGACGAAAATGCGGCGCGCCCGGCGCCGCATCCGCCGCCAAAGCCCAGCCCCCTACGGCGCCTTGACGAACAGGCCGATCGTCAGCGCGGCGCCGATCGCCACCACGGCGACGCGCAGCGCTTGTTCGTTGACGCGTTGCAGCGCCAGCGCGCCGAGCCAGCCGCCGAGCGAAGCGCCTGCGGCGGCGAAGGCGACCTGCAGCCAATGCACGTCGGGCGAAAACACGAACAGCGCCACCGCCGAGGCGTTGATCACGCCGGCGAGCACGTTCTTGGCCGCGCCCGCCGCCCGTACGGCGAGGCCCGCCATGGTCAGCGCCGCCATCATCAAGAGGCCGATGCCGCCGCCGAAATAGCCGCCGTAGACGGCGATGAAGAATTGCGCGATTCCCCCCGCCCATGGCGGCAGGCGCCCCTCGCCCGGCGCCGGCCGCCTGCGCAGGAACCCGCCCCAGGCGAACAGCGCCGTCGCGAACAGCACCAGCCAGGGCACGAGCCGGGCGAAGAAGCTCGGCGGCGTCGCCAGCAGGATCGCCCCGCCGATGGCGCCGCCGACGAGGCTGACGGCGAACAGCGCGCGCATCGACAGGCCCGGCGGGCCGCTCGCGCCAGCGCGCCCGGTGAAGCCGGTGACGATCTGGGCGGGAAACAGCGCGATCGTCGAGGTGATGTTGGCGGCGCGCGCGTCCATGCCGGTGAGCATCAGCGCCGGCAGGGTGATGAACGAGCCGCCGCCGGCCAGCGCGTTCTGCGCGCCGGCCCACAGCGAGGCGAGAAACAGCAGCGGCAACGGCAGCATTCAGGGTCCTTTCGTTGCGGCGGAACCGCCTCGGCGCGCCGCCTCGCGGCCCCGAGCGATCGTCCGAGCGATGCGATGAAGTCGCCGCCGAGGGCCTATAATGTCGGGGACGTCGCGACAAGCAACGGGGGACAGCCGCTCGCGAAGCGATTGCCCGACGCCGATACAACCCCTACCCTCGCGGCGTGACCCAGCGCCCCGAATCGCTCGATATCCTTCGCCATCTCGCTGGCAAGCCCGGCCATGACGAGGTCAAGGCCGATTTTCGCCAATTGCTGACCGCCGAGTTCGACGCGTCGCTCGTCGACGTCCGCTTCGAGCGGCGCGTCGAGGTCAAGAGCCGCATCGACGCGCTGATCGGCCGCACGGTGTTCGAGGCCAAGCGCGACCTCGCGAGCGAGATGAAGGACGTCGAGCGCAAGATGCCCGACTATCTCGCCAATCGCGAGGCGGAGACGGGCGAGCCCTTCGTCGGCATCGCCTCCGACGGGCGCAAGTGGGTGGTGATGGCGCTCGACCAGGGCGCGCTGGTCACGATCAAGGAAACGATCCTCGATCCGGAAAGGCCGGCCGAATTTCTCGCCTGGCTCGACGGCGCGCTGGCGCTGAAAGTCTCGCTGCCGCCCGACCCCGAGACCGTACGCATCGAACTCGGCGCCGACTCGGTCGCGTTTCACGCCGCCGATAAGGCGCTACGCGCACTGTGGGACAAGCTGAAGATCAATATGGCAGTCGCTCTCAAGCGTCAGCTCTGGGCGCAATTGCTGAAGATCGTCTATGGCCGCGACGCCGACAGCGACCCGCTGTGGCTTCAGCACAGCTATCTCGTCATCGTCGCCAAATGCATCGCGCTCGCCGTGCTTGGGATGAAAGAGGATGATCCTGTCCGCCTCTTGTCGGGCGAGGCGCTTGCAAGCGCTGGCATCGCGGGAGCTGTCGAAAGCGATTTCTTTGATTGGGTCGTCGCCGACCCGGAGGGCGTCAAGCTGGTGCGGCGGATCATGGCGCACGTTCGGCGTTTCCGGCTCGCCGAAGTCGAAAGCGACGTGCTCAACGTTCTCTATGAATCGCTGATCGACCGGACGGAGCGGCACGGGCTAGGCGAATACTATACGCCGGACTGGCTGGCGGCGAAGATGGTCAAGCATGCAGTCGACAGGCCGGTGGAGCAGAAGGTGCTCGATCCCGCCTGCGGCTCGGGGACGTTCTTGTTTCATGCCATACGTCGCTTCCTTGCGGAGGCTGAGGCCGGTGACATCGCTCCCGAACGCCGGGCGTTTGAGGCCTCGCAGCATGTGGCGGGGATGGACATTCATCCCGTCGCCGTCATCATCGCGCGCGTGACCTATTTGTTGGCGCTGGCGCCGGTCCTGGCCAAGCGCGCGGGCGCGATCTACGTGCCGGTCTATCTCGGCGACGCGATGCAGCTTTCGATCAGCGAAATGATCGGCGGCCGCGAATTGACGATCCGGGTTCCGCCACCCGCCGCCGGCGAGGGGCAAGGCGGCGCGGCGGGCGCGAACGGCAAGGATCAACTCGAATTTCCCGACACATTCTGCCGAGACCCCGGGCTGTTCGACAAGGCGATCGAACGGATGCGATCGGGTTCCGAACAAGGCATGAATCGCGAGCAGATCGAAAAGGCCCTCTCTCGCATCACCGAACAGCACTATCGCGCCGACGTGACGCGGGAGCAGCAACTCGCGATCCAAGACCTCGGCAAGACTTACATCACGTTCGACAAGTTACGCCAGGACGGCCGCGACTCCGTCTGGGCCTACGTCGCGCGCAATCTCTCTCGCCCGCTGGCATTTTCAGCCGGAGGGGGCTGGGCGAACGTGGTCGTCGGCAATCCGCCCTGGCTCGCGTTGCGGTATATGAGCGAGGACCTGCAGAAACGGTTCAAGGAACTAGCGAAGGGGCTCGGCGTCTACGTTGGCGGCAAACTGGCGACGCAAAACGATCTCTGCGCCTTGTTCACCGCTCGGTCGGCGACGCTCTATCTGCGCGGATCTGGCCGCATCGCTTTCGTTCTACCGCTCGCCGCCCTCGCGCGCGGGCAATTCGAGCGTCTGCGCTCGGGCGTCTACCACGCCGGCTCCGTCCAATGGGACGAGACCTGGACTATGGATGACAGCGTGCAGCCGCTGTTGCCGGTCCCGTCCTGCGTCGTGTTCGGTCGCCGCCGCGCCACCGCGAAAGCGATGCCGGAAACGGTGCGCGCCTATTCGGGCGGGTTGCCGATGCGGGACGCGCCGGAGGCGTTGGTTGACCGGCTGATTGCGGAGGGCAAGTTCAGCGTCGTCGAGGGCGCGCCGAAGCCGACGGAGTCAGTTTTTGCTGGCGGCTCAGCCTATCGCGCGGCATTCCGTCAGGGCGCGACCCTGGTACCGAGGATGTTGTGCCTCGTCGAGCGCAAGGCGATGGGGCGGCTCGGCGTCGATACGTCCGCGCCGCCGGTCTTGAGTCGCAGGAACTCCCAGGAAAAAATGCCGTGGAAGGAATTGCCGGGCGTCGAAAATCGCGTCGAGGCCGAGTTCCTGCGCCCGGTCTTGCTCGGCGAGAGCATCCTGCCCTTCGCTGTCTTCAATCCGGTCGAAGGCGTCGTTCCGGTCACTGACAAAGGGGAAACGCTCGACTCGAAGACGGCGCGCGATCGAGGCTTCGACCACCTCTCGGCTTGGATGAAAAAGGCCGAGGCGATCTGGAATGAACACCGCTCAGAGGGCGGCGACATGACGCTGCGCGAGCGATGGAACTATCACAACGAACTCGGCGCTCAATTCCCCTTGGCGCCGCTGCGCGTCGCTTACGCCGCCTCTGGTACGGTGCCCGCAGCTTGCGTATTGCGCGACTCAAAAGCCGTTATTGAACACAAACTCTACTGGACAACCGCGGCAAGCACCGGCGAAGCCCGCTATCTTGCCGCCATTTTGAACAGCGAGACCGCGCGCGAGCGCACGGCGAAATACCAATCGCGCGGCCAGTGGGGCGCGCGCGACTTCGACAAGGTCGTCTTCAATCTTCCCATCCCCCGCTACGACGCCAAGATCAAGCTCCACCGCGACCTCGCCGACGCCGCGGTCAAGGCCGAGCGCGTCGCCGCCGCCGTAGTTCTCCCCGAGGGCGTCAAGTTCCAGCGCGCCCGATCGCTGGTGCGCGCGGCGCTGAAAGAAGCGGGCCTCGCCGAGGCGATCGACGCGCTGGTCGCCAAGTTGCTCGACAGCGCCTGACGCGGGCCTATGCGCCCAGCATCCGGTTGGTCGGGCCGCGCGCCGCGACGACTTCGGCTTGCGCGCCGCGAAGAATCGCCATCTCGGCGACGCCGGTTAGCCCAGAGCCGGCGTCGAGATTGAGGCGGAAGCCGCGGATCTGATCGGCGTGCGAGGCGTGGGCCATGGCGTCGTTGGGCGTGTGGCCGTGCACGACGAACAGGCCGCTCCAGCCTTCCGGGCCCGGCGCGTGATCGAGGAAAGGCCAGCGCACCCACGCCCAGTGCCGGTTCTCGTCGAGGCGCCAGAGCGGCGTATTCCACGGCGCGGCGAGAAATTCGTCGAGTTCGACGCGCGGGTTAACGCCGGCGTGGATGAACAGGACTTTGTTCGAGCGCCAGTGCGGGCGCAATCCTTCTAGCCACTTCGCGGCCCGGGGCGCCAGCGCGGCGCGGATCGCGCCGACGAGGTCCCCCGGCGTCGCCGGCGCCGCATCGAAATCGGCGAACTGCGCGATCGTGCGCCCGCCGCCGTTGGCGACCCAGGCCTCCAGCGCGTCGATCGCGTCCGCGAGCGGCGTCGCCGGATCGAGGGCGAGGCGCATCATCGCCTCGTGATTGCCCATCAGCGCGATCGACTCCTCGGCGCCGATCCGTTCTCCCGCGCCGATCGCCAGATCGATCGCGCCGAGAGAATCCGGGCCGCGGTCGACGAGGTCGCCGAGAAACACGATGGCGCGGCGCGGCGCGCGGCGTGGTTCGCGCGCGGCTTCCTCAAGCAGCGCGTCGAGCAGATCGGTGCGCCCATGAATGTCGCCGACGGCGAAAATCTCGACCTCGGACGCGCCCGAGCGCGGCAAGGCGAAGGAATGGCGATCGACGACGACGGACATCGGCGGATCCTCAGGCCCCGGGGTCAGGGTGGACCCGGCGGCGGGCCACTATCGCAGGCGAGGGCGCCGGTTTCCAGGGGCCCGGCGTTTCCCGCCGGCGACCAAGAGAGATTTCCCAGCGCCGGTGTTCTCTAGACGCGCGGCGAGCGCGTCCGACGCGAAGCGCCTTGTCCTGTTTGCAGCGACGCAGCCGAACGAGCGCGGCCAGCGGCGGCGCCTGCAACGCGCCCCCGCCCACCCTCCGCGCCGTCGAAAGGCGGCTCGGCTCGCCGGCAGGCGCGCGCTCGAAGCAGACTGAGGAATGTGTATCCCGGCGTCGCGACGCCATGCGAATATCTCGACCCGATGCGCGCCCTGAGCCCTTGATCAAACGCGCACCACCAGCACCGAGCACTGCGCGTGGCGCACGATGGTCTTGGCGTTCGAGCCGAGGAGATAATCGGACATCACCGGCCGGTGCGACCCCACGACGATGAGGTCGGCGCGCCATTCGGCGGCGTCCCTGAGCAGTTCGTGATAGATGCCGCCGGTGAGCACGGCGGTGGTGACGCGCTCCTTGGGCAGAGAGATTTTCGCCGCGATGTCGTCGAGCGCGCCTTGCGCGCGTTTTTCCTGCTCCTCGTCGAAATCGGCGGGCACGTATTCCATGAAGGTCGCCGGCAGCAGCGGCTGGACGTTGACGAGGCGCAGCTCCCCGCCGCTCTGGGTCGCCAGTTCCAGCGCCTGCTCGAGCCCTTTCGGGCTCGAGGCGGGATCGGCGAGATCGATGGCGAGGACGATCCGATGGAACATGGCTTCCTCCTTGATTTCGAGCCGGCGGCGTTGCGACGGCGCTCTCGATTCCCATAGGCCCGCGCGGCGCCCGTTGACAATGCGGCGGGTCGAATTCCGCGCCCCCCGCCGGCCGGCGAGTAGTCATTGTTCCGTGACATCGACATCGCTATAAGGGCGCCACGTTGGTTCGGGAACCGAGAATCATGGGCATAGTCGGCGTTATCGAGGACGGCTACAAACCCTCTGACAGCGAGCCGTTCATGAACGAACGGCAGAAGGAATACTTTCGGCGCAAACTGATCGGCTGGCGCGAAGCGATTCTCGCCGAAAGCAAGGAAACCCTCGCCGCGTTGCAGAACGAAAGCGAGAACCATCCGGATTTCGCCGACCGCGCTTCTTCGGAAACGGATCGCGCGATCGAGCTGCGCGCGCGCGATCGGCAACGCAAACTGATCGCCAAGATCGAAGCGGCGCTGGCGCGAATCGACGACGGAACTTACGGCTTCTGCGTCGAGACCGGCGATCCGATCTCGCTGCGTCGGCTCGACGCGCGGCCGATCGCGACGCTGTCGGTCGAGGCCCAGGAGCGCCACGAACGCCGAGAGAAGATCTATCGCGACGAATAGCGGCGCGCCGGCGCGAAGGCGCCCGGCTCGTCCGGCGCTTCAGACGTCTCGTCCGAGAAGGCGCGCCATTTCCGCTTCCAGCGATTCGAGATCGCCGAACGCGTCCTTGGCCGGCGGTTTGACCGCCGGGGCCGGCGTTTCCGGCGACGGCGGGCGCGCGACCGCCTGCGGCGCCGCGGCGGGGGCTTCGGGCGCGGGCGGAACAACCGGCGTCGCGCGCGTCCTCGCCGTCGGGGCAACGACGATCGGCGGCGGCAGCGGCGGCCGCGCCTGAGCGGGGGGGCGCGCGGGCGCAGGCGCGACGGGCTTGACGGGCGCGACGGGCGCGACGGGCGCGACGGGCTTGGCGGGCGCGACGGGCGCGACGGGCGCGACGGGCTTGGCGGGCGCGATTTCGAGCCCCGCCTCCCCGTTCGCCGCCGCGACGGCCCGGATCGCCGGGCGCAGCGGCGCGGGCGCGACCCGCTCCGCCGGCTTGACCGTCGGGGCTTCGAAGCGCGGCGCGATGCGCGGCGGCGGCGGCGGCGGTGCCGGTTCGGCCGGCTGAGGCGGCGCCTCGATCGCGACCGCCGGCGCGCCGCCGAGCGCGTGGATCGGCGCGTCGCCGACCGCGTGGACCGGCGCGTCGCCGACCGCGTGGACCGGCGCGTCGCCGACCGCGTGGACCGGAGCGATCGGCAGCGCCTTGACCGCGGCGGCGTCCCTCTCGCGCGCCGCAGGCGAAACGGCGGCGCGCACGATCTGCGATTCGACCAGGACGTCGTTCGGCCCGCCGATCATGATCAGATGTTCGACATTGTCGCGGCGCACCAGAACCAGTTGCCGCTGTCCGTCCAGGGAGAAGGCGTCGACCAGCCCCAACCGCGGCTGGCGCGCGCGACCGCCTCCGGGAACGCGCAGGCGATGGCCGAACGCGACCCGATAAATGACGGCGACAACCAACGCGATCGCAACCAACAGACCGCCGATCATGGCGATCTGCCAGAGCGACGACCAATTACTCATCCATTGCATGGGATATCCAGACTTCGGCCAGCGCGCCGCCCTTCCCACTCTCCGATCTTTGTCGCCAACGGCGATGAAAAAGGCCAGTATCGGGCTGAGCGGCCTCGTGCGACTCAGACGGCGTTAGTCGTTCCTATCAAAAATTCCTATCAAATCGTGTAAGCCATGAAAGCAGCGGAATATTGGCAAGATGGGCAAGGTTGAGGCGACACTGGGCGCGGCGCCGAGCCGGCCGTCGCCCAGCGAACGAAGGCGAAGCCTCCGCGCGGCGTCTCGAAATCGGCGCAATCGCGATGGAAAGGCCGGCCTAAGCGCGCTCGCAGGAGCGCGACGGGGAAGGATCGGTTCGCCATGACTCCAGCGCCGACGCCGGCTGCGGTCGACCGCGTCGATCGCGCCGCCAACCCCGGATTGCTGGCGCTGCTCGTCGTCTGCCTCGGCGGCGCCGCGGCGGCCCTGCTGCTGCTGCCGGAAGACCTCGGCGTCAAGGCGATCTACTGGACGATCGCCGGGCTGGCGATTTTCGGCGTCTTCTCGATCCTGCTCTATGCGTTCGGCCAGTTGCAGTTCGCCGGCCGCGCCGGCCGTTACGACATCACCAAGGCCATCGCCGACTCCAACAGCGACGGGCTGATCGTCACCGACGCCCACTCGCGCGTCATTTACGCCAATGAGGCCTATCGCGCGCTTTCGGGCGCCAAGGGCGCGGCGGACCTCAGGGTCGTCGAACGTCTGTTCACCGGCGCGCCGGAAGTGTCCGAGGCGGTCTACCGGCTGGCGCAGGCCGCGCGCGCCGGCAATCGCGCGGCCGAAGAGTTGCGCATGGCCCCGCCTCTGACCGGCGAAGGCGCGGCGGCCTGGTACCGCATCCGCGTGCGCCCGCTCGGCGGCCTCGCCAAGACCGGCGTGACGCTGTGGACGGTCAGCGACATCACGCGCGAGCGCGAGCGGCACGAAAGCTTCTTTCAAGACCTGCAACACGCCATCGACTATCTCGACCATGCGCCGGCGGGCTTTTTTTCCGCCGAGCCCGACGGCTCGATCGCGCACATGAACGCGACCCTCGCCAACTGGCTCGATTACGACATCGCGCAGTTCGCCGCCGGCCAGCTCAAGCTTTCCGATATCGTGGCGGCCGACGGCGCGGCGCTGCTCAGCGTCGTCTCCGGCCGCCCCGGGGAAGTGAAGACCGAGCGCTTCGACGTCGATCTCAAGCGCCGGCAGGGCCAGTTCCTGCCCGTCCGCCTGCTGCACGGCGTCGCCTTTTCCAGCGCCGGGCTGCCCGGCGCCTCGCGCACGCTGGTGCTCAACCGCGCGCCCGGCGAAGACAAGGGCGAGGATCTGCGCGCCGCAGAGGTCCGCTTCGCGCGATTCTTCAATTCGACGCCGATGGCGATCGCTTCGGTCGATTCGCAGGGCGTGGTGTTGCGCGCCAACGGCGCCTTCGCGCGGCTCGCCCCGCTCGCGCTCAAGGCGGGCCCGGACGAAGGCCGCCCCTCGATCTATCGCGGCCTGGCCGAGCGGGATCACGCGGTGTTGCGCGAGGCGATCGCGGCGGCGGGCGAAGGCAAGGGCGACATCGCGCCCGTCGACATCGCTTTGGCGGGCGAAGGCGACCGCTCGGCGCGCTTCTTCGTCTCGGCCGCCGACCCTGAGGGCGACGAAGGCGCCAGCGCCTTCGTCTTCGCCCTCGACACCACCGAATTGCGCACGCTGCAGGAGAATTTCATCCAGAGCCAGAAGATGCAGGCGATCGGCCAACTCGCCGGCGGCATCGCGCACGACTTCAACAATGTGCTGACCGCGATCATCGGCTATTCCGATCTGTTGCTCGCCAACCATCGGCCGACCGATCCGTCCTTCCAGGACATCATGCAGATCAAGCAGAACGCCAACCGGGCCGCCGGTCTGGTGCGCCAGCTGCTCGCCTTCTCGCGCCGACAGACCTTGCGTCCGCAGACGCTGCAGCTCGGCGAGGTGTTGTCGGAATTGCAGATGCTGCTGCGCCGGCTGGTCGGCGAAACGATCGAACTCGAAGTCGTGCACGGACGCGATCTGTGGCTGGTGAAGGCCGACCTCAATCAGTTCGAGCAGGTCATCGTCAATCTCGTCGTCAACGCTCGCGACGCGATGAGCGACGGCGGCCACATCGCGCTGCGCACGCGCAACGTCGCCGCGGCCGATTGCGCGGCGTTCAACGAAAAGGCGCTGGCGCCCGCCGACTACGTGCTGATCGAGGTCGAAGACGACGGCCACGGCATTCCCGCCGAGGTGCGCGACAAGATTTTCGAGCCCTTCTTCACCACCAAGGAGGTCGGCAAGGGCACCGGCCTCGGCCTTTCCATGGTCTACGGCATCGTCAAGCAGACCGGCGGTTACGTCTTTTGCGAAAGCGAGCCGGGCGTCGGCACGACGTTCCGCATTCTGCTGCCGCGCTACATCCCCGAGCCGGTCGCCGAGCCGGCGAAGAAGGAAGCCGCCAAACCCGCCGCCGACCTCACCGGACACGGCGCGATCTTGCTGGTCGAGGACGAAGAGGCGGTGCGCTCCTTCGCCTCCCGCGCGCTCGCCTCGCGCGGCTACACCGTGCTCGAAGCCGACTCGGGCGCCGACGCGCTGCGTGTCGTCGAGCGCGCGGGCGGCAAGATCGATCTGATCGTATCCGACGTCATCATGCCGGAAATGGACGGTCCGACCATGCTGATCGAGCTGCGCCGGCGCGGACTGAACGCCAAGGTGATTTTCGTCTCCGGCTACGCCGACGACGCCTTCGCCAAGAATCTGCCGGATGGGCAGGAATTCCTCTTCCTGCCTAAACCTTTCACGCTCAAGCAATTGATCGAAACCGTCAAAAGCGCGATGAATTGACGCGCGGCCGCGTCGGCCGGCTCAGCCCGCTCGCGCAAGTCAGTCGCCGTTAATCCTGCGGCATCGCGAGCGGTTGCGCTGGGATCGCGGAGGCGAGCGGGCCGGGGCCGGCGCCGTCGCGTTGGTAGATGTCGGGGCGGAACTGCACGATGCCGTCGGGCGTCGCCCAGCCGGTGATGTAGACCCAGTAGACGTTGACCGGCGGCGTCAGCTTGACGTCGACGCGCTGGCCCGAGCGGATGACTTCGTCGATCTGGTCGCGCCCCCAGCCGGGATTGCCCTTGAGCAGCCAGGCGACGTAGTCGCGAACGTCCTGCACGCGCACGCAGCCCGACGAGACGAAGCGGAAATCGTCGCCGAAAATGCCCTTCGAGGGCGTGTCGTGCATGTAGACGCCGTAGGGGTTGGGGATGTTGATGCGCACGAAGCCGAGCGAATTGATGTCCGCGCCGGTGTCCTGGCGGTACTTGTAGTTGGTCGCCTCGGTGGTGTTCCAGTCGATCGACTGGGGCGAGACCTCCTGCCCCTCGCGATTGAAAACGCGGATTTTCTCGTCGGTGAGATAATTCGGATCGGCCTGCATCTTCGGGATCAAGTCCTTCTTGATCAGCGAGGGCGGCACTGTCCAGAACGGGTTGAAATTGATCTCCGTCGCCTTGGTCTGCATGATCGGCGATTGGCGGTCGATCTTGCCCACGCCCGCCGCGTGATGCGAATAGACCACCCCGTCCTCGACCGTTTCGACCTCGGCGGCGGGAATGTTGACCACGACGAAGCGCGCGCCCAAATCGCCCGAGAACGCGCGCAGGCGCACGATATTGGTCTCCAACTGCTGCAGCCGCGCCTCGGCGCTGACGTTCAACTCGGCGAAAGTGGCGTCGCTGACGATTCCGGTCGCGCCGAGGCCGTGGCGAACCTGGAAGCGCTTGACCGCCGCTTCGACGAAGGAGTCGAACGTGCGCCCCATCCCCGCCACCGGATCGAGATCGCCCGAGGCGATCAGGCGTTCGCGCAGCGCCTGCACCGCCCTCGACTTGACGCCGATCTTCAGTTCGGCGTCGGTCGGCACCTGGTTCCACCCGCCTCGCGCGACCAGGCTCTGATAGACTTGGATCGCCGCCTCGGTCGCCGCGACCGTGTCGGGCGAAAGCACCGGAGTGGTCTCGCGACCGACGGAAATCCGCTCGGATGTCTCGTAGCTCTGGCGCCATTCGGCCTGATCGTCGTCCGCCGCCTGCTGGGCGCGGGCGCCAAAACTCGCCAGCGCGGCCCCGGCCAACGCGCAAACGGCGGCGCCGGAAAGAAAAGCGCGTCGATCGATGCGCGAAAAACGAATTCCCGTCATTGAAAGGCCGAGCCCCATTCCTTAGAAAACCAACGAGATGACGCCCCGCCCCTAGTGCGCGGAATCGGCGTCGGCGCTTGGTTCCATCGCGATTATTCTATTTTTTATCAAGAAACCGGTTCAGTCGGGCGAATTTAAGGCCGCGCGCCGGCGGGCGCCAGGACGTGATCGCATGGGACGCGCGCGACGGACGCACGAACGCGAAAAGGACGCCCCGAGGGGCGCCCTTGAATTGACGACGGATCGCCGGCGACCTTGAAAAAACGCGTCAGAGCCGGTACTTGATCTGGTCGGTCCAGAAGCGCTCCAGGCGCGCCAGCGACAGATTCATGCGCGCGAAATCGTCGACCATGACGCCGCCGATCTGCTCGACCGTCAATGCATGCTTTTCGTAAAGGCCGCCGATGATTCGGTGAATCTCTTCGCCCTTTTCCGTCAGGCTGATGCGCACCGAACGACGGTCGATGCGCGAACGGGCGTGATGGAGATAGCCCATCTCGACCAACTTCTTGACGTTGTAAGAGACGTTCGAGCCGAGATAATAACCGCGCGTGCGCAACTCGCCGGCGGTCAATTCCTTGTCGCCGATGTTGAAGAGCAGCAACGCCTGCACCGCGTTGATGTCGGAGCGCCCTCGACGATCGAACTCGTCCTTGATCACGTCGAGGAGGCGGCGATGCAACCGCTCCACCATGGTCAGGGTTTCGAGATACGCTGGACGAACTCCAGCTATTCTCACCGTTCGGGATACGCCTTCTTCCGCCTTAGCAAGATTCGTCATGACACACTCGCCTGTTCGACTGTCCCCGGCCGAGCTTATTATTCGGTCCGCTTATGACGCAGACTGTAACCCACGGCTATGAAGACGAGTTTAAGAGTCAAGATGAATCCAGAGTTTACTCAATCTGGTAAACTTGAACTGAATCCAATAGTCTGTTGACCTTGGCGTAACCTTAACTCTGCGTGTCGCCGCCGGTCAGGCGCGTTCCTGGCCGGCCCGCCAGCTCAACAGAAAATAGAGCGCCACCAGCAGCGCGTTGAGGGCGACGCCGAGCGCGCCGGTCGCCGCGCCGCGCGCGCCGAGCGCCGGAGAAACGGCCTCGATCGCGGCGCAAAGCAGCCACAGCACGCCCCCCCAGGGCGCCGCGAGCCAGAGGCCGACGGCGGCGAGCAGATCGACCGCGGCGAAGAAAACGATCGAACCCTGCAACGGCAGCGGCAACATGGTGAAATCGCCGTAGCCGGGAAAAGCGCCGAGCACCAGGCCCCAATTGAACAGCCCCTTGGCGACCCAGACCCAGGCGAGCGTGCGCATGAACCAGACCAGCCCGTCCGTCCAACTCAGTTGCGCCGACAGCCCCAGCGCGGCGCGGCGATCGGACGACGCGCCCGCGGGCGCGCGATCGATGATCTCGGTCACGCCGTCGACGCCTTGGCGCATGACGATCTTCATCGTGGCGTCTCCGGGAAGGTCGATTCCCGAGCGCCGAGCGGCGCGAAATAGGCCGCGACCGCGCCCCCGCCGCCGGCGCAGCAGGCCCGTCCGCCCGCGCCGGCCGCCGCCGCGCGCGCGACCCGCTTGTCGCGCTCGAACGAAGCGAGCGCCCCGGCGACGCCGCGCGCCATCGCCGGCGTCAACGCGTCGAGCGCCTTCGGCGGGTCGAGAACGATGAAGCCGGCCGCGCCCCGCCGCTCGAACCGCGCCCCCGGTTCGCCCGAAGCAAGGCCCGGCGCGGACGGGGTCGCCTTCATTCCAGCGGCGCGAGGATCGCGTCGATCGCGCCGGCGACCTGAGGGATGCTCGCCATGCCGTCGACCAAGCGCAACGCGCCCTTGGCGGCGTAGTACGGCGTCACCGCCGCCGTGTCGCGCAAATAGGCCGTCAGGCGCGTCTTGAAAATTTCCGGATCGTCGTCCTTGCGCACCGCTTGTCCGGCGGCCTTGGCCTCCGCCGCGCGTTTGACGATGCGCGCGACCAGCTTCTCGGGGTCGGCCTTCAATTCGATCGCCGCGTCGATCTTGAGCCCCTTGCGCGCGAGCATGGCGTCGAGCGCGGCGGCCTGCGCCAGCGTGCGCGGAAAGCCGTCGAGGATGAAGCCGTTCTTCGCGTCCGGTTCGTCGATGCGAGCCCCGATGATGCCCTCGACGATTTCGTCGGAAACCAGGGCGCCCGATTCCATCACCGCCTTGGCCTTGAGGCCGATCGGCGAGCCCGCGCTCACCGCCGCGCGCAGCATGTCGCCCGTCGAGAGCTGGGGAACGCCGTATTTCTCCACCAGTCGGGCCGCCTGAGTGCCTTTGCCGGCGCCCGGCGGCCCGAGCAGGATCAACCTCATCTCTTTCTCCCCCTCAACTTCGCCTTTCTGATCAGGCCTTCATATTGATGCGCTTGCAGGTGCCCATGGATCTGCGCCACCGTGTCCATGGTGACGTTGACGACGATCAACAGCGACGTGCCGCCGAAATAGAGCTGGATCGAGGAATAGGAGGTCAGCAATTCCGGCAAGATGCAGATCAACGCGAGATATCCCGCGCCGAGCACGGTGATGCGGGTGAGCACGTAGTCGATATATTGGGCGGTGCGCTCGCCGGGGCGCACGCCCGGCACGAAGCCGCCGTGCTTCTTGAGATTGTCGGCGGTGTCGGCTGGGTTGAACACCGTCGCCGTATAGAAGAACGCAAAGAAAACGATCAGTGCGACGTAGAGGATCATGTAGAGCGGGCCGCCGCGTCCCAGCAGCGTCGAAATGGTCGACAGCAGCCCCGAACTCGCCGCTCCTTGTGCGAAATTGGCGGCCGTGGTCGGCAGCAGCAGCAGCGAAGAAGCGAAGATCGGCGGGATCACGCCCGAGGTGTTGAGTTTGAGCGGCAGGAACGAACTCTGCCCCTCGTACATCTTGTTGCCGACCTGGCGGCGCGGGTAGGTGATGGGAACGCGGCGCTGCGCCCGTTCGATGAACACGATGAACCCGACGACGACGAACACCATCGCGATGACGGCGAGCACCAAGCCGGTCGAGATCGACCCTTGGCGGCCGAGTTCGAACAGTTGCACCGCCGCGACCGGCAGACGCGCAACGATGCCGGCGAAGATGATCAGCGAGGAGCCGTTGCCGACGCCGCGCGACGTGATCTGCTCGCCCAGCCAGACCAAGAACATCGTGCCCCCGGTCAAGGTGACGACCGTCGAGAAGCGGAACAGCAGGCCGGACTCGGCGACCACGCCCGTCCTTCCCTCGAGGCCGATCGAGATACCGTAGGCCTGGAACACCGCCAGCACCACCGTCAGGTAACGGGTGTACTGATTGAGGATCTTGCGCCCCGCTTCGCCCTCCTTCTTGATCGCCTCTAGCGAGGGCAGCACCGAACTGAGCAACTGGATGATGATCGAGGCCGAGATGTAGGGCATGATGTTGAGCGCGAACACCGCCATGCGCTGGACCGCGCCGCCCGAGAACATGTTGAACATGTCGAGCACGCCCTGACTGTGCCCGGTGAACGAAGCCTCGAACGCCTTCGGGTCGATGCCGGGCAGCGGGATATAGGTGCCGAGGCGGAAAATGACCAAGGCGCCAAGCGTGAACCAGATGCGCTTCTTGAGTTCCTCCGCCTTGGAGAAGGCGGACCAGTTGATGTTCGCTGCAAGCTGTTCGGCCGCCGATGCCATCGTTTTTGCGCTCCGCTTTTCCCCCGCGCATTCGAAGCGCAAGGCTCATAGACGCCATTCGAACGACCGCCGATGCGGCGCCGCCCCCATCATATGGCCCGAAGGTGATCGATTGCCACCCCTCGAGCGGGCGCTCTTCGTTCAGCGGGCCGCGGGCGCGGCCTCGTTTCCGAGCGTCTTCACGCTGCCGCCGGCCTTTTCGATCGCCGCGACGGCGCTCTTCGACACGCCGTAGACTTCGAAATCGGCCTTGGCCTTGATCTCGCCCTTGCCGAGGATTTTCACGCCGTCGCGCGCGCGCGCCACTACTCCCGCTTCGACCAGCGCGGCGACGGTGATCGGCTTGCCCGCGTCGAGAACGCCGGCCCCGATCGCGGCCTGGATGCGGCCGAGATTGACCTCGTTGAGGTCGAGCGGCGAAGGCGGGTTGAAGCCGCGCTTGGGCAAGCGGCGATAAAGCGGCATCTGACCGCCTTCGAACCCCTTGACGCGCACGCCCGAACGCGCGGTCTGGCCCTTGCCGCCGCGGCCCGCCTGCTTGCCCTTGCCCGAGCCGATGCCGCGACCGACGCGAATGCGCGTCTTCGAGGCGCCGGGGTTGTCTTTGATGGCGTTGAGT
>Ga0326728_10010502_pt1 | contig 21637 bp, 17 predicted proteins | sample MB3enrmetagenome_FD_207602 | JGI IMG/M metagenome (GOLD analysis project Ga0326728, IMG submission 207602) | Lab enriched peat soil microbial communities from McLean, Ithaca, NY, United States - MB31MN | ecosystem: Environmental > Terrestrial > Soil > Wetlands > Peat | place: USA: New York... | reverse complement strand
TCGGGTGGCCGCCACACGCCGCTCGCTTCGACCGAGCCCGGCAATCAGCGGATTCAGAAACTGAAGAAATTGCGTCACACTTTCTTTCCAAAGTCTGGCATTCCAGGGTATGGGCTTCATGCGCCCATGCTAAGTCTCTTGAAGGAGAAATGCAAGACATACTTAACATAGTAATACTAGGTACTGGTCGAAAAGACGCAGCGACCACTACAGCGTCATAACAGATTGGTCATTACCCGCTGGGAGGCTCTCCGAATAAGCGAGCATTGTCAGGCGAAAAATATTAGAGGTCTAGTAGGCAGAGGGCGGTGATCGGAGCTTTCTTAGAAGAGCCCCTGAAAACAGCCAACGAACTATTTCTACCCGACGAGTTGCCGCGAGGCTAGTTCTTTCAACATTCCCAGGAAGCGCGGGCCTGCGGTCTTAGGGTCCACGGCTCTGGCGACGCCCCCGAGGTGCGCATCTCTCTTGCCTGAGCCTTTCTCGATGGCTGACATAACCTTTAGATGCATCGGGAACCGCAGAGGATGCTACGAGTGCTCAATCCGTCTGGAAGGCGGTATACATCATGACCCCTTCCCGCTCGACTTGGAGAACGACAGGGCTCTCCGGCTTAATAGCGTCAAGTTTTGAGCGGAGAAAATCCAAACTGATGACGCTCATTCCATTGAGTGCATGGATCACGTCTCCAACCGCCAGTGAGTTTTGCTCCCCGGCGAATCCGGCCACTTTTGCAGCGACGATCACTCCCGAGGCTTCTCTGAGATCGGGCAGCATCGCTGAGATTTTCTTGTTAATCTCAATGCCGAGAATCCCCAACTTACTAACCAGATTTTTCTCGGGATCGACGAGTCCCGCCAGGAGGTCCACATTGTGCGGGCGTTGAATCACCGGAACCTCCAAAGTAATTTTCTCGGAACCTCGAAGTACTAGGAGATTCAAGTGATCACCGGCGTGCAACATGAACATATACATGCCAAAGATCGGAAGGCTTCCCACCGGCTTGTTGTTCATGGTTAACAGGACGTCCTGAATCTTGACCCCGGCCTGGTCCGCGGGACTGCCAGGCAGAACATCCGAAACGATCACACCGTGATCCGTTGGAAGGTTTAGCCCGGCCGCTAAGGTGGGGGTGACGGATTGGACATGAATGCCGATTTCGCCCCGATGCAGATGGCCGAACTTGCGGAGTTGGGGGTACGCGACGGCAACGACGCCGCTGGGAATAGCGAAGCCCAAGCCTTCGTTTCCACCCGACTGGGTCAGGATGAAAGTGTTAATGCCTACAACCTCTCCGTCAACATTGACCAGAGGTCCTCCGCTATTGCCAGGGTTAATAGGTGCATCGGTTTGGATATAAACCATCGGACTATCGGGGTCGGGCTGGCGAGCGACGGCGCTTACCACACCCATGGTCACGGAATTCTGGAGGCCTCCGGGGCTGCCAAACGCCAGAACCATCTCGCCTTGGCGAAGATCGCCATACTTGCCTAGGGGTAGGGCGGGGAGCCCGCTAGCTTCGATCTTGAGCAACGCAAGGTCGATCTCCCTGGACAGTCCCACGATTCGGGCATCGAGGGTGCGGCCTTGGGGACTGAGAGCAGCCAAGTCAGGAGAGGGACTGGCAGGCAAAGTAGGCAAGAGCACCTGCACTCGCTGAGCGCCCTTAAGCACGTGAGCGTTGGTCAGGATATAGCCCTCCGGATCGACCACGACGCCGGAACCGATGCTGCGAAGCCTTCCGATGACCAAAGCCGTTTCGCTGTCGCCTTCCTGAGTCGTACCGAATCCTGTCGCCAGCACTTGAACAACGCTCGGAGAAACTCGTTTCACCAGCCCCTCGACCGAACTGCTGAGCTGATGCAACGCGTCCGGAACCTGATTTCTCTGCTCAGACTGCGCCGGGCAAGGTGTTGCTGAAACCAAACTCAAAGCGATCAGATAGCCCAAGGCGGAGAAGATGCGGAGCCTTTGGTATTGGGTCGAATTCAGCATATTGGACCTTCCTGTTCTCGTACATTTTAGTATGATAAGGTGATTACCGGCTCAGGTGCAAACTTATGGCTTCCTTTGACTTCGATATCGTGGTGATCGGCTCCGGTCCGGCCGGCCAGCGCGCCGCTATCCAATCCGCGAAATTGGGCAAGAAGACGGCCCTGGTGGAGCGCAAAACCGTGTTGGGGGGCGTCTGCATTAACACCGGAACTATCCCCAGCAAAACGCTTCGCGAGGCTGTGCTCTATCTTTCGGGATACCGGCTGCGCAACCTCTATGGTGAATCCTACACCGTGAAGCAGGACATCACGATGGAAGACCTGCTGCTCCGAGTGGAACATGTGGTTCGTCATGAGATCGACGTTATTCGGCACCAGTTGCTGCGCAATCGAGTGGCGGTCTTCGCCGCCACAGCCTTTTTTGTGGACCCCCACACCCTGCGGCTCAGTCTGTTGGATGGATCAGGGGAAAAGACGGTCAGCGCCGCAAACATCGTAATTGCGACCGGTACAGAGGCCACTCGTGCCCCCCACATTCCCTTTGACGGCCAGAGTATTCTGGTAAGTGACGATATCTTGGGCCTCAAGCAACTCCCGCGGACCTTGGCAGTGGTCGGCGGCGGGGTTGTCGGCTGCGAATACGCTAGCATTTTTGCGACTCTGGGGATCCGCGTCACCCTGGTGGATCGTCAATCACGCCTGCTGTCGTTCGTGGACAAGGAGATTGTCGAGTCGCTGGATTACCACTTGCGCCAGATGCGCATGACGATATGGTTGGGAGAGACCGTGACTGCGATCGAGCGCGTGGAAAACGGATCGGCCGCCCATGTACGGATTCGGCTTGCCAGCGGCAAGCAGATCGGCGCGGAGAAGGCCCTTTACAGCATCGGCAGGACCGGCGCTACGGCCGGATTGAACCTGCCGGTAGCCGGCCTCCAACCCGATGATCGGGGCCGCCTCAAGGTCAATGCCGCGTATCAAACGGACGTGCCTCACATTTATGCGGCCGGCGACGTCATCGGCTTTCCCAGCCTCGCCTCCACTTCCATGGAGCAGGGCCGCCTGGCCGCCTGCCATGCCTTTGGGGTGGAGACCCAAAGCGCGCCATCGCTGTTTCCTTACGGCATTTATACCGTTCCGGAGATCTCATACGTGGGCCTGAACGAGGAAGAACTCACGGAGCAAAACGTTCCTTACGAAGTTGGGAAAGCCACCTACACCGAGATCGCCCGCGGCCAAATCATCGGTGACGACATTGGTGTGCTGAAGCTGCTCTTCCATCGCGACTCGCATGAGCTTCTTGGCGTGCACATCATCGGCGAGAACGCCAGCGAACTTGTGCATATCGGCCAGGCAGTGCTGACGTTCGGGGGCAAGATCGATTATTTCATCCACAACGTTTTTAACTACCCTACTCTGGCTGAGGGTTATAAGAACGCTGCGTTCGATGGGATCAACCGCTTGGCCGAGTGAATTAGTTTCCGAAATTCGGGAGGAAGCGATGGGCGGGAGCCAGGCAGGCAGTTCAGAGCGACTCCTGGTGCCCTTTAGGGTTGGGGCCTCCGTGCCACTGGAGGCCCCGTTCATCCGTTGGCGTGACATCTAATTGCCGGTTTTCGATAGACGATTGCCGATTTTAACTCCCCACGACAATCCAAAAGGGATGTTTCCAATCGGCAATCGACCATCGTCAATCGTCAATCCCGTCGCTTACCTCGCAAACCGCCCTATGGTGGGCGCCGAGCCTGGCAGGGTGTAACGCAAGTCAAGGAACACTTCGTTTAGATTGGCGCTGGTAGGCGCCCCACTCGCAACGACCCAGGGAAACCGCTGGAGGTACGAGTACTGGCCGATGATGTTGACGGCGCCGTACTTCGGATGCTTCCAGATGGCTTGGTTGAAGCCAAAAGTCTCCTCTTGGATGCTCTTATTCTGACTGCTCGATACACCATAGCCAACAAGCTTCCCGGTGGTATCGACCGCCGTGTTGCGGCCTGCGTAAATACCTCCATAATAGGCAAAGATCAAGGTCTTCTTCTTGGTGTACTCGAAGCCCGAAACCGTCGAGCTGGAGTGGATCAGCGAAATGCTTCCGTCGGCGTGCGCGATCAAATCCGGCACTTGGCCAAAGATATACCGGCCGCCGCCGTCACTATAGAAGTTGTTGGTCATCAAGCGAAATCCCTTGAATATTTCCACGTGCAGATTCAGGAAGCCGCCCCCGCCCACTGCTGAGTAAGTGGCAGAAGGGACGGCAGCGGCGCCAGGATACCAGACTTTGAAGGCTCGCTCCACTCCCCCGATTTCGAAGTGAACCCGCTTGTTGGGATCGATGGCGATCTTGGCAATTACGTCGGGAGCGACGTTCGGAGCGCCGAGACCGCCCGAGCTTTGACTGGCATCCAGTTCGCAGCTAGTGACAGCAGCCCCGGTAGTAGGATTAGGTGCACAACCGTAAGTACTGGCGATAGCCGAGGGGAAGGTAACGGTCGGCCCGCCCGACGATCCTCCGACGTACTGGTCAGGGCTGTCGATTGCCACAGCCGCGGCCACCTTGTTGGAGGCGTGGTAAACAAGCCGTAATTCCGGGATGCGTCCCCAAAACAAGCCCGCCTGGTAGTTTACGTCCATATCTTGTGTGTAAAAGATATCAGCGGGGAGGGGTGAAATGCCCACGCGGCCCGGAGTGATCAAGCTCCAGGTTTGGCCACCCAGTAATTCCCAGTTGCCCTTCATAATGTCAACCCAATAGAGCCGCGAGCGCAATGTGTTGCTGTTGCTGGACACGGCCACGTTGGTGCCATTGTTGCCGAGGAAGTCCGCCTCCATGTAGCCAATCACGTGGGCGCCCATCACGTCCGCATCGGTACGGAAGCCGATCCGGGAGTTCTGCATGCTGAGGCGAATCTCGCTCAGATTCGTCGTGTAGGCGGTAGTGCCGTAAGGTATGCTGCCAAAGCTCGTCCCGATGCTGCCCCCGGCGGCATGGTTGTGAAATACCCCCGTGAAATCCATAAACCCAACAGGGGTAAGGGTAGCGCTGCCGATATGGAACTGAAGAGGTGAGACTTGCTCCTCCTCTTTCGGAGGCAGCTGTGCTGCCGCATGTATTGCGGCGGACGGGGTCAGTGTGGAAGCAATCAGGCTTCCGCTGCCGTCCGCAGAAGATTTTTCCGTGGCCTTGGGAAGCATGGGGCTGGTCGAGGCTACCTGCCCGAGGTTCGGTGCGACCGCCTCCGTCGTGGTCGGCGCAGCCGCCGTGGTGGTCTGGGCTGGCGCCGCTGCGGTCTTTGCCACGGTCGTCGCCGGGGTTGTCACCGGATTAGTGGTTTGGTCCAGTTTCTGTTTCATCTGGTCCACGATGGTACGTAACTGTTGTATTTGCTTCTGTTGTTCCGCAATCTGCTGCTTCAGCAACGAAACATCGTCGGGCTTGCCGGACTTGTTCGACGACGTATCCGCCGCTGTTTGCGAAAACACAGGTGTGGCCAGCACAATCATGAGGATTGCCCCTACAAGGCACCTGTTTCGAGTTACTCTGATTCGCATTCTTCACCCCTCCGATTTGAGTGTAAGTGCTTCATTGGAAATATCAACTGAATCAAAGTAATCATGGCGGGGGCGTATTCACTGAGCGTTACGATATTGTTACATTTGTGTGAACCGCCAAAAAGTCTGGGTCAACAAGAACTTGGCCTGACTGTTGGCGCATTGTGCAATAACCGACATTTAATATCCCCGCTCCTCTCCCAGTTGGGCCCCCCCCGCCCGCCCCCATTGGCCCTCTCCCCTTTTGGGGAGACGGTCGCCCTCTGTGGCTGGTGAAGTGGTGAAGTGGCACAGGCACTCTTGCCTGTGTCCATAGCTGATACATTGCTCCGTCAAGCACAGGCAAGAGTGCCTGCGCCACTTCACCTTCAGTATCGCCTCCCCTGCACGTCACGTGTCATTGACACGGCGAAGGTTTTGCGGTATATTACGTACTCGGGCTTCGATATCCAAATCAGATAACGTGAACATGAAATCTGCCGTAGTCAACCCGGCGAATAGCCAGGAAATCTACTCGGGATTACTTCGTATTCACATCCTTTATCACGCCTGCCAGGAGCCGATCTTCGGGCTTGGCATGATCGAAGAGCTGGGCAGGCATGGGTACAAGCTGAGCGCCGGCACGCTTTACCCGCTGCTCCATGGTCTCGAGATGAAAGGGTATCTCCGCTCGCGAGAAGTTAGGTCAGGCCGATCGATTCGCCGCCTGTATCGAGCCACGGCGGCCGGCCGCAAAGCGCTTGCCCTAGCGAGGGAAAAGGTGAAGGAGCTACTCGGGGAGCTTCTCGAGCACGAGCCTGAATCGTAGCGCCGGCCTTGAGGCCGGCATCCGAGCCTGCTGACCTAAAGCTCAGTGCTACAGCTTCTGGCTGCTACGGAAAGGTGGAGGGCTGAGAATCATGACGAGAAACATTGCGAGGAGCCTTCGAGCTTGTCCCGCCATTTGCCTGGCTCTTTCTCTCCTCGCCTGCCCGTCGGCCGCGCAAACGAACGGTGCTCCGCCAAAATCTTTGACTCTCGAGGAGGCGCTCGATTACGCCCTTCAGCACTATCCTGCTGTCCACGCCGCGCTCGAACAGGCATCCGCCGCCCGCGCAGGCATAGCCCTGGCACGAGCCCAATATCTGCCCGCCTTGAACGGCGTCTATCAGGACAGCCGCGCGACGCAGAACCAGGCGCCGGGCATTTGGCTGCCCACGCCCATCACTCCGACCGTGGAAGGACCCGTCAGCGGTCCCAGCGGCCGGAGCTATTGGGGCAGCCAGGCAGCCATGCTCTTTTCCTGGGAGCCAATCGATTTTGGACTACGAGCGGCCACGGTAGGAAGGGCGAAATCTGCGGCCGACCGGTCAACTGCGGAGGTGGCGGTGACTCGGCTCGAGGTAGCGACGGCTGTCGGCGACTACTTCCTGACGGCGCTGACGAGCCATCAGGCGGTGGTGGCAGCGCAGGCCAACGTGGACCGCTGGGAAGTTTTCGCTCATTCGATTCACTCCCTTGTCGACAACGACCTGAGGCCGGGCGCCGACGCCTCGCGCGCCGACGCTCAGCGCGCCCTCGCTAAGACTCAGTTGTTTCAGGCGCAAGCGGCGGAACAAACGGCCTTGGCTATGCTTGCGGCCCTGATGGGAATAGCCGGCAATGAAGTTCAATTGGACGCCGGGAGGCTCCTTCGTCCGCCGCCGGTCGAATCGTTGCCGAGTTTAGATCCTGCGGCGAACCCGCTGGCGCGCGACGAGATGGCTGCAGTGCGGCAAGTGCAGGCGCAGGAAAAGGTGCTGAACCACACGGATTATCCGCGGATCTATTTCGGCGCTGAGGCCTTTGGACGAGGCAGCAAGGTGCCGGATAATGGGTCCATTATCGGCAATTGGAACGGTTTGGCGCCGGGCCGGGGCAATTGGGTCACGGGGCTGACGATTACCTTTCCCAACGTCTTCGACTTCAAGGCCCTCAGCGCCGAAAAGCAAATTGACAAAGCGAATGAGCGATCGCAAGAGGCCCTTTATGATAAGACAATCCAGGACCTGACCGGCCAACTCCGCGCAGCCCTGGCTCAGCTCAGGAGCGCGCAGCTCGTGGCGCAACAAACGCCCGTCGAGTTGGCGGCGGCGCGGGCCTCCGAGACTCAATCTCGAGCGCGCTACGCGGCCAGCCTGGCGACCTTGGTGGAGGTGGCCGACGCCGAGGGCCTTCTGGCTCAAGCGGAACAGGACGATGCCGTTGCCCGCCTGAATGTATGGCGCAGCCTCTTCAATGTGGCCTACGCGCAGGGCGATTTGCAGCCGTTCCTGAACGTCCTCCGGGGACCCTAGTCGGGGTGGCGCACCCATCGGTTGAATATCGAAACTGGGAGGAGAATCCTCATGTGGCTCATCCGAGCGGCGTTGAGACGCCCCATTGCCACCGTAGTTGTCGTGATCGGCATCGCCTTGTGCGCGCTCCTGGCGCTCACCCGGATGCGCATTGATATCTTCCCCAATCTGAATTTTCCCGTGATCTATGTCGCGCAGCCTTATGGCGGGATGAGCCCGGCGCAGATGGAAGGTTATCTCGTCTACTACTACGAGTACCATTTCCTCTATATCAACGGGATTCAGAGCGTGGAGGACAAGTCGATTCAAGGTAACGGCCTGCTGAAATTGACTTTCTACCCTGGCACGGACATGAGCCAGGCATTAGCGCAGACCATCGCCTACGTGAATCGCGCCCGCGCCTTCATGCCGCCTGGAACTGTTTCCCCCTTCGTAATTCGCTTCGACGCCGGCACAGTGCCCGTCGGGTATATTGTGTTTTCCAGTGAGACTCGCACCGTCGACCAAATCCAAGACCTGGCGCTCAACCGGGTGCGTCCTGCGTTCGCCACATTGCCCGGTGTTACATCGCCGCCACCCTTCGGCGGCAATCAGCGCACCATTGTGGTCACGGTGAATCCCGATCGGCTGCGCGCCTACAACATGTCCCCGGATGAAGTCGTGCAGGCAATCAACAACGGAAATACCCTGCAGCCCGCCGGAAATGTGCGCACCGGCAGCCTGCTTCGCATCGCCGAAAGCGATTCTGTTACGCCCAATATCCAAGCGCTGGTTGACCTGCCGATCAGAATCGGCGCCGGACCCACGGTCTATCTTCGCGATATCGGGACCATCCGGGACGGGAGTGACATTCCCACCGGATATGCCTTGGTGAACGGCCGCCGCGCTGTTTATATCCCCGTGACCAAGCGTCCGGATGCCTCCACGGTGACGGTCGTGAACGAAGTTAAGAGGAGCTTGCCCTATTTCCAATCTCTGGTTCCAGACGATATCAAGGTCACTTACGAGCTGGACCAGTCGCCCTATGTCACCAGCGCGCTCAGCGCCGTGGTGAGCGAAGGACTGTTCGGAGCGTTGCTGACGGGCCTCGTGGTTTTGCTATTCCTCGGCGACTGGAAAAGCTCGTTCATCGTCATGACGACGATTCCCTTCGCCCTGCTGACCTCGGTGGTGGCTTTGTGGCTCTCCGGCCAAACCATCAACGTCATGACGCTTGGGGGGCTGGCCTTAGCCGTCGGCATTCTGGTTGACGAAGGCGTAGTCGAAATCGAAAACATCGACACCACGCTTCAGCAGGAACCCGAACTGCAACCCGCCCGCGGCGTCCTCCGCGCCACGCAGAGGACGGTCCTGGCGCGCTTTTTATCCATGCTTTCCGTCGTGGCGGTCTTCGTGCCCTCGTTCCTGATGTCCGGCGTGGCGCAGAACCTCTTCGTGCCGCTTTCGCTCGCGGTCGCCTTCGCGATGATCGCCTCGTTCCTGCTCTCGAGCACTTTCTTGCCCGTGCTATTCCTCTGGGTGCATCACCAGGTCGACCGGGGCCACAGAGCTTTGTTCGCCGGACGATTCGACTTTGACTCGGTTCGGGATCGGTGGGGGACCTTCCTGGGACGGGTGGGGAAGATTCGCTGGCCTGTGGCCATCGCTTACCTTGCGGCCGTGCTCGCGATTGTCCTTCTCCTCGGACCGCGTCTCGGCCAAGCCCTTTTCCCCAATGTCGGCGCAACTCAGTTCCGGTTGCGTTTTGATGCTCCCACGGGAACGCGGGCGGAGGAGACGGAGCGCCTGGTTACGCAAGTCTTGGACGAAATCCGCCAAGCTGCCGGTCCGCGAAACGTGCTGATCACGTTGGGCTACGTCGGTACGCAGGGGGCAAGCTACCCCATTAATACCGTGTTTCTCTGGACCAGCGGACCCCACGAAGCGGTGGTAAGCGTCGCCCTGCGGCCCGAAGCTCGTCTCGACGTAAGCGCACTTGAAGAGAGGCTTCGCCACATCCTGCCGCCAAAATTTCCGGGCTCGACTTTTTCATTCGAGCCCGGCGACCTTATCAATCAGATCATGAACTTTGGCGCTCCTTCCCCCGTCGAGATCGCCGTAGCCGGGCCGAACCTCGCCGCCAGTCGCGCCTACACAGGGCGATTGCGAGTTGAGCTGGGCAAGATTGCAGACTTGCGCGACCTGAAATACGAGCTGCCGCTCGATTACCCAAGTGTGGTAGTCAAAGTGGACCGCGAACTGGCGGGACAACTCGGCGTCACGACCGCCCAAGTGTCTCGATCCCTTTCCGAGGCGACGTTTTCGAGCCGTTTCACAACCCCTAACTACTGGGCTGACCCCAACACCGGAATCTCCTACCAGCTTCAGGTGGAGTATCCACAACCAAGAATTACCTCGCTTGAAGATGTTCAGAATATCCCGGTGATGCCCGGACAATTGCAGCACCCGTTGATCGGCGATCTCGCCAGAGTCGATGACGGCACGGTGATGGGTGAGTATGACCGCCGCAATGGCTTTCGCATGTTGACCCTTTCGGCGAACATCGCCGGGCAAGACTTAGGGAGTGTTTCGAAAAGCATCGACTCAGCAATCCGGCGCGCAGGCGCTCCACCGCGCGGCGCCTCCGTGCAGGTGCGGGGCCAGATTGCTCCCATGCGCGATACGCTCACAAACCTCACGATCGGCCTGGGACTTGCGGTTCTGGTCATCTTTCTGCTACTGGCTGCGAATTTCGAATCTTTGCGCCTTGCGTTTGTTGTTCTAACTACCGCGCCTGCTACCATCTGCGGAGTGATCCTGATGCTTCTGGTCACCCGCACCACCCTCAATATCGAGTCGTACATGGGGGCCATCATGGCCGTGGGGGTTGGGACGGCTAACGCCATCTTGCTGGTGACTTTTGCTGACCAGCACCGCCGCAGCGGCGCGTCTTCTCTAGATTCCGGGATCGCGGGAGCAAAGGAACGCATGCGCCCCATCTTGATGACCAGTGCCGCCATGATCGCCGGGATGATTCCCATGGCGCTGGCGAGGCAAGTGACGGCGCCATTGGGCAGGGCTGTAATCGGCGGGCTGCTGGCCGCTACGCTCGTTAATCTCCTGGTGCTGCCGTTGGTGTTCTCTATCGTGCAGCAACGAGCCGAGATCGTGTCTCCGTCGCTCGATCCCGACGACCCCGCGAGCCGCTACGCAGCGCAAAGCTAAAGGATGAAGGCTGAAGTGGCACAGGTACTTTTGCCTGTGTCGAGGGCTGATACATTGTTCCGTCAAACACAGGCAAGAGTGCCTGTGCCACTTCATCAGCCCCCGCGGGACGGGTGTGGGGTCGGTTTGTGCGAGACGATTTTGCAATCTCAAATCTCAAATTGCCGATTCAATTTGGGCCCCACTGGAGGAACCATATGCAAGCCAAACAGACTCTAAGTAGCGCAGACTCCAGCTTTCCGCCGCTACGCCTCTTCCTCCTTGCCGGGGTATGCCTTCTGCCAGTCAGTTGCAACCATGACCGCTCGAGCGTCGCCTCGCCGGCGGCTCAAGCCGTCGCGACGCTGTCGCCACGCGAGGTGGAAGTTGCCCGCGTAGTGGCGCAGAAACTGGACATAACGGTAAGACTTCCGGCACAGCTCGCACCCTACGAAGTCGTGGATGTCTACCCCAAGGTTACCGGCTTCGTGAAATGGATCAAGGTGGACCGCGGTTCCAGGGTGAAGGGCGGCGAACAGATAGCCCAGCTCGAAGCGCCGGAACTCCTGGCGCAGCAGGCGCAGGCGCAGGCGCTCTACCAAAGCGCGGAGTCTCAACTCGCCGCAGCGCAGGCCAAACTGGCCGCAGACCAGGCCACGTACCAACACATGAATGCAGCGGCCAAAACGCCGGGCGTGGTTGCGCTGAACGATCTCGAGGTGGCGCAGCAAGCGGCCCAGGCCGACCAGGCTAATGCCGCAGCGCTCCAGAAGGGCGCGAAGGCGGCTCAAGAGGCGCTTCGAGCGGTTTCACAGCTCGGAGATTACCTCAACATCACATCCCCGTTTGATGGCCAAGTCACGACTCGATTTGTACATCCCGGGGCGCTGGTGGGCCCTGCGGGCGGGCCCGGCGCTCTTACCCCAATCGTTCAAATCCAAACGCTCACCCGTCACCGCCTGGTGGTGCCAGTTCCCGAATACGACGCGGCCGGAATTGCGGAAGGAAGCGAAGTGAGCTTCACCTTACCTTCTTATCCTGGGAAGACATTCAAAGCGCCGATCGCTCGAATTTCCCGCGCCGTTGACCTCAAGACCCGCACCATGCCGGTCGAACTGGATGTGAGGGACCCGCAGGGGGAGCTTACGCCGGGCAGCTTCTGTGAGGTCGTCTGGCCCGTCCGCCGTCCTTACGCCACACTCTTTGTCCCGGTCGGCGCCGTTGGGAACGACCTCGAGCGAACCTTCGTAATTCGCGTGCGCGATAATCGCGCCGAATGGGTGGACGTCAAGACGGGTGCGTCGAGCGGCAATTTGATCGAGGTCTTTGGAAACCTTCGGGAGGGTGACCACGTCGCACTTCGAGGCACAGACGAGTTGCGGCCCGGCGCCCCGGTTTCTCCACGCCTCGCCAGCCCGAAGTAGGCGTGAGGCGGATGATGCGCACTTGCCGGAGACGGTCGTTCTAGGGCTTCATCGAACTTCCAAACACGCCCAATCGGCTGTTTCTCCCGATGGCCACAGTCGAGAACCTGTTTTCCTAGTTCGGCGAAGTGACACGGATTTCCTGGAGTTCCGTGGGTTGCTGGCAGCAAACACAATTGCCGGGCTCGAGAGCTACGATATTGCAGACTTTGCAGAAATAACGTACCCGGTACAGCTTGCCATCCTTGACCGTAAAGAGCCGCTCAACCTGAAAACTTCCATCACTCTCCATCGTCCCCTCGAGTCGCACGTCCCGGTTAGCCAGGCGTTTATCCTGCAACGTGTGGTACAGATAGGTAGTGCCGGCAGTGAGGGGCTGATCCTTGCCATGTATTTGCACCACCGGGCAATCTCCGGGGGTAGAAAGCAGCTTTCCTTCCAGGACCGCTAAATGAGGGGCGCTGAGTTGGGCGCCGCGCAAAGTCGAAGCCATCAGCGCCGCATACACCAATACCCCCGACACAATCCCTCGCGGTGAGGCCCTCCGACTTGTCTCGTGTCGTTGTACTGCGAAGAAAGGCATAAGAACTCCCAGCAAGAAAGCAGGCCTCAAAAGTGTCGCCCCAGCGACCCGATGAATCAATGATTCAATTAATCAAATGACTCAATGGCTCAATGACTCAATGTCTCAGCCCTGCCACTTTCCCACTACCGCAATGGCGATCGGCACGTCCCCACTCGAACCGTGGAGCTTTACTTGCAGGTTCCAATGGTCCTGGTCATCTTTCGACACAGAGGGAAAAGTATTCCCGTCCACGGGCGCTCCCACCAGGAATGCAGGGTGGGGTGTTCCGGCCGCCTGGCGGCTTAACTTTACCAAGTCATCAAATTTCAGCGGCGTGCCAATATCAGTGTCCGTTGCAGCGGGGCAGAGAACGAAAGCATCTCGGGTGGGGTTGACTCCCATGTGATTTCCGTCCTGGGGTATTAACCCGTACCGCAAAGTGTAAAACCCGGGCTTGATAGCTTGGCCGCGGAAGTCCGCTCCAGGGCCTGGGAAGTGCAGCACGCCCACGAACTCTCCCTCTGTTAGCGCGGGAAAAAGAAAGTCTGACGACGGGCTGGCGCTGGGTTTGGCGGCCGCGGTCTTAGCCATCCAGACTTCCAGCAATGTGCTGCCCTGGTCGTTAGACACTTTAGTTCCCTGGGACTCAACGGCGTCCTGCAGCGGTTTGGGAAGTTGAGCGGCGGGAGGCGCTCCAGCGCCTTCCGCTTTGTAGGTTTGTCCAAAGGCAATGCCTGCAAACAGAAACAGCGAGGCAAGAACCATCACACGTGCATGGTGTAGTTTCATAAGGTCGCCCCCTCTGATTAGATGCTTTGAAACAGCAGTGGGAACGCCAGGGCGGCCGGAATTCGAAATTCGAAAACCGAAATTCGCAAATCGAAACTCGAAAATCGTAGAACTCGGACCTTTGTGATTTCCGGCCAAGCGCTTATGTTCGCCCCTGGCTGCCTTCCCAATTCTATTTTGCGGCATCTGCGCGGGAAAATCTATTGGGTGGGCAGATAATTTAGGGGCGCATGACCGTGCGCCCCCACGCATGCCGAGGAGGTTGTCCGCTTTTTCAGGAAGCGCTGGGAAGTGAGAAGTTTCCCACGAAGGCGCTGCGTTTTCCAATGTGGTTCCAGACCACGTTCAGACCTTGCCCTTGGAAGGAGTCGTCGAGCGTGAAGGCGGGCATCGCATGAGCCAACTGGACGAGCGGCGGGTAGTACACAACCTCGTTCCCGCACTTGTCGTCGCCCTGGCACAAGCTGCGAGTCTCAATGCGAGCCAAGTCCCCAGCCACCAGACGCGCGGCGCCGTGCTGTTCTCCCTGAGCGAGCGTCAACTGGATGGGCGCGGCCTCGACGCGTACGACATGATTCAGAAGCTTCCCGGCCATGGAAGCCGCGAACTCCTGAAGCGCCAGGCGTTGCCGGGCGGTCGCCCGTTGGTCAACAATCAAAACGGACTCGGCCGGAAAAGGACTGTGGTAAGGATCGCCCAATGTGGCATGGGCTTTCACCACAGCCACAACACCCAAGCCATTCAAGCTGGTTCCCTTCCAGTCGCCTTCTTTGATTTTCCAAGCCAGGATTGCCTCGTCGCCCACCAAGCCAACTTCGCCGTTGGCAAAACATGGACCGGTGTAAACATCGGCGCTTCGTGCCTCGATATAGTCTCCTTTTATAGCCGCCGCGCTGCCGGGGATAACTGACACCGCCGCGAGACCCAACCCTACGAACGCGGAAACAAACAACTTTCTTATCATTTGCCCTCCTTGGAACCAATATATGCAGAAAGCCCCACAATGTTTCGATGTGGGAAGGAGACAGAAAGTTACCTTGTTGGAGGGATTTCATAGGTAGGGTCGAACGGCGTTCGGCCCCTGGGCGGGCGCCGCTCCGACCTGTCTAAATTACGCTGATCCGGTCGATGACGACTTGCGGCTTCGCCGCCTGCTGTGCGGAAAGGCGGAGCCTTTCCGCACAGCGGGGCGGCAGAGCCGCGAAAAGCGCCCGCATGAGCAGCTAATTTGGACAGCCGTAAGCGCCGCTCGTCCCTACATGCTGACGCCACCTACAGGGGTTGGTAGCAAGCACGCCCTGACTTGCAGTTCTCCATATTGACGATCCCTCCATCCGGTCCGAGGCAATTCTGGGTGTGGACACACCAGCAAATGCCGCTGTCGGAGCGCGGGACCGTCGGGTCGGGTTCTGCTTCGATAAACATCCACTTGGAGCGCAACAACCGGCAGCGCTGTGGGGAATTCTCAGGCTGCGGAGTGGGTTCAGGCATTTTCAGACCTCTCCTTTCACGGCGCGCAACAAGGCTCGCTTTACTGCCACTCGGGCCAGTTGGACCTTGTACGTATTCTTAGAGAGCGGCGTAGCTTTGCTCACCGCAGCTTTTCCGGCCTCGTCCGCCAGTTCGTCTACAAAGGTCTTTCCGGCTAAAGCTTGCTCAGCCTCCGGCGACGGCCAGGGTACAGGAGCAACATGGCCGAGGACCACCCGCGCCTTCCTCACCGAATCGCCGTCCATGCTGAGGGCCACGGCGGCGGCGGCGAGGGGCCAATCCAGCGCCTCTTTTTGGCGAACTTCGTACACCGCCATCTTGATTCCCTCCGCGTCCGGCACAGTGATTTCCGTGACAATCTCATGGGGCTCGAGCGCGTGTTCGCTTTCACCTTCGCGCGTCGGGGTAACGAAGAATTTCTCGATTTCAAGTTCCCGCGCACCTCCCGGACCGTGCAGCCGCACCTTCGCTCCCAAGGCATACAGCGCCGGCGCTAAGCTTGAAGGGCTCACGAAATAAGCGGGTCCGGAATTCCCCAAGATGGCGTGGTAGCGGTTGTCCCCGTCCGGCGCCATGGGTTTTCCATTGTAGCTGGCCAGCAGGCCATATCCCAATCGGTAATACCAGCAGCGCGGCCGCTGGCAGAGGTCGCCGCCCACCGTACCCACGCTGCGAATCTGCGGGCTCGAGACACCCTGCGCAGCCTGGACCAGGGCGGGGTAATGCTGCTGCACCTCGGTGTTGTCGATCAGTTCCTCGAGCGTCACCAGTGCGCCCAGGCGCAAACCGGATCCCGGCCTGAATTCGATGCGTCTCAATTCCTTCAGTTTTTGCAGATCGACCACCCGCACCGGCTTGGCGATGCCTTCCTTCATCGAGCTGACCAGATCAGTTCCTCCGGCCAGGACGGCTGCATCGCCCTTCGCCTCCGCGAGTAAACGCACCGCTGCCTGCAAGGTTGTAGGGCTTGCATATTCGAAGTTTTGCATCAGGATATCTCTCCTTTCTCGAGTGCAGCAAGAACTTTCTCCGGCGTGATCGGTAGTGTCGGCACGCGCACTCCGAGGGCGTTAGCCACCGCATTGGATATGGCGGCGCCCGGTGAAATCACCGGCGGCTCACCCAAGCCGATGGTGCCGCGCTCGTCGTATCCGGGCCCGGTCATCATGTGCACTACCAATTCGCCAATGTCGCCGATGCCCGCCAGCTTGTAAAACTCCATATCGGGATTCAGCATCCGTCCCGTGACATCGTCCATGATTTTCTGTTCGAAGAGCGCGTAAGTGATGCCCATGATCAGTGCACCGTAGCACTGGCTCTCCGCCGTTTTCAGATCGATGATGAGCCCGCAGTCCTGCGCGCACACCATCTTGTTGATCTTCACGATACCTGTCTCGGGGTCCACGGAGACATCCGCCATTTCCACTCCGCCCACGCCACTCGAGCCGAGTGAGCAGGGGCCGGGATTCTTTCCGGTCACCTGGATGCTCTTCACGCCCAGCTTGGCGCAGGCTTGCTTCCAGGTGAGGCTCTTCGAGGAGTCGCCCTTCACTTGAATTTTTCCCTCGGCGGCTATCAGTTGGTCGGCGGGAACACCCAGGCTGGGGGCCACAACCGCGAAGAGTTGATCGCGGGCGTCCACGCAGCCCCGGCGGGAGGAAGCGCTCACTCCGCCTACCGTCGTGCTGCCCCCTGAGGCGCCACTCGGCGGATACTTGGTGTCTCCGATGTTGAGCTGGATGGCCTCGAGGGGAAGCCCCAGGGTTTCAGCCGCCACAATCGTGATCACCGTCCGCGTCCCAGTGCCCAGGTCCTGACTCCCAAGGTCCAGCTCGACTGAGCCGTCGGGGTGGATATTCACATTGCAACTGCTGTTGTGGCCGCGGCCACCCCAGGTGTGAAGACTGATTCCCAAGCCGCGCTTCATGGAGCCGGGAGTCTGCTGGCCACGCGGGTGCCAGTACTTCTGCCATTCAATCAGCTCCGCCGCTTTCTGAAGCTCCTCCTGGTACACCTTCCCGCGCTCGCCCGCCAGATCGGCATTCTTAGAAAAGAACTCCAACGGGTCCATCTTGAGCTTGGCGGCAAGGTCGTCCAGAGCACACATAGTGAGTACGGCTGCCTGGGGGTGGTTCGGGGCGCGCCAGGCGCGAGCCGGACCGGTATTCGTGCTAACGGAGGTGTGGCGAGTGACTTTGTTGGGTATTCCGGTGAATACATAGGGAAGGGGAGGCATGGTTGTGCCGGCCGGTCCCCCCGTTCCCCACGAGTCCGATTGCCAGGCTACGATCGTCCCGTCCTTCTTTGCCGCCACTTTGACCTTGGCATAGCTCGAGGGTCTCGCCCCCGCCACGATCAAATCAATATCGCGCTCGAGCAGCAGCTTCACGGGCTTGTTGGCCAGCTTTGCCAGCCGTGCGTTTTCGACCCCCCATCGGTCGGCAGAAAACTTGCTTCCAAATCCTCCCCCGACGTATTGGCAAATCGTCTCAATATTGTTGTTCTTGACGTCGATGTTCGCCTGCCTCAGTGCTTCGCCCACTTCACCGGGTATTCCCGATACGTTTTGGGTGGAGAAATACGTCTTCAAGGTGTCCGGGGCTGTCCAGTCCGCCACGCTCCCGTGCGACTCGAGGCAGCAGTGGGTGATCGTGGCGATGCCGTAGTAACCTTCAGAAATAACTGCCTCGGGATCACTAAAGGCTTTGTCAGGATCGCCGCTCTTCTCGGTGCCCGCCGCCTTGGCGTGATCACCCGCCCGGCTTAAGTCCTCTTCATTCACCAGGAAGGGGAGCTGTTCGAATTCAATTTTGATCTTGTCCAGAGCGTCGCGAGCAGTATCTTCGCTCTCCGCCGCTACAGCCACGATTTCATCGCCAGCCCATTGAATTTCCGCGCCCACGTCCTGAATCTTGCGCACGGCCTTGACGCCCGGCATGCTCTCGGCCGCCGAGGTGTCCAGGGCGGTAATCTTGGCATGTGCGTAAGGCGAGCCCAGAATCTTGGCGTAAAGCATTCCCGGCAGGTTCACGTCGTAGGTGTACTTTGCCTGGCCGCTGGTCTTTGCGGGTCCGTCCACACGGCTGATCCGCTGGCCAATCAATTTCCTTTCTCCTGCCTCAGGCCAATCATATTTGCATTTAGGCATTGGCTTTCCCTCCCTTCATCGCTTGGGCGGCCTCGAGCACGGCTGGCCGAATCCCGACGTACGTTCCACAGCGGCAGAGGTTCCCTCCCAGTCCCGCTTCGATCTCATCCATCGTGGGGTTCGGATGTTTATCTAAAAAGGCCTTGCAGGCCACGACAAAGCCCGGCGTGCAAAAGCCGCATTGCTGCCCGTCGTGCTCGACAAAGGCCGACATGACAGGATGTAGTTGGCCAGCGTGGGTTAGTCCCTCGACGGTCACAATTTCGTGCCCTTCCGCCTGTATGGCAAGCACGTTGCACGCATACACCGGTTTGCCATCCAGAATGACCGTGCACGCCCCGCACACCCCGCGATCGCACACCTTTTTCGCCCCGGTGATGTCCAAGTAATCGCGCAGAGCATCGAGTAACGTGACGCGTGGTTCTAAATTAACTTTGTGAGGCCTGCCGTTAACCTTCAAGGTCATGGCGACGCGCCCTGGTCCTGCCACAGCCTCCGGCCCCGCTGGGGAACGGGCAGCCTTCGCTTCTGTAACCAGTAATCCGCTGGATACGGCGACACTGGCTCCTTTCAAAAAGTCTCGCCGGCTGAAATTATCCTTCCTTGCCGTGACCGATTCCGGCTTCTGCTTTTTCCGTCTCATGGTTTGCTCCCTCGAGTCCTGAACTCAACTCGATGCGTAGGTGTGAGTTAACCCTGCAAGCTGAACTGTTGACCAAGCCCTCTGTCATCGCTTATGAATGACAAACTCGAATTATAGCACTTTTTCTGCCTCCCGGGCGGCATGCAGGGTAATCTCTCAGTCGTGGTGCAGTTTGGAGTTGTAGCGGCGAGTTTACCTCGCCAAATGGCTGCGTAAAGCCGCCTCTGCATCAAACTGCACCACTACCCTAATCTCGGTAGTGGGTCAGTTCTATTGCATCGACCCCATTCCCACAGCGACGAAGGTGTGAGAATATCAATTACCTTGTCTTCTTGAATTTGGAATCTTGAATCGCAACTCTGCCGCGCTGTGGTTAAGACTCGCTGCTGAAGGGAGATTGAGTGACTAGCCCGACTGGATTGGCCCCAAGCCGCCAGCAGCTATGGAAGGGAATTGGACGCCGCTTGGTTCCAAGCTTGCGTTATTTGGCTGAGACGGAGGTGCACGCTTACGCCTTTTCGATAGCCGCCAATGTATATCTCTCGTTCTTTCCGTTTACGCTCCTCTTGCTCACGGTCTGTCGGCGCTGGCTGCGCTGGGAGAGCGCTTACGGTGTGATCCTCGAGCTTTTGCGGATCCTCTTGCCGAGGGGAGCAGATTCCATCATTCGCAATCTCTCCCAGCTCGCCCAGGCGCGCCCCAGGCTTCAACTCATTTCCGTTCTGGTGCTCTTCTTCACCAGTTCGGGGGTCTTCCTGCCGCTCGAGGTAGCTCTGAATAAGGTGTGGGGTATTCCCCGCAACCGCAGTTTCCTGAAGAACCAGGCAATGTCGTTCTTCCTGGCGGTGACTACCGGTCTGATGGCATTTCTTTCCATTCTTCTCTCCACCGCCGCACATTGGGTGCTTACCCACGCCTTGGGATGGGTTCTGGCTCCGGGATTGGTCGGGGCGATCTCCCGCGCCTTGATGGAAACACTCTCCATCCCGCTCGCTGTCGCAACTTACTTCATCATTTATTTCTTCTTACCGAACGGCCAGGTTCCGGTGAACCAGGTCCTTCCAGCGGCAATGACTGGCGGTGTTTTGACGGAGGTTGGTAAACTCATTTACATTTTGACCTTGCCGCTCTTTCGCTTTCGGGACGTCTATGGGCCCTACGAGGTCTCCGCTACTCTGTTGTTCTGGGCTTACGGAGCGGCTCTGATTTTGCTCTTTGGCGCCCACCTCTCCGCTCATGGCTCCTTCATTCCCAGCAGCGGCGACCTTGGGCCGCTGGCGCCAGGCGCGGACGATGACGACGAGACGTAAGCTCACCGGTCATTCCCGCGAAAGCGGGAATCCGGCCTGTAGCTGGCGCATTTCGAAACGTTTGTAAAGTAGATTCCCGCTTTCGCGGGAATGACCATCATCCTGTCAGTGGGGCCGCATATGGAAACACGAGCCAAGATTCTGGAAATTCCACGGTTTCTTCGTGACACGCTGGAAAAAGGCGCGCACGAGTACGAAGCCCTCATCCGCCGCGTGCGATGGGGAGAAGCGCCTACCTATATTTGTGGCTGTGGCCCATCCTTGCCCCAGGGTGTGGCGGGAGCTTATTTATTCGAATGGCTTGCCGGCTTGCCGGCTCTGGCGCGCTCCGCACAGGTTTTGGAGGCGTACAGCGGTTCCACCCTGCGGCCCCGAACCATCCTGTTGGTGATTTCCGCCTCGGGTGAAGACCCCGAGGCGCTCGAAATCGCCCGCCTCGCGCGCTCCCGAGGCGCCATACCCCTGGCCCTGACGCGGCACGCCGATGGCCCCTTGGCCAAGGCGTGCGAGGGCGTTTTTCTGACGCGGGAGGAAGGCGCCGAGGACTCTGCGGCGGCGGCGATTTGCCAAATCGCGGCGCTTTCCAGCATTGCCATCATGGCGGCGAGCCTCCTCAAGCACTCGAGCCCAGGCCTGGAGTGGTTGGAAGACGAGCTGAAGGGATTGCCGGGGCAACTGGAGTGGTCTTTTAGTCAGCTCCGGGACGCGATTCGTTCGTTGGCGCTGGAACTCCGCGTTCAGGAGCGCTTTTGGCTGGTGGGGGGTGGCCTCTATCATCCCGTGGTGGTTCGCGCTGCCTGGCGCTTAGCAGCCTTCGGGGATATTCACGCGCAGGGAATTGAGGCATCCCAATTCTCGTCCGGGCCCCTGTCCCATCTCAAGCGCGGTGAGGCCGTCATGTTTGTTTCCGGTTCGCGCCTGAGAGTCAAGCGGCTGGTGCATCAGGCGGCCATGCAAGTCAAGGTGAAAGGGGCGAGACTGATTTCGCTTACCGATTCTGACGATAGGGAGTTGGTCGATCGTTCCGAGAGGGCAATCCTTTTGCCCCGCCTTAGCGAAGTGGGGGGCTCGATGCTCGCTTTGGCGCTCCTGGAGTTCATGGCGACACCGGGTGCGAAAAATTCGTATTAACTGTATGGGATTGACACTTGTGCTCAATTCTGATTTAATTACTCTATGGAACTTGGAAAAAGACTAAGAGCGCTGCGCGAAGCAAAGGGTTTATC
>Ga0326728_10010500_pt1 | contig 21639 bp, 18 predicted proteins | sample MB3enrmetagenome_FD_207602 | JGI IMG/M metagenome (GOLD analysis project Ga0326728, IMG submission 207602) | Lab enriched peat soil microbial communities from McLean, Ithaca, NY, United States - MB31MN | ecosystem: Environmental > Terrestrial > Soil > Wetlands > Peat | place: USA: New York... | reverse complement strand
GGCGACATCACGATCACGAACGACGGCGTCACGATCCTCAAGGAGATCGACGTCGAGCACCCGGCCGCCAAGATGCTGGTCGAGGTCGCGAAGACCCAGGACCAGCAGTGCGGTGACGGGACGACCACCGCGGTCGTTCTCGCCGGCGAGCTCCTGAAGCGCTCCGAGTACCTCCTCGAGCAGAACGTTCACCCGACCGTCATCACCCGCGGCTTCCAGCTCGCGGTCCAGGAGGCCAAACGCCTCCTCGAGACCGAGATCGGCACGACCATCAAGACGAGCGACGAAGCGATCCTCATCGACTGCGCCGCGACGGCGATGGGCTCGAAGGGCGTCTACGGTTCCCGTTCCGAGCTCGCCAAGATCGCCGTCCTCGCGGTCCAGAAGATCGCCGACGTTCGGGGCGGCAAGACCGTCTGTGACGTCGACCAGATCAAGGTCGAGAAGCGCCACGGGGGCACGATCTCCGACACCGAGCTCATCCAGGGGATCATCCTCGACAAGGAACGCGGCCACCCTCGGATGCCCGCGGACGTGACGAACGCGAAGATCGTCCTCCTCAACTCCGCCCTCGAGATCAAGAAGACCGAGATCGAGAGCAAGATCAACATCAAGAACCCGAACCAGATCCAGAGCTTCCTCGAAGAGGAAGACCGAACGTTCCACAAGATGGTCGACGCCATCAAGGTGGTCGGCGCGAACGTGGTCGTCTGCCAGAAGGGGATCGACGACGTCGTCCTCCACTACCTGGCCAAGCAAGGCATCTACGCCGTGAAGCAGGTCAAGGAGTCGGACCTTCAGAAGCTCGCGCGGGCGACCGGCGGGAAGATCGTGACCGGCATCAAGGAGCTCACCGCCGCAGACCTCGGCACGGCCGCGAAGGTCGACGAGCGCAAGGTCGGCGATGACAAGATGACGTTCGTCACCGGCTGCGCGAACCCTCGGTCCGTCTCGATCCTGATCCGGGGCGGCACCGAGCACGTCACTCAAGAGGTCGAGCGCTCGCTCCACGACGCCCTCAAGGTCGTCTCGAGCGTCATCGAGGACGGGGTCGTCTGCCCCGGCGGCGGCGCCACCGAGATCGACCTCGCGGTGAAGCTGCGCAAGTGGGCCGGCACCGTCGGCGGCCGCGAGCAGCTCGCGGTCGAGGCGTTCGCTCAGGCGCTCGAATGCATCCCGTGGGCCCTCGCCGAGAACGGTGGGTACGACTCGATCAACACGCTCATCGACCTTCGGAGTGCCCACGACGGACCGAACGCGAACAAGAACGCGGGGATCAACCTGCTCGACGGGAAGTCGGCCGACATGTGGAAGCTCCACGTCATCGAGCCGCTCCGCGTCAAGAGCCAGGCGCTCAGCTCGGCGACCGAGGTCGCGTCCATGATCCTGCGCATCGACGACATCATCGCGTCGAAGAAGGGCGGCGGCGGGTCGCCCGGCGGCCCGGGCGGCCACGAGCATTAGTCCGCCGTAGATTCGGCGCCCTAACCCGTTCCACGGGCCGGCCCCCCCTCGGAGGGCGGCCCGAAGCCTTCTTAACGCGAGGGCGGTAGGCCGCTTGCCATGCGGACGAAGCCGGTCGAGGGGGTGCTCCGCCTCGACGTGGTGGCCCTGGACCCCCGCCCGGCCGTGTACCTCGCGTACGACGGGCTCGCCGGCGTCAGCCAGCGCCCGATCCTCCGCGACCTCATCGAGGAGCTCGAGCGCAAGGGTCCCGAAGAGCTCTCGAAGTTCGTAGAGGCCCTTCGACGCCGACGTTCCGGGATGGTCCACGTCTACTTCTCCGACTACGTGAGCTACGGGATCGGGGGCGGGGACGCGGCGGCTGAGTTCTTCCTCGGTACGTTCCTCCTCCTGCACGAGCCGGCCCGGCCGGCGGGAAAGGACCCGGCGATCCCCGAGCATCTCGCGCTCTTCCGCCCGGGAGGCGTCGAGCGCCTCGCGGTCGAGCCCACGGCCCGATAGGGCCGCCCTCGAACCCAACCATTTTCTGCCCGTCCACGTCTCGCGGGTCGTCGGATGGCCGAAGAGAACCGTCTCGAGCAGGACCGCAGGGCGAAGGTCGCCCGGTGGCGCTCGGAAGGCAAGGAGCCCTACCCCTGGTCGTTTCCCGACCGATCCCCCACCGAGCGCGTCCGCGAGGCATGCCGGTCGCTCAAGCCCGGAGAGGAGGCCGGAGGCTCCCCGGTCCGCGTCGCGGGCCGACTCATGGTGGTCCGCCAGCACGGCCGGACCGCGTTCGCGGACCTCGAGGACCTCTCGGGGCCGCTCCAGCTGCTCCTGCGCGTCGACGAATTGGGCGAAGGCCCGTACCAGACGTGGCTCGCGGACCTCGACCCCGGGGACATCATCGGCGCCGAAGGCACCCCCACGGTCTCCCGGCGCGGCGAGCCCTCGCTCCTCGTTCGCTCCCTGACGCTGCTCGCCAAGGCGGTCCGACCACCGCCGGAGAAGTTCCACGGGCTCCAGGACGTGGAGGAGCGCCTGCGCCGACGGTACGTTGACCTCCTCGCGTCGCCCGAAGCGCGGGCCCGTTTCCGGACCCGAACCCTGCTCGTCCGGGAGATCCGTCGGTACTTCGACGACGCCGATTTCCTCGAGGTCGAGACGCCGGTGCTCACGTCGGTCGCCGGCGGGGCCGCGGCCGCTCCGTTCGTCACCCGCTCGAACTACCTCGACGCCGAGCTCCGGCTCCGGATCTCCATCGAGCTGCCCCTGAAACGGCTGCTCGTCGGTGGGCTCGAACGGGTCTACGAGCTCTCGAAGGCGTTCCGGAACGAGGACCTCGACAGCATCCACTCACCGGAGTTCACCGAGTTCGAGGCGTACTGGGCGTATGCGGACTATCATGACATGCGCCACCTGATGGAGGGCCTGTACGAGCGGCTCGCCCACCGCACCCTCGAGCTCTGCCCCGGGGACAGCGTGGTCGAGGCCGCCGCGAAGCGGTTCCTCCCTCCGTTCCCGACCGTCGACTTCGTGGAGGCCCTCGAAGAGCGGAGCGGCATCCGCGACCTGCTCTCGAAGAGCCGCGAGGAGCTGCGGGAGCTCGCCCGCGCCGCCGGTTCGACCGTCCCGGACAACTCGTCGACGGGGACGTTCCTCGACAAGCTCTTCGAGCATTACGTGGAGCCGACGTTCGACCGGGTGACCTTCGTGGTCGACTACCCGGCCGCGACCACCCCCCTCGCCAAGCGGCACCGCTCGAAGCCCGGCCGGGTGGAGCGGTTCGAGGTGTTCCACCCCGGCTACGAGCTCGCGAACGCCTATACCGAGCTCAACGACCCCGACGAGCAGGAGGCCCGCTTCCGTTCCCAGCTCGGCGAGCGGGGCGACGACCGCTACGCGTTCGACGAGGACTACGTGAACGCGCTCGGCTACGGCCTCCCGCCCAACACCGGGGTCGGGTTCGGTGTGGATCGGCTCCTCATGGGCCTCCTCGGGATCCCTTCCATCAAGGAGGTCATCCTGTTCCCGATGATCCGGTCGCGCTAGTTCCCCGGTCCCGCCGGAGTTATACCTGCTCTTAGTGGGTGATGAGAGGATGGTGACCGCCTCCCCCGGGCCCGGCTCGATACCGCTCTCCCTCGAGGGGCTCTCGGTCGCGTACGGAGAGCGAACCGCGGTCCAGCAGCTCTCCCTCACGGTGCAACCGGGGGAGGTCTACGGCCTCCTCGGTTCGAACGGTGCGGGGAAGACGAGCACCATCAAGGCGATCGTGGGGCTCGTGCGCCCGGTCGCCGGGGCGATCCGGGTCTTCGGCCTCGACGCCCTGCGCGATGGCCTCGAGGTGAAGGCCCGCATCGGCTACGTTCCCGAGACCTCGATGCTCTACGAGGCCCTGACCCCACGGGAGTTTCTCGAGTTCGTCGCGAGCGTGCGCCGCATGGAGGCGACGGTGGCGACCCGACGCATGCAGAGCTATGCCGAGGCGTTCCGGCTCGGGGCCGAGCTCGACGAACCGATCGCCACGCTCTCCAACGGGACCCGCCAGAAGGTGCTGATCATCGCGGCGCTCCTGCACGCGCCACCCCTCCTGGTCCTCGACGAGCCGCTCAACAGCCTCGATCCTCGGTCGGTCCGTATCATGAAGGACGTGCTGCTGCGGTACGTCGCGAGCGGCGGCCGCGGGGTCCTGTTCTCGACCCACACGATGGAGGTGGCCGAGCAGCTCTGCCAGCGGGTCGGGATCCTCGACCGGGGAGTGCTCCGGGGGGAGGGGACGCTCGCCGGCCTCCGGGACCGGGTCGCCGCGGGCGATGCCTCCCTCGAGGAGATCTTCCTGCGGCTCACGGAGGAGGATGTGGGGGTGCGGGCCGCGGTCGACTCCCTCGGCGACCCCTCGGTATGAGCTGGCGAGAGGCGATGCGCCTCAGCGACGTAGCGTTCACCGAGCTCTCCCTCCAGGCGGTCTACGCGTTCCGTCAGGGGAACATCCTCCCGCCGGGCCGGTCGAAGAACCTGGTGGCCCGGTCGCGACGTCTCGTCCTCCAGAGCAAGGTCGTCATCAGCGTGGTGCTCGCCCTCCTGACCCTGGGCGCCGTCGCCATCATCCACCAGAAGGCGCTGAACCCCGAGATCCTCGCCGCCGTCCCGGTGGGGCTCTTCCAGAGCGCTGTCCTGACGGGGCTTTTCAGCCTCGACATTGCGCTCCTCTGGTGGACGGGGGTCCAGGTGGTGCCGACCCTCATCTCCTCGGGCGTCCTCCCGGTGCTCGAGCCGCTCCCTATCGACCCCCGGACCTTTCGGCGGGTCGCCGGCATCCTCTACCTGCGCCTCTTCGACCTCCCGGCCCTCACGATCATCGTCCTGACCCCCCTGGCGGTCGGCATCGCCCTGGGACCGCTCGCAGGGGTCGCGGCGCTCCCCGGCGCCCTCGCCACGGTCACGTTCGCGCTCGCGCTCGCGCTCCTCACCGGCCGGTTCTTCCTGCGTCGCGTCCAAGGTTCCCGTGGTGGTGGCGGCCGGGCCATCGTACGATGGGCGTACCTCGTCCTTTGGCTCATACCGGCGTTCGCCATGTTCGCGTTCATCACCGCGGCCCCCGCCTTCTTCCGGGCCCTTGCCGTGCTCGCCTCCCAGGGCCCCTCGCTCAGCAGCGCCTTGCTCGTCGCAGCGTTCCCGTTCCCCTTCGCAACACTTCCGGCGGTCGCCGCCGGGGGCACCTCGTCGGTCGCGATCCTCTCCGCTCCGGTCGACCTCGTCCTCGCGGTGGCCACAGCGTTCTACCTTGGGCTTGCGGTCTGGTCGGCCGTCTGGCTGGCCGGTTCGGTCCGTACGTTGCTCTACCTCCCGGTCCAGAGCCCGGTGGGCGCTTCCGCGGTCTCGCGTCCCCTTCGGCCCGTGGGCCGCGCCCGTGCGGTCCTGGTAAAGGACCTGCGCATCGCGAGCCGGACCCCCGGCTACGCGTTCCTGATCCTGCTGCCAATCCTGGACGCGGGGGCGCTCGGGCTCCTCACCTACGCGACCCCGGCGCAGAACCCGGCCGCCGCCTCGCTCGCTCTCGGCGCTGTGACCACGGCGGCGCTCCTCGCAACCTTCTTTGGCCCAGCGTTCTTCGCGATCGAAGTGGTCGCGTACTCTTACGGTCGGAGCCTACCGCTCTCGAACCGGTCGGTCGTCCTCGGGAAGGTGGCGCTGATTGCGCTCATGTACCTCGTCGCGGCCGCCCTGATCGTCGGGTTCTCGCTCCTGCGCTTCTTCGAGCCGTTCACCTTCGTTGCGTTCGTCCTCGCGGAGCTGCCGGCGGTTCTCGGGGCGGCGTTCTTCGAGCTCGGATTCCTCTTCCGATGGGCTCGCCGGAGAGGCCTCGCGATCACGAACCTCTACGCGGGGGCCTGGTTCGCGGTCGCTGTCTCGATCCCCGGTCTCATCCTGGCCGGGCTTCCCCCGCTCCTCTTTGACCTGACCCGTTCGTGGGGCACCGCCCTAGGCCTCGAGGTCATGGCACTCGTCGCGCTCGCGGTGCTCGCCCTCGGGGCACCGGTCGCCTTCGGGAGGGGAGCCTCCTGAGCGCCCCGGCGCTGCCCCCTCGCTTCGAGCCGGGGGAGATCGAGGCGCGCTGGCAGAAGGCGTGGGACGCGCAAGCGGTCGCTCGGGGCCCGGACCGGCCTGAGGGTCCGACCTACTGCCTCGTGCTCCCTCCGCCCAACGTCACCGGATCGCTCACCATCGGCCACATGCTCGGGGACACGGTGATGGACATCCTGGTCCGCCACCACCGGATGCGCGGCGACGCCACGCTCTGGGTCCCGGGCCTCGACCACGCCGGGCTTGCGACGCAGGTGGAGGTGCGCCGCCGCCTCCAGAAGCAGGGGGTCCGCCTCGAGGAGCTCCCGCGCGAGGAGGCCCTCCACGAGGTGGAGGTCTGGAAGCAGGAGCACGAGAACCGGATCCGGGAGCAGACCCGGGCCGGCGGCTTTTCGGTCGACTGGAGCCGCTACCGCTACACGATGGACCCGCTGAGCGTTCGGGCCACCCGGGAGGTGTTCGTACGTCTCCACACGGACGGCCTGGTCTACCGCGGGGAGCGGATGGTCAACTGGGACCCGAAGCTCCGGACCGCCATCAGCGACCTCGAGGTCGTCCGCGCCGAGGAGGAGGGGTCGCTCGACTACCTCCGCTACCCCTGGGCCGACGGGAGCCCCGGCGGGCTCGAGGTGGCCACGGTCCGGGTGGAGACGATCTTCGGGGACGTCGCGGTCGCCGTCCACCCGGACGACGATCGGTACCGCTCGCTCGTCGGTCGGGAGGTCATCGTTCCTCTCACCAGCCGAAAGGTGCCGATCATCTCGGACGCGGCGATCGACCCCGCCTTCGGCGCCGGCGCGCTCAAGGTGACCCCGCGGCACGACCCGGTCGACTACGAGGTGTTCCTCCGCCACCCGGGCCTTCCCATGCCCCCGGACATCCTCGATGACCGGGGCCGGCTTGCGGGGGACTGGGTCCCGGCCGAGTACCGCGGCATCGACCGGGACGACGCCCGCGCGAAGGTGCTCGAGGCGCTCGAGCGGGCGGGCCTTCTGCTCCGGCGCCAGCCGTACCGCCACTCGGTCGCGAGGTCCGAGCGCTCCGAAGCCGTCATCGAGCCGCGCTTCTCTACCCAATGGTTCGTACGGATGCGCTCCCTAGCCGCCCCCGTCGTGGATGCGGTCCGGCGGGGCGAGATCCGCATCCACCCGGCTCGCTGGGAGCGCTCGTTCTTCCGCTGGATGGAGGAGATCCAAGACTGGTGCATCTCGCGCCAGGTCCTGTGGGGGCATGCCATCCCGGCCTATCGTTGCCGGGCGTGCCGCCGGGAGGTCGTCACGGTCGAGGCGCCGACCGCGTGCGAGCAGTGCGGCTCTTCGGACCTGGAGCCGGACCCGGACGTGCTCGACACGTGGTTCACGTCGTGGCTCTGGCCGTTCCTCGCCCTCGGCTGGCCGGAACGGACGGCCGACCTCGACCACTACTACCCGACGAACGTCCTCGTGACCGGTCGGGACATCATGTTCTTCTGGGTCGCCCGGATGATGATGGCCGGCTATCACTTCCGTAACGCCCGGCCGTTCTCGGACGTCTACTTCACCGGCATGATCCGCGACGAGCAGGGGCGGCGGATGTCGAAGCATCTCGGGAACTCACCGGACCCGCTCGAACTCGTCCGGGAGCGCGGCGCGGACGCGCTCCGCTTCGCGCTCGTCTTCCCGAACCCCACCGACGAGGACGGACCGTTCGGCTCCGCGGCGTTGGATGGGGGGCGGAACTTCCTCACGAAGGTCTGGAACCTCGTTCGGTTCAGCCTCGCGTTCGTTCCCCCCGGGACGCCCCCGCCCACCGGTCCGCCGACCCTCACCGCCTCGAGCGCGCTCGAGACCCGCTGGGTGCTCTCCCGGTACCGCCACGCCGTAGAGGAGGTCGACCGCGCGCTCGCGGAGTTCCGGCCTACGCAAGCCGCGACCGTGCTCCACGAATTCCTCTGGCACGACCTCGCCGACCGGTACGTTGAGATCGCGAAGGAGGCGCTCAGTGGCCGCCGCGGCGAGCCGGCCCAGCGGGAGGCGCGCGCCACGCTCCTGTTCGTCGTGGAGCGCTCGCTGCGTCTCCTGCACCCGTTCGTCCCCCACGTGACCGAAGAGCTCTGGCATGCCCTTCCGCATCCCGATGCCCTCCTCGCGGCCTCGGCCTGGCCTCGCGCGGACGAGGCACCTTCCGACCCGGCGGCCGAGCTCGAGATGGAGCCCGTCCTTGATACGGTCCGCCTTCTCCGCAACCTTCGGTCCGAGGAGAAGGTCCCGGTCGCGGCGACCCCGAAGGCGTGGGTCCGCCCGAGCGGGGCCGAGGTCGCCCGCGTTCTCTCCTCCGAGCGGGGCACGGTCGAGCGCCTCGTCCGCATCCGCTCGCTCGAACTCCTCGGCCCCGGAGACGATGTCCCTTCCGGCACCGGGCGTAGGGTCGCCGCGTTCGGGGAGTGCTTCCTGGAGCGCCCGGTCGCCTCGGGGGCGACCGCGGAAGCCCTGCTCCGGGAGCGAGAGAAGCTGTTCGCCCTCCTCGAGAAGACCCGTGGCCGCCTGGCGGACCCCGGGTTCCGGGACCGGGCGCCTCCCGAGGTCGTGCGAGAGGCCGAGGGGAAGGCGGCGGAGCTCGCGGAGCGGGTCCGGCGCATCGACGAGCATTTGAAGGAGGACGGCGCGTCGTCCGTGGAACCCTCATGACCCCACCCTCGCGTCCGACGCACCCGAAACGCCCCACGAAGGCGCCGACGAAGAAGCGGACCGCCCTCCCGCCGAAGCGACCCACGACCCTCACGATCGAGACGGTCGAGCTTCCCGGCGGGGCCCGGCCCCATCCGGCGCTCGGGCTCGGCCTTTGGGCGCTCGGCCGCTGGAGCCCCGAGGACGAGGCCCGTACCAAGGCGACCATCGGGCGGGCCTACGAGCGCGGGGTCCGCTGGTTCGACACCGCCGAGGTCTACGGCAACGGCCGCTCCGAGCGCGTGCTCGGGGAGGTGCTCGCTCGGGTCCCGGACGCGGCCCCGGAGGCCTACGTGGCGACCAAGGTCTCCTGGGAACACCTTCGGGCGAACCAGATGCGGGCCGCCCTGATCGGCAGCCTCGAGAAGCTCTCCCGCCGCTCGGTCGACCTCTACCTCGTCCACGCTCCCGACCCGCACGTGCCGCTCGAGGAGACGATGGGCGCCCTCGAGGCCCTCTGGAAGGAGGGGAAGGTAGGCGCGATCGGCGTCTCCAATTTCTCGGTCGAGGAGCTCGAGGAGGCGGCCCGCCACCTCTCCGAGGCGAAGATCGTCGTCAACCAGCTGCGCTACAACCTGTTCCTCCGGGACGACGTCGACCCGGTGCGGGAGTACTGCCGCTCCCACGGGATCCTCATCGAGGCGTACACCCCGCTCGCCCGGGGCCTTCTGCACGGACGCTACCTGGATGGGAAGAAGGTCCCGCGGGAGGTCCGCCAGTTCGCGCACCGCTTGTTCGAACCGGACATCCTACCCGAGATCCTCGAGCGGGGGCGGGCGCTGAAGGAGCTCGCGTCGGACGCCCAGGTCCCCCTCGGCTCGATCGCGCTCCACTGGCTACGGAAGATGGGCGCCGCACCGGTCTTCGGCGCGAGCCGGCCGGAGCAGATCGACTCCAACCTGGCCGCGTGGGCGGTTCGTCCTCCCGACCGCGTCCTCGATCGGGCCGACCGCATCGCGCGGGGGGATCGTGCTTAGGCTCGTCGCGCTCGACATGGACGGGACGCTCGTCGATGTGGCGAGCTCCTGGCGGGTCATCCACGACCATTTCGACGACCACAACGACGAGGGGCTCCGTCGCTTCCTTGCGAACGAGATCGACGACGAGGAGTTCATCCGCATGGACATCCGCGTGTGGTGGCGCCACGCTCCCGAGCTCACGGTCGACGACCTCGAGCGGATCCTCGCACCGGTGCCGCTCATGCCCGGGGCCTCCGAGCTGATCGAGGGGATCCACGCCCTCGGGGCTCGCACCGCGATCGTGAGCGGGGGGCTCGACCTCCTCGCCCGGCGCATCGGGCGCGAGCTCGGGATCGAGGTCGTGCTCGCGAACGGCGTCCGGGTGAACGCCGAGGGGCGCCTCACGGGCGAAGGGATCGTCCGGGTCCCGATCCACGGGAAGGAGGGCGCCCTCGCGGCGCTCCAGCGCCTGTTGGGCGTAACCCCCGAGGAGACGGCCTCCGTGGGGAACTCCGAGATCGACGTGGGCCTCTTCCGCCGCAGCCGGGTCGGGGTCGCCTTCCGGCCCGAGGACGAGCTCGTGAGGAAGGCCGCGACCGCCGTCGTCACCGAGAGGAACCTCGCCCTCGTCCTGGACGCGCTCGGCGGCTTCCCCCGGTCGTCCCCGTGACCGGATAGCCTTTTACCCCGCCTCTCGGTCCCCAGCCCCTCCGATGGAGTCGTACCAGGCCCTCCTCGCTCGCGCGCACGAGAAGCTCCCGCCCATCCGCACCGGTGGTGAGCGGTTCCAGGTCCCCGACCCGGACGTGATGACCGACGGGAAGAACACGGTCATCCGCAACCTCCAGGAGATCACCGGGGTCCTTCGACGCGAGCCCGCGCACGTCATCGGGTTCCTCGCGAAGGAGTTCGGGTGTCCGGGCGTCCTCGACCTTCCGCGCGGGGTCCTGAAGTCGCGCCTCACGAAGGACCAGATCGGCCAGCGCCTGCGCGACTACACCGTGAAGTACGTGATCTGTTCGGAATGCAAGCGGCCCGACACCCATCTCCAGAAGGAGGGGCGGTTCACGCTCCTCATCTGCGAGGCGTGTGGCGCGCAGCGGCCCGTCACGGTCCGCAAGGTGGTCACGCCCGAGAAGCCGAAGACCCCGGTCGTGGTCGGCGAGGTCTACCGCCTCACGATCGAGGACGTCGGCCGCCGCGGGGACGGGGTCGCGAAGAAGGAAGGGTTCGTGATCTTCGTCACGGGCGCGAACCAGCGCGGCACGACGGTCAACGCGAAGGTCACGAAGGTCCTCGGCAACAACGCGTACGCCGTCGTCGAACCGTAGCGGACCATGCGGAGCCTCCGCTGGATGGGCCTCCTCGGCCTCTACATCGGGGCCCAGGTGGTCGGGCTCGCGCTCTCCGAGCCGTTCCGCTCGGAGGGGCTCAGCTCCACGTCCAACGCGCAGAGCCCGACGGCTCCGATCCTGCTCCTCGCCGTCATCATCATCGCGCCCCTCTTCATCCTGTTCTTCGCTCGCAAGAGCGGCGGCGTCGCCGCGCTGCGCCACTTCATCCTGCTCGCGATCGCGGGCTCGCTCTACATCACGCTCTTCGCGACGTTCTCCATCTTCCCACCGGGGACCATCCTACCGCAACCGTACGCGGCCGAGGCTGCCTTCAACCCCGCGCTCGCCTTCGCGGCCATCGTGAGCTCGGGGCTCTACTTCGCGCTCCTCGTCGAACCCCAGTGGTACATCGTGGACCTCGCGGGCTTCCTGGCCGCCGGCGCGCTCATCGCGATCCTCGGGATCTCCTTCGGGATCCTCCCGGTGTTCATCCTGCTGATCGCCCTGATGGCGTACGACGCGATCGCGGTCTATCGGACGAAGCACATGGTCTCGCTCGCGGACGTCGTGGTCGACATGCACCTCCCCATCCTCATGGTCATGCCGGACTCGGCCGGCTACGACTACCCGAGGGCCCCGTCGCTCGTCGAGCAGCGAGGGCAGCCTACCGAGGAGCGCGCCGCGCTGTTCATGGGCCTCGGGGACGTCGTCTTCCCCGGCGCGCTGATCGTCTCCGCGTTCGTCTGGCTCCCCACGGGCCACGCCGTCCTCGGGGTCGGCGCGAACCTCTGGGCGGCCATTGGGGCCCTGGTCGGTTCCCTCGTGGGCTACGCCATTCTGATGCGTATCGTCCTTCGGGGGAACCCCCAGGCGGGTCTGCCGTTCCTGAACGGCGGGGCGCTCCTCGGTTACGCCGTCGCCTACGGCCTCCTGTTCCACTCGCTGACGCTGGGTTTGACCGGAGGGCTTTAACCCAGCTCGACTCCCCCCGGACGTGCCGCGCAAGGTAGAGGACATCCGGATCGACGACGCGCCATCGCTCGACACGCTGATCCGTCGGCTCGAGGCCGGCGGGGGGTTCAGCGCGAAGGAGGTCGCCACCGGGGTGGACCTGCTCGCCCGGATCCTAGGCGACCGGGAGATGACCACGTTCCTCTCGTTCCCGGCCGACATCGTCTCGACCGGCACGCGGGGGGTCCTGGCGACGCTCGTTCGGGAGGGATACGTCGATGCGATCATCACCACGTGCGGGACGCTCGACCACGACCTCGCGCGCTCGTTCCGCTCGTACTATCACGGGGACTGGGACCTCGACGACGCGGCCCTCCACCGCCGGCACGTCTACCGGCTCGGGAACATCGTCATCCCCGAGGCGAACTACGGCACGATCCTCGAGCGGAAGATGCGCCCCATCCTCGACCGCCTCTGGGCGGGCGGGACCCGGGCCCTCTCGACCCGAGCGCTCTCCGCCGCCATCGGGGAAGCGATCCCCGCGGGGGAGCGCCTGAGCATCCTACGCGCGGCCTTCGATCGCCATGTGCCGGTCATCGTCCCCGGCATCACGGACGGGGCCGTCGGCTCCCAGGTCTGGCTGTATTGGCAGGACCATCGTGGCCTCTCCTTCGACCTGCTCAGCGACGAGCAGCTCCTCTCCGACCTCGTCTACGAGGCGAAGCGGGCCGGTGCGGTGATGCTCGGGGGCGGGATCTCGAAACACCACACGATCTGGTGGAACCAGTTCCGCGGTGGCCTGGACGCGGCGCTCTATCTCACGACCGCGGTCGAATGGGACGGAAGCCTCTCGGGCGCCCGGACCCGGGAAGCGGTCTCGTGGGGCAAGGTGAAGGCGACCGCTCGCCACACGACCGTGACGGGCGACGTGACGGTCCTCTTCCCCCTGATGGTCGGAGCGGCGCTCGAGCGGATCCGATAGACCCGGGCGCCGGCCCCTTTCCTTCAGGGCCGGAACGTCCGGGACGAGCGGCGGTGCTTCCGCAAGGTCCGTTCGACGACCTCGACACCGATCCCCGGACCTCGGGGCACCTCGAGCGTGCTGCCCGGGCCCAGGACGAACGGAGGGTCGGTGATGTCCTCACGGTAGTACCGGTCGCTCGCCGAGAGGTCGGAGGAGAGGACGAACGGAGCGGTGGAGGCGAGGGCGACGTTGTGCGACCGCCCGACCCCCGACTCGAGCATCCCTCCGACCCACGATGGCACTCCCGCCCGGGCGGCCCGTCGGGCGAGGGAGGACCCGATGCCCAGCCCGCCGACGCGCGCCACCTTCACGTTGAGGCTCGTGACCGCCCGCGCCTCGAGCGCGTCCTCGAGGGCTGGACGGTCCACGATCGATTCATCGAGGCAGACCCGGAACCGAGCGCCGCACGCGAGCTCGGCGTGCGCGCGGATGGCCCGCTCCGCGAACGGCTGCTCGACCTGCGCGACTCCGTACCGCTCCGCCCACGTCCGAATTCCGGCGACCGCGTTAGGGGGATACGCCTGGTTCGCGTCCACCCACAACTCAAGGTCGGGGTACTCGCGGCGGACGGCCGCGACGGGCCGTGAATCCCACCCGGGACGGACCTTGAGCTTGACCCGACCGTATCCATCCTCGAGGTACCGCCCCACCCGGGCGACGAGCTTCGGGATGGTCGGTTGGATCCCCACACTCACCCCGACCCGGACCCGTGCCCGGTGACCGCCCAGGGCCTTCGCTAGAGAGCGGTGCTGGGTTCGAGCTCGGAGGTCCTGGAGAGCGATCTCGAGGGCCGCCTTCGCCATCGGATGTCCCCGGAACCGGGCGGCCTCGAGGGAGAACGCCTCGGGCGTGGGGTCGTGAAGCCGGAACAGGAGCGGGACCAGCCGCTCGACGATCATCCACCGGGCGGTGGCCACGCTCTCGGAGGAGTACAGGGGGTCGGCCGCGGCGGCGCACTCCCCCCAGCCCACCTCCCCGTCCTTCGTCTCGGCGCGGACGAGCAGGAACCGGCGGCGGTGCTCGACCCCGAAGCTCGTCTCGAACGGTTCGACGAGCGGCAGCTCGACCTCATCGAGACGCACCGAAGCGAGACGCATGGTGACCGGGGTACGACGCCCCGCGCCTACATAAGTCGGGGACACGCGGCGGCCCCGAGGGCCGCCTCGGCCGCGAGGCTTTATCTCCCGTGTTCTCGTCGGGCCGTCCTATCCTTGGGCCCGTAGCTCAGCTCGGTAGAGCAGGCGGCTCTTAACCGCAAGGTCAGGGGTTCGAATCCCCTCGGGCCCGGTACCTTACGCCATGTCGGGAGTGGACGCTTCCGCCACGATCCTCGACCGCGTCGTGGTCGCCGAGACGAGGAGCAAGATCATGGCCACGATGTTCAGCATCGGGAAGGGGAACATGACCGCGGCCACCTGGAACGTGGCCGACCGGTAGCGCGTCCCGAGCCGCCAGATCCCGATCAGGAGACCCACAAACCCAATCACGGCGATGACCCCCAACACCGCGAAGGCCACACCAAAGAACACGCCGGTACCGAAGTTGGCACAATTCGGTAGAGCGGAGTACCACCCTAGACAGGGGCCCGACTGGGAGATCAGCCAGAGGAAGGCCAGGAATGTGATCAGCAGGACTGGGACGATCACCAGGAGAAGCAGGACGTACCTGGCGGGGCCCGAGAAACGAGGATCGTGGTACGCGAGGGTGATGAACGCCCGCCGGAACGCGGTCAGTTCGAGGAAGGTGAGGAGGACAATGAACGCGGTCAAGAACCCGAGCGCACCGAGCGACTCGCCGGGGAGGGGGACGAGCGCGGCGAGCCCGACCAGCACGCCGACCAGGCCGATGATGGCAGCCGTGTTGACGCGGGTGAGCGCATACTGGTCGGCCACGTCGCCGTCGGAGGTCCGTTCTCGGGGGGACGAGGGTGCAGGCTGATTCTGCCGGATCGGGGTGACTTCCGGGATGGCGGACGGGGGCGAAGTTCCCGGGGCAGCAGCCTGAGCCGTCAGCCCCGCTAAACTGGCCCCGCACGACGTGCAGACCGTGGCCTTCGCGAGGATCGATTGACCGCAGAACGGGCAGAAGCGGGCGATCACGAGCCGGGACGGGCCTTCTCCCCCATGAATCCCTCGACCGACGCTCCGCAAACGGTGCCGCTCTCCTCGGTTCGGCTGTCCGTCCTGCGCGCGAGGTCGGACAACGGGACGTCGACCCTCCGGCGACGCGCGGTCCGCTTAGCCAGCGGACCCGTTTCGGAGGGCGATCATCCGAATCGGGGGGAATAGCCGCCGGTCTCGATCTGCGCCCGAGCCTTGCGCGCGGAGAGCAGGATCAGGATGGTGCCCACGACGCTCAGTACCGGGATGATGAGAAGGACGGCGCCCACCTTGAACCCGTCCGAGGCGTACCGACTGCCGAGCCGCCAGATCCCGATCAGGAGACCGATGTACCCGATGAAGAGGATGATCGCCGTGATCCCCATGACCGCGACGATCCCTACCAAGGTCCCCACGTCGAGGCAGCTCGACGTGATGTTGTTTCCCGGCCCGGCGCAGGAGATCGCCTGCTCCAGCACGGAGACCAGGCCGAAGAGCGCGAGCAGGAGGATGGGAAGAGTCACCAGGATGAGGAGGACGAGCGTGGCGGGCGTGGTGAACCGTGGGTCGTTGGGTCTGAGGTCGACGAACGCGAGCCGGAAGAAGATCAACTCCAGGAACGTGAGGACCACCCCGACCGCGACCACGATGACGAAGATGGAGAGGTTCGACTGGTTCGCGGTGAAGGTGGTGTTCCCGGAGGAGTTGGTGGTGACCGTGAAGAGCTGGGTGGCACGGGTGCCGAACAGCGCTACGAGACCGACCACCACGCCGACGAGGCTCAGGATCGCAGCGATGCTGACGTGGGAGAGCGCGCTCAGGTCCGACGCTCGCGTGTCGTAGATCCCTCCGGCCGAGAGCGGCGGCGCGGGCGGGTTCTGCAGGATAGGCGTGACCCAGGGGACCGACGCCGGCGAAACGCCCGGGATTCCGACCGGGGCGGCGCCCCCCGCAAGGGGGGCTCCGCAAGCGGAGCAGAACACACCTCCCGGAACGAGCGGCTGACCACAGAACGAACAGAAGCGTGCGGTCATGCGAGGCAGGACCGCCGTGCTCATGCATTAACCCACCGGCCGAGAGCCGGCCGGCGATTTCCCGGCATCGGACGGGCGTCCTTCGTCCCGAGAGGTGGTTTACGAAGGGGAGCCGGGTGCCGGTACCCCGGTCCGGGCCACGATCTCCCCCGGGTGCTGCCACCAGTAGTACAGGATCACGCCCACCACCGCGGCGCGGAGGTAGATCGAGAGGCCCATCATCCAGGAGGTGACGTCGATCGTGAAACTGCCCCCTTCGAAGATCGTCACGACCTGCGGCCCTAGCAAGCCGAGCTGACCGGAGATCCAGGGGCCGAGGGGCTGATGGAACCCGAACAACAGGTTGCCGACGAAGTAGTACCCCACGTCGTTCATCAGGGAGACCAGCAGGCCGAGGCTCGTCGCGAGGGGCCACGACTTCCAGCCCTCGAACACGATCAGGACCCCGAAGGGGGCCATGTAGGTGAGGATCAGCCAGATGCCGTAGGCGGGGACGCTCTTCCCGAACAGGTCGATCCAATTGATGAGGATGAGGCCGTAGAACGCCGAGAAGAGGATCAACTTCAGCAGCACGAACTGGCGGGGGTCGGTCGGATGGAGTCCCGTGACCACCGTCTCGACGCCGGTGATGAGCAGGATGATGCCGACCAGGATCGCGAAGCTGGCGAGCGCCAACCCTTCGAAGGCGACCGAGATCACGACCAGCAGGACGATGAGCGCTCCGGTGCTGGCAAGAGAACCGCGAAGCCACAGGGGAACCGCCACCCCGCCGGCCTGGAAGATCCGACCGAATCCCATCAGGACGAGCGCAATCGCGAGAATGAACGTCCCCGCCGTGGCCGCGAGGTTGGGGTCAAGGATGGCGAACGTGGCTAGGGCGAACGCGAATACGCCCAGCCCGAGGATGCCCCACGACCCGATGGCCCGCCACCGAACGTGCGGGGCTCGAATCTTGAACCAGTTCTCCGACAGCAACCGGCCTCCGGCCAGGATCGTCTGGCCGGACACCAGGACGACGGCTTCCGCGAGCAGGAGGTCGAGGCCCTTGATCGAGTACTCGAGGGTGGCGAGGACGACGACCGCGAACGCCACCGAGAACAGGCCCAGGAAGACCTGGGTCGCCCGTCCGATGTTGACCCGGAGGGCGACCCGGCGTTTCTCCTCTTCTTCGGAGCGGGGTGCGCGGGGGCGCCGGGTGGGCCAGAACGATCGCGGCTCGGATGGACCGGAGTTGACGAGCCTCCGGACGGGGGTCGTTGAAGCGCCCGCGGGTTCGGAGTCGGTTGGGCTGGGAGACATGGTCTACGCTCTCCGCGTTCCCTTTGGAACGTAATCGAAGAACCGCTCGGTGATGCCGCCGCAGGTCCATTCCGCTCGCAGCCGGGTCCGTTTCTCGGCCCGGCGCAGTTCGGAGAGGAGGTAGCGGTTCATGTCCCGTGCGCTCGTCCCTTCCATCTCGGCGAGGACCCGAAATTCGCCTTCGGCCTCGCCCGCGGTGACCGAACCGTCGGTGATGAGCCGTGCCAAGAGGGGCTTGACCGCGGAGGGGTTGTCGGTGCTGACGCGGGCCGTGAGGGTGTACCGCCTCGTGGTCATCGCATCTAGCGGAGGGAGAGGTCATGAAAGACCTTAGCCCCCGTACGCGCGGCGCGGGCAGCACGGCGGCATCCGAGAGCGAGCGGCCAGCGGATCGTCCTCGCCGAGCGTCGAAACGGGTTGACCGCTGACCCTTAGACCCAGCCGAGGTCCCCCTTCTCGACCGATCATGGACGCGAAGGGTGTGTGGAAAGGAGGGTTCGAGACCCTCCTCGAGGATGGGCGGGGCCACACCGTGACCGTTGACCTACCGGTGAACGAGGGAGGGAAGGATGCGGGCACGTCCGCGCTCGAGCTCGGCGTGCTTTCGCTGGCCGGATGCATCACCACGATCTTCGGCCTCGTCGCACACAAGAGGAGGCTTCGATTCACCGGGCTATCCATCTCGTTGACCGCCGAGCGACCCCCCGGCGCTCCGACGATCCAACGGGTTCACGGCAGGCTCGACGTGCAGAGCGAAGCATCGATGGAGGAGGTCGAGACCATCCTGCGCCTCACGCTCAAGACCTGCCCGATGGGGGTCCTGTTCGAACAGGCCCACGTCCCGGTCGAGGTGACCGCTGTCCTCACGCCGCCTTCGCCGAAGGCGCCCCATCACGCCCCCAGACCCGCTCCGCACGGTCCCCCGTAGGTCCTGGGAGACCCGCAGGGCCGTCGAGGACCACTGAGACGAACCCCCCCGCGATAGGGGACGGGGGGCGTGGGAAACCGGGGCCCGAACCTGCTCGCCGTTATCCGACCATGAGCCATCGCTCCTCACGATGAAGGTCGAGGTCTGGATGGACGTCGTCTGCCCCTGGTGCTACATCGGGCGTAGGCGGTTCGAGAAGGCCCTCGCGCAGTACGTCGACCGGGAGGCCGTGGAGGTCGTCTTTCGCAGCTTCGAGCTTGACCCGGACGCGCCGGTCCAGTCCTCCCAGACCCTCGAGGAGAAGATCGCGACGAAATACGGGCTCTCGCGGGACGAGGCCCGTGCGGCCAACGAACGCGTCGCGAGGGTCGCGGCGGAGGAGGGGCTCGAGTTCCACCTCGACCGGGCCCGACCGACCAACACGCTCTCCGCCCATCGCCTGCTCCAGCTCGCCTCGGTCCGGCGCATCCGACCCGCGGTCGAGGAGCGGCTTCAGAAAGCCTACTTTGTCGAGGGGGCGTCCCTCGCCGATCCCGAGACCCTGCTCCGATTGGCCACCGAGGTGGGGCTGACGGAAGATGACGCCCGCCACGTCTTGGCGGGCCAGGCGTTCACGCTGCAGGTCCGGTCGGATGAGAAGGAGGCCGCCGACCTAGGAGCCAGGGGTGTGCCGTTCTTCGCGTTCGACCGTCAGCAGATGATGTCGGGGGCTCAGCCAACCGACCTCTTCCTACACGCTCTCAATTCCGTCGGGGACGCGGAGTCAGGCTTGCTTCTCGGCGAATGAACCCGCCTTCGGGCCCGACCGCGGGCGTCATCCGTCCGTCGGCGCGGCCCGGAAGAGGTCAGGGCAGGCCCCCGTCGGTGGGGGTTGCCGCGTCGGCTCGGATTGTGACGCACCGCGCGAATAATTACCCGGTCTCTGCTACGGGCTCCCGTGGAGCGGAACATAGCCCTGAGGGAATTCGGTCGCACGGGCCTCACGATCACGCCCATCGGCCTTGGAACCTGGGCGATCGGAGGAGGTGGATGGGCCTTCGGTTGGGGACCCCAGGACGACGAACGCTCGGTGAAGACGATACGACGCGCGTGCGAGTTGGGGATCGATTGGATCGACACCGCGCCGGTGTATGGGCTGGGCCACGCGGAGGAGGTGGTCCGCAAAGGGGTGGCGGGACTCGAGCGGCGCCCCAAGATCTTCACGAAGGTCGGGTTCCGATGGGGGGCGGACCGAAGGACCGTCAATACCCTCAAAGCCGGCTCGATCCGCGAAGAGGTCACGGCGAGTCGGAAGCGGCTGGGGGTCGAAACCATCGACCTAGTGCAGGTCCACTGGCCACAACCGGAGTCCGACATCGAGGAAGGATGGCACACCCTCGCCGAGCTGAAGGACCAGGGGGTGGTTCGACACATCGGCGTCTCCAACTTCGATGTCGCTCAGATGGAACGGGCGGCCGCCATCGCGCCGGTGGAGACGTTGCAACCCGAGTATTCGCTCGTCCATCCCGACGCTGAGAAGGAGATCCTGCCGTACGCGCGAGCCCACCGGATCGGGGTGATCGCCTACGGGCCGATGGGGTACGGCTTGCTGACCGGGGCCATGACAGCCGAACGCGTGGCCAAGATGCCAACCGATGATTGGCGCCGCCGGGACGACGAATTCAAGGAACCACGACTTTCCCGACACATTGCCCTGGCCCGCCTCCTCGCGGACATTGGGAAACAGCACGGGGGACGCCCATCGGCCGAGGTCGCCCTCGCCTGGGTGCTCGCGAACCCGGCGGTCACCGGCGCCATCGCCGGTGGCCGGTCGGCGGAGCAGGTGGAAGGGTTCGCCGGAGCAATGTCCCTGCGTCTTACCCCCGAGGACCTCGATCGGATCCAAACTTTCCGTGCGGAGCACCCGTAGAGGGGGTCCGCCTCGCGGCGAGACCGGGGTGGCGACCCGGCCGGTGCCCACCACGTGCCCGAAACCGGCCCGCCGCGGGTGCCATTGTGCAGCACACCTACGGAGAGCGGACGAGGTGAGAGGGAGCATTTCCGTCGAAACAGGTTCAACGCCCCCTCTCGTCCGCCCGGATTGGGTGGGGTCCGCGGGCGCCCGGTCCAAGGCCTCTTAGCAGGGGAAACCGCGGACCGAACGGCACCTGGACGGTCCCGGACGAGATCGACGATAGGGGCCGTTACGCGGTCTGATCGTCTTCGCCGGTCGGTTCTCCGCCCTTGCCTTTCGCTCCCTTCTTGGACGGGTTCTTCAGGATCTCGCCACTGATTCGGTCCAGCTCGGCCATGAGGGCATCGATGTCAGGTTCCGCCGACCCCGCGGCGGGGACGTTCACCGCAGCCGCCGCCCCACCGACCCCTGCCGGAATCCCCTCACGCGACACCTGGCCGATATCCTCCGGTGTTTCGAGGTAGGCCGCCGTGGGCGAGGATGGACCGACACCCGTCGGCGGGGCCGGCTCTTCCTGCCAGGCCTGCATCGGGGGCGCGGCATGCGGCCGGCGTCGGCGCGTGAGGACGGCGGCGGAGACGATGATGGCGAGTACCAGCACGCCGATGATGATCGCGGCGGTGTAGATCCAGGGCCACGATGAGCTCGAGGACGGCGACGTCACCGTTACGGCGGATGTCGTCGACGATGTTTGTATGCTGGGCGACGTCGCGCTGTCCGTCACCTGTAGTTCGAACGCGTACGTGTCCCCCGTCGTCAGCGTGTTCGCCGCGATCGAACACGTCTCCGTGGTGCCCCCGACCGCTCCGGTGCCGCCGTTCACGGCGCACTGGGTCGCGGGTGCGTAGGCCCCCCCGTTGACCGAGACCAGCCACTGCCAGGCGTACGTCGGGGTTCCCGTCGAGGGGATCAGCCCGGTCACCGTCAATCCCTGGTTGGCGTTCAGCGACGTGGCGCTCGCACTGGGCGCGACGGGCGCCGTCAGTGCCGTATGCACCGTCAGGGCCGACGAGGACGAGGGATACACATTCCCTGTTCCCTGGGACTGGTCCCCGACCAGAACCGAGACTGTGTAGCTCGCCACACTTCCATTCACCGTGCAGCTCGTCGATGTGGGGGTGCAGCCGCTGACCACCGTCAGCCCGGTGGTCGTCCACGTGTACGACAACGTTCCCGTGCCACCCGTCGCCGTCACCGAATAGGTGTACGTCTGCCCGACATCGATGGCCGCGTTCGCTGTCAGTGCCGATGGGATCGTAGGCGCCGCGCGCACCGTCAGGGCCGACGAGGACGAGGGATACACATTCCCCGTTCCCTGGGAC
>Ga0326728_10010497_pt1 | contig 21640 bp, 21 predicted proteins | sample MB3enrmetagenome_FD_207602 | JGI IMG/M metagenome (GOLD analysis project Ga0326728, IMG submission 207602) | Lab enriched peat soil microbial communities from McLean, Ithaca, NY, United States - MB31MN | ecosystem: Environmental > Terrestrial > Soil > Wetlands > Peat | place: USA: New York... | reverse complement strand
GAATGAGAGAGAGTTTATGCGCTCCGTGTTGATCCCCATGAGGAGGGCCGCCTCCCTGTCCATCTCGGTAGCCAGGATCGCCTTGCCCGTCCGCGTCTTTTTCAGGAAGAGGAAGACGACGGCGGACGTGATGATGCTGCCCACGGAGGCGACCGTCTTGGGGATGCTCAACTGGACGGTCCCGAGGCGCCACGTGCCGGAAAGGATTGTCTTGTCGATGAACCGGAAATCGGGCGTCCAGAGGTAGACCGCGAGGTTGGCGATAAAGATGCTGACCCCGAAGGTGACGACGAGCTGCGCCAGTACCGGTCCCCCCATCACCTTGCTCACGACGAAGCGGTAAATGATGACCCCCATGACGAAGAGGAGGATCGCGCAAAAGGGGATGGAAAACAGGGGGTCGATGCCGTAAAGCGTGTACAGCCAGAAAGAAGCGAACATCCCCACCATCAGGAAATCGCCGTGGGCGAAATTGACGATGTTCATGACGCCCCAAATGAGGGTAAGTCCGATGGCGATCAGGGAATACATGAACCCGATCAGAAGGCCGTTGACGATCTGCTGGAGGAGCTGCTCAGGCACTTACTTCCTCCCCTGCCACGGCGGGAAAGGCCATATGACATCCTTCGCGGCCGCGTCGAAGGGCCATACGGTCGAGTACTCCTGGTTCTGTATCTGCACGAGGGTGCCCCTGGCGTATATGTTCTGATGGGTCTTGGGGTCGAATTTGATGCCTTTCCACGGGTAGATCATCTGGTCGCCGGGGATGTTCGTGGCCAGAAGCGCCTTGACGATCTCCTCGCTCTTAGTCGATTTGGCCCTGTTGATCGCGTCGGCAAGCACGAAAGGCGCTGCGAAGCTGCGGGCTGCGTTCTCGCTCATCTCGAGGCCGTATTTCTTCTTGAACAGCTCGTTGACCTGGCCGACGAGGGGCTTCCCCTTGGCGAGGTCGAGGGCGAAGGTCGATCTTACGACGATATAGTTGCCGTCGGCCTTAACCGCGGGCAGGTAGCCAGGCTCTATATAGCCCGCAAAGGTCATGATCCCCTTGGGGGCGAAATTCATCTCCTTGAAGGTCTTCGTGAAGAGGATGGCGTCCGTGATGTAGGAGGCGTGCATCAGGACATCCGGCTTGGCCTTGATGAGGGCGCCTACCTCGCTCGTCACGTCCGTCGCGTTGGCCGCGTAAGAGATATCGGCCACGACCTTGTAGCCAAACTCCTTCGCGTATTCTCTTGCCGCTTTACCCACGTTAGAGCCGAACTCCGTGTTCTCATAGAGCAGGGCAACGCTCGTCACCTTCTGTTTCTTCTTTTTTTCGAGGTCCTTGAGGAACTGGAACTGGTCCCTGGCGAAGCCTCCGTCGTGGGGGCTGACCCTGAAGAAGTACTTGAAATTCCTTTCCGTCAGGGTGGGGGAAGAAGAATCGGAGCATACGTAGGGGATTTGCAGTCTTTCTGTGGCCTGGCTCGCCGTCTTCGTCACGGAGCTCTGGTAGGCCCCTATCATGGCGACGACCTTTTCCTGCGTTACGAGCCTTTCCGCCTCCGACATGCCGTTTTTCGGATCTCCCTTCGTGTCGGCGAAGACGAGCTCCAGCCTCGCCCCTCCGAGGTTGGGCAGACCTTCCTCCCTGGCCAGCGGCAGGTTGAGGTTATACTTGCCGTTGATGATATCGACGGCGAGCTCTGCCCCCCGCCTGCAATCGATCCCCGTAGACGCGATGTTGCCTGTAAGCGGATAGACCGCGCCTATCTTGATGACTTTCTGCTGCGCGAAGGCCGCGCCGCTCAAGGCAAGGAGCACAACCAGAAAAGCCGCACAGACCGTCAAGAGCCGCCCGTTACGCATATCGCCCTCCTTTGAAATGCTTGCTGTTCGTCTTCAACCCGCCTCGCGGGCCTATGTATCGTTTCCAGGAATCGATTACCTCGCTGAGGTGCGTCCGCATCATGGCACCTGCCCTTTCACTGTCGCCTTTCGTGATGGCCTCGAATATCTCGCGGTGGCGTACCGAGGAGGTGCGCATGATGTCGGGTATCCTGTTGAGGGTCGATTGCTGGTAGCGCAAAAGCTCCCTGATGTTCTCCAGCATCTTGAATAGTATGCGGTTCTGCGCCGCCTTGCCTATGGCCAAATGGAACTCGTAGTCCATCTCGCTGTAAGCCTCGATGTCGCCTTCGGCCCTTAGCCTGTCCATCTCGCCCAAAAAATGCCTTATTTGAGCCAGGGCCTCGCCGTTCCTGTTCTGCGCGGCCGCCACCGCGCTGTGCGACTCGATCACCTTCCTGGCTTCCAGGAGCTCCTCGAAGACCGGCGCCCCCCTTGTCAGGAAGATGCCCCTGCCGTGGCTGATCTCGACGATCCCGATTACCTCCAGGTTCTTCACTGCCTCCCGCGCCGATATGACGCTCGTCCCCATCGTCTTTGCGAGGTTCTCGGTGGACGGCAGCTTGTCGCCTGGCGCTATCTCGCCCTTCATCACGAGCTCGAGCAACTTTTTTACGACCACGTCGCTCGATCTTATAATCTTCATATGATATGGAGATTAGGATAAGCGTATCTTTCTGTCAAGGATTTTTTTCCTGCCGTTATTGCTTGAAGAAGACCCCTAAGGTTTTCTCCATGGCTGCGGCGCCTATTTTGGCCTGGACCCCGCTTTTTTGAGGCTAACGGTCTTTCCCGGCAATCGCTTCTTGGCCTGTCCCCGGCATCTGCTTCTTCAGCTCCTCCGCGACGAACGTGAGGTGGTCGGTTATAGCGTCGCGGGCCTTCTTTGCGTCACGCCCCTTGATGGCATCGAAGATCTTCACGTGCTGCTCGTAAAGGCGGCGCTGATCGTCTTCGTGGGGACAGATGGTCTCTATGGTAAGCCTGAAGTAATCGGAAAAGATGGCGAGGATGGTATGGAAGAGGTGCGCCCGAATCGTGTTCGAGCTGGCCTGGGCAATGGCGAGGTGGAACTCGATGTCTAGGCTGACGGGCACTCTTGTGCCTGCATCGACGTGCATCTTCATCTCGCCAATCACGCGCCCGATAGCCTCGACCTCATCGGGGGTCGCCTCTTTCGCGGCATAGCAGGCCGACCATGTCTCGATCTCCCTGCGCACCTCGACCAGCTCAAAGAGCTTCTCAGCGCTGTCCGCGATGATGGCGCTCAAAGGGTCGAGGAGACGGTCGGAGAGAAAGCCGCGGATGTAGCTGCCTCCCCCCTGCCTCGTCTCGATGAGGCCCATGTTGGCCAAAAGCTTCAGGGCCTCCCGGATGGGGACCCGGCTGACCCCGAGTTGGTTCATTAGCTCCCTTTCGGCGGGCAGTTTTTCACCGGGCTTTAGCTTCCCCGTCTCGATGGCGGACTTGATCTGGTCGAAGACCTCCTCCGCCACGTGGCGTATCTTGATCTGCTTGAACATACTGTGCATATTTATATAACAACCTTACAACTTTATGTCAATACTAAATTATCGGAGGTAACAAAAATAGTACTTGACAGCGGGTCGGTATATTTTGGTATACTTATACAACAACATAAGGGTGATGTTTTTCGGGATCGGACCGATTAGTGTATCGTTTGAAGGCAGCGTCGGTCTGTCCCTCTTTTTGAGAGACTCGCTACACCATCCAGGAGGTGATAATGGCTCGACTCTATGAATTTCAAGGGAAACAGATTCTAAGGGAAGCCAAGGTGCCCACCCCCAAGGGGGAGGTGGCGACGTCCCCTGAAGAGGCCGCCCGCATCGCCGCGACGATCGGCAAGCCCGTGGCGGTGAAAGCCCAGGTATGGGCCGGCGGCAGGGGCAAGGCCGGCGGCATCAAGTTCGCCGATGACCCGAAGGGCGCGGAGGCAGCGGCGAAGAGCCTTCTGGGCGCGGAGCTGAAGTCGTGGAAGGTGGAGAAGGTCCTGGTCGAAGAGAAGCTTGCCATCGAGACGGAGTATTACGTGGGCATCATCATAGACCCGTCGAAGGACGCCCGGTGCCCGGTCGTCATGTTCAGCACCGAGGGCGGCATGGACATCGAATCCGTGCCTTCGGACAAGATATCCACGGTCAAGGTTGACGTCCTTCGCGGCTTTCGCCTTTACGATGCGTACAACCTGGCGGTGCAGCTCAGTGTGCCCACGAAGTTCCTCCCCGCCATCGGACAGGCCATTATGGGCCTCTACCAGACCTTCGTCAACTACCATTGCAGGATTGCCGAGATCAACCCCTTGGTGCTTACCAAGGAAGGCAAGGTGGTTGCCGCAGACTGCCGCATAGCCATCGACGATTCGTCCGTCTTCCGCCACCCCCAGTTCGGCATAGATGTCGCCCGTGAGGCGCCTACGCTGCCCACCGAGCTCGACAAGGTCGCCTGGGGCATCGAGGAAGGCGACCTGCGCGGCACAGCCTATATCGCCCAGATGGTGAGCGAGATCCCCGGACCGGGCTATGTGGGCTACCACGGCCTCGGCGGAGGCGGCGCCATCCTCGGGGTGGACGCCATCACACGGCAGGGCCTCAAGATCGCCAACTACGCGGATACGAGCGGCAACCCTCCTGCCTCGAAGGTCTACCGGGCGGCGAAGGTCATCTTCGCCCAGCCGGGCATCGAGGCCTATTTCCTCGGCGGGTTCATGTACGCGAACCAGGAGCAGTGGCATCATGCCCACGGGGTGGTGAAGGCCCTCCGTGAGGAGCTGCCCAAGAGGCCTGACTTCCCTTGCCTCCTGCTGCTATGCGGCAACAAGGAGGAGGAGTCGCTGAAAATTCTCCACGAAGGGACGAAGGACCTCAGCGCAAAATCGCCCATCGAGATCTACGGCGGGGATAAGGTTTACGAGACGACGTTCCTCGCCACCAGGCTCAAAGCCATGATTATGGACTACAGGGCGAAGAGGGGCATAAAGGCATAAAGGAGGCATAGATGGAGTTCGACGAGAGGACCATAAAGGTCATAATCGATGACGAAAAGTGCCTTGGGTGCAAGACGCACGCCTGCGTCGATGCGTGCAAGAAATTCGCCAGGGGTATCCTAGTGTTAAAGGACGGCAAGCCGGCCTTGGGCGGCGACGCGGAGTTCGCGAAGCTCCGCGGCACCGAATGCCTTGCGTGCGAGTATGAGTGTTGGTTCCGGGGCAACAGCGCCATTACGATAGAAGCGCCCATCCCCGGCCTCGACGAGTACAAGAAGAAACACGGAATAGCATAATGAAAAGGCGGTGAGCATATGGCAATTCTTTTGACAAAAGATACGACGGTTGTGGTACAAGGGATTACCGGTCGAGAAGGGTCTGCCCGCGCCGCTTTCATGAAGGGATACGGCACGAAGGTCCTGGCAGGGGTGACCCCCGGCAGGGGGGGCGAGGAAGTCTCCGGCATCCCGGTCTATAACACCGTCGCCGAGGCGGTAAAGGCAAAGGGACCCATCGACGCAAGCGTCACGTTCGTGCCCGGCCCGGGGCTCAAGGACGCAGTCTACGAGGCAATCGACTCGGGGATCAAGTTCATCGTCAGCCCTGTAGAGCGTGTCCCTCTATACGACATCATGGAGATGGTGGCATATGCCAAGCTGAAAGGCGCCCGCATCCTGGGCCCCGGCTCGATAGGCATCATAAGCCCCGGCATAGCGGCGGCAGGCTGGCTGGGCGGGACCCCGGAGTTTGCGCGGAAGGTCTTCATACCCGGACCGGTGGGCGTCATATCGAGGAGCGGCGGCCAGTCGGCGACAGTGCCGTGGGCGCTCAACTGCTCAGGGCTAGGCATGACCACGGTCGTCCACGTCGGCACGGAGCCGGTGACCGGCATATCCATGGGCGAGATACTGCCGTTGTTCGAGAAGGATGCAGATACGAAGGGCGTGGCGGTCTTCGGCGAGATAGGCGGCCCCCACGAAGAGGAGGCGGCGGACTGCGTGCGGAAAGGCCAGTTCACGAAGCCCCTCGTCATCTTCGTGGCAGGCGCGTGGGCGCCGGAAGGGATGCGCTTCTCCCACGCGAGCAGTATTATAGAGAGGGGCAAAGGCTCTGCGAAGAGCAAGGTGGAGTCCCTCAAGGAGGCGGGAGTCCATGTGGTCGACCGGCCGGACGAGCTGGCGCCGACCATTAAGCGTTTAATAGAAACCCACTAAGGAGGTATTGCCATGCCTGTTATGAGATCGGTGTTTTACGTTCCGGGGAACAACCAGACCTTTATCGACAAAGCGCCCGCGCTGCCTGCGGACATCGTTACCCTGGACCTTGAGGACTCGGTGCCCCCCGCGGAGAAAGAGAAGGCGCGGGAGCTGGTCAGGAAAAACCTGACGCTGGCCGCGTCGGGCGGCTCGGTGGTTTACTCGCGCATCAACAACTGGGAAACCCTGATGACGAACGATGACCTAGAAGCCATCGTCCATCCGGGACTCTTTGGCGTCTGCCTCGCCAAGTGCGGCCATCCCGACGACGTGAAACGCCTCGACTGGAAGCTTGAAGAATTGGAGAGACGGCGCAACATCCCCGTCGGCACGGTTGCCATCCAGCTCCTCTGCGAGACGGCGAAAGGCATTATCAACGCGTATCCTTCGGCCATGGCGTCGCCCAGGGTCAACTCCCTCATTTTCGGCGCGGTCGACTATACTAAAGATATGCGGGTAAAGATCACGAGCGAGGGGGACGAGCAGCTCTATGCCCGTTTCCACATGGCGGTCGCCGCGAGGGCGGCCGGCAAGATTGCCATCGACTGTCCGTACGTTGCCTTCCAGGATACGGCAGGCTTCGAGAAGAGCGTGCTCCAGGGCAGGCAGATGGGCTACGAGGGCAGGATGCTCATCCATCCGAGCCAGATCGAGCCCTCAAACAGGCTCTATTCCCCGGCGCCTGAAGACGTGGAGTGGGCGCGCGGCGTGGTCAAGACCTTTGAGGAAGAGGGTCTTGCCAAGGGCAAGGCGGCCGTCTCCTACAAAGGAAAGATGGTCGATACGCCGGTTTACGATAACGCCAGGACGATACTTGCGATCCTGGCCGAGATAGAGGCCTTCGACAAGAAGCGCAAGGGCTAGACGGTATTACATGGAAGAGCGGTGGGGTGTGCCTTTTTCGGCGGCGCCCCACCCGTCTGTCTTGATGGCCGGGCCGTCCGCTTGCGTGAAGGGGGCGGCCGAAAGGCATCAAGGGTAACGATTGCAGGCACCAGGAGGAGATGATCCGTGAGCAGAAAAATGGTAACGATAGACGGCTGTACGGCATGTGCGCACGTCGTCCACGCGACGAATGAGATCATAACGATATATCCGATTACTCCTTCTTCACCAATAGCTGAGATATGCGATGCGAAATCGGCCGCCGGACAGGAGAATATATGGGGGTCCGTGCCGATGATAGGCCAGATGCAGTCGGAGGCCGGGGCGGCAGGGGCCGTCCACGGCTCGCTGACGACAGGCGCAGTGACTAGCACCATCACCGCTTCCCAGGGCCTTCTGCTCTTCATCCCGAATATGTACAAGATCGCCGGCGAGCTCATTTCGACGGTTTTTCATATAACGGCCCGCTCGCTTGCCGCCCAGGCGCTCTCCATCTTCGGCGACCACGGCGACGTGATGGCTGTCCGCTCCACCGGTTTTGCCATGCTCGCCTCGAAAAACGTGCAGGAGGCGATGGACTTCTCCCTCATCGCCCAGGCGGCGACCTTCGAGGCGAGGGTGCCTTTCCTCCACTTTTTCGACGGCTTCAGGACCTCCCACGAGATCCAGAAGATAGAGGAGCTCACCTTCGACGACATGCGGGCGATGATCGACAACGACCTCGTGCTCGCCCACCGCAAGCGCGGCCTCACCCCGGACCGGCCCATGCTCCGGGGCACCTCCCAGAACCCCGATGTCTACTTCCAGGGGAGGGAGACGGTCAACAGGTACTACATGGCGACCCCGGCCATCGTGCAGAAGGCGATGGACAAGTTCGCCGGCATCACGGGCCGCCGCTACAGGCTTTTCGATTACTTCGGCCCGGCGGACGCCGAGCGCGTGATCGTCATAATCGCCTCGGGCGGGGAGACGGTCCTCTCGACCATCGATACCCTCAACGCGAAAGGGGAGAAGGTAGGTCTCGTCCAGGTGGCCCTATATAGGCCGTTCGACGTCGAGGCCTTTGCGAAGGCCCTGCCCTCGACCGTCAAGTCCATCGCTGTGCTCGACCGCACGAAGGAGCCCGGCTCAGTCGGAGAGCCGCTTTATCTCGACGTGCGGGCGGCCCTCGGCGAGGCGCACGAAAGGGGCCTGGCGCGCTGGGGCGCCTATCCAAGGGTAGTCGGGGGCCGGTACGGCCTCGGCTCCAAGGACTTCACCCCCGCGATGGTAAAAGCCGTATTCGACAACCTGTCGCTGCCCGCGCTGAAGAACCACTTCACTGTGGGCATCAACGACGACGTGGCAGGCACGAGCCTGCCGGTCGATGAGTCTTTCAGGCTGCACGACGAGGCGTTCCGTGCCCTCTTTTACGGCCTGGGGGCGGACGGCACTGTAGGGGCGAACAAGAACACGATCAAGATCATCGGCGGGGAAACGGACAATTACGCCCAGGGGTACTTCGCCTACGACTCCAAGAAATCGGGCTCCATTACGGTCTCCCACCTGCGGTTCGGCAAGGACGCCATACGCAGCCCCTATCTTTTGTCGGACGCGAACTTCGTCGCCTGCCACAACGAGACGTTCCTTGAGAAGTACGACATGCTGGCCCAGGCGGAGGAAGGCGCCGTCTTCCTCCTCACCACCTCCAAAGGCAAGGACGAGGTCTGGGACTCCCTGCCAGCCGCAGTGCAGAAGGAGCTTATTGCCAAAAAGATGCGCCTCTTCATCATCGACGCCATCTCCCTGGCCGAAAAAATCGGCTTAGGCGCCCGCATCAACATGATTATGCAGACCGCCTTCTTCGTCATATCGGGCATCATCGGTAAGGATGAGGCGGTCAAGGCGATCAAGAAGGAGATTTATAAGACTTACGGCAAGAAGGGCGAAGAGGTCCTTCAGATGAACTACGCCGCAGTCGATAAGGCCCTGGAAAACCTTGTAGAGGTCCCGATACCCGCGCAAGCTACGTCGAAGGTGAAGATGCGCCCGCCGGTCCCCGATTTCGCTCCCCAATTCGTCAAGGACGTGACGGCCGTCATGATAGAGGGGAAGGGCGACTCTCTGCCCGTCTCGGCGATCCCCGACGACGGCACGTGGCCTACGGCGACGACCCAGTACGAGAAGCGCAACATTGCCGTCCATATCCCCGTATGGGAGCCCGATGTCTGCATCCAGTGCGGTCAGTGCTCCTTCGTCTGCCCCCACGCATCGATCAGGATCAAGGCATACGAGTCTGACCTGCTCAAGGGCGCGCCTGCGGCGTTCAAGTCGGCCGACGCGAAAGGGGCGAAGGAGCTTAAAGGACTCAAGTTCACCGTACAGGTGGCGCCGGAGGACTGCACGGGCTGTAAGCTGTGCGTCAACATGTGCCCCGGCCAGAAAAAGGACGCCCGGGGGAACAAGACGGGCGAAAAGGCCATCAACATGCACCTCCAGGAGCCGCTGCGGGCGCAGGAAGTGGAGAATTACGCGTTCTTCCTCAGCCTGCCGGACACCGACCCTGCCAAGTATAACCGCATGAGCGTCAAGGGGAGCCAGTTCGTGAGGCCCCTTTTCGAATACAGCGGCGCGTGCGCGGGCTGCGGAGAGACGCCTTACGTGAAGCTCCTCACGCAGCTTTTCGGGGACCGGCTCCTTATAGGCAACGCTACGGGCTGCTCCTCCATTTACGGCGGCAACCTGCCGACGACGCCCTATGCGAAGCGGGCGGACGGGAGGGGGCCGGCATGGTCCAACTCCCTCTTCGAAGATGCGGCAGAGTTCGCTTACGGCATGAGGCTGACGGTTAACAAATTCAACGCCCAAGCCCGCGAGATCATCGCGCGCCTCTCCAGGCTGGAGGAGTACGCCGGGGCCGCTGCCCTGTTCGATGCCCTTCTCAACGCCGACCAGTCGAGCCAGAGCGGTATCGAGGCGCAGCGCGGCCGCGTAGAGGAGTTGAAGAAGCTCCTTGCAGCGGACAAATCGGCCGACGCAACAGCCCTCGCCTCTTTCGCCGACTACCTCGTGAGAAAGGCGGTCTTCGGCCTGGGCGGCGACGGATGGGGGTACGACATCGGCTACGGCGGGGTAGACCAGGTGATGGCCTCCGGCCACAACGTCAACCTGTTGATCCTCGACACGGAGGTTTACTCGAATACGGGCGGGCAGATGTCGAAATCGACGCCCCTCGGCGCGACCGCGCAGTTCGCGGCGGCCGGAAAGCGCACGCCCAAGAAGAACATTGCCTCCATGATGATACCTTACGGGCACGTCTACGTCGCCCACATCGCATTCGCAGCGAACCCGGCGCAGACGGTGAGGGCCTTCCAGGAGGCGGAGGCCTTCGACGGGCCTGCATTGATCGTCGCCTACTCGCACTGCATCGGCCAGGGTATCGAGGACATGTCCCTCGGCCTTGAGGAGCAGAGGAAGGCGGTAGCCTCCGGTCACTGGCCCCTTTTCCGTTACAACCCCATGCTCGAGGCGGAAGACAAAAACCCCGTGACCCTCGATTGCCCGGACCCGAGCATACCTTATGCGGAATACGCGTACAGGGAAAACCGGTTCGGGTCGCTCAAGAGGAGCAATCCCAAGGCGGCGGCCGAGCTGTTGAAGCTAGCGGAAGAGGCCGTGCAGCGGAGATGGAATTACCTGAAACACCTGGCCGCCTGGTCCCCAAAAGGACAGGGGGCCGCATGATGACGCACTAAAGACGGGAGGTACTTATGGAGAAAGAGCAGGTCCGTGATGCGCTGCAGCGCATCGTGGGGAAAGACAACGTCCTCTGGAAAGACGTAGACGTGTCGGTCTACAGCTACGACGCCGGGCTGGTCAAGGGGAGGGCGGGCCTTGTCGTCTTCGTCGATAACGCCGACCAGGTGGCGCAGATCGTCTCGCTCCTTTACAAAGAGGGGATAAGCTACGTGGCCCGCGGGTCCGGTACGAACCTTACGGGGGGCACCGTACCCATGGACGGAGGCGTTGTCATCGAGTTCGCCCGGATGAACCGCATCCTGGAGATCGACCTCGAAAACGAGAGGGTAACGGTGGAGCCGGGGATCTATAACCTTTCGGTCCAGACCGCCCTCGCCGAGAAAGGCTACTACTACGCCCCGGACCCCGCAAGCCAGAAGGCCTCCTCGATGGGGGGCAACCTCGGCGAGAACGCGGGCGGGCCGCACTGCCTGAAATACGGCGTGACGAGCAACCACGTGCTGGGCGCCGAGGTCGTGCTTCCCAACGGGGAGAAGACCTGGATAGGCGGCAAGGCGCTCGACGCGCCCGGCCCCGACCTGATGGGCCTTCTCGTGGGCGCGGAAGGCACCCTCGGGATCGTCACGAAGATGGTCTGCCGCATCATGCGCCTCCCCGAGCGGGTCGTCACTATGCTTGCCATATACAACTCCGTCGAGGACGCCGGCCAGACGGTCTCCGATATCATCGCGGAGGGCATCATCCCGGCTACTCTTGAGATCATGGATAACGCCGTGATCCGGGCGGTCGAGGAGTCGGTCCATGCGGGCTATCCCCTTGAGGCCGAAGCGGTCCTCCTTATAGAGCTTGACGGCCTTACGGACGGCATGGACGAACAGGCGAAGAGGATCACCGAGATCTGCGAGAAAGACGGGGCGACGAGCTACAGGCTGGCGAAGGACGCAAACGAGCGCAACGTCCTCTGGGCGGGGCGCAGGGGCGCCTTCGGCGCGGTCGCCAGGGTGCGGCCGGCCTACCTCGTCTGTGACGGCACCGTGCCCCGGACGCAGCTGCCCAAGGCCCTTTCCGAGGTGAAGAGGATCAGCAAAAAATATAATGTGCCCATCGGGAACGTCTTCCACGCGGGCGACGGCAACCTCCATCCCCTCATCATGTTCGACGACCGCGACGCGGACGAGCTTGCCCGCGTGCACAAGGCGGGGAGCGAGATATTGAAAGTGTGCGCCGACCTGGGCGGCACGATCAGCGGCGAGCACGGCATCGGCACGGAGAAGCTCCGGGAGATGTCGTTTGTCTTCAGGGAAGGCGATATCAGGATGATGCGCGGCGTCAAGCAGGCAATCGACCCGAAGGCGCTCTGCAATCCTGGAAAGGTCTTACCCAAAAAGGAGGCGAGGGCGTGATGGACAAGCAGACGGCGAACGATGGCGGCGCGCCCCTCAGGTCCCTGGAGTCCCTGGGAGTCGCCGCGAAGCGAGTGGAGCGGCCCGCAAATGAGAGTGAGGCTAAGCAGGTCCTCGCCGGGGCCTTCAAAGAAAAACTGACCGTCCTGCCGATCGGGGGCGCAACGACCCCGTCGGTCGGGACCATGCCGGAGCGCGTCGATATCCTTCTCGACATGACCGGCATGGCAGGGGTGGTCGATTTCGATATGTCGAATCTTAACATGGTGGTCCTCGCGGGCACGACGATAGACGGCGTTAACGAGTACCTGGGCGGCCAGGGCAAGGGCTTTTTCCTTCCCCTCGATCCGCCATTCTCCGGCAGGGCGACTATGGGCGGCGTTTATGCGGCCAACGGGAGCGGCCCTTGCCGCTTGCGCTACGGCACGGTGCGCGACCAGGCCATGGGCGTCCGGGGGATCGACGCGCGGGGGGAAGAGGTGGGCTTCGGAGGCAAGACCGTCAAAAACGTTTCCGGGTACGACATGACGAAATTCCTCGTCGGCTCGGCGGGCAGCCTCGGCCTCATCACGGCCGCCATCATGCGGGTCTATCCGCTGCCCGAGGCGTCCTCGGTCTGCGAGGTCGCCTTCCCGCGGCTCGAAGAGCTTGAGAAATTCCTTCAGACGCTCCGCTCCTCGGTGCTCATCCCCTCGGGCGTTACCGTAGAGCCGGCAAAGAGCGGTTTCAGGGTCGTGGCCGCCTTCGAGGGCCATCCGCGCGCTGTGGAGCGGGAGAACAAGGACTTCCTTGCGATGGCGGACAGCTTCGGCGGCAGGGGAGAGGCGAAGGTCGGCAGGGAGGCCATGCGGCAGGCCCTCCGGGCGGCAATCGAACCGGGGGGAGAGGCGATGGCAATAAAGGTCACGGTGCCCATCTCGGAAGGGCCCCGCACCCTTGCGGGCCTGGCTGCCGTTGCGGGCGCCGCGAAGACGGTGCTCTACGCGGGGACCGGCGTGGTCTTGATATACGGGGTGGACGGGCCGATCATCGACGGGGCAAAGCGCCTGGCGTCGAACGGATTTGTCGCACCCGTCAGGCTCGACCGGGCGCTCCTCGCAAAATGGGGGCCGAGGGTGAACGGCACCATCGAGCGGCTCGTGCTGCGCCCCATCAAGGAGCAGCTTGACGCGACCGGGGTCTTTCCACCGATCATATAGAGAGGAATAACCATGAACCAACAATATAAGGACGTATACGAAGAAGTCTCAAAGTGCAACCGCTGTGGCTTCTGCCAGGCGCACTGCCCGATATTCGCGATAACGGGCGTCGAGACGAACGTGGCGCGGGGCCACAACGCCCACGTGCGCGGCCTGGCCGAAGAGAAGATGGAGATCAGCCCGGACTTCAAGGACCCCCTCTTTGAGTGCCTTCTCTGCAAGGCGTGCGTGGCCAACTGCTTCCCCGCGGTGCGCACGGACAAGGCCGTAGTCGCGGGAAGGGCCGAGTACATGAGGCGCGTGGGGCAGCCGAAGGTGATGAAGCTGCTTTTTCACAACCTGCTCCCCGACCCGCAGAAGATGGGGAAGTATGTCCGGCTCCTTGCCCTTGGAAAGAACACGGGCCTGTCGAAGCTCGCCAGGGCCATGGGCATTTTGAGCTGGTTCGGCAAAGACATGGCGAAGGCCGAGGGCCTCATAGATAAGATACCGACGCCCTTCTTCCGCGAGAGGGTCCATAAGCTGCGCCTGGCGCCTGTGAAGATGAAGACCGAGGTGGCCTATTTCGTGGGCTGCGGCTTCAACTACGTGCTGCCCCACGTAAGCGAGTCAACGGTTGCCGTCCTGGTCGACCAGGGGGCAAGGGTCACGATCGCAGACAACTGCTGCTGCGGGCTTCCCGCCTACGGCTACGGCGACGTCGAGGCGGCCCGCAACATGGCGCGGAAGAACATAGAGGCCCTCGAAAAGCTGAAGAGCGACGTGATAGTCACGGAGTGCGGGAGTTGCTCGGCTTTCCTCAAGGAATACCCGGAGCTTTTCGGGGAAGACGCGACCTGGAAGAAGCGGGCGGAGGAGATCGCAAAGAAGGTGAAGGCCTTCAGCGAGTTCATGGTGACCCAGGTCGGAGAGCTCAAGGCCAACGGCCTGGCCGGGAAAAAGGTTACCTACCATGACCCCTGCCATATGAGCCGGTACCAAAACATAACGAAGCAGCCGAGGGAGCTTATAAAGAAGATACAGGGCCTGACCTACGCTGAGATGCCGGAAGCGGACCGGTGCTGCGGGGCGGCGGGGAGCTACAACATCATGCACTACGAGCAGTCGATGAAGGTCCTGGAAAGGAAGATGGAGCTGCTCAAGAAAACGGGGGCCGACATACTGACTACGGAGTGCCCGGGCTGCGTGATACAGTTGAGCTACGGCGTGAGAAAGGCGGGCCTTCCGACCAAGGTACTCCACATAAGCGAGCTTATCAAGCACGCCTCTAAATAGCGTGGGGGGGGCCGGTATCTTTTCGCGCCTTTTCCCTGTCTCTCGGGGTCTTGCCGGCTCGACGGACTAAAAAGTCCAGTCTCGCCGGAAGACCCCTCGATCACGGGAGAATCCATCGAAAATCTACCGGCCCCCTCACATGATTGAGTAACCGAGGCCTCGGAATTTAATATCCTCGCCGCTTACCTTCTTTTTTGCCCTTCCGCGTTCTCCCGTAATGTTGTAGGAAATCCGCCGGAGTTACTACTTTGACCCCCTCACACAGCCGGCACGGGAAATGGGCGGTATTGCCGGTAACCAGGTAGTCTGCATTGCAGACTAATTTGTATATGCTGTCACTTGCCGGTCTTTTGTAACGGATTGAAGGGGAGGTGCCTGAGATATTTGTCGAGATTGCCGCGCGGCGCGTTGGGAGGAGGTGCCGCCTGGTAGACGGCTACCCGTGACCGCTCGACTTCCATTGGCTCGTCCGTCGCGTACTGCTTCATCATGGTCGCTATGATGCTCTCTCCCGGCCATGTCGCCTTGAACCACGCAAGGACGGCCCTCCCTGCGGGGACGATCATCCGGCCGCCCATGTTCTCCGGGGCCGGCCGCTGGCCTGACTGGCGCATCCTCACGAGGGCCCTCCCTTTGACGACCGTATCATAGAACGGCCCGTTTTTCGTCTCTTCCAGGCCGAGGCTGAGGGCGAACTCGTCACCCAGAGGGACCCTGTTGTCGGGGTAATACTTAAGGACCAGCTCCTTTGCGCACTTGCGGCCGCTTATGTCGAGGGCCTCGATCCGCAGCTTGTTCGCCCCCGGCTTCAGCTTGTCTCCCGGCGATATGCGTCCGGTGAGGAGCTCGGGCGCATCCTGGGAGACCTCCGTGTCCGGCTGGACCGCCTGGCCGTTAAGGCTGACCTTGACGCTCTCTTTCTGGAGGTAGCAGCCGAACCAGTGTATCGTCACCGGTTTTTTGCCAAAGATCGCCTGATGGTCGTAGAGGTCGGCGAATGCGAGCTGTCCCGAAGGGTCGTACGTTACGTGCACGCTCTTGACGAGGCCGTCGTAAAGGACCGTGATGACCCTCGGCCCGGGCTTCGCCCCGAGCCGGACGGCGACGGTTTTGTAAGCGTACGTTTTCTTGCCGTCGTATCCCGTGGCCGAATCGACGACGTAGCAGATCGCTTCCCTGTCGTCCACCTTGATCTTAAGAGGGCTGCGCCTCGACTTCGCCTTTTTGCCGCTCTCCGGTGCGCCCTTCTTTTCTACGCCCAGCTCCAGGCGCACGATCCCCCACTCGTGGTCGGTTATGTCCTGGCCGGGCGTTATGTTTGTTACTACGAGCTGCTCTCCCTGGCGCCTGTCCTTCGGCGCCGGCTCAGCCGATGCGGCGACCGCAGCCAGCAGGAGCGTGAAGAGAAAAACGCTTGCCTCGAACCTCACGCCCTCAGTCGCCCTCCATCCTGTTGACTATCCTGTCGGCTTCTTTGAGGACCTTAAGCTCTGTATAATCGTAGCGTGACGGGGAATGGTGGTTGCCGACGATCTCGCAAATCTTCTCTGTCTTTTCCGGAGGGAAGCCGATGCTTTCAAGAAGCGCCCGGACGACCGGGGGGCCGTATTCCTCCTGCGTCCTTCCGTTGTTATACCCCAGCGCCTCTTCGGAGGGCTTTATGCCTGCGTCGTGCAGGAGGGCGCAGGCAATGAGGACCTCATAATCGCAGCCCCCGGTTTCCTCGATGATCCTTTCGGCGTATTTGAGGACCTCCAGGGCGTGTGTTATCCTTCTGAAATCATTCCCGAAATGATCGACCAGCAGCTTCGCGATTTTCCCTTTGCAGTACTCCATGGCGTCTTTCTTATTCTATCACGGGCAGCATGGCTGGCGGTAGCCTTTGGCGTGCAGCATCTCGGCGAGGCTCGCCGCATAGCCTACCACATCGATGCAATCCGGCGCGGCCTGGACTGTCACAAGCATACGGTGCACCTTGTCCATCGCTGCCTCCTTCGGATTTTTCGTCTTTAAGTGCGGGGCCCTGGCCCGCTCAAGCGTTTGACTTTATTCCACTTTCATAATACATTAAGCGAATGGTTGCAAGAACGGCAGGACCGCCGTGGCCTTCACCGGTGCATCCCGCAACACCATGTTCTTCTACTCCGGCTCGAAATGCTGCCTAGAATCGACAGGGAGAAGCTCTTCCGCATACTTTACGGGGCCAGGCGCGTCCTGTACAGGGGCGCCCTGGTCGCTGCGTGTCTTGCCGCGGCCAGCTTCGTCTTCTCGAAAAAGCTTATAATTCTCCTGACGCAGCACGTGCACGTCACGCTTTACTATTTCAACCTTTCGGAGGTGTTTTTCTCGACCGTCGAGATGGCGATCTACACGGGCCTCTTCTGCGCCACGCCGATCATCGTTTTCCTCGTATGGCGCGAGTTCCGGGACGAGCTTAGGGAAAAGCTCCTTCACGGATATCTTTATGTAGTCTTCGCCGTGGTGCTTTTTTATGTCGGCAGCGTCTTCTGCTACCTCGTGGTGTTGCCCTCAGGCATCGGCTTCCTTCTAAGCTACCAGGGGGGCGCCCTCAAGGCGATGATCTCGACGGAGCGGTTTGTCCATTTCTGCATAACGATGGTCTTTGCCTTCGGGGCGGCCTTCGAGCTGCCCATCATCCTGCTCGTGCTGGGGAAGCTGGGGGTCGTTACCTCGAAGAAGCTGTCCAGGACGCGGCGCTACGCGGTCCTGATAATAGTGATCGCTGCAAGCGTTATCACACCCACGCCCGACGTATACAATATGTCCCTCCTCGCCGTGCCCCTCTACTTCCTTTACGAGATAGGCATCATCCTCATGCGAGTGGGGGAGCGAAGCCAGGCCAAAGCCGCGCAGCTATAGCGGCCGGGTTATTTTCGTGCATAGCTTTGTCGTCGTGTTCGGCGCGAGTCCTCACTTGCCACCCGCGCCTAGCAAGCTTGGAGCGCGGGTACCCGGCCTATTGTTTTATATGCTCCGGCTCGCACCTCCACGACTTCGCGCTCTGCGCAAAAATTCCTCCGGCCGCCTTGTAAAAAATCCCGTCTCCGGTTTTTTGGGAGTTCAGAGGGGTCGGGAGATTTTCGATGGAAAATGCGTAGACCCCGAAGGTGCGCGGCGGAGCGTACTTCAGTTGTACGTGAGCACGCCGCGCCGAGGGGTCGCCCGCATTTGCCGCGAAAAGATCCCGGCCCGACCCCACTTCCCCCAACTTGACCGTGACGTTTAAATCTGTATAGAATTCAGCGAGTGGAAGAGACAATAACCCGGTTCGGCTACATCGGCGTTGCCATAGGCACGTTCATCGAGGGCGAGACAACAATCCTGCTTGCCGCCATATTCGCGAAGCTCGGGTTCCTGAAGCTGCGCTACGTCATATTCTGGTCCTTCGTCGGCACCTTCGTAGGGGACTGCTCCTTCTTCTTCCTGGGCAAGTACTTCGGGAGGCAGATCATCGAGCGGTACGACTTCCTCCGCCGCAAAGCCGACACCTCCGACAAGATCATACACCAGTACGGCAACCTGATCCTCTTCATTATGAGGTTCCTGGCGGGCTTCCGCTCGATCATCCTGCTGCTTCTGGGGTGCGCGAACCTCGGGGCGGCCCGGTTCCTCTTCGTGGACGTGGCGTCGTCGGTCGTGTGGGCCGTTATCATATCTATGCTCGGATACAGCTTTGCGAACGTGGTCTATATCTTCGTGAGCGACACCAGGGGCTACGAGAAGATCATCGTGCCTCTGGCAGTTGTCGCGGCAGTCGTTGCGATACTTCTCTACCGGCACTTTATAAGAGAAAAGGAAGAGGAGAGATTCGATGGAGATTGATCCCAAGCTCCGCCGTGAGCTGACGAAAAGGTTCGAGCTGGAATCCGCGAAGCGCGAGGCCGAGGTCACGGAGAACTGGAGAAAAGACCTGGAGGCTGTCTACAGGAGAAGGCACGACAGCATGGCCTCGCTGCTCATCGAGATCAAGGCCCTGATCGACCGTATGCAGAACAGGGTCAGGACCCTGACGGAGATCGTCAGGGAGGAGGGGCGCAAATGAGATACAGGGTGCTTCCCGCCTGCCTGGCGCTCTTTGCGGCCGCCTGCCTTGTCCCGGCCGGCCTTTGCGCCCAGCAGGCGGCCCCTGCGAAAAAGCTGCTCTCCCATGAAAAAAGGATCGCGGACCTTGAAAAAGAGGTGGAAGGTCTGCAGAAAGAGGTCGCTTTCCTCAAGATGGCGCCCGTCCCCGAGCAGGTGGTCCTCTGCGGCAGGACGATACACCTTTCCGATGAGGAGGCGAGGGAGGCCTTCGAGCGCGAGTTTTACAACTTTCTCGACAACAGGGGCCTTCTCACAGTACTGGTGAAACGTTACGGCAAGTTCCTCAACGTCGTCTCCGGGGAGATCGACCGGATGGCGATGCCCCCTGACCTCATCTACCTGCCGATTGCGGAGAGCTACCTCAACCCCAGGGCTGTCTCCAGGGCCAACGCGGGAGGCCTGTGGCAGTTCATAAAGGATACGGGCAAGAGGGAGGGCCTCTTTATCAACGATTCCATTGACGAGCGGTACAGCGTCAAGAGGTCCACGCGCTCCGCCCTTGGATACCTGAGCAGGCTCCAAAGCGAGTTCGGCGACTGGCTTGTCGCTATGGCGGCCTACAACACGGGCGAGGTGCGCGTGAGGGAGGCCATACAGAACCAGAACACCCGCGACTTCTTCGAGATGTTCCTGCCTGAGGAGACGGAGAGGTACGTCTACCGCATCGCGGCCCTTAAGGAGATACTGTCGCACCCGAGCAAATACGGCCTGCCCGTGCACAAGGCCGATTACTACAAGCCGTACTCGGTAGCCGAGATTACCATCGAGGTCGAGCGGGAGACCCCCACGGCGTTCCTTGCCGCAGCGATGGAGCTGCCTTACAGGACGTTCCGCCAGTACAACCTCCACATACGGAAGTACAAGCTCCCCCGGGGCACCTATCATATCTACGTGCCGGTCGAGAAGAAGGAGGCCTTCCTGAAACGGATAGGCGCGGGTCAGGGCACAGATATCAGCATCGGGAAAGAGGAGCCCTAAGCCTTCTCGCCCCGGCGCAGCCCCTGCGGTTTTCTATAGTGAACGCAATTTTTCCCGCGCCACTGGTTTGTATAAAATTCCCCTTGACAAGCGTGTGTAATTAATCGTATATTCGCGTAAGGGTTCACGGTAGTGAAAGTTACCGCCATTGGTTGGGTCGGAGAGGCAACCCGGTCATCATAGGAAACAACCGATTGCGGGCAATGGACAGGGGGCGCACCACATCTGAAAAAATTTCTGAACCCGCAGCGCAGAATATATTATAATTGTTGGAGGAAGAAGTGTCGTCAAAGGTAATAGCGGTATGTCCGTTCTCGAAGGTCCCATGCAGGGAGTGTGCCATTTACAGAGGCCGTCATATGGAGTTGTGCGCACGCTTCCGCAATCAGGAAGGGGCGGACGCGGAGAGGCCGAGGGTTAAAAGCAGTGCAGTGTTCACTTGCTGGGAGTTCCCCGACATCGAGGAAAGCCCGGGCCGCATGGTGAACATCGAAGACTTTATCGAAAGGAGAGGCTTATGATCTACGATTTTACCTACCTCAAACCCGGCAGCGCCAAAGAGGCGCTCCAAATGCTCTCGGAGCACCAGGAAGACTGCAAGGTTATCTGCGGCGGCCAGTCTCTGCTGATAATCTTGCGCCAGGGCCTCGTGACGCCGGAATACTTAATCGACCTCAAGGGGCTCGACGAGCTGAGCTACATCAAGTTCGATGAGAAAGAGGGTCTCAGGATGGGCGCCACGACGACGCACCGCATGATCGAGAAATCGGCCCTGGTGAAGGAGAAATACCCCGTTCTCGTCGAGATGGAAGAGAAGCTGGCTTCGATCCAGGTGCGGAACTGGGGGACCATCGGTGGCAACCTCGCCCACGCGGACGCGGCCGGCGACCCGGCCCCCGTGCTGACTGCCATGGGCGGCTCGGTAAAGGTGGCCTCCGTCTCCGGCGAGCGCGTCATAGCCCTCGACGAGTTCTACACGGACCTCTTCGAGACGGCGATGAATCATGACGAGATCATCGTCGAGGTGATCGTGCCGCCCCGTCCCAAGAAATCGGCGACCAAGTACCAGAAGTTCAACCTCCTCGACTCCGACCAGGGGATCGTGGCTGTGGCCGCCACCATCACGCTCAACGGCGGCAACACGTGCAAGGACGCCAGGGTCGTGCTGGGCAACGGAGCAGCGACGACGATAAGGGCGAGAGAGGCGGAAAAGGTTCTGATCGGCGCAAAGCTGACCGATGCGGTCTTCGAGAAGGCAGGAGAGGTTGCGGGCGAGGAGTGCGAGCCTGTGGCCGACATCCACGCTTCCGAAGAATACCGGCGCCACCTCATAAAGGTGCTCACCAAGAGAATGGCGAAAGCAGCCTTTGAAAAGGCAAAGATCAGCTGACAAGGAGGGCCGTCATGGATAAACAGTTGATGCATTTTAATGTGAATGACCGGGATTACGAGGTTTATATAAGCACGAAGACCCTTCTCGTTGAAGCGATAAGGGACGTGATGGAGCTTACGGGCACCAAGAGGGGCTGCGACACGGTCTCCTGCGGCGCCTGCACCGTCATCGTCGACGGCATGGCCGTAAAGGGCTGCTCCGTGCTCGCCGTCCAGGCCCAGGGCAAGAAGATCCTCACTGTCGAAGGCCTCGAAAAGGACGGCGTCCTTGCGCCGATCCAGAAGGCCTTCCTCGATGAAGGCGCCTTCCAGTGCGGTTTCTGCACGTCCGGGATGCTGATGTCGGCAACGGCGTTTCTGATGGAAACCAAGAACCCTACGGAGAAAGGGATCAGGGACGGGATCGAAGGCCACATCTGCCGCTGCACCGGCTACAACAGCATCGTGCGCGCCATCGACGCGGTGGCCAAGGGTAAATACACGGAGGCAAAGTCATGAACAAATATACGGTAATCA
>Ga0326728_10010493_pt1 | contig 21649 bp, 20 predicted proteins | sample MB3enrmetagenome_FD_207602 | JGI IMG/M metagenome (GOLD analysis project Ga0326728, IMG submission 207602) | Lab enriched peat soil microbial communities from McLean, Ithaca, NY, United States - MB31MN | ecosystem: Environmental > Terrestrial > Soil > Wetlands > Peat | place: USA: New York... | reverse complement strand
CGGTAGGCGCGGAGACGATAGCCCAGTACATAACGCTGAAGAACGCGGGGGCCACGGCGGTAACCGTGGCGGGCGCGGTTCTTGGGGGGAGTGATCCGGGCGACTTCCTGCTGAGCAACCAAGCGGGGACGTGCACGACGGGGCAGACGCTGGCGCCGGGAGCATTGTGCAACCTGCGGGTGAACTTCAAGCCGACGGCGACGGGCGCCAGGAGCGCCACGGTGACGGTTACGGACAACAGCACTGCCGGACAGTATGTTGTGAACCTGACCGGCACAGGCGAGTAACCTGGGGAAAGGGGTGCGGCATGCAGCCGCGCCCCTCTACCCACTAACCAAGTTTGTCTGAGATTACGGCGCGGCCCCGGAGCCGCGCCGTAGTTGTTTGTGCGTTTAAGATTCCACCGGACGCCGGCAGCGCGCGCGCCGGGCCGCCACAATCGCGGTCTGCACCAAGAGCGCCCCCAACGTATCGAGCAGAACGTCGTAGATGGAGCCGGTGCGGGAAGGAATGAAGGACTGGTGCCATTCATCCAGGGAGGCGACCAACGCGGTGAGCGCAATCGAGGAAAACCAAAGGCGCTCCAAGTTTGTGGTTACGGTGTTCCGGAGGGCGCGAAAAAACAGCAGAGAGAGGATGGCGTAGCCGGTAAGATGACCGCTCTTGCGCAGCAGGTGGTGAACGACGTCGAAGCGCGCCTGATTGATTTCTCCAAAAATCGCGGTCAGCAAACCATACAAGAAGCTGCCGGTATGCTGCGAGGAAAACAGGTCGGTGGATTCCAGCATGATGCAGCCGACGCCCAGCAGGGGCGGAATCCATTGCATGAAAATATAGGCGCTCCGCTTTCCGGTCACAGTCATTCCACCCGATAGTTGGGGGCTTCGCGGGTGATGAGGACGTCGTGCACATGGCTCTCGCGCAAGCCGGCGCCGCTGATGCGGGCAAAGCGGGCCTTCTGCTGCAGCTCGCTAATGCTACCGCAGCCGCAATAGCCCATGCCGGAGCGCAGGCCGCCCACCAGTTGGTGGATCACCATGGCGAGGGTGCCGCGGTAAGGCACCCGGCCCTCGATACCCTCCGGCACCAGTTTGGCCAGGCGGTTCTGTTCGCCCTCTTCGATCACGCTGGCGGAAGCTTCGTCGGCGTCATCGGCAGCCTGGAAGTAGCGGTCGCTGGAGCCTGCCGCCATGGCGGAAAGCGAGCCCATGCCGCGGTAGGATTTGAACGAGCGGCCCTGATAGAGAATCATCTCGCCCGGGCTTTCATCGGTGCCGGCGAAAAGAGAGCCGATCATGACCACGCTGGCGCCGGCGGCCAGAGCTTTGGTAATGTCGCCCGAGTATTTGATCCCGCCATCGGCGATGATGGGGATGCCGGCGTCCTTGGCGGCGCGGTAGGCGTCCGCAATAGCCGTGATCTGCGGCACGCCCACGCCCGTGACGATGCGGGTGGTGCAAATGGAGCCGGGCCCGATGCCCACCTTGATGGCGTCCACGCCGCAACTTGCCAACTCCCGGGCGGCGTCGAAAGTTCCGACGTTGCCGGCAAGCAACGCGATTTCCGGCAGCTTGGTCCGCACCTGCCGGATGGCCTGCAATACCCGCGTGGAGTGCCCGTGCGCGCTGTCGACGGCCAGCACGTCAACTTTCGCCTTGGCCAGTTCCTGGGCGCGCTCAAGGAAGTCGCCGGTGGCGCCGATGGCCCCGCCCACGCGGAGCCGGCCGTGAGCGTCCTTGGCGGCATTGGGATACTTCAATTTCTTCTGGATATCCTTGACCGTAATCAAGCCCTTGAGTTCGTAACGGTCGTTGACCACGAGCAACTTCTCGACCCGGTGCCGGTGCAGAATCTTCTGCGCTTCCTGCAAGGTGGTGCCCACGGGGACGGTGATGAGATTTTCCTTGGTCATCACCTCGCTGATGGGGATGTCGGTGCGCGTTTCAAAGCGGAGGTCGCGATTGGTGAGAATGCCCACCAACTTGCCGTTTTTAGTGACGGGCACGCCGGAAATGCGGTAGCGGCGCATCACGTCCACGGCCTCGGCCACGCGGGCCTCCGGCGACATGGTGATGGGATCCACGATCATGCCGCTTTCCGAGCGTTTCACCTTGTCCACTTCGCCGGCCTGCTGTTCGACGGAAAGATTTCGGTGAATGACGCCGAGGCCTCCGAGTTGCGCCAAGGCAATAGCCATGCGGGCTTCCGTCACCGTATCCATGGCGGCGCCGACGATCGGGATATTCAACTCGATGTCCCTGGTCAGGCGGGTGCTGGTGTTGACGGTGGCGGGGACCACGTCGCTGCGCGCGGGCAGCAACAATACGTCGTCGAAGGTAAGCGCTTCCGGAACCGGAAAATGAATCATGAATCCTTCTTGCCGGGATGAGTTCAAGAAACATTCTAGAGAGTGACGCGACATTGAGCAAACCGATTTCCGAATCCCCGGTCTTGCCGCTGAAAGTTTGCTTCAGAACGGAACCGGGAGGCGGCGAAGCCCAGGCGGAGCTGAAGAGTTCCAGCAGAGCTTGAAGCCTAAGCTTTTGAATCCTTGGAGCCTTGGGTCCAGGGGAACTTTTAAGCTTGCAGAATGGTGGTATGATACCAACGGTTGACGAAGGTGCGGGCAGGGGCAGCCCGGAAAGCCGGGTTGTGTTTTGGCCGGGGGCTTCGTATACTGTCTCCTGGGAGCATGTGTCATATCGGCGAAGCACACCGGTGGGCGCGAGCCCACTTTTTATTTGAGCCTGGGCGAAGGCCAGCGGAAGAGGGCGGCGGCTGATGGTGGCGGAGCAGGACAAGATCCGGGAAATCGCAGAGCGCGTGGCGGGTTCGCTGGGCTTGGAGGTGTTGGAAGTGGAGCTGCGGGGCGGGGGCAAGGCCCGGCGGTTGCGAATCTACATTGATAGGCCCGAGGGGGTCACGCTGGCCGATTGCGAAGCCGTGAGCCGCGAGGCCGGCACTATTCTTGACGCGGAAGATGCGGTGCCGGGCGGGCAGTACACGCTGGAGGTCTCTTCTCCCGGCCTGGACCGCAAGCTGCTGAAGCCCGGTGATTTTCAAAGGTTTGCCGGCAGCATGGTGAAATTGCAAACCCGCGAGCCGGTGGAGGGAACCAGGCATATTAAGGGCCGCTTGGAAGGGCTGCAGGATGGCCGGATTGCCGTGGAGCTGGAAGCGAACCGGAAGGCCCCGGTAATGCGCCTGGAAATTGAGTTGGCGAACGTCGAAAAGGCCAACCTGGTCCCCGAGTTCTGACCCTAATTTTTTGCAGGCGGCTTCTTTAATTACCAGCCGGCCTAATGCTGAACCGCCGCGGGAAACGGCGGGGCGAGCGTAGAAAGAGCAGGCGAATGCCGAGTGATCTGTACAACACGATTGATGCTCTCAGCCGCGAACGCGGGATCGATCCGCAGATTGTGGTGAGCGCGGTGGAGGACGCCATGGTGGTGGCGACCCGCAAGTCCATGAAGACACAGGAGAACCTGCGGGCCGTGCTCAATAAGGAGACGGGCGAGATCAACGTGTACGCGGTGAAGAACGTGGTTGAGTTGCCGGAGCAGATTGAAGATGCAGCCAATCAGATCACGGTGGAGGAAGCACGCGCCATCGAGCCGGGGGCGGAAGTGGGGGCCGAAATTCTGATACACCGCGCCCGTCACGAGATGAAGAATCCCACGGGCTTGGGGCGCATCTCGGCGCAGCTCGCCAAACAAGTGCTGTTCCAAAAGGTGCGGGAGGCGGAGCGCGACACCGTGTACAACGAGTACATCGGGCGAGTCGGGGAAATCGTCAATGCCACGGTGAAGCGGGTGGAAGGTCCGGACGTGATCTTCGACATCGGCAAGGCGGAAGCGCGCATGCCGCGCAAGGAACAGTCGCGGCTGGAGTCGTTTGTCGCCGGCGAACGCGCCCGGGTCTTGATTCTGCGGGTGGAAAAGGCAGCGAAAGGGCCGCAGGTGATAGTTTCCCGCGCCGGACCGGAGCTGGTGCAGCATCTATTCCAGACCGAGGTGCCGGAAATCTACGATGGCACCGTGCAGGTGAAGGCCATTGCCCGCGAAGCCGGGGAGCGCACGAAGATCGCCGTCTATTCCAAGGACAAGGACGTGGATGCCGTAGGCGCCTGCGTCGGCATGAAAGGCATGCGCGTGCAGTCGATCATCCGCGAACTCCGCGGGGAGAAGATCGACATCATCGAATATCACGAGGATCCGGTTACGTTCGCGGAAAAGGCGTTGCAGCCGGCCAAGGTGAGCCGGGTTGCCGTGGTGGATGCCACCGACAAGCACCTGGAAGTGATCGTAGATGATACGCAACTTTCGCTGGCTATCGGCAAGAAGGGGCAGAACGTAAGATTGGCCGCCAAATTGTTGGGGTGGAAGATCGATATCAAGAGCGAGGAAGAAAAACGCCAGGAGGTCGAGCAGCAGATGCAGGCGCTGGTCGGCCAGCAGGCCACTCCCTTGGAGAAGGTGCCGGAACTGGGAGAATCGATTATTGAGAAGCTGTCGAACGCCGGTGTAGGGAGCGTGGAAGCTTTGGCCGACATGACGCCGGAACAGCTCGAGGCCATTCCGGGAATCGGGCCTAAAACGGTGGAAAAGATCAGTATGGCGGTTGGCAATTACTTCGCCAGCCTGGAATCGGGAGAACTTGCCGGCGCCGGGGAAGCGGGAGAAATGGCGGCGGAAGGTGAGGCCGCAGGCGAGAGCGCGGCCGAGGCGGCGCCGCCCGGTGAGGTAACGGCGGAGAGCGAGCCGGACTCGATTGCTGAGCTGCCTCAGGCGGGAGAAACCGGGGCAAGCAATGCCGGGCAGGCGGCAGGGGAAGAAGCGCCAGCAGCGCAGGAAGCCGGGCCGCAAGCGGACGAACCCGGGCAAGCGGAAGAAGGGGCTCCGCCGCACAAACGGGAAGAAAGCAGCGGGGAAGCTTAGCCATCGTGGTTTGGCCTGAAGCGGCCCAGGACGTGGTTCCGCTCAGGCGGACCAGAGGGAGAGGGAACACAGAAATTTTTTTCCGTGAGGATGCATATGAGCGCGTGACGGAAACTCGGAGGGACGGAACGGCGGATGCTGCAGCAGAAGATTCGAATCAACGATTTGGCCCGGGAGCTGGAAGTCAAGAGCAAAGCCATTCTTGATGTGCTTCCCAAGATTGGCGTTACGGAGAAAAAGACCCATTCCAGCTCGCTGGAGGCTGACGAAGCGGAGAAGGTAAAGGCCTATCTCCGGGCCTCGCAGGAACCGAGCCATGAGACAGCGCGGGCCGCGCGCGCCGCCCGGGGCGAGGACGAGATCCGGACCAAGATCGACCTCTCCCATATTTCCAAGCCGGGCGATGTGCTGCGAGCCATTACGCAACGCGCACAGCAAGCGGCCGCCCATGCGGCGCCGCATCCGGCCGTGGTTCCGGAAAGGCCGGCCGCCATTCCTCCTCCGGCGGCCGTTCCGCCCATCCCGCGCGGCGGGATAGCGCCTACGCCCAGGCCGGCGGTTCCCAAGGAACCGGAACCGGCGAAGCCGCCGCGTATCATCATGCCGCCGCCGCGTCAGGTTTCCGCAGTCATTGTGCCTCCGGCGGTGGAAGAAAAGCCCGCGCCGGCGCCTGAAGTCGGGCCTCCAGCTCCGGCGGCGCCGGCTGGAATGCCGGCTCCCGAGAGTGCGGTGTTTGCAGAGTCCGAGATTGGGCCGGCATTGCCGGAGCCAACCCTGCCGGTGGCGCAGATGGGCGCTCTTCCGGAGGAAGCAGCGGAGACACCGGAAGCCGCCGAACTGGTGATTTCACCGCTGGCGCCCCTGGCGCAGCCGCCGGCAATGGCGCCCCCGGCAGCGAAGAAGGTTGCGCAGGCTCCCGCGGCGGGAGTGAGCAAGTCCGCCGCGCCGGGGCCGGTACCGGGCGTGAAGCCGGCGGGGCTGGCGCCGCGCCGCGTGATTATGCCGCAAACCGGTCCGCGTCCCGTGTACAAGGCGCCGGATCAACGGGAACAGCCGGCGGCAACCGAGCTGCGGCCACAGCCGGGCCGCCCGGTGCCGGGTCAACCGATATTCCAGAGACCACGTCCCACGATAGCCCCAGGGGGCATACGTCCCGTTCCGGGCGCTCCCGGCGGCCCGCGACGCGGCCTGCATCCCACGCGTAGTGCTCCCGCCGTACCGGCGCGTCCCATCGGGGTGGGACCGGGCGCGCCGCTCCCGGGTGCTCCCCCGCGTCCGGGGGCGCGCGCAGGTGCGCCGGCACGCCGTCCCGGTCAGCGATATGTTCCGCGCGGAGTGAAGGAAGGCCCTATGAAGGGGTTCGTTCCGCCGCCGCGGGTGCAGCTATCCAATGAGCCGCTGCCGATCACGCGGAGCATTACCATTACCGAAGGAATCAGCGTCAAGGACCTGGCGGAGTTGCTGGGGGTGCGCGCCAAAGACGTCATTGCGCGCTTATTGGGGCGCGGCGTGTTCGCCACCATCAATCAGACACTGGACGCGGAACTGGCGCAGGAAATGGCGCGTCAGTTCGGCGCGGATACCAACGTAATCACTTTTGAGGAACAGGCGGCGAAGGAAGCCGCGGCCGAGGCCGGCGTCAGCGCGGGGGCCGAAGAGAACCTGCAGCCGCGTCCGCCGGTGGTCACCATCATGGGGCACGTCGATCATGGCAAGACGACGCTGCTGGACAATATCCGGCACACCGACGTAGCGGGCGGGGAAGCCGGGGGCATTACGCAGCATATCGGCGCCTATGAGGTGCGGATTTCGGATCCGAAGTCGCCGGCTTATGGCCGCGAGATCGTGTTTCTCGATACCCCCGGCCACGAGGCGTTCACCCGCATGCGCGCCCGCGGCGCCAAAGTAACCGACATCGTGGTGCTGGTAGTAGCCGCGGATGATGGCGTCATGCCGCAGACGCTGGAAGCCATGGATCACGCCAAAGCGGCCAACGTGCCCCTGATTGTGGCGGTCAATAAGATCGACAAGCCCGATGCCCTGCCCGATAGGGTGAAGAAGCAACTGGCGGACCGCGGCTTGATGCCGGAAGCCTGGGGCGGCAGCACGGTGTACGTCGATGTATCCGCCAAACAAAAGACCAACCTTAATTTGCTGCTGGAAATGGTCTGCCTGGTGGCCGACCTGCAGGAACTGAAGGCCAATCCGGACCGGCCCGCCACCGGCGTGGTACTGGAAGCCAAACTGGACCGCGGCCGCGGCCCGGTAGCTACCGTGCTGGTGCAGAATGGCACGCTGCGCAGCGGCGATTACTTCGTGGTGGGCAACGTGTTCGGGCGGGTACGCGCCATGTTTAACGACCGCGGCGGACAACTGGAAGAGGCCGGCCCTTCCATCCCGGTGGAGATTCTCGGTCTCGAAGGATTGCCGCAGGCCGGCGACCAGTTTGTGGTGGCCGCGGACCGCGATAAAGCCCGCAGCGTAGCCGATTACCGCGAACAGAAAGCGCGCGAAGCCGCGCTGGCCAAGAGCTCCCGCGTCTCGCTGGAGGGTCTGGCGGACCAACTGAAGAAGGAAGGGATCAAGGAGCTGAATATCATCCTGAAGGGCGATGTGCAGGGCTCCGTGGAAGTGATCGGCGACCTGCTGACCAGGATGTCCGGCGAAAAAGTCAAGATCAAGGTGCTGCACAGCGGCGTGGGCGCGATTACCGAAACCGACGTGCTGCTGGCTTCCGCTTCCAACGCCATCGTCATCGGCTTCAACGTGCGCCCCGAGCGCAAAGCGCAAGAACTGGCCGAGCAGGAGAAAGTCGATGTGCGCCTGCATTCGATCATTTACGAACTGCAGGACGAAATCAAACGCGCCATGCAAGGCATGCTGGAGCCCGTCTTCAAGGAAAACTTCCTGGGGCGGGCGGAAGTGCGCGACACCTTCCGCATTCCCAAGGTGGGCACCGTGGCCGGCTGTTATGTGCAGGAGGGCGTGCTCAAGCGCGATGCCGAGGTGCGCCTGTTGCGCGACAACGTGTGCGTGTACAAGGGCAAGATCGGCTCGCTTCGCCGCTTCAAGGAGGACGTCGGGGAAGTCCGCAACGGCATGGAGTGCGGAATCGGCATTTCCGGTTACGGAGACGTGAAGGTGGGGGATGTTATCGAAGCCTTCATTACCGAGCGCGTGAATATTGAGGCCACGGCCTAGAATAGCCGTTGGCCGCCGGCCGTTGGTCTTCGGCAAGCACCAAGCAGCGCGCGCCAGGCGCCAAGCCAAGAGAGCACCAAGCGTCGCGCGTGGACGGCCGGCTTCCGGCTTGTAACTCCGTGCTGGAAGCTCCTTCCGGCCAACGGCCAAGGACCAACAACTTGCAACTGTGATTGCTATTCTCACCCTTGAGGTTCACATTGAGAGCGCGCGCTCCCTGAAGGACAAGCGTCACGTGGTGCGCAGCTTGAAAGACCGGTTGCGCGCCGGCTTCAACGTGGCCGTCTCCGAACTCGAGCCTAATGACCTGTGGCAGCGCGCCACGGTGGGCGTGGTCAGCATCTCGGATTCACGCGCCTATCTGGCAGGCCTGATGAGCAAAGTGGAGCGGGCAGCCAACCGTATCTGCAATAATCAGGGGGGAGAAGTGGTGGATTCGTTTACGGAGTACTTTTGAAGAGCGGCGTTTACAGGCATCGGATGCTTCATGGCGTGATTGAGAAGCCGGGTAATCGGGCAAGGTAAACCCGCTGGGCTGCCCGATTGTCCGATCCGTCAATTACCCAAGCTTTCAATTTTTATGCCGGGCGGCGGAGCCAAACATCACCGGGAGCGGCTGGGCGCCTCCATTCGTGAGGAAGTCAGCGCCATCATCGAGGGCGAACTCGGGGACCCGCGCATTGGGCTGGTCAGCGTCAGCGAAGTGCGGCTGGCTCCCGATGGCCACTCGGCGCGCATCTACGTCCTGGTTGATGGCGGCGGCGAAGAAGCCGAACGCTGCCTGCAGGGCCTTAACGCGGCCCGGGGCTACATTCGCCGCGAGTTGACCCGGAGGCTGCAAGTGCGGCAGGCGCCGGAATTGTTCTTCGTGGTTGACCGTTCCGAGCAATACGGCACCCGGATCGACGAACTGCTGGACCGCATCCATAAAAGAAATCGATAGCCTGCATCGAAAAAACCATTAATAGAACAGGTTGGCGGAAGGGAAGGAGATTGGTAACGTAGTCGGTTCCCATCAGCGCCGAGTCATGCTCCCCCGGCGGCCGGTCTGGACGGAACGGTAATGGGTGGAAAGCACGGCCATGTTGCAGGAAGTGCTCAGCCAAATCGAGTGCCGGCGGCGTTTTGTGCTGACGTCGCACTGCCGTCCTGACGGAGATGCCATAGGTTCGGTCCTGGCGTGCGGCGCCGTACTGCGGGCGATGGGGAAAGAGGCGGAAGTGGTGATGCGCGATGCCGTTCCCGGCATGTACCGCACCCTGCCTTTTGCCGGCGCCGTAATCCAGGCGCCCTACGTGCCGGAGGGTTACGAGGCCGCCATCATCCTGGAATGCGACAGCCTGCAACGCACAGCGCTGGCCGGCTGGGATGGCCGTTTTCTGATCAATATCGACCATCATTACAGCGGCCGTCCTTTTGCGCACGTGAATTGGATCGATCCCAGCGCCTGCGCCACCGCCGAATTGGTATTCCGCCTGGCGCGCCAAGCCGGGGCGCCGGTCTCGGCCGAGATTGCCACCTGCCTGTACACGGCCATCCTCACCGACACCGGAGCGTTCGGCTACACCGGCACGAATGCCAACACTTTTGCCTTGGCGCGGGAGCTGGTGCTGGCGGGCGCCGACCCGGCGCGAGTGGCGCAGCAGGTGTACTTTTCCAACCCGGCGCCGAAAATGCGTTTACTGGGCGCGGCGCTCTCGCGGTTGCATCATGACGGTCCTTTGGCCTGGATGTACGTTACCCGCGACGACATGGAGCGCTACGGGGCCATCGACGAAGATTGCGAAGGGCTGGCCAACTGGGCGCTCTCCATCAGCGGAGTCGAGGTCGCCGTCTTTTTCCGCGAACTCGCGTGCCGCCGGCAATGGCGGGCCAGCCTGCGCAGCAAGGGCGCAATCAACGTGGCGGAAATTGCCCAGCGCTTTGGCGGTGGGGGCCACATCTGCGCCAGCGGATGCGCGCTGCCGGGCCCGCTCTCGGTGGCTGCCGAGCGCGTGCTGGCGCAATTGCGCATGGGCAATACGCGATTTTTGATGTAAAAGGCTTGAGCGAACGAGCAAGAAATCCATCGCTTCCCCTGCCTTCGTCTTTGCCTGGGAAACGTTTTACAATCACTCGTGCTGCGCCCGCAAACTGAACTCGCCTTTTCTGCCCGCCGGCTGCCTACAGACCTGTTACTCTTGGCCGGCTTTTGCGCCGGTTTTTTCTTTTTTGGATTGGGGAACATTGGTCTGTCGGGAGCGGACGAGCCGCGCTATGCCCAGATTGCGCGCGAGATGCTGGCGCGCCGCGATTGGGTCACACCCGTATTTCTAGGCCGGCCCTGGCTCGAAAAACCCATCCTTTACTACTGGGAGGCGATGTTCTCCTATGGCATCTTCGGGGTCCACGATTGGGCGGCGCGCCTGCCGGGAGCGGTGAATGCCTCCATGCTGGTGGTGGCGGTGTACTTTTTCGTTCGCCGCTTCTTCCGGGGCGGAGAATTGGACGCGGGCCTGATGCTGGCCACCACGGTTTTCATGATTGCGTTCGGCCATGCCGCCTCCACCGACATGCCGCTGACCGCCGCCTTCACCATGGGCATGCTGGCGTGGACGGTGTGGCACTGCGGACGGGGCCGGGTGTGGCTATATCTCTTCTACCTGTTCATGGCCCTCGGGACCTTGGCGAAGGGCCCGGTAGCGCCCTTGCTGGCGGGCATCATTCTCGTGCTGTTTGCCGGCGTGCGGCGGCGGGCGGCGCTGATCCGGCGCACGCTATCCCCAGGCGGAATTCTGCTTTATGCGGCGGTGGCAGCGCCCTGGTATTTCCTGGTTCAGCGCCGCACGGGAAATTTTCTGCGCGTGTTTCTCTTGGAACACAATCTGGAGCGTTTCCACACGCCGGTGTACCACCATCAACAGCCGCTCTGGTACTTTGCGCCCGTGCTGCTGGCAGCGTTAGCGCCGTGGACCGTCCTGGCCATCGCCGGGTTCATCCGGGCGGTTCGGTGGCAGCAGCCGCGGGAAAGGATACAGAATCCCACGCAAGCGGACATCCTGTTGCTGCTGGCCTTGTGGGGCGCGGCGCCGGTTGTGTTCTTCTCGTTTTCCGCTTCGAAGCTGCCGGGCTACATTCTGCCCTCGGCGCCGCCTTTTGCCGTCCTGGGCGCCCTGTGGCTGCGCCACATGCTTACGGCTTCCGGCGGGAAAGCGCGTTTGGTGGCGTTTCTGCATGCCCTGGCCGCGGGCGCGCCGCTGGCGGCGGCGCTGCTGGTGCCGTATGCGCTGTTGCGGTTGTTTCCACCGCGCGCGGCAATCGAAACGGCCGCCGCCGCGGGCGCTATCGCCTTCGGCGGGGTTTACCTGGTTACGCGGTTTTGGGGCCTTAGGACGTTGCGGCTGGTTACGTTGTTCCCCGTTGTTGTGGGCCTGGGCTTTTTATTGCGAGTGGCCGCACCCGCGCTGGACAGCCGGCTTACCGCCCGCCCGGTGGCGCGCGAGCTGATCCGCCTGGCGCCGTCCGGTCTTCCGGTTGCCGCCTGTGGAATTGACCGCGAACTGGAATATGGCCTGGATTTTTATCTGGACCAGCCCGTCGCGATCTATGAACGGTCAGAGAGTCCTTCCGCCGCGGCATATGTGTTGGTGGTTCATCATGCTTTGCCGGCGTATGCCCAAGCGGTAGCTCCCGGCCGGCGCTTCACGCGCCTCGCCGATTTTCCGGCCCAGGACTTGGTGTTTTATTGGGTGACAAGACTCGAGTAACTGAATCATCCGGGTAATTGAAGGACCAGCTTGGCCGCCCAATTAGCCGCTTGCTCCGCTACGCGCTTGCTTAGGCGAGAATCCCCTTTTCACGATACCGGCATCCCAGAAAGAATGGGGGTGTCTTTTGGTGTTCTCCCCTTTTGCAGGAGGGAAAGAGGCACTAGACTGTAATCCCAGCGTGACTGCACCGGCATGGACAGCAAATTCGGAAACTGAAGTGCTGGATCTGCGGCACTTCACCGCCTCGGCTCTGCAACCGTTGCTGGACGAGGAAAGGGAAAACTGGGCGCGGCTGCTCTCCTGGGACTACCGTAGTTCCGCCGAGATGATTCTGCGGTACGTCGAGGGGAAGATTCTGCCCGGCTATGTGGTGCTGCAGCAGGGCCGGCTGGCAGGGTATTGCTTCTTCGTCTATGAAGGCAGCAAGGGGGTGATCGGCGACGTGTTTGTCCGCCGGGAAGCGATGTCCGTGCGGGATGCCGCCGACAGCCTCTTGAGCAATGCGATTGCCACCCTGCAACAGTCCCCCGGAGTGCGCCGGGTGGAGGCGCAGCTCCTGCCGCATGAAACCGGCACGCTGGCCGGGCCTTTCCTGCGGGAGGGTTTCCGGCAGTATCCCCGGCTGTTCATGGAATTGCCATTGGCCCCGGAGACGAGGCGCAGACCCCCGGAGGGGAAGCCGCGGCTGCCGGCCATACCGGACGGGGTCGAAGTGCGCCGCTGGCTGGAAGCGGACTATCAACCGGCAGCGGCGGTGATCACCGCGTCATATGCTGGGCACATGGACGCCGATATCAACGACCAGTACCGCAGCGCGAATGGCTCGCTGAGGTTCCTGAACAACATTGTGCGCTTTCCGGGCTGCGGAGTTTTCGACGCCGCCGCCTCTTTTGTGGCCATCGACCGTTCCACCCGCGCCCTGAGCGGGCTGGTGTTGTGTTCGCGCGTGAGGGAGGACGTCGGCCATGTTACGCAGGTGTGCGTTGTGCCCGACTGGCGCGGCCGGCGGCTCGGCGAGGCGCTGCTGCGCATGACGATGGCCGAACTCCAGCGCCGCCGCTTCTCTGCCTTGACGCTGACCGTGACCCAGGCCAACCGCGCGGTGGCCCTCTATAAACGCCTGGGCTTCGGCATCGGCCGGGTATTTGACGCCTTCGTGTGGGATGAGTAAGGCGACTGTTGGCGATTGGCAATTGGCCGAACGCCGTCGGTCATCGGTCTTCCACGGCAAGCCGGGACGGGTCGGTCGCCGGCCGGATAAACCCCGGAATCGCCAATTGCGGCTCTAGTGCTTCAAAAGCCACATGACCCAGCCGGCTACGAAGACGCCTCCGACAAACAGCTCCAGGCAATAGACGCCGTACGTGGCCATGGCCTTGGGGGTGTTGCGCTGAGTGATGCCAAAGACAACCGAAGCGAAGACGGCGAACAACAGCGCGGCGCTGAAATGGGACAACTCCAGGATCATGGCTTCTTCCTTATAGCGATGTGGTAGGCATCCACCACGCAAATGATGTTCAAAAGGCCGGCGGCAACGATGTACTTGGTGCCATAGTCGGCGGTGGCGCGAAAAATGGCGCCCTCGCCCCAATCCAAACTCTTGCTAAGCAGGTACAGCCCGCCGGAGCCCAGGTCGCCAACGAAGCCCAGCATCTCGAGAATGTCGCCCGTATTCGGAGAATACACTTTGCCGGCCATGGCCAAGCCCACCAGGAACATGGAGACAACGCTCAGCAGCAACAAAATCCCGCGAATCCAGCGCCTCTGCACCAGGTGTCCCAGGCCCGGCACCAGCCAACCCGCCAGCGGCGCCATAATCGCCATTGCCGTAAGAGGGTGCGCCGCCGGTTCGCGCCCGGCTGCAGTTTGTGAGTTATCCTTGCCCGCCATTAGATGATCACGATCTCCTGCTGAATTTTACCTGTAATTTCCGCATTACGCTCCCGCACCAGCACGTCCACCTCGCTGCGCACGCCGAACTCCGGCAGATAAATGCCCGGTTCCACGGAAAAACAAGAGTTTGCCAGGATGGCGCGCTCGTCGCGGGTTTCCAGATTGTCCAGGTTGGCGCCGTTGCCATGGAGCGCCTCGCCAATCGAGTGCCCGGTGCGGTGAACGAAGTACCGGCCATAACCGGCGCGTTCGATAACGCCGCGCACCGCCTCATCCACTTCCCAGCCGCACAGGCGGCGACCGGCGGCGACCGCTTCCTGGACGGTGGAAACGCCCGCATCGCGCGCGCCGCGCACGATGCGGAAGATGCCGCACAGGCGTTCCGGGGGCGCGGCTCCCGCGAATCCCGTCCAGGTTATATCGTAATACACCGCGCCGGGCGCCGATTGCTTGGCCCAGATGTCCAGCAGAACGAAATCGCCGGCGCGAATGGGCGCGGCTCCCTCCGCCGCCGGGCTGTAATGAGGATTGCCGCTGTTGGCGTTTACCGCTACGATGGGCGGGTCATTCTCGTTGGTCAATCCCTCCCGGCGCAGGGCCTCATCGATCCATTGTTGGACGGCGAACTCGCTGGTCCCGCCGTGGCGCACGCGCCGGCCGATCTCGCGGAAGGCTTCTTCCGTAATGCGGTCCACGATGCGTCCGGCCGCGAAGTGACTGGCAATCTGCTCCGGCGTCCACACCGCTTCGAACTCGGCCACCAAGTCGCCGGAGGTTACCACCTCCGCACCCAAGCTGCGCACCAACTCGACGGTGCCGGCATCCACCAGCCCAAGGTAAGGCACCATGTTCTGAGGCGAATATTGCATGGCTACGGTCTTTTGTCCTTGCAACATGGCGCCCAAGGCAGCCGCCAGCTCCTTATAGGAGGAATACTCCTGCTTATTTCCGGGCAGGGAATCCAGATGTCCGTTCTCGATGCGGTGCACCAGCTTCCGCGGCTCGCCTTCGGCGGGAATCAGATAGAACCAGCGGCGGGTTACGAATAACTCCCCGGCCAGTCCGAGCACCCGGTAGGCAATGGGATCGCGGTGATGATGATCGTAGAAGAGCCACGCATCGATATGGCGCGACCGCAACGCGGCCTGGATTTCCTGCAGTTTCATGACCACAGGATATTGTACAATCGCGGCTTTGACACGGCGCAGCGGCCCCACTGCACTCACAGACATGGAAGTGCATTTTACGCCGGAAACAGAGTCCCGCCTAAATGGAATGGCGGCCAGGAGCGGCCGCTCCACGGATGATCTCGTGGAAGACGCAGTGGCGGGATAATTGCGGGAGCTCACTGAGGTGCGCGAGATGCTCGATGGCCGCTACGAAGAGGTCAAGAAAGGCCGAGCCAAGCTCATCGACGGTGAGACTTTCTTTGACGATTTGAGAAGGCGTGAGGACGAGCTGGGTGGGCGGCGCTCTTCCCAATGAGCGCGGAGCAAGGCTTCAAACTCCACCCCGGAGCCGCTCAAGACATCACAGATATTTGGCAGTTTATCGCCGAGCAGAGTCCGCCGGCGGCCGGACGTGTCCGCGAGGAGATTCTGGACGCTATACGTAAGCTGGTTTTTTTCCCTACCCTATCAAGGGCACGAACGCCCAGACCTTTCAGCCCACCCTCTTGGCTTTCAAGTGGTGCGCGATTTTGTAATTGTGTACGCACCGGAGGAAAAACCGCTCGTAGTTATAGCGGTGCTTCATGGCCGCCGTAACCCGCGCGTGGTCAGCGCGATCCTGCGCGGCAGAGAGTAACCGATTCCGGCGTGCTAATTTGCGCTGTTCCTCATAGAATGGGGGACGGAAAGCGAAGGTGATAATGCGTTTATGAGCACACATTCCACCGTCCAGACGGGAATTGCCGCGGGGAAGAAATTTCAGCCTTTCGTTCCCGTAACCTTGCAGATGCGCGAACTGACGTGGCGGGCCGTGATTCTCGGCCTGATGATGACCGCAGTCCTGGGCGCCGCCAACGCCTACCTGGGATTGCGGGCGGGCATGACGATTGCCGCCACCTATCCTGCGGCCGTGATCAGCATGGCGGTATTGCGGCTGCTCAAAGGTTCCATGCTGGAAGAGAACATTGGCCGAACCATTGGATCCATCGGTGAATCGGTGGCCGCCGGAGCGGTTTTCACCATTCCCGCATTCGTGCTGGCCGGCAGATGGGCGGGACTCACGAACAAGTACTGGCAGTCGGTGGCGTTGATGCTCATTGGCGGCACCCTCGGAATCCTGTTTGTGACCCTGCTGCGCCGGGTGATGGTGGAAGACCCGGAGTTGCCGTTTCCCGAATCCGTGGCGGCGTCGGAGATTCACAAGGCCGGCCAGCAGGGCGCCAAAGCCGCGAAGCTCCTCTTCGGCAACATGGGGTTCGGCGCGGCAATGTACTTTCTGTCCCAGGTGAACCTGTTCTGGTACACCCGCGAAATGCTGGTGCGCATTCCAGCCATGCTGGGCGGTCTCAAGATCGGACGCGCGGCCAACGCGCCGATGGTGGCGACCGGAGGCATGTCCACGTTCACGTCCCCGGCAGTGAGTCCCGCTTACCTGGGAGTGGGATATATTATCGGTCCGCGCCTGGCCGCGCTGAACTTTGCCGGGGGCGTGTTGGCCTGGGGCCTGCTGGTTCCTCTTTTAACGTACTTCCTGGGTCCCAGCCTGCCCCCGATGGCAAGCGGCGTCAGCGCCTTGGCGTACTGGGGCGGTGTTGCCAACGGCATCTGGTTCACCATCGTCCGTCCCATCGCGGTTGGCGGCATGCTGGTAGGCGCAGGTTTCACGCTCTTCCGCATGCGCAGACAACTGGGAGCCGGCGTGGCGCGCGCGATCACCGACATGAAGAGGTCGGCGGCGGCGCATACGGTAAGCGACCGCACCGAGCGCGATCTGAGCGCCAAAGTGGTTTTTCCGGGGATTGCCGCCGTTCTGGCCGCGATGATCGTTTTGTATCATTTTTTCATCTCCGGGGCGGGGAATCTGGCCGCTTCGAAGGTCATGGCCGGCGCCGTAGTGGCCGCTCTGGTGATGGTGGTTTTGGGCTTTTTCTTTGCGGCCGTCTCCGGCAACCTGGTAGGCATGATTGGGTCGTCGAATAACCCGGTTTCGGGATTGACGCTGTGTACGCTGGTGGTGGCGGCGCTGCTGATGGTGGCCATGGGCGTCTCCGGCGGGGGCGGGGTGGCGGCGGTGCTGGGCGTGGCGGCGGTGGTATGCGTATCTTCCGCCGTTGCGGGCGAGATGTTGCAGGACTTGAAAGTAGGTTACATCCTGGGCGGCACTCCCGCCAAAATGCAGATTGGAGACCTGCTGGGCATCGGTATTTCAAGCCTGGTTCTGTTCTTCCCCCTTATGATTCTCGATAAGGCCTACCATTTCGGCAGCGCGGCCTTGCCGGCGCCGCAAGCAGGACTGATGGCTATGCTGGCGCAGGGCATTGTCGGAGGCAGAATGGCTTGGCCGTTGGTCGTAGTCGGCATCTTGCTGGGATTCGCGATGATTCTGATTGAAGTCAGAAGTCCCATGCTGTTCGCGGTAGGCATGTATTTGCCGCTGGAGACAACATTCGCCATTTTCGCAGGCGGCATGCTCCGTTGGGTTACGGACAAGCTGCGCGACCGCCACGGCCTGAACGAAGCGCAGAAGGCCCGGGTCGACAATGCCGGCGTGCTCACCGCCTCCGGCCTGATTGCCGGCGAGGCGCTTTGCGGGTTGGTGATAGCCGGGGTTGTGGGGACCAACCACACGTTGTGGCATATACAAGCCGGGGACCACTGGGCGAGCGGTCTGATAGGACTTGCCATGCTGACCGCGGTCATGATCAAGCTGCCGTTGGCCAACGCCGGCAGTCCGGATGAACCCGCGCCGCCAACCGCAATTATGTGAACCGTCGCCGGCCGCCGGCCATCGGCCGCCGGCAAGAAGCCGGTCTGTGGCCGAAGACCGGCGACCAAAGACCGGCGATCGCAATGCCGATAGCAGAGAACATTGCCGCAATTCGCTCCCGGATCGCCGCCGCCGCGCAGCGCGTTTCGCGCCCGCCCGGCGATATCACCCTCATGGCGGTAAGCAAGACTTTTTCCGCGGAAGAGATTCGCGGAGCTTACGCGGCAGGGGTGCGTGTCTTCGGGGAAAACCGGATGCAGGAGTTTGCCGCCAAGGCCGAAGCCCTGCGCAGCCTTACGGAAGCCGAGTTTCATTTCATCGGACATCTCCAAACCAACAAAGCCGGCAAAGCGGTGGAGCTGTTTCGCGGCATCGACTCGCTGGATTCGCTGCGCCTGGCGAGCAAGCTGGAGGAAGCCGCGGCGCGATTGGGCACGTGCCTGCCCGTGTTGATCGAGATCAACGTGGGGGGAGAAAGACAAAAGACCGGCGTGCGCCCCGGCTCCGATGAGCTGGAACAGTTGCTGCAAGCCGCCGCGCGGCTGCCGCACCTGAAGTTTTCCGGATTGATGACCGTGCCTCCGTTCACGGAAGATCCGGAAGGCGCGCGTCACTTTTTCCGCGCTCTGCGCGCATTGCGGGGAGAGATTGCCGCCCGCAACCTGCCGGCCATCGGCCTGGAAGTGCTCTCCATGGGCATGTCGCACGATTTCGAGGTGGCCATCGAGGAGGGGGCGACCTGCGTGCGGGTGGGCACCGCTCTGTTTGGCGCGAGGTCCGGAGCATGATTCCCATTCGCGGCGCCGCGCAGGGCGCCACCTTTGCCGTCAAAGTGCATCCGCGGGCCAGGCGAAACGCCGTGGCCGGGGAAGTGGGCGAAGCGCTGAAAGTGGAACTCACGGCGCCGCCTGAGGGGGGCAAGGCCAATAGCGCCTGCATCGCGTTTCTGGCGGAGATTTTGGGCGTGAGCCGCTCGTCCGTTACCATAGTGGCCGGCGCAACCAGCCGGCAAAAGGTGGTTCGCGTTTCCGGCCTCAGCGCCGAAGAGGTGCGCCGGCGGATCGGCGAGGCCGCGCCGTTCAGCGGCCATTAGATTTTGGGCCCCGGCGGCGGGACAGGGAAGAATGCTCTATATCATCACGCTGGCCATAATCCTCGCGGTTCTGCTGACCGTCAGCATTACGAAGTCCCGCGGCGTGCACAGCAAAGCGGATTTTCTGGTAGCCGGCCGGAGCCTCCCCGCCTGGGTGCTGGTATTCACGTTGCTCTCTTCGTGGATTGGCGCCGGCTCGCTGTTTGCGGGGGCGGAGAATGCCTTCAAGAACGGCTTTGCGGCGCTGTGGCAGCCGGCGGGCGGCTGGGCGGGGCTGCTGATCATATATTTTGTCGCGCCCCGGGCCCGCAAGTTCGCGCAGTACACCGTGCCCGACCTGCTGGAAGCGCGCTATAACACGGCCGCGCGCGTGCTGAGCACCATCGCGATTCTGTTCGCCTATACGGCGATTGCCTCTTATCAGTTGAAAGGCGGCGGCGACATCCTGCACCTTATTTTCCCGGGGCTGAACGAGCTGGCGGTGAATACGTTTCATTTTCAGCCGGCCAATGCCCATGCTCTGGGCATGGTGATCATCGCCGGGTTCGTGATCGTGTTCACCGCCTCGGCGGGAATGGCATCGGTCGCCTACATGGACGTGGTGATAGGCCTGCTGATTACGGTTTCCGCCGCCGTTTCGGTGCCCGTGCTGCTGCAGCGCGCGGGCGGCTGGGCCGGCTTTCACGCCCGGTTGCCGGCGGAATATTTCACTTGCTTCGGCCGCTTCGGCTACTACCACGGGGCCAGTCAAGGCGGCCTGTTCGCCTTCGGGAAGGCTTTGGACTATTTCGTCCCCACGTTCCTGCTGATGCTGGGAAACCAGAGCATGTACCAAAAGTTCTTCTCCGCGCGCTCGGAAAAGGATGCGCGCACCGCGGTGGCGGGCTGGGTGGTGGGCACACTGGTTCTGGAAACGTTGATTATCGCCATTGCCGTGCTGGGCGCCGCGATGTTCCTGGGCGATCCCGAAGTGGCCTCCAAACCGCGGGAAATCATTCCTTTCACGGCGCGCCATGCGTTGCCTCCGCTTTGGGGAGCGTTGCTGCTGGGGGCCGTCTTCGCGAAGGTGATTTCGACAGCGAATAACTATCTCTTTTCGCCCGCCAGCAACCTGGTGAATGACGTCTATGTGCGGTTTCTCAAAAAGGACGCGTCCAACCGTAACGTTTTGGCGATGTCGCGCCTGCTGGTGGTCCTGCTGGGCATCTTTGCCTTGCTGCAGAGCGCGGTCTGGACCTCGATACTGGCGATGTCGCTTTACGCTTACACGATCTATTCGGCGGCGATCACTCCGGTGGTGATGGGAGCGTTCTTCTCCCGGCGAGTCACCGGGGCCGCCGCCGTGGTTTCCATCCTGTTCGGCACGGCGGTTACGGTGTTTTGGAATGCAGAGCAGTTGCTCGGCGCGAGAGGCCGGCTGGTCCTCGTGCCGGCTCGCTGGTTGCAGCACGACGCCATTTTTCCCGCGGTTGCCATGTCGGTGGCGGCACTCGTTGTGGTGAGCTTGCTTACACCGCGGCCCGGCCGCGAAAAGTGGGCGCCGTTCTTCGTGAAGGAAACGTAACTTCCGGCCAAAATCTGCGCGTCCTGGTCAGAGGGTAGGCGCTGCTCTCTGGCGCTATCGGGGTGAAGTTCTAGAATATTTGGCAAACGGGGTCCAAACCCGGCCTGCGCCAGTGCGGAAGGAGGTCCACATCAATGCAAATAGGGCAAGCGAGGGCCGCCTTCTGCCAGCAGCAGCGAGCGCACGAGACAATCGAATCCCCAAGATGCGCAATTGAACGGAGCACAAGATGCAAAAGCTGCTGTGGTTATGCCGCGTACCGGTTGATGAGCGTGTTCCTGCTCCCGACCTTCTAGGTGTGGTGGGCGCGGCCGGATGATGTCCTGCCCGAACCCGAAGCGTCGAAGAGCGGGTATGAGCACTAATGAAATGCCACGGAGGATAGACTCTTGACCAGAGAAGAAATTCGAAAGCAAATTCGACAGGTTGGCCTGATTCCATCCATTCGCGTGGAGTCGGCGGAGTTAGCGATGTTCGCCGCGGAGAATGTCATGGCCGGCGGCATACCCGTGGTGGAGATCGCGGCCACGATCCCCGGCGCCAGCCGGCTGATCCATGACTTGGTCCACCACTTTCCCGCGCTTGTCGTCGGCGGCGAGGTGGTGGCGGGTCTGGAGGAAGCGCGCCGTCATCTGGAGGCTGGCGCCATGTTTCTGACCGGTCCGGGATTCGATGCGGAAGTTACCGATTTTTGCGTCAGCCATGAGATTGTCGTGCTGCCGGGCGCACTGACCCCCACCGAAGTCATGCTGGCCCATAAAGCGGGCGCGGACTTTGTCAAGGTCTTCCCCTGTTCGCACGTAGGCGGCGAAAAGTACATTCGCGCCCTCAAAGCCCCGCTGCCCCATGTGCCGCTGGTCGCGGCCGGCGGCGTCACCCAAAGCACCGCCGCGCAATTCATTCTCGCCGGGGCCGCCGCTCTGGGAGTGGGGGAGGACCTGATTCCACCTCAGGCCGTTCGCTTCCGCGAAGGCGCCTGGATTCGCGAGCTGGCCTCACGTTTTGTCAACTTCGTGCGCCAGGCGCGCGCGGGAACGCGAGTTTAAGGCGCTATTTGCCGCGGCTGCCAAGTCTGTGCCAGCAGTCGCCGGGCGGGCCCGGCCGCACCGCTGCCCCGCGGCGAAAATGGGGAGTTAGCTTTCGCGGAAAGACCGCAGCCCGCGAAGCATTTATTACGCAAAGTTTTAGTCCCGATTTAGTGATTTTTTAGCTCCACTATCTTCTAATGAATTGGCGGGAAGACGCCTTTCCGGCGAGCGGCGACTGACAGCCGGGA
>Ga0326728_10010492_pt1 | contig 21650 bp, 18 predicted proteins | sample MB3enrmetagenome_FD_207602 | JGI IMG/M metagenome (GOLD analysis project Ga0326728, IMG submission 207602) | Lab enriched peat soil microbial communities from McLean, Ithaca, NY, United States - MB31MN | ecosystem: Environmental > Terrestrial > Soil > Wetlands > Peat | place: USA: New York... | reverse complement strand
CCCCGGCATGTATGTCAAGATCAAGCTGCGCCTGGAGTGGATAAAGCGCTCCCATCCATTCAACCCTGTCGTTGAACAAAGTATATGCGCCATGGCCAAGAGGAGCGAGCCATCTGTTGTTCTTATATTTATTGAGCAGTTTACGGCTGAAGCCATGGGACTGGAGATACCTTACCGTTGAAACGGTACCTTTAGGCCATTCCGATATTAGTTTATTTATTTTCGATCCAGTATGTGAACTCATGGTAGACATATTAGCAAAACAATAAATATAAATCAACAAAATATTTGAATTGCATCTATAATGTCGCCATATAGTAGACATATGAGAATATATTTAAACATCGGATCGGGACGTCATACATAACCATTTAAATTAGGAGTAACCCAAACATTCGTGTAACTGGGGGCCATTTGTAAGTTGATGCCGCATCGAAAGCACTTCCACCTTGCTGCTCATACTTGTCCTGCACTCCTGGTGATTAAAAAAGCAATGCGTTTAAACTCCCTATAAATAAGTCCGTCAGTACTCAATAATTTATAGATTTACTTCAGATTTGAACACTTCATCTTTAGCCTTTTTTAAATATCGGCCGGCAACGAGTTGCTTATGCTTCTGGGAAGCCCTTTGAGTCGTAAATATCGGACTATTATGATAATGAAGATTACCAATAACTATGTTGAATATTTATTGACCGTCTTGCAACCTGCTTTTACCATAAAATATGATTAAAAAATCAGGGAAAGATTTCTCTCTCCCTAAAAATACAACATATTTTACTTAAACATCAAACATGAATCACTATTTTTTATTTTCTTCCTGTTCCGGATAGTAGGTCGACATCTGGGGAATCGCGTTTAAACCTGCCAGCATCATATTGATATCAAAGGCGCCCATTGCTTCCTGCGGTATGCTCTCCAAGGTGAGAGTCTCTACACCAAGTAACTTTTTAAGGCAGGATATAATGATTCTAATATCAAAATGGGCTTCAAATAAGGGTGTGATGGGCTTGTCGAGCTCCAGCATTCTGTATACGGCGATCATGGCTGTTCTGACCGAAGTTTCTACCGTGAAGACGACGTCGCCTTCCAGTTCGACAAACTGACCTATTAAAGCAAGATTCTTACTTCCGTCAGGAATGATCTCAGGACGATCCTTCAAACCGCGTGGCATGAACTGGCTGGTGATATAAGGCATCATGACTGGTATCACATTGAAATGCGGACGCATCTCTTCATATTTATCTAGGAGATTGAGATGATAAAGAAGTTCCTGTAAAATCTCTTCACCTGAACACTCTACCATAGGTTTCTTTATATAATCCCCTGAGTCATTGCTGTGCAGCCCATAGCCCCAGAAGACCTGCACGTTCTTCGGCTGTTTTGGAAATAAGGGTTGAATCGGTATATTGATCGACATGAACCAGTTGGAATCCGTCATTGTAATAACACCCGCAGTACCTGTCACATTTCCGGTTCTTTCTTGGATATACTCAAAAAATTGCGGATAATTCGTGATCGTTGCGGTGTAACTCACCCAACTGCTGGCATCAGGGTTCGATATGAACTTTTCGGGCTTGCCAAATACAGGACTAACTTTGGCAAGTTTTTCCCAAAGTGAAAAACAGCCACGGTTGTCGACACTCCTATTCATGACTGCGGGCTTTATCATGCTGCCCTGGGTCGAGTTTTGTGTCATGCTGCCGTTAGTGAAGAATACAATATCTTTTTTGGCAACAGAAATGACATTCTTTTTTCCGTCACTTTCGATTGTCAATGCCTTCACCGTTTTGTCATTGCCATTAACTTCTACCTTCATATCAATGACCATGGTGTTTGAAACAAAGTTTACCCCTTTATCTTTCAGCCAAGTGATAAGCGGCAGGACCATGCTGTCATATTGATTGTATCTGGTACGCAGAATTCCTTTTAAGTTTTCTATACCGTCGAGGTGTTGCATGAAGCGAACGGTATAGCGTTTCATTTCAATGAGACTGTGCCATTTTTGAAAGGCAAGCATGCTACTCCAGTAATACCAGAGATTGCTTTTAAAATAACTGGGGCTGAACCATTGCTTGATCATCACATCTTCAATCTCCGATTCCGGTGTCAACATCATTTTGTTCATAGCCTCCATATCCTGCTTTGTAAGACCCAGTGTGGAGATGTCTTTCTTTTGAAATTGTTTTTCAATCAAGCGAGTTTTGGCATTGATAGGGAGTTTTTTGTTGCATTCTCTCGTATCATCGAGAACCGTTCTCTCTGGTTCTTCGAGAGACGGAACCATTCCAAAAAGATACCAGAGACATTCCATATAGGGCTCTAATTCTCTTTCACCGCGAGAAACATAGCCATCTTTTGCGTTTCCGCAGGCATCCAATGAGCCGCCAATTTCCTTGAGTTGTTCGTAAACGGTAATGTTTTTAGCAGGCATATGGCCGTCTTCGATCAGAAATGCCGTAGCCGCAAGCCCGGCAATACCACCACCGATAATAAAAGCATTCCTTTCATCTATGCCTTCAGGTTTTCTCGTATGTATTCTGTCGTAGTTTTTCATGATTCGACTTCTCCTTTAAAAAGATATTTCATCAAAATAATACAAATGTTGATTTTTGATGTTGACTTCAATATAAGGCTACTTAATTTATGGTCAATAGACATCTTTTTGCTATTTTATGTAAAATTACACATATGTTGATTTATTTGTCCGACTTTGAAAACATTTTTTATAGGAGATGTAAAAATGAGAGAAAAAGCAGAGTACCGAAGTGCTATTCGATCCAGAAAATTAATCAAGCAGGCCTTCGTAGAGTTGATGCAGGAAAAGAATATCGATAAAATTACTATAACAGATGTAGTCAGTAAAGCAGATATTAACAGGAAAACTTTTTATGCCCACTATTACGGTACACATGCGGTCCTAGAACAGATCGAAAATGAAATTATCTCTGCACTGCTTGAGTTCGTGGATGAATTTCAGCACAGCAAGCTGATTGAAAATCCTCTGCCGTTTCTTTTGAAGATTGCCGGCTTTCTAGAGCAGGATTTAGAATTTTATCGATTATTATTTAATGCGCAGGGCTCAATTACTTTTATGAACAAACTGAAGACACTGTTTATGGATAAAATGGTCAGTGATGAAAAAACGCTTGCCACCATTAAAAACAAAGATCAGTTTCTGATTTGTGCCAACTTCTTCGCTTGCGGGTTTGTCGGCTTGTATCAGGAGTGGTTCAACCGCAAAATAAATATATCGCTCGATGATTTAAGTTTAATCGTCAGTCAAACGATCAAAACCGGTTTCCATCCTTTTTTACACGTAACAAAGTAATGGACTCACTTCTAGACCCAAAATGAAAATGTAATGTTGTTAAGATTCGATAAGGATTATTGTTTGAAAGATAGCATATTTGACAAGGATAGCATTTGTTTCCTCTAAAAATAGATTTACAAGGAAAGTCGTGACAAGGGTCTATTTTCATTTTTATTTGATCGTTTGCAATCTTGGAAACAATCCCTTGGCATTATCACGATAAATAACTCGCCGCTGTTCATCTGTCAGCAGGTCTGTTTTATTTAGGGCCTCTGCTAGGTAAAGACATCCGAATGGGGGTGTATAGGGATAGTCACTCCCATAGAGAAGGTGGTCAACATCAACGATTTCCATGAGTGCGTGCAATTGCCTGGGCAGGCAAGCGCCAGCCACATCATAATACATCCCTTTCAAGAGAGCATATACATCTATCGATTCTTTTAAATTCCCGATCATCTGCATTTGCAGAGGAATATTGATTCTATCCGCAAGGATGGATAAAAAGGCTCCTGCATGGGGAACAACTATTTTAATTTCCGGAAAACGATTAATGGTTCCCTTCAAGATCATATTGGTGATCGTCCGGGTGGTGTCAAAGAAAAATTCCATCATGGGAATTGGCAGATTTTCAGTCACACCTTCCGGAACACAAGACGGTTTGTTGGGATGAATAACGACCACGGCCCTGCGCCTGTTCAATTCAGCAAATATGGGGTCCAGACAGGGATTTCCTAGATAAATCTTTTGGGTATTTGTGGGCAGACTAAATCCGTCGACATGGAGAATGTCCATGACGTATTGAATTTCTTCAAGGCTATCCTCGATATTCGGCAAGGGTAGTGAAGCGAGCAACCCGAACCGATTAGGATATTTTCTCATAACATCCGCACCCTCATCATTGGCCTGTCGTGCCAATATTTTGGCGGCATGATCATCGCTAAAATGAAGATGCGGAGAGGATACGGACAGCATCGCCGTAGCAATACCCATCTCTTCCATGAATTCCATATGTGCCTCCGGATTCCACGCCGGGGTTGGATATCCATAGGGATCCTTTTCTCCTCTGGTTAACAGTCCCTCCCTATAAGCCTTAGGCAAGTAATGGACATGCATGTCAATTTTGCGTGCATAATTTCCCATATGACATCTCCTTTATGATGGCTCATAATTGAAGTTGTAAGACCTGTAATGGTAACTCTTTGGTCTGCCACAGCACTTAATGCTTGATATATCTTTGCTTTTGGTGGCATCTTCCAAGTTGATATATATCTTCTTTCCAATCAATCATATAAGTGGTGAGGATTGAATAATTGATGGTTATCTCACGTCATGTTGATAGTGTGGATCTTCAGTAGAAATTCTTTGAACTTCTCCTTCGTCGTTTCTTTTATTGACTCAAGTCGAACAATCACTTCTTTATTGTAGAAAGTATATCCATTTTCTATTATATCCGGATCATTATCATCGTCAATGAAGCGCTTCATAAACTTCATGGTGAACATTTTTGCTTCTTCTTCATCTTTTGCAGTTACTAAGTAATGATGATATTCCCTCTCCTCATCTTGCGTTTCGCTAATTTTGATCCTGTAGTCAGGCATAGTATTTCTCCCTTAATTAATATGCAATGCTATTTCTTGTTTTCAATACGTTCCCTCAGTACAACCAGCAGCGTCTTCAAATCATTCTCATTCAGTGACAATAGAAAATTCATATCCCTGTCGGTTTGCATCAGCTTCAGCAGCTTTTCCAGAAATTCAGTTTTTGTAAGATCGTTCATATTCTCTTGCCGATAATAAAAGAGATTTAGAAACCAAAACAGAAAAACATTCTGCCGATGAATAGATACATAATCATTTTGAATAAATCAATGAGCAAAAAAAGGCCAAAGAAAGCTCATTTCCTTTATTTTTACATGGGGAAAATGAAAGGGAGAGATGGTTTATGATTCGACAAGAAATGTTTGGAAGGAATTAAATAAGAAACTTTCTTGCAACGGTATTGCGGTAAAAAAATGGCCAAGGGGCAGGAGTGACAAGTCATGAAATTTTTCATGAGTATCAAGTGAGTTCCTGTGAAAGCTCGCTCTAAGCGGCAAAATCCCCTTGACCAATCAAAGCCAATTTCTTCTTCCTTCTAAATGGACTGCGCAAAAGTATTGCGTCAGTAAATGCCAAGCAGCTTTCATCAGCTAAACTCAGATGACTCTGTCAGCTGCAGAGAAAAACAGAATGGGTAAAACATTAGGGCAACGCCGTCATAACAGTTTAAAGTCTCCCAGCCGAGGGAAGACTAAAATTATTTAATGGCAGGCGATGTTGTATATTTGTCTATATATATAAGTTATGACTTTAAACCTCTATAAAAAAGGATAGGGTTTTTATTTTTGCAAATGCCCATATATCTGGAGTTGATGTAGAAATTTTGTTCAATAGTTGATTTCTTGCCGCTTACAAAATCCATCATGACTCATTCATTTTCCTTAACCCCTTCTGAAAATCTGCAGTCGAAATATAGAAATAATTAAGGAAAAAACGAAAGGAGAATAGTCATGAGAAAAACTATATACACTCTATATCTGGTGTTATTTGAAATACCGAATATCCTGATGCCTCTTGCCGGTATTACTAGAATTAATAATGTGATCAATCATGCAATTACAAATTATGAAAGAAATCAAATTATCAAAATGGTGAGACAAAGGGACGAAGCAATCGGAATGAAAATCATGCCGGAACAAATTTAAGAGAAAGAGCAACATATGAAGTGACAGTATTTTAAGACAGTGCCGGATATGTTATTTGATAAAACACATCCGGCATTTTTTATGGAAATTATTTTCTTAAAAAACTAACCGGATGCAAAAAAGAAGGCCCCTTTTGAGGCCATCTTAAATCTTAACTTTTCACTCTTTCAGTCTAAGATGTGTTAAAATTTACACTAACAGAGGAAATTCCATCTAGGCAGGTGCTGCAACTACTTACCGTTACATCGAAATAATAAGTCGCCCCTTGTGTAAGGCCAGGACCACATAGAGAATGAAGGCACCTTTGTCCTTTTTCGCCATATTTAGTTGTAATTGCTGTCCTGCACAAATGGATCGTATACGGCATTGGAAGCACCGATTTCAGTCCAAGTGAATGTGGGAGTCAATGATGCGACCGTCGCTCCTGATGATGTAACAAGATGAGTAAAGTATAAAAAGATCTCCTTCGATTATAAAACCGAAGAGGGGTTTAAATTTTATTCATGAAAAATTGTTTTTTTAACGTTTGGGAGCTTTGTAAACGAATGCTACGCAAAAGCCAGCTGTTAGCAGACCTGCTGCGATGAATAGTGCCTGAGGCTTGAACGTTTCAAATACAAATGGGCCGATTATGCCGGCGATACTCCATGCTGTAAGCATAAAGCCATATATTTTTCCGATATAAGCAGGACCGAACGCGTCAGCTGTAAAGCAGGGCATAGTAGCAAAGCCACCACCATAACAGGCCAGAAGATAGCATGAAGCGATCACAAAAAGCCAGTACGTCGCAACAAATCCCTTAGCAATCAGCACATACAAAATGGCCTGAGTGGCAAACATTATCAAGAAGACCTCTTTGCGGCCGATATTATCGGATATTTGAGCCCAGAAAAGTCTTCCGAAACCATTGAATATTGCAGCATAGGCAACGCAAGCGCCACCGGTTGCTGCCACTATGGCCACTTGTTCCGGAGTTAATGTACCCGTTAATCCCTCGGTTTTTTTATAAATGTCCTGAGCCAGCGGAGAGTGCTGGGAGATGAGACCAAGACCTGCGGACACGTTAAGACATAGCATGGACCAGAGCATCCACCACTGAGGTGTTTTTACTGCTTCGCCGAAAGTAAAAGAATCTGCAGCGGAAACAGTTATAGCGGTTGGTTTGAAACCTTTAGGCAGCCAACCTTTTGGAGGGTTTTTGAATAATTGAGCAGAACCAGTTACAAGAACAAGAAATATAACACCCCAGATATACCAGGTTGTGGACACACCGGAAGCAATAATTTTTCCGGTTGGATCAATACGCTGAAAGGATTTAATCATTACTGGAGCGATTTTACCCATGAAAAAAGCGCCTGCGCCGAAACCCATAACTGCCAGACCGGTTACCAGACCGCGTTTGTCGGGAAACCATCGGATAAGCGTGGCAATCGGTGTAACGTAACCGAAACCATTTCCCAAAGCGGCGATAACGCCAAAACCAAGATACAGAAAAGTGATGTTCCCAACCTGGTCAGCATAACCAGCTACTAATGTACCGATACCAAAAAGTATGCCGCCAATAGTGGCTACGAAACGGGGGCCCTTTTTATCAACCAGAGTGCCGCCGAAAGCAGCAGCCAATCCGAGGATGACCATGAGAATCATGAAGGTGTATTGAACTGTTTTTCCGTCCCAGCCATGCATTTTCATCAAAGGCATCTTAAAAACGGACCACGCGTACACTGTGCCGAGACACAGCTGGATGACAACGGCAGCGGCGGCGATCCCCCATCTTTTACTTTCCAAATTTTCACTTAACATTATGCATCCTCTTATGCGGTCAGCTGTTATAGAATTGACGTACAGTTTTCAAGGCTTCCATTCCGGTTAAGCCCAGCAACTTCGACACGGTTTGCATGGCAGGGTGATCTTCCGGCAGAAAATCATACTTCTTCTTGGAACTACCGATAACATGATCCAGTCCTTTGGGTACAGTCAGGGTCAGAAAAGCATTTTCAAGGGGTGTTTTCACCAACTGTCCCGATTTTGTCTTGGATGGCATCATAACCGTGAAGTTTGACAAACCCACCGACATATGACAGCCTTTAAAAAGCGGTGTGTGACCTATTGACTCCACGGCATTGACGGTCATTCTGGTAAGCCCTTTCATATCGGTGCTGATCGGTGCAATGGATGGATCGAATATGATGTCGTCATTGCATATGTTATGTTTTTGGGCATGCGCATACATCTGGTGCGCGGCTTCGACAACATGAACAGCTTCGGTACAAACAACAGCCTTGCCCTCATCCTCCTTTTCATTGACGATCATGATTACCTTGCAGGGCTGTATTTTAAGCAAGTCAAACATCTGCAGACGTTTGGGTCCGATGGAGTTCAGAATTGGTTTTTCACCACCGGCCTTCGCTGGATCATAAGCTTTGAGCGCCAATTCGGCAATTTCATAAGACGGCGTATCGATAGATAAAGGCAGGGTAATTTGGCCTTGAATAGACTTGACCAGTTCCACCATCAATCGGGGATCTCTGGGGCCGATGTTGACATCGATATATCGCGCGCCCTGTTCAGCTTGTTCCTTTGCAATATTGACGATTTCATCAATCTTGCCCTGTTCAAATAGATCATGGGTAGATGGTACAGAATCATTGATCTTCTCCGCTATGATGTTTAATCTTCCATTCATCGCCATGACGGTACTCCGTTTTTTATTTGATTTAGTTAGAATAATCCTTATAGGGTGTCCTGCGAGCGAAGCAGCGCTCCCTTGGGCAAAGTGAACAATTGCAAAAACTGTTTTCTGAAATAAAACAAATACCGGATACGGACTTCTGTGGACGGATAATCATGTTCTTTGTAAGCCGTATCCCCACCGTTGCCGCTTTTTCACCAAGAAGTGCGAATATGTTTGCCTGCTCCTCTATTGTCCACTCAGGCAGCGAGCCGGGATTCATGGAAGACAGAGCCTCATTATTTCCGACCTTCTCCTTCAGGCGGACCTCTAAACGGCTGACTGCACAGCCAAGTGCCATAAGCATGATAGCGTCGGCCCAGAATGCATACATGAGATTATGCATTTTCTTTGACCATTCTTCGAGCTCAATGCCGCACGTAGCGGCAAAGGGAAAAACGGTTCCCGCCTTTTCCAGATTGACACAGAGAAGCGGGCTTTGAAATTGAACACCACCGATCTCCACGGTATCACCTTGAAGTATCTGCGCCTCACCCATAGTATAAACAGCTTTGGGCACTGCTATCTCACGGGCCTCTTTGAAGAGTGTGGAAAATTTCACTGCATTACTGGAGCCCGGGCGAATCCGCAGAAGCTCCATCAGATCAGGCTCCTCCACGTTGAAGGAAATTTGATCGAGAATGATCCTCTCCATCATGCCCTGCCCTTTAATTGGTAAAAACCTAATGAGCGAATAAAGACTTTCTGGAACTCCGGCTGGTTCGAGAGAGTTACTTCACGGCATTTGTCGCGCAGCACAACAGCGTCGTCGATGAAGCCGGGGTCAATACAGGATTTTTCCGCTGCACGCAGACTCGAATTCCCGAGGTATATCTCCAGAGCTCTGGGAAAGTCGGGAATAAATCCCAGCCTTCTGAAGTGTTCCAGATCTACGTGTTCACCAAAGGCGCCGGCAATGATGACGTGTTCAATATCATCCGGTTTCAACCCCGCCGCCTGCAGCAAAAACAAAGACGCAGTATGAGAGGCGGCCTTGGCGAGTTGGAGATGGCGGATATCCTTCCGGTTTAAACCAATTTCGCCCCAGAGCTTAATCTCCAGGGAATCTCGCGCATTGTTGAGGTACAGGGGATGGGGAAGATGCAGTTTTTCCATATGTCGAGAAAATGTCCCGTTCTTTGAGATAGCGCCCTTTTCAAGCAGAATGGCGGTCAGATCCATCAAGGCTGTGCCGGTTATGCCCACAGGATCCCCTTCACCGATCATTGAATAGGTGAGGCCGTCCGGGCCTTCTTTGATTCTGGTAATAGCACCGGCATGAGCCGTCATCCCCGATGAAATATTCATCCCCTCCAAGGCCGGTCCCATCGCGCAGGACGTTATAAAGGGTGTACCGGAGCCGTCCAGTACGAACAACTCGCCGTTAGTCCCCATGTCGATAAAAAATACATTGCGGGCCATGCCAATGGACTGACAAAGGGTTAGGGCGCCGATGAGGTCCCCTCCGGTGAAAGCGCCGGAAACAGGCAGAGCCCGGACACGAGCCTCGCCGATGATATCAAGGCCGATCTCCCGAGCGAAGCAGGGCGGGAAGTCCTGTACTTGCGCCGCGTAGGGGTGCTGGCCTAGTGGCATGACATCAAGGCCAAAGAGCAGATACAGCATTGTGGTATTGCCCGAGAACACGATGCTTTTAATCCTATCGCCGGGAAACGCTGTTTCGTAAAGAGCCTTCTTCAGACGGATATGGATGGCCTTCCGGATTAATCCACCCATAGCCTCCAAATTCTCATGGTTAGCGCCCGCAGCAATCCGCGAAATGACGTCATGCCCGAACCTGCGCTGCGGGTTGAGGAATGATGCGACCTCGAAAGACCCTTTCGTTAAGGTGTCCACCAGGGACATACGCACCGAGGTCGTCCCGATGTCCACCGCAATACTGTAAGTATGATCGTTTAACAAGCATGGAATCGTTAATACATCAACAGGGATTTCCGGCGTCACATACACCGTAAGGTCGCTCATCATCCGAGTTTTGCAGGCAAGAGCCCAGACCGGCGAATCTATGGCAGGCGCCTGCCCACTGTTTTGTTTTACTAGAAGATCTGAGATCCAGACCCTGCACTTGCGGCATGTTCCCTTACCGCCGCAAGGGGTGTCAAAGGCAATGCCCATGTCGAGCAGGGCATCGGCAATCAGGGTGCCTTGAGGAAAAACTCTGCTTTCCCCTGATGGCGCAAGAGTCATAACACATTCTGCCATTATGAATACCAACCCCACTCCTGAACGGCTTCGTAGAGCGCCCTTACATTCTCCACTTTCGCGTTGTTTGGGAGCGAACAACCCGAGGACAGGATAAACCCACCGCCTTTACCCACGGTTTCGATCAGACGCCGGCAATACGCCAAGACTTCATCACGGGTTCCCATTGCTAATAACGTGGCTGGAACATCGCCCATGATACACATATGCTCGCCCAGAATCTCCTTGGCCTTGAAGATATCGGATCTGCCATCCAGTTCAAGGATGCATTTATGAGCGGGAAAACGCAGGAACAAATCAAAGAATTTGGTCCAGTTCGTATCGCAGTGCAGGATCGGCGTTATCCCCGCCTCTACCAGTCTGTTAATAATATATTCCAGATCGGGAAGGCACAATGTTTCAAAATTGCGGCGCGAGATGAAGTCCGCCGAACTGCGCGCCATGCCAATGAATACTCGCGGCACGCCACAGAATCTGGATGCAAAAATCGCCAAGTTCGCCATACCTTTTGCCCAGACCTTGCCGGCCGAAATGATGACGTCCTTGCGTTTGAACGTATCGGCACTCATGGCCGTGATTCCCCTGCCAAAGGAAAAGTACTCGTACAAAACTCCCGGGATCACGAAGCCAACCGCCACTTCCATGCCCCGGCTGTTGACCATTTTCACATGCCGACGATACTCCCAAAAGGTTTTTGTGAGATGTATAAATCCCGGCAGACCTTTCCACTCCGGTTTGAGCCGACCCATGACGTCCATCATGAAGCGTAGCATCCCTTTGCGTTCCAAGAGAGAATAATCATCCGGCGTTAGAAATTCGGTTTCATGGAACTGATGGGTGACGTTTACGGGCAAATCCCGGCCAGGGAGCTTGATGGGCATGGGCACTCCCATTTGTAGCAGGACCGCATTGGCCGTATCGGCCAGAAAAGTCATATCCCAGGGACCCAGTTCAGTGGCGGTTTTGATCACCGCGTCAATGCGTTTATCGCCCTCCATCATAATCTCGGCATTGGTATAACCCGAATAAGTTGCCGCATAATGGTCCAGTAAAGGAGCCACCGGAACCCGATCAGGCTTCTGGAGCGCTACTACGGCTGCAATGCGCTGCTTGGCATTCATGGATAAACCTCCCGGGCAATATCCACGGCCGCTGCCGCGTCACGGCCCCAATAATCGGCGCCTATGTCACGCCGCACATCCTCATTAGTGACACTGCCGCCGATCATGATTTTCACCTTATCGCGCAGGTTTGCTTGGGTGATCGCAGCAACCGTATCACGCGCGGCATCAAAAACGGTCGTTAACAACATACTCATGCCAACGAGACTAGCCTTAGAGTCGACCACGGCCTCCACGAAGCGCTGCGCCGGGGCGTCCACTCCGATATCCACCACCGAAAACCCGGCACACTCCAGTAAAGTGATGACGATGTTCTTGCCGAGATCGTGGATGTCGCCCTGCACCGTGCCCATAACGACCACAGCTTTGTCCTTCGCATCCACTGAGACCTTGCAGAGTGGCTGGAGTTTGGCCATGGTGTTCTTGAAGATCTCACCGGAATAAATCAGTTCGCTCAGAAAATATTCCTCGCGGCGGAAACGCTCGCCCACCTCGGTTATACCTGCTGAGAGTTCACTGACAATCTGTTCGGGCGGTATTTTTTTGTCCAGTTTCTTTTGGACAAGTGTCTCCACGCCAGCCTCATCAAGCACAGCCATGGCCATTCCAAGTTCACTTAATCCGTTGTTTTGATCCATACTTTCCTCCTTATGTTATATATATAACATTATATCACTGTCCGAAAATTGTCAATAAATATTTATACTAAGAGAGCAGATAAATGAGTAGCATTAATATGTAATATATAGTAGATAATGAACTATTATGCAGCCGAATGATAATATTCAGATTGACCGGAAATCATTTGAGCCGGCTTATATGCAACTTGTCAATATTTTACGTCGTCAAATAGCAGCCGGCATATACCGCTCCGGCAGTCAGCTGCCGCCGGAGTCCGAATTGATAGATCACTTCGGGGTCAGTTCGATGACTGTCCGCAGGGCCATCAATCTTCTCATCGATCAAGGTGTTGTTACAACCATCCAGGGAAAAGGCACCTTTGTCAAACCGATGGAAATGCGCAGCTTCTCTTTTCAATTAAGCAATCTCACAAACCTTTTTAGTGATAAAGACCGCAATTCTATTAAAATTCTCGATGCAAAGATGAGCACCGCAGATGAAATGATTGCTTCCAAATTATCCATAAATCCCGGAGAGCGAACTTTGTACATCAAACGCCTTATTTATCATGACAAAGAACCTATTATGCTACACATCGCCAATCTTGTCTATCGGCCTTACCGCAGAATTGTCGAATCAGAAATGGAAGTCTCTTCGTTGCATGGTTTGTTCACCGGAACCGATAAGACCGAATTTAAAAAAGGTGAGTTCGCCATTGAAGCGTACGTCATAAAAGATGAAGAAGCCAAACTCCTTATGGTGCCGGATTCTTCCCCGGCTTTCAAATTAGTACATACCTTCTATGATTTTGAAGATCATGCCGTTAGTTGGGGGACTTTCCTGTGCCGCGGGGATAAACTATGCTTCACCAGCAAAGTCGGCATTTGGGACTAATCTACAGCTATTCCGGCCGCTATCTTGGCCGCCCGCACCGTGTTGAGCATCAGCATAGTGATGGTCATGGGCCCAACCCCACCCGGCACCGGTGTAATCATACTCGCCTTTTCCTTCACTGCAGCAAAGTCGACATCACCGGCAAGCTTGGCTTTACCTTCCGGAGTTACGCCAATCCGATTCACACCCACATCAATGACCACACAACCTTCCTTGACCATGTCAGCCGTAATTGCATTAGGCTTGCCGGCTGCGACAATCAAAACATCCGCCCTTAATGTGTGGGCTTTGATATCCTTGGTGCGTGTATGACAGAAGGTAACGGTTGCATTTGCGTCCTTGGCCTTCTGAATAAGCATCATGCCGATTGGTTTACCAACGATATTACTACGGCCAACCACAACAACCTCGGCCCCATCGGTGTTTACGCCCGAACGAATAAGCATTTGCTGAATTCCATAAGGTGTACAGGGATAAAAGCGGCCCTCGCCGATCATCAGTTTACCTACATTAACCGGATGGAAACCATCCACATCTTTATCAGGATCAATGGCATAGAGAACCTTGTTCTCATTGATATGCACCGGTAGAGGCAATTGAACTAGAATGCCGTGAATCCTTGGGTCTTCATTATAGTTCTTGATCAGTTTGAGCAGATCGTCTTGAGCGATTGTTTCCGGTTGATCATCCTGGATAGAATAGAACCCGAGTTCATGGGCGGTTCTGCCCTTGGCGGTAACATAGCTGACCGATGCCGGATTCTTACCAACCAATACCGTTACCAAACCGGGCTGTATATTATTATTGGCCTTGAGCATGGCAACTTCGGTTTTTAATTCCTCGCGTATCTGAGCGGCAATCTCGGTTCCGCTGATTATCTTGGCGGTCATGCTTTCCTCCCCTGTGCTGTATGATCCCGTTTCAAAAAATAGTTTTGCCATCCCGATGTATGTAAAAGCTGCGCATCGGTAATGGTAATATCGCTCTTAAATGGTTCCTTATCGTGGTTGTGCGGTTTAAGACGTTTGTAAGCTTTGTACCAGATGCACATCTTATCGCCAACCTCACAAATGCCCTTATAGGATCCCCCGCAGGGACCGTTGCGCTGATTTTTACTGCATTTATCCTCAGGGCAAAGATAAGCCACTTCAAGAAGTGAACAGTCTCCACAGTTATGGCAACCATAGAGACATACCTTGCCGCTATGTTCAAAGAAGTGGAAGAATTTTTCCAAGGAACTTTTGCCGTCAATCATGCCATAAAAAGTTTTCATGGCATGATAAAGAGGAGATTTTTCTTCAAATATCATTTTATGAACCAGCCTGCTTAAACGGTACATGGGCGGTTCGAAGCAGAGAATCTGGAAAAATCTTCTGTATGATTTTTTAGAATTCGTGTAGCTTTCATTATACTCCGGCAACGCAAAACCATTGGCGTCCTTCTTATACAAAGCGAATTCAGAGGGAAGGGGAAAAGATATTTCCTTATAAAACTCCTTCCAGTCATCCGGACCATAGCTGTCTGCCGTTTCCTTAATCTTGTTAACATCATTGATATTATGCACACCGCCCAGATAGCAGCCGTTAAAGCCCATACCCTTGGCGATAGCCATTTGCATGGCGGCGAATTCGAGGAAAAAGCCTTTACCTTTATCATGGCTGTCGGCCTTTTTCTGCACCAGATTCAGCAAGGCCGGCGAGACAACACAACCCGCAATTTTACCGTCATGGAATAGCTTAGCCACCCCTTTGGTCAGCAGATAGATATTGGCAATCAATGGTGTATGAATATTGTTTAACTGAGCGTACATGAGCAGTTCGGACCATTTTTTGACATCATAGCCGATCTGGATGATAAAGTATTGGGCGCCAGCCCGTACTTTCTTTTCCATCTTGAAGTATTGTGTAAGATACTCAGCCTCACTTTTCTTGAATGGAGATACGGTTGCTGAAAGCAGGAAATTGATCTTGCTCAATTGGACAGTCGTGTCCTTGCCGGGCATGGTGATTCCCAATCCCTGATTAAAGGCGGTGTACATCTTAAGCAGGGCTACGGAATCGATGTCGAATACCGGCCTGCCTACGCCGCGATAGCCCGCACCGGGATAATCTCCGGTAAGGACAAGAATATTGGTGAAACCTTCGCTTGCCAGTTGCCAAGCGCGCGTTTCAAGCGCATTGCGGTTACGATCCTTGCAGGTGACATGGATATTGACATTATGTCCCTTACTCAGGAGAGACTTACCGATACATTCCGGTGCCATTTGGGGATTCCCCCCCGGATTATCGGTTATACTGACAAAATCGAAGATGTTGCTATCCATGATCTCATTGGTAAAACCATTGGTCTTCGCGCCCTCGACTTGGAGAAGACCGCGCGCGGTAACCGCTTCGATACCATAGACAAAAGTTTTATTGGCAATGAGATCTTTAAGTTGTGTTTTCATTCTCTAACCCAGTATTTCAAATGATATTCATAAACATTATGCATCCTCTTATGCGGTCAGCTGTTATAGAATTGACGTACAGTTTTCAAGGCTTCCATTCCGGTTAAGCCCAGCAACTTCGACACGGTTTGCATGGCAGGGTGATCTTCCGGCAGAAAATCATACTTCTTCTTGGAACTACCGATAACATGATCCAGTCCTTTGGGTACAGTCAGGGTCAGAAAAGCATTTTCAAGGGGTGTTTTCACCAACTGTCCCGATTTTGTCTTGGATGGCATCATAACCGTGAAGTTTGACAAACCCACCGACATATGACAGCCTTTAAAAAGCGGTGTGTGACCTATTGACTCCACGGCATTGACGGTCATTCTGGTAAGCCCTTTCATATCGGTGCTGATCGGTGCAATGGATGGATCGAATATGATGTCGTCATTGCATATGTTATGTTTTTGGGCATGCGCATACATCTGGTGCGCGGCTTCGACAACATGAACAGCTTCGGTACAAACAACAGCCTTGCCCTCATCCTCCTTTTCATTGACGATCATGATTACCTTGCAGGGCTGTATTTTAAGCAAGTCAAACATCTGCAGACGTTTGGGTCCGATGGAGTTCAGAATTGGTTTTTCACCACCGGCCTTCGCTGGATCATAAGCTTTGAGCGCCAATTCGGCAATTTCATAAGACGGCGTATCGATAGATAAAGGCAGGGTAATTTGGCCTTGAATAGACTTGACCAGTTCCACCATCAATCGGGGATCTCTGGGGCCGATGTTGACATCGATATATCGCGCGCCCTGTTCAGCTTGTTCCTTTGCAATATTGACGATTTCATCAATCTTGCCCTGTTCAAATAGATCATGGGTAGATGGTACAGAATCATTGATCTTCTCCGCTATGATGTTTAATCTTCCATTCATCGCCATGACGGTACTCCGTTTTTTATTTGATTTAGTTAGAATAATCCTTTTACTTTGCCATTTTTCCTATCGATGTCGATTCTGCGAAAAGCTGGGTCCGAAGCGGTCCCCGGCATCAGGGTTATATTGCCGGCAATGGGTACTATAAATTCCGCACCCCGGAAGATCTTCACATCCGTTATCGGCAGAACCCAGCCTGTCGGCCGTCCCTTGCGTGTGGGTTCATGGGATAGGCTCAAATGAGTTTTAACCATACAGGTGCAATATTTTTTAGCTTTCTCATCTTTCTCAAGCTTGTCGATCTTGCTTTTGCAATCCGGCATGAAAGACACACCATCGGCACCATAGACCTCGGTGGCAATCTTGGTGATCCTCTCGCTCAGCGGGGTCGCATCGTCGTAAAGGAATTTAAAATTCTGTTTCTGCGCACAGGCATCGACAACCATATCGGCCAGTTCCAAAGCTCCTTCACCACCATATTCCCAATGCTTGGAAAGTGCAAATCTCACTCCCCGGCCTTCAAGTGCCTTGCGTATATGATAAACTTCCGCATCCGTATCCGTATAAAAATGATTCAGACAAACCACTGGAACCGTGCCGCTCTTCTTAACAATATTAATATGAGCATAGAGATTTTCGAGACCCTTTTCAAGCAAGTCAATATTTTGCTCGGTATACATCGGATCAAGCGGTTTGCCGGGCGTTACATTAGGGCCGCCGCCATGCATTTTAAGGGCGCGCACCGTGGCGACAATGACCGAGCAAGAAGGTGTAAGCCCGCTACAGCGACACTTGATATTCCAGAACTTCTCAAAACCGATATCAGCGCCGAAACCGCTCTCGGTCACATGATAGTCGAAAAGTTTTAAACCCAGACGATCGGCTACAATTGAAGACTGACCAATCGCTATATTGGCAAATGGACCAGCGTGGACTAGTATGGGTTGGCCTTCAATGGTCTGGATAAGATTCGGGTATATAGCTTTAGACATAATGGCAGCCATAGCTCCGGCCACTTCCAGGTCTTCGGTAGTGATGTAATTACTGTTCCTGTCATAAGCAACTACCATCTTGCCGATTCTGCTTCTTAAATCGGCGTGATCCTTGGCCAGTGCCAGAATTGCCATCAGTTCCGAAGATACAGATATCTGGAAACCGCTCTTCATCATGAAACCGTCCATTTTACCGCCAATGCCGATGATGATTTGACGCAGGGATTGGGCACAGAAATCTATTGCCCAACCAATTGGCACATTGGTAGGATCAATATTGAGACGGTGCAAGCATTTGGAAGCCAGAACGCTGTCGTCATAATTGGATTCATGCTGAATTCTACTAGACAAAGCAACCATGGCCAGGTTGTGGGCATTGGTAACTGCATCAATATCGCCGGTGAGCCCCAGACTGAATTCGGTAAGCGGAATACACTGAGAATAGCCCCCACCGGCAGCTGAACCTTTGATATTAAAGGTAGGCCCACCGGAAGGCTGTCTGATCGCACCACCGGAAACTTTGCCACGTTGCCCAAGCCCCTGAATAAGGCCGATGGTCGTTGTGGATTTACCTTCTCCCAGTGGAGTGGGGGTAATAGCGGTGACATTGATATATTTGCCGTCCGGTTTCCCTTCAAGGCGCTTTAAAATATTCAGATAGTCCAGCTTGGCCATATAATGTCCATAAGGAAAGAGCTCCATTTTACCAAGTGAAAGTTCATCGGCCAGCTGATACATGGTTTTCATTGTCTTTTCTGAATGTTCAGCGATTTGCCAGTCTTTTAATATAGGCGAACTTGGCTGCTTGTCATCTTTACTCATTAAGGATATATTCATAAACACTCCAATTAGCATGTTATATATATAACTATATATCATATGCTTTTGAGCTTTGTCAATAAATATTATTCCTAAAGTTTCCTGAGTTTTAAATTAACCCGAATCACTCCAAGAATTTGAAGCATATTTATAATTTATGAGATTTTGGTTTTGCCGTCTTGTTAAATCCGGTTTTGTCAGAAGAGGAGCTTATAGAGAATGCAAGAATATCGTTTCGAAGTTCTTTGGTTAAAATCCGTGCCGGGCACCAGCACTCTGGCGGCCATGATTTTGCTGACCGAGTTTGCCGATCTCTCCCGGTTTTCCTCCCTTGATAAGCTTGTCAGTTATGCAGGTTTGGTTCTGGAGATAAGGTCAAAAGAGAAATTTATTCTTTCATTTGCCAACAGACGCGGTTGCGTCCCTTTTCTTTGGCCTGATAAAGAAATTCATCCGCCTTTATAATGAGTTCATTGGGATCATTTGCGTCGACCAATGGAAAACTTGCAAGTCCGATGCTGACAGTCAAATGGATGCGAAAGGTTTGATATTCAAAAATAGCTTGATCAACGGCTTTTCGTATCCGTTCCGCGAGAATACGGGCATTCTCAACATCTGTATTCGGCAGCATGACAGCAAACTCTTCGCCGCCGAGACGGCCTATTAGATCGGTTTTACGGATTTCGCGGCTGCAAATATTTGCAAACTCCATCAAAACATAGTCGCCGACGGTGTGACCATAAGTATCATTTATTTTCTTAAAATAATCCAAATCCATTATCATCAGTGAAATCTGTTTTTTGTATCGTTTACTCTGCTGAAATTCCCGTTCCATGATGTTTAGGAAATATCGTCGATTGAATACCTGTGTCAGAGTATCAATGGTTGCCATTTCTTCCAGTTTCAAATGGCTCATGAAAAGAGTAAATCGATCTCGATTAATTATAAAAAAACCAACGGCACCGATCAGATAGGCAATGGCCAAGTTATGCATCCTATAATATTCCTGCATCGATAAAAGATAGGGGTGATAGATCGAAAACGAAATGAAAAAAACAACCAAAGAAATCAGATAGAATGCCGACACGGTGATCAAAGATGCGGGCATAAACACGGAAATAACCACTATGATCTGCAATCCGGAAAAATAACTGGGATCGTTCACAAGGCGTCCACAAATAAATGAATAAAATATAAGCGGACAACAATATGTTATGATGAGTAAAATTAAGCCTTGCTTTTTCAAATATGGAAGATAACTCAGTAACAATGCTATGCTGCTAATCGCACATAAGGCGATATGACCATAGCGCAATTCCAAAAAGTCGGGATACAGCAGAGGGTCTATTTTTAATGCGAACCAAAACCATAGAATAGCGACCACGACATTTGCCGGTCGTAAAATTAGAATCGCAGATTTTTTGCGGTATTCTAAGAATAATTTTGAAGTGTTTCCTTTTCCCTGTTGTGATCGCAGGAAGGAAACACCGATGCTGTCTGGTTTTTGCGACATGTCAAGCATACTCCTGTTGAACACCGGATTGATAGGGCATCCTTCGGCCGTATAGGTCATGACAGTGTGGCATGCGTGATGTACTCAGGAATTGTGCCCAGTAAAAGTATTTCGCACTGGATCGTTGTTAATGTTCACTTACTAGATAACTTTTTTGTTATAATTTGTAAATAGCAAAAATTATCCTAGCGGCTTTATCCGCAGATGTTAATGCTAGTTGAAAGTATAAACCTATGCTCTCCTTTGTCGTTGTCAGATCTTGCCACCCATTTCCTTATATAGTTGAGGAAGGAATGAGGCCAGATTGTTGTATTCGGTCAAACTGTGCAGGCAATTGTTACGTGCCAGATCCTTCATCTTATATGGCATTGGCAATTTGGATCTTACAGGGCAACCAGACTTCATGGTATACCCTATCCAGTAACGACTGCGGTATTCTATGCCACCATCGACTTCGCGTACAGCGTGGAAGAAGACATTGAACGGTATATTCAAGGCATCTATAATGACATTGGCACAGTAAGCCCTAGATATTCCCGGTTCTTTGAGCATACTAATGTCCAGATCGAAATCTTCGGGTGACATAAATTCAATTCTGATCGTATCAGCCCCTTGCACATTAAATCCTTCCACCGGATAGTGCTTACTGCCGTAGTTTCTTTCCTTCAACGCGACGCCAGAACTGTCCAAGTGTTGTGCTGGTGTTTTCACGCTGATGTCGGTATGAGCAACCGGACACCACAGGGCATATCTCAAACCTTCCAGGGGATGCCAGTTGAACCACCAATCTAGCATCTCTGGTGTGACGCCCGGCATTTTAACTGATGTGGCTGCAAATCCGCTTCCATCAGGCATGACTGTATAGCCGGTTTCCACATCCAGATAGCCGGGTTTCATCATATCTCCACGGTTATGGATTGTCGTAGCCTTTAAAGAATCAACAGGACCAGCATTGACCTTTTCCAGATCTGCCGCGGGAATCTCAGCCAACTCCTTATAAAAATACTTGGCATAGGGCTTTTTCTTTTCCTCTGATGTCAGTTCCCTCCGTTTCATCCTTCTTATGTCATTCATTGTTATTGGGTGCGGAAAAATTTTCCCCATTCTGATAAATATTGCTTTAATGTTCATGGCCTTTCATCCTTTTTATCTTTTTTTTTAACATTCCGGCGAATCGTATCAACGATAACTTACCTACTGGACTGCACCCCTGCGGTTAGACAGATTGGGTTAGAGCAGTTGGCCAGGGTTTATGGTTTGTAAAAAACAGTTCTTCAAATTCCACCGGCGGTCTGTATCCAAGAGAGGAATGCA
>Ga0326728_10010491_pt1 | contig 21652 bp, 22 predicted proteins | sample MB3enrmetagenome_FD_207602 | JGI IMG/M metagenome (GOLD analysis project Ga0326728, IMG submission 207602) | Lab enriched peat soil microbial communities from McLean, Ithaca, NY, United States - MB31MN | ecosystem: Environmental > Terrestrial > Soil > Wetlands > Peat | place: USA: New York... | reverse complement strand
TGACCGAGGGTTTGGTGCCGTCTGCTCCGGAGCCAGCCCCGTCGCAGCGGTCTTCGCATCTGCCCCAGGGAGCGCGACTCCCCCGGAACATCGAATCTACTCTAACCCCACCCCTCCCGCCGCATCCTCAAAAGCGGACATTTCTACTTGGCAGGGAATAGGACATTTCTATTTGGCGTTGACAGGGGCGTGCGCGAGAGCATGATTTCCATCCTGATGGTCGCTGCCCTGTTCGCGAGTTTTCTGCCGGCGCGGCGCGCGAGCCGCATCGACCCGGTGAGGGCCTTACGCCAGGAATAGCCCAGCGCCCGATTCTAATCTTGTTACGCATCCTCGGCGGCCAGCTTGTCCAGCACGTTGGCGCCTTTGGTAAGGTCGTCGACCCCGAAGACCACCAGCGCCTGCGTCGATCCAGGCTCCAGTCCGCAGTAGGAGTAGTCGATATTGATCTGATGTTCGCCCAACCGCGAGGCCGCGCGGCCCAACTCACCCGGACGGTGCGCGAGCCTCACTACGGCAACTTCCGTCTCCTCGAAGATCATGCCCAGACCGCCCAGCACCGCCTTGGCGCTGGCCGGATCGTCCACCAGTGCTCGGGCCAGGCTCTCGCCCTCCTCCACGTACGATTGAAAGGCCAGGATGTTCACCCCACGCTCCGCCAGAGCGAGGAAGCACTTTCCCAGCGCGCCCGGTTTGTCTTCGATCGTTACTGTGTACTCCTTCATCTTCGGCATGCGATTCGACTCCCTTCGTTTCCGGGACCCCGGCAACCGGCGGAACGGTCTCTATCATACGTGTTCCATGCCGGGCTTCTCAACTAGCCAATGTGCCAACGGTGGCCGCCGTGTGCCATGCTGGATGTTCTATGCGAGACCCGGAGATCATCGAAACTGAGCTGATGGAAATCAGCGCCATCGCCGAGGATACCGTCAAGTTCGAGCGCATCGTTGTCTGGTGCGCGTCGCACCCCGACGAAGTCCCCTTCGCCCTGCATCAGCTCCTGGGCGGGGGCGTCAAGCGCCCGTCGCAAAGCTCTCAAACTTAGCCGCCACAGTCTTGCCGCCGCACGGAGCGGAAGCCTTCCGTGCGCCTCTGACCGTTCAATTGACCCACGGTTTGAAATCCCACTCCTGCCCTTCCTGCCCGTAGTATGTGCAGATAATCTCCAGAAAACCATGCAGCGTACCAGCGGGGATCGGCACGTCTTTGGGCCCATATTTCTTGCCGTCAGGCGTGGTGACTTCCAGTCTGATTCCGGTGGTAAGGCCCAGATGTCCACCCCTGTTTTTGATGTGAGCGGAAAAGGTCTTCACCGCCGGATCGATGTCGTTCTCTCCGTGGGCTCTCGGGTTGATGGTGACGTCCCATGTTCGACTGGCGGTCGCGATCTTGATTGTGACCACCTGGCCGGCCTGCGGGCAGACGGTCTTGGCTGACTGCGCATCGATTGATAGGATGAGTTCCTTGGGCTCGACCTTGAGCTGGGATTGTGCATTGACCCGCAATCCGGCCAACGCCAAAAGGACTGTCAATGCGATTAACTTCATATTCCCTCCAGTCATTTCTTACTATAGGCTCTTACACTTCATACCACGGCTTCCTTCTGATAGTTTCGACCGGTTTCGCGGCCGAGTGTGTCTCGGATCACGCTGGCGCAACGAGCGGACGTGTATTCCTGCCTCAGGCAGGAGCAGTCCGCATCGAAAAACGGGATACCCTAATGGATATGCTACCGAAGCGAAAGCTGGGAAGCCAGGGCCTCCGAGTGTCTGCTCTTGGACTCGGATGCATGGGGATGAGCCAATCGTACGGCCCGCCGGACGACATTGAATCCATCGCCACCATCCACCGGGCACTCGAACTCGGGCTGGATTTTTTCGACACGGCCGAGGTCTACGGCCCGTTCATCAATGAAGAGCTCGTTGGACGAGCGCTCAAGGGACGGCGCGAGCGGACCGTGATCGCCACCAAATTCGGCTTTCGCATCGAAAATGGCGGGATCGCGGGAACCGATAGCCGGCCCGATCGCATCCGCGAGACGGCCGAAGCCTCTCTGCGCCGCCTCCAGACCGATTACATTGACCTTCTTTACCAGCATCGGGTTGATCCCAATGTCCCGATTGAGGATGTTGCGGGAGCGGTCGGCGAACTCGTGCGTGCCGGTAAGGTGCGCTATTTCGGTCTCTCGGAAGCCGGTGAAAAGAATATTCGGCGCGCCCACGCGACCCACCCGGTGACGGCACTGCAAAGCGAGTACTCCCTGTGGGAGCGCAATCTGGAGCCACGGATCATCCCGCTGCTGCGCGAACTTGGCATCGGCCTTGTGCCATTCAGTCCGTTAGGGCGCGGCTTCCTGACCGGGACCGCCAGACGCGCCGAAGAATATCCCGAAGGTGACTTCCGCCGCGGCGATCCCCGCTTCCAAGGCGGGAATTACGATGCCAATGTGCGCGCCGCGTCGCTGGTCCGGAAAATCGCGGAAAGACAGAACGCGAAACCCGGGCAGGTGGCCTTAGCCTGGCTATTGCAGAAGGGCGAGGATGTCGTGCCTATTCCGGGCACCAAGCGCAGAACCTATCTGGAGGAGAATATCGCCGCCGTGTCTCTGAAACTGGACTCCGATGAAATAGCCCAGCTCGAGCGGGCATTGTCGCCCGAAGCCGTGTCCGGGCCGCGCTACAACCAGCGCATGATGGCAACCGTGGACCGGTAGATCGCCGCTCTGATCTCTCCAAGGCGTTGTCTTCGCCGGCTGTCTGCCCCTCAGACCTCGGGCTGGGTAGCGGCGGCCTTTTGTTGAGCTTTTTTCTGCCGGCGTGGCAATCGGGACTTGTTCTTTTTTTGGAGCTTCGGTACCTTCTTCGACTTCGTCTGTGGCTTCGCCGGAGCAGGTTCGGCGGCCGCCGCCACGGGCGCTTTCTTGCCTGCGGGTTTTGCTTTGGCGGCTGAATCGCCGCCTTTGGTTTCCGGTTCGGCCGGCTTCTTGCGCTCTTTGGGCTTCCGTTCGTCTGCCATAATTCCCTCGAAATGGCGCTACCACGCCAACGGCCATGATACACGAAGAACTCATGCGGCGCAGGAAAAAGAAGAGCGCGGGGTGCGCGCGACACAGGAACGGCGAAGCTCTCCATTCCTGGTGAATTCGCGCGGATCCGAGCGTAGGGGTACGCAAGGCCTCTCTCTTTCAGAAGGATTTGTATCAGGGCACGGCTTGAGCCGTGCCGAAGGATCGAGAGAAAGGTCTGGGCTTCAGCCCCTAAATAGCCGGCGCGGCTGACAAGTGCGCCGAAAGCAGCAGGTCCCTGGAGCCCGGCGCTACACTAAACATTTCATGAAGCATGTAGCTATTGTCGGGACCGGCCTGATCGGCGCATCGTTCGGCCTGGCCCTCCGCGAGGCCGGGTTTGACGGCTCCATTGTGGGCGTCAGCTCGCCGCGCGCCATTGCCGATGCCGTCGCGGCCGGCGCCATCGACCGCGGCGCGCCGCTGGCGGAAGCCGTCGCCGACGCCGACCTGGTCTTCCTCTCGCAAGCCATCGGCCGCATCCTCGACACTATCCGCCATCTCGACCCGTTATTGAAGCCCGGCGCGCTGGTGACCGATGCCGGCAGCACCAAGTGCGAAATCGTCGATCTGGCGCGGCAGGCCATCGCGCGCGGCCAGTTCCTCGGCGGCCACCCCATGGCCGGCAAGGAGAAGCGCGGCGCCGCCGCAGCCGAAGCCGGTCTCTTTCGCGGCCGCACCTGGGTGCTCACGCCGGACGATCCAGCGGAACTCGAAACACCCGCCGCGCGCGATTTCACCTCCTGGCTGGGCCGCTTCGGCGCGCGCCTCATTCAGCTCGATTGCGACCAGCACGACCGCCTGGTCGCGATGACCTCGCACGTGCCGCAGCTTGCTTCCACCGCGCTTGCCGCCACGCTGGCCGATCGCCTGCCCGCCGGCGCGAAACTCGAAGTCGCAGGCACCGGCCTGCTCGATATGACCCGCCTGGCGCTCAGCTCCTACGACCTGTGGCGCGACATCCTGGCCACCAACACCGACCACATCGAGCGCGCCCTCGGCTTCTACATCCAGAAGCTGGAGCACCTGCGTGAAAACCTGCGCACGCGCCAACTGCAAGAAGAGTTCGCCCGCGGCGCCGCCATCGCCGCCAACCTGCGTCGTGAATAGCTCTCCGGCCGCGTAAGAAATCCTCGCGCATGCGGGGCAGGATGTCATCCCGCGCGGCGATTGGGAATCGCCGCGCGGGCCGATTCCCAATCGGCCCGCAGCTTACCAAGCTGCTCCACAAACGGACACGTTCACGCTGGCCGTGCTGGGTTGACCGCGGCCCGGCACGACTCCCAATCGGGCTGGGGACCGCCCGGCCTAGCTCACTGATGCTTCGCGAAAGTGAGAGTTATCTTGGTCTTCGTTTCCACCGGCTCGCCGTTGACCAAGGTGCGGCTGTAACGCCATTTCTTGACCGCGTCCAACGCAGCTTTCGCCAGGATTGGATCGCCGCTCAGTACCTTGATGTCCTCGACGGCTCCATCCTTGCCAATGGTGGCCTGCAAATCGACTTGCCCATGGATGCCCGCCTGCTTCGCCTCGGGCGGATAAACCGGTTCGACACGGGAGATCAGGCTGGGGCCTTGCGCATTGTTGCCGTTCACATCAAACCGCATCGTCGGTGTTTCGCCGTTCTCGGACGCCGGCAGCCTGAAGTTGAGTTCGATGGTCGCTTTTGAGTCCACCGGCTCGCCGTCGACCAGCTTGGGACTGAATACCCACTTCCTCAACGCATCCTTCGCCGGCTGAACCAGCAGCGGATGGCCGCTCACTACCTTGATGTCCTCGACTGCTCCATCTTTGCCAATGGAGACCTCCAGCACGACCGGTCCCTGGGCGCGCATCTGTTTCGCCGCCTCCGGATATTCGGGCTCGACGCGGGAGATCACGCTGGGGTGCGGCGGTGCGCCTTCCGATGGCTCCAGCGTGAAGTTGACGCTGATCTCCGTGGACACTTCCACCGGCTCACCGTTCAGCAAGGTGGGTTTGTAAACCCAGTTTTTGACCGCATCCAGGGTTGCCTGAACCAGCAGCGGATGGCCCCGAATGACCCTCAGGTCCTGCACCTTGCCATCCTTGCCAATAACGACGGACAGTTCGACGGTCCCCTGAATTTTCGCCTGTTTCGCCAGCGGCGGATAAACTGGCTCGACGCGAGAGATCAACTGGGATGCCTGCACGTTGCCGCCGACTCGAACGCGCTGAGTGCCGTCCCCGCCAGGCCCCGCAGCCGGCAGGGCTGGTTGCACGCCGGCGCTGCCGCCGACCGGGGAAACTCCGAACTCCGGCGAGCCCTGCGGCGCGATCTGCATCACGACTTGGTCTTTATCCGGGTAGGCTGCCACGCCCAGGCGGCGGTCGTACTTCCCGAGCGCCATGTCGACGTTAATCATGACGTCTTCGGTCAAGGTGTCGCCGACGTGGGCCGGCAGGCGCGCCAGCAGGTCGGTCTTCGCCTGATCGGAGAGTCCGCTCACCACGATGCTCTTGATCACCTTACCCTTCAAGGGAAAGCCGAGCCGCTCCGAACCGATCCGTTCAAACGCGCGCAGAGTCGCTTCCGGCAGATGACCCGTGCCGTTTCCCGCCGACGCCGGCGACGGCTGCGTGCGCAGTGAGCGCACCGATTCGGTGGTGGTTGTCTGGTTCTTGCCCGTTACTTCCAGCTTGAAGCTTACGTCACCGGTTACCGGGGCCCACACAATGCTGCCGGTCCTGAGCTGGTTGGCGTCCATGTCGTAATGCTCGTGGCGATCCCCATCACTGATCGACAAAACGCCATGCGTAGCGTCGGCGATTGCTTCGCAGTCCTTATTCCACGTCAGCAGCAGCTCGGTACCATCTGGTTTGACGCTCAGCGCCAACCCGGCGGTGCCACCGGCCTCTTCGTATCCGAACTGCGATCCAGGTTCGATCCATATGGCTACTGCGTCCTTGTCAGGTTTGAGTACGAGGCCCAGGTGCATCTCCTGAACCGCCATGCCGACATTGACCTCAACGTCCTCTGTCAGGGTGTCGCCAACGTGGACCGGCAGGCGCGCCAGAAGATCGGCCTTCGCCTGCTCGGAGAGCCCTCTCACGATGATACTTTCGATCACGCGGTTCACTAGAGGATTAGGCTGGCGTGCATACAGGTCCCTCAACATGGCGCGCCGCTCCTCCTGGAGGTGAGCCGCGGCGTCCTTCTGTAATTCGAAGGTGACGATGACCTGCCGGGTTCCGCTCGCCCAGTCCTTGGCGAAGCGCCAGCCGAAGACCGATTGCATCACCGCTTCGCGCAACTCATGCGCGCCGCTCACACTGCTGGCGCCACTCACCGCGCCGTCGGCATCCACCACAACCTGCACCACCACGGTTCCTTGCACGCCCTTGACGATCGCATCCTCGGGATACTGGATTCCCGGGCGATTTATGACCTGCGCGCCGCCCAGATCCACCGTTACGCCGGGGGCGTCCGGCACTATTTGCGGCGCCGCCGAAAGCGGGAATGCGCCCGTTACCAACCAGCACGCCGCGGCCAGGAAAACCACGCTCGCGGCCAGGGCGGCGATCCATCGCGTCTTCGACATGGTTGCCTCCCGAACAATTTCGAGCACCCTTTGTTTCAGATGCCTCTTGCGGAGGAACAGCGGCGCGGGCGCCAGATCCAGCTCCGGCCGCGCGCCGGCCATTTCGAGCAGCGCATCCACGTAGGGATCGCGCGATTGCGTAATCCGGACCACCTGCGAATCCACCGCCTGTTCGCGCGCCAGTTGAATTTCCGCCAGCAGCCACCAGATGGCGGGATGGAACCAGAGTGCGGCACGCACCAGTTCCTCGGCCACCGTGAAAAGCCAGTCGCGCCGCTCCACGTGCAGGTTTTCGTGGCACAGGATGGCCTCCTGCATGGCGTCGCTCAGTTGCGGGAATCGCTCCGGCAGCAGGATCACCGGCCGGCGCCAGCCGAAAGTCACCGGGCTCGAAACCTCGGCCGACAGCAACACCTCGGCCCAAACGCCCGCATTCTCGAGCGGCACAGCGCGGCGCCGGTAGCGGCGCAGCCGCCAGAAGCCCGCGCCCAGCCACACGAGGCGCGCCAGCACACCGGCAGCGAGCAGATAGAGCAGCAGTTCGCCGGGCGCGATGTGGATGCGCGCCGGCTCGGTCGCAGGGATAGCCACGCTCGTCACCACCGTAGTTACGGAGACGCTGGCGGCGATCACTTCCCGGTGCCACGGCCGCACCCACGGCAGCAGCAGGCATGCCGCCAGCAGCAGTTGCCAATACAGCAGGCGCGCGCCGGCCGCCCGCATGCGCACCAGCGCCGGCACGAAGCCCGCCACCGCAACCAGCAGCCCCACTTGCAGGCTGTAGGCCAGAATGTTGCTCCAGACCAGCGTGGTGCTCATGACGCCCTCCCCGGCTTGCGCAGCCGCGCGATTTCCTCCAGCTCCTCGCGCGACAGATCGCCCTCTTCCACCAGGTGAACCAGCAGCGGCTCAGCGGATCCGTTGAAAACCCGGTTGACGAACTCCCGCACCATCGCGCCGATCACTTGGCCCTTCGGCTGCGCCGGCCGGTACACGTGCGCCCGGTCGGCCTGCGTCTTCTTGAGATATTTTTTCTGTTCCAGGATCTTCATCATGGTCATGACAGTGGTGTAGGCCACCTTGCGGCGCTCCAGCAGCGCCTCATACACGTCGCGCACGGTCACCGTGCCGCGCTCCCAGACGATCTTCATGATTTCCAGTTCCTGGCCGGTTAGAGTGGTGCTTGGCGGTCGCATACTAATTTATTAGTACTAAACCACCCGGTTGTCAAGCGAAAAATGGCGGGCGAACTGGCGGTCGGCTATACTGCGAAGGACCGGCCATGGCCACGCGCATCGTCCAGTCCCCATCGATCGACCCGCGGCACGCGTGTTTCCGGCTGAAAATTCGCGAGTCGAGGATCCATCATCGCGGCGTGTATGCGCTCGAGCCGATACCCGCCCACCGCAAGGTGATCGAGTATACCGGCGAGCGCCTTAACCGCCGCCAGGCCAAGCGCCGCGGCCAGGGATTGATCACTTACCTGTTCAGCGTTGACGATTACTGGACCCTCGATGGCGCGGTGGGCGGTTCCGGCGCCGAGATCATCAACCACAGTTGCGATCCCAACCTCCGCGCCTGCGTCTTCAAAGGGCACATCCTTTACATCAGCAAGCGCCCCATCCGCCGCGGCGAGGAGCTTACCGTCGATTACCGCTTCTCGGATCGGATTGAGCGTGTCCGCTGTTGCTGCCGGAGCAAGAGCTGCCGCGGGACGATCAACCTCAAGGGTGAGTAAGGCGGGTGGCGCAGGCGCTTCCGCCTGCCAACCGCGCCAGTCTGGACGAAGAGTTGGCAGGCGGAAGCGCCTGACCCATGCCTACCGTTTTTTCCCTGGCAAGCCCGCCGGGTTTTCGTGGGCGCGCTGGCGGAACTTGCCGCGCAGGCTGGCGGCCAGCGACACCGCCGACTCGCCGAAGCGGTCGCGCATGTGGTCGGCGGCGGCCAGCGCGCGCTGCCAGCGTTCGTGCGTGTGATCGCCGAGCAGGTCCAGTTGCGCCTGCTCTTCCGACCATCCGGAAGTGTGCACTCCCAACAGGCGCACTTTCGCGCCCTTCTTCCAGTTGCGGTGGAACAGCGCGCGGATCTCCTCGAACAATTCAGTGTCGAGCGCGGTCGGGCGCGCGATTGAGTGGGCGCGCGTGATGGTCGAAAAATCCGTGTAGCGCAGCTTGAGCTGGATGGTGCGCGCGCTCAAGCTATGCTCGCGCAGGCGACGGCCCACCATCTCGCTCAAATTGGCCAGCGTAGCTTCGATCAGCGCCACCTCTGCCGTGTCCTCGGAAAAAGTGTGCTCGTGGCTGATCGACTTGGGACCCTCTTCCTCGCCGATCTCGGTATCAAACCAGCCGCCCGCGTCCAATCCCTGCGCCTTGCCCGCCAGCGCGAGGCCTACTTTTCCGAAGTGCTGTTCGAGGAATCGCTCGTCGAGCCTCGCCAGGTCGCCCACTTTGCGAATCCCCAGCGAGTTTAGATTCTTCTCGCTCACCTTGCCCACGCCGGGGATGCGCCGCACATCGAGCGGCGCCAGAAACGCGGCCTCGCGGCCCGGTATCACCCACAGCACGCCGTTCGGCTTGGCCTGGTCGGAACAGATCTTGGCCACCAGGCGTGAGGCAGCGATGCCGATCGAGCAATTCAGCTTGGTGGCTGCGTGCATGCGCTCATGCAGCAGGTGCGCGGCGCTCAGCGGCGGACCGTAGAGCCGCTCGGTGCCGGTGATATCGAGGTAGGCTTCGTCGATCGAGGCCATCTCCACCAGCGGCGTGAACCCGCACAGCACGTCGTGGACTTTGTGCGAATACTCCTGATACCGCTCCATGTGCCCGTCGACGAAAATCGCTTGCGGGCATAGCTTGTACGCCGTGCGCAGCGGCATCGCCGAATGCACGCCGAACTTCCGCGCCGCGTAAGACGCCGCCGAAACCACCCCGCGCTCGTTAGGCCGTCCCCCAACCACCACCGGCTTCCCCTTCAGCGCCGGATCGAACAGCTCTTCCACGGACACAAAGAACGCATCCATGTCGAGATGGAAAAAGGTCTTCATTGCCGGCTAGTCCAAGACACGATTGTACGGCAATGTTATCACCGGTACCGCACGATCCTGCACTGTTGCGTGGGCATTTAGGAAACTGTTGACTAGGCCACTAACCACGCGTATACTGGAGATGCGTCTAAGAAGAGTCGCCAAGCGTCTCGATTTGGGGCTTAGGCCCCAAAAGCTCAGTCGCTTTTTATTTCTCGGCGCTTCTAGCGCACCTCCAACAAACTCATGTACATTTGCTACGTTGACGAATCTGGAACTGCGGACATTCCCGGCAACACGTCGCATTTCGTACTAGCAGCGCTTTCGGTCCCAATTTGGCATTGGCGAAACGTCGACCGAAGCGTTTCCGCGATCCTCTCACGTTACGACCTTACAGATCACGAGTTCCATACGGCATGGGTCTTTGCGAAGATACCTAGAACAGTCTAAGATCCCCGGTTTCGAGTCCCTTGGCTACCCACAACGGCGGGCGGCCATGGCCCGCGAAAGGAATGCGCACCTACTGAGGCTCCAGTCTAGCGGCCAAAGCAGTAAGTACCGTCAGGTCAAGAAGACCTATGCACACGAGAATGCATACTTACACCTGACGTTGGCTGAGAGAACATCGCTTGCTGGCGAGATTGCGGATTGCATTGCGGCCATGGGATCCGTAAGGCTCTTTGCGGAGTGTATCGATAAACTTCACTTCGACCCCGTTCGAACCGGCTGTAGTGTTGACGAGCAGGCATTTGAACAGGTGGTTTCACGGTTTGAACAGTTCATCAAGAGTACCGACGAACCCGGCCAGGATAAGAAGTACGGGCTGCTGGTGCATGACAACAATCAAACAGTAGCCAAGAAGCACACCGACTTGATGCGGAGGTTCCATCAACAGGGAACGCTCTGGAGAAAGGCTGAGAGGTTGATCGAGACGCCACTATTCGTGGACAGCGGGCTCACCCGCATGGTGCAAATCGCGGATCTTTGCGCATATTCCCTCCGAAGATGCCTAGAAAACCAAGAGGCAGATCTGTTCAATCGCATCTTTCCGCGAGCGCATCGCGTGCAGAATAAGGTTGTAGGAGTGCGGCACTATACCGGAGCCTCCTGCGTTTGTAGCATCTGCCACGCACACCGAACATAACCCCAAACACTCAGAACAGTCAGGCATAATTAGCGCAATACCACCGGATGTTTCGCGCGTTTCGAAACAGTGGTTAAGATAGGTGGGGAGACCAGATTGAAGAAGCTCGCCGTGCTGTTGCTGGCGGTGGCCGCCGCCATAATCGTGTGGGGTGTCTTGCGCAGGAGCCGGGCGCCGGCAGTCGGTTTCGCGCGCGTCCAGCGGCAAACCCTGGTCAGTACGCTGCCCACCAATGGAAAGGTGGAACCATACGAATGGCAGCCGGTGCGCGCTGAAACCGCCGGCTTGCTGAGCACCCTGGCGGTGCATGAGGGCGAACTGGTCGCGCAAGGGGCGGAGCTGGCCGAAATCAGCGATCCCACGCGCGCCGCCGATCTCGAAGCCGCTCAGGCGCGCGTGGACGAGGCGCGCGCCCATTTGGCCTCGCTCGAACAGGGCGGCCGGCCGGCGGAACTCACCGAGATCGACAACAGCCTGGCGCGGGCGCGTTTCGATCTCGAAAAGGAACAGAAGGATTACGAAGCGTTGAAGCGCTTGCAGGCTCAGCAGGCCGCCACCGCTCACGAGGTCGAGGACGAAGCCGACAAGGTGCGGCAATCGCAGATCGAAATCGACGGTCTGGACAAGCGGCGCAAGGCGCTGGTGGGGGCGACCGACATGGATGCGGCGCGGGCGCGGCTGGCCGATGCGCATGCGGCGTTGAACGCGGTTCGCGCGCATGCCGCGGCGGCCGTTCTGCGCGCGCCGCTCGCGGGCCAGGTGTATGGGCTGGTGTTGCGGCAGGGCGCCTATCTGGCCGCCGGCGATCTGCTGGCTAACGTGGGACGCCTCGACCGCGTGCGCGTCCGCGTGTATGTCGACGAGCCGTTGCTCGGCCGCGTGGCGCCCGGCCAACCGGTCACCATCACGTGGGAAGCGCTGCCCGGCAAGCAGTGGCACGGCACGGTCGAGAAAATGCCGGCCGCGATTCAGCCGCTGGGCTCGCGCCAGGTGGGCGACGTGATCTCCGTGATCGACAACCCCGGCCGCGAGCTGCTGCCCGGCACCAACATCGATGCCGAGATTCGCACTGGGGTCGCCGATGGCGCTTTGGTGATTCCCAAGGAGGCGTTGCATCACGATGCCGCGGGCGATTGGGTGTTCCGCCTGGAGGGCGACCACGTGGCGCGCCGCCTGGTCAAGACCGGCAACTCCACCGTCACCCAGGTGCAGGTGACTGCTGGGCTGGCCGAGGGCGATGCCGTAGCCATGCCCACCGATGTGCCCCTCGCCGATGGCGTGAAGGTGACGCCGGGCGAGTAGCCCGGGGGGTATTGTCACGAAGCGACCGAGTTTCCGGCCGAGTATCGCGGCGACATCTTCGCCTCCCAGCACGGGTCGTGGAACAAGGCCGTGCGGACCGGTTACGAAGTGATTCGGGTGCCGCTCGAGAAAGGCCGCGCCACCGGAGAGGACGAGGATTTTCTGACCGGCTTCGTCATGCCCTCTGGCGACGTCTGGGGCCGGCCGGCGGGAGTGGCAGTGGCCAAAGACGGATCGCTGATCGTCACCGACGACGGATCCAACACGGTCTGGCGCGTTAGGTGGGGCAGGTTTTGCTCGCTAACGGGGCGCGCCCGCTCTCCACTTCATGCTGAACCGGCGCGCTCGTGCTGACCGCGCGGGAGCGCCCCCGTCTGCAACAGAGGCCAATGCGGCCAGACCCGCGGCTCCCATCGCAAGCTACGTGCTAAGGTGAGAAATTAGGGAATGAATATCCTTTTCATCGGGGATGTTTTTGCCTCTCCGGGGCGGCGGATTGTGGCGGATCATCTCGAGGACATCGTCCGGACCAACTCGATCGATCTGGCGATCGCCAACGCGGAAAACGCGGCCGGCGGATTCGGCATCACGCCGGCGGTGGCCGAGGAACTTCTCGCGATGGGGCTGGACGTGCTTACCACCGGCAACCACATTTGGGATAAACGCGAGATCCTCGACTATCTGGCGCGCCAGCCGCGGTTGTTACGTCCCGGCAACTACCCGGAAGGGCCAGGTTGCGGTATGGTAACCGTACGGGCGCGCAATGGCGTTGAGTGCGCCGTGTTGAATCTGCAAGGGCGGACGCACATGCCGGCTACGGATTGCCCATTTCGCAAGGCCAGCCAGATGCTGGCGGCTCTGGATCCGGCGATTCGCGTCCGCTTCCTGGATTTCCACGCGGAAGTGACCAGCGAGAAGATGGCCATGGGCTGGTATCTGGATGGCAAGGTTTCGGCCGTGATCGGCACCCACACCCATGTTCCCACCGCCGATACGCGCATTCTGCCGGGCGGCACGGCCTATCAGACCGATTGCGGCATGACGGGGCCGTACGCGTCGGTGATTGGGGTCGAGACGGGGCTCGTCATCCAGCGTTTCCTGACCGCGCTGCCGGTGCGCCTGGAAGCGGCTCGCCATGGCGCGGAGTTGCACGCCGTGATCGTGGATGTGGATGAGGCCACCGGCAAGGCGCGCGTCGTGCGCCGCCACGCCATCGGCGGAGATTGAGCGAATGGATCCCTCCAACCCCATAGCCGACTACACCGCGTTTTTCATCCAGGTGATCGGTTCGCTGCTGTTCGGCGTCGTCTTCCTGTTCCTGTGGCGCCAGTCGCGCGCGGTCTATTTCGGCCTGTGGGCGGCGGCCTGGGGCCTGCGCGGGGTCGCCACGATATGCGGCTTCGAGCTGCTGACCCACGGCGGGACGATCTGGCTGGCGCCCTACGCCACCTTCGATTTTGCCTTCGCGATCGTGCTGATTGCCGCGGCGCGCGCCGGCTTCGGCTCCGGTTTGCAGGAATGGCGCGTGATGCTGCGCTTGATTCCCCTGCTGCCGGTGTTCGTGATTCTGGTGTACTTCGTGGCCCTGATCTCCCGGCTGGAAGCTTACCATTCGTCGCACGCTCTCCTGCTGGGCTTCATCTATCTGTACAATTTCCTGCGGCTGCGGAGGCGCGGCGGGCTCGGGTTTCGCATCTTCCGTTTTTCGCTGGTGGTCCTTTCGGCGGCCTTCTTCGAGCACGCCTTCATCTTCCTGTGGATGTACAACCGGGGCAATGCGCCGGACTGGGCGCGTTACCTGCATCACGAGAGCTATTACGATTTCGCGCTGCACTGCGTGATGGCCTTTTCGGCCATGGCGATGTGGAGCGAGACGCAAATGGACCGGCTGCGGGGTCTGAACGCCGAGGTCGAAGCCCTGCGCCGCGAGAACAGCAACCGCAGCGACTTGGATTCGCTCACCGGGCTCCTCAACCAGGCGGCTCTGGCGCGTCGCGTGGAGCAGCCGGACGCCCTGGACTGCGTGGTGGTGGTGTGCGACATGGATAATTTCAAGGAGGTCAACGACCGCTATGGACACCTGGTGGGCGACGAGATCCTGCGCAACGTGGGCAACCTGCTGGAGCGGTCCATCCGCCATGACGACGAAGCGTATCGCTGGGGCGGCGACGAGTTTGTCATCCTTTTCCTGAACCAGACGAGCGAGGGCGCAAGCAAGCGCATGACCGAGCTCGAGCAGCGGTTGAGCGATTTCCAGGTGCGCGGATTCGGCGGGCTGCCGATTACCTTCAGTTGGGGCGTTGCCGACGCACGCAACCGGCCGCTTCGCCAAGCCCTGGACGATGCCGACCACGCCATGTACGCCTTAAAACGCAGCCGTGGCGAACTCCCCGCCAACCTCGCCAGGCGATTTGAACTCCGCGCGGACCCGGGTTCGCCCGCGTCGCCCGCACAACCGGTTTGACCCGCCGCGATGCGGTCTTTTATACTGGAGGATCAGCATGTATATTCTCTTTCTCTTGATTCACATCCTGGTCTGCGTCTTCCTGATCATCGTGGTCCTGTTGCAGAGCGGGAAAGCGGCGGACCTGGCCGGGGCTTTCGGCGGCATGGGATCGCAAACGGCGTTCGGCCCGCGCGGTTCGGCCACGCTGTTGTCGAAGGCGACCACGATTTCGGCGGTCCTGTTCATGGTCACTTCGCTTTCACTCTCCATCCTGGCGACGAAGAACGCGGGCCTGGGAACCACGGTACTGGAGGGCGGTTCCACCAAGAGCGCTCCGGTGAGGACGCCGGCGCCGGCCGCCCCGATTCCGGGCATTCCTGCTCCGGCGGCGCCGCCGTCGCAGACCATCCAGATCCCGCTCCCGGCGCCGGCCAAGCAAAACGCCGGCAAGCCGGTCCCGGTGATTCCCGTTCGGCCGGCGCCGGACAAGAAGTAGCCACGTAACGCGGAGGTGGCGGAATTGGCAGACGCACTAGCTTGAGGTGCTAGCGGGAGCAATCTCGTGGGGGTTCAAGTCCCCCTCTCCGCACCAAAATAACTCTTTTGGGGTCATTAGTTTACGGCCCCCATTTTTTCGTGTGACTGGCGTGTGACTGGAAATGTAGCGGCCCCGGTCAGAAAATGCGCCATCATGAGCCGGTCGATGTTCGCCTGACGCCCCTTCGACCATTTCCCATAGTGCTTCCGCACGACCGCCGGGCTGTTGCCCAAGATGTCTGCCACTTCCTCGAACGTGGCGCCCTGCTCAAGCAGGCGCGTCGCCAGCGTGTGCCGATACCGATGTGCATGGGCGTCCTTCACACCGGACTTCTTGAACACCGCTGACAGCGTGCGCTCGGCGATGCCGACCACGGCCCGGCGCGAGCTCTGGCCATTCCAGAAATAGTGAGGGCAGTCCTGCGCGGCGTTCCGCGGCGCCGGAAGGGCATCCAGCACCAGTTTCAGACTCTCGGGAATCGGCAGGAACACGGGGTCGCCCGTCTTCTGGGTGTAAAGCAACACTCGCCACGTAACCCTGCTCCGAGTCCCACGACACTGCATCCCTACGAAGCGTACAAACGTCGGACACGCGCAGCGCAGTGTGGCGGAGCAGCATAATCATCGCTCGCGCGCGAAGCTGCTCGTACCGAGCGCCGCTGCGATTGTATCTGCCACCACCGATCTGGTCACACGCCCCTAGGATCTTGCTCTCTTCCTGAAGCGTGTAGGGCACGACTTCGTTCGGCTTGACGTTGCGCGGCGCCTTCAATTCCTTCGCGGGATTCGCACTGATCCACTTCCGGCTGGCGCAAAACCGAAAGAACGTGATCAGCATTTGCCGCTCTACTTTCCAGGCCACCCTACCGATAACGCGCGTGCCCCGAAAGTCCTCCAAAGCATCGGTGGTAACGTCCGCGACGGCCGTGATGCCCGCTGTTTCGCAGAACACCATCAGAAATCGAAGGGCACAGCGATACTTCTTCCACGTTCCGTATTCCGAATCGCCGCAGTACTTTCCGTCTGGGCCGATCTCACCATGGGTCTTCAGGAAACGGGCTACTGCGTCTGAAAGCGTGAGGGCGGCCGCCGCCGGCGGCGGTCCCGACTCAGGCGCGCTACCCACGCCATGCTCAATGGCGAGTTGGTCGTCGAGCTCTCGGATACGCTTCGCGAGGCGTCGCTCAGCAAGCTGCCGGTTCCTCGTGTGCAATGATCCCCTTTCCCGCCGGCCGTTGTGGAGACCGTCCACGTGGAAAGGGCAACTGCACTTGTCAGCACGCGCTTCTCGCCCGCCGGGCCCAAAGAACGGGCAGACCCTGAGGTGTCGCCGGAATACGTACAGTTCGCCGTCTGTCTTCACGGTGTTCACATTACCTCAAGGCCCACCGAATCAATGGATTAGCTCCTTAGCAGTTCGCTTGGTATACACCCGCGCCGCAGCGGTCGCGGAAATCATGATCGTGGTGTAGTCGCGTTTGGAGCGGCGGCCGATGTTCGGCTGCCGCAGGATGCCGGCACCGTATTCGTCCCGGAACCATTCGCGGACGGTTTTCGCACTGAATCCCCAAATGCCCGCCCAGTACGCTGCGGGGTAATGTCGCTCCTCACAGGCGTGAGGTGCCGAGTTGGCAAACGGGTGATCATTCCGTTCAATCACGTCTGCCCCCTGCCGAAGCCGCGGATCGAAGCCTGCAGAACTCGATCTGCGGCGTAACTCCCTAAGTGAACTACTTATACCTGACTCGCTCATTCGACGTCGCAGTGGCAAAATTCGCAGGGCACCTCGTCCGCCTATTCACTGGATAACACGAGGGCCCGTTTGCGTGCGCTATTTGAAAAGGCGACTCATGATTCCCTTCCGGTCCGTGAAAAAGGACCTTCAGGAAGCTTCTTCCGACCGAGACAGCTTCAATGGAATAGCGGCGTTTAGGCGCCTAACTTGTTTGGTATCAAACTGGCGCTAATTGACGTCGCAAGAATCACATGAGGACGACGGAGTGGAAGTAGGCAGAAGACTCACGGAGAAGTGCCGCACTCGGGGCGAAATATTATAGCAATATTAGGGAGAGACCGCTCTTTGTTCTGATCTATCGCCGCGGTTGGCCAGATGGCGGCCTAAGAACAGTTGAGCGGGCGAGAATGGCTGTGCCGGGGGCTTCGGAAAAGGGCCTCCTTCTCGTTTCAGTCCCCTTCACGAGGGGGACACCTCCGTGGCACGCCGCGGTTGCTGGAGGCGATCTGCGGATTAGCCGTTTCAGTCCCCTTCACGAGGGGGACACCTCCGTGGCTGGAACGCGAAAAGCGCAAGCTGATCCGCCAGAACAGTTTCAGTCCCCTTCACGAGGGGGACACCTCCGTGGCGGGCGTCAGACCGGGACGGACCAACCTGACGCCCTTGGTTTCAGTCCCCTTCACGAGGGGGACACCTCCGTGGCTTTTCCCGGCTGGTACTGGGATTCAAGCCGCTTCCGGGTTTCAGTCCCCTTCACGAGGGGGACACCTCCGTGGCACCAACTACGAACGCGGTCGGTTGACTAATTACGAGGTTTCAGTCCCCTTCACGAGGGGGACACCTCCGTGGCATCAATGCGGCGGCGGCTTCCGGTTTCTTTGCGGCGTTTCAGTCCCCTTCACGAGGGGGACACCTCCGTGGCGGACACGCTGAGATAGGTGCGGATTCCAGCCACTCTGTTTCAGTCCCCTTCACGAGGGGGACACCTCCGTGGCCATCCTTATATGTCATTTCGTGTTCTCCGTTTCCAGTTTCAGTCCCCTTCACGAGGGGGACACCTCCGTGGCTCGCGCTATGCCATCGACAAAGCCACTGGCAAAATCAGTTTCAGTCCCCTTCACGAGGGGGACACCTCCGTGGCGATGTCAAAAAGCGCGGGGGGAGAAATACCGAACTGGTTTCAGTCCCCTTCACGAGGGGGACACCTCCGTGGCCTGACCGAACGGGCTGCGCCGTTGGTTGGATCAAACGTTTCAGTCCCCTTCACGAGGGGGACACCTCCGTGGCGGCGGCCCTGGCGTTGCAAGTGGCGCTGGCCCATAAGTTTCAGTCCCCTTCACGAGGGGGACACCTCCGTGGCTGGTCGTAACGCTGTACCTATTGATTGCATTCGTGGGTTTCAGTCCCCTTCACGAGGGGGACACCTCCGTGGCATCACAGCGTTTCTGTGGTCCAGAATGTGCACTGAAGTTTCAGTCCCCTTCACGAGGGGGACACCTCCGTGGCTGGGGCGCAAGGGTGGGTTGACGGGCGGGAAAATTCGTTTCAGTCCCCTTCACGAGGGGGACACCTCCGTGGCGGCCGCGCATCAGCGGCGTCGACACGGGGATCTGGGTTTCAGTCCCCTTCACGAGGGGGACACCTCCGTGGCCGGTAACGGGAAGTCCGGCGTGCGGCGTCTTTGCAGTTTCAGTCCCCTTCACGAGGGGGACACCTCCGTGGCGTGTGCGCCGGTTCATGGCTGTATTGTAGACCTTAAGTTTCAGTCCCCTTCACGAGGGGGACACCTCCGTGGCTGATGGCGGGCGCTAAGGTCGGTCCGGGAGTTACGGGTTTCAGTCCCCTTCACGAGGGGGACACCTCCGTGGCAACTGCTGAAGGAATGGCAGACCAGCGGGAATCAATGTTTCAGTCCCCTTCACGAGGGGGACACCTCCGTGGCCAGCCCGCGGTCCACGTTCGATACCCGGTTGAAATGTTTCAGTCCCCTTCACGAGGGGGACACCTCCGTGGCGCTGCTGCAATTCGGCGCGAACGTGGACCAATCGACGGTTTCAGTCCCCTTCACGAGGGGGACACCTCCGTGGCCCGCCAGCTCCTCGATCCCCTCCACGCGAATATCGGTTTCAGTCCCCTTCACGAGGGGGACACCTCCGTGGCGGGCAGGGCCGACTGGATGGCCTGCCGCTACGTTCCGTTTCAGTCCCCTTCACGAGGGGGACACCTCCGTGGCCGTGGTGGTGGCGCGGTCCTGCCGGCTCTTTGTGGTAGTTTCAGTCCCCTTCACGAGGGGGACACCTCCGTGGCCCTGAAAGCGGGCGGCACCTCTCCGCTGGGCATCATCTGTTTCAGTCCCCTTCACGAGGGGGACACCTCCGTGGCTTACCAGTGTGCGCGGCGTGCGGTGTCGTTCGAAAAGGTTTCAGTCCCCTTCACGAGGGGGACACCTCCGTGGCTTTCTTGATGAGTTGGCAAAGATAGCCGCCGACCAGTTTCAGTCCCCTTCACGAGGGGGACACCTCCGTGGCGGTGAGCCAATACCGGCCCCTGAACCCACCAGCGCGAGTTTCAGTCCCCTTCACGAGGGGGACACCTCCGTGGCGTGGTGCAGCGCTGGCCCCAGGTTAAGACCAACATTTGTTTCAGTCCCCTTCACGAGGGGGACACCTCCGTGGCTCAGGCGAAAACACCCCATTCAGTGTTTGCATCAGGTGTTTCAGTCCCCTTCACGAGGGGGACACCTCCGTGGCCGGCGTCCGCGCCCGTCAGCACCATCGCCACGTGCCCGTTTCAGTCCCCTTCACGAGGGGGACACCTCCGTGGCGGTTACAAACCATCCACCAAAGATCCTCGTAACCTACGTTTCAGTCCCCTTCACGAGGGGGACACCTCCGTGGCGATCAAGGTCGAAACTATGCGCGAGTTCCGTCAGTCCGTTTCAGTCCCCTTCACGAGGGGGACACCTCCGTGGCCCGGCGCCGAACAGCCGGCGCGTGCTGGAGCGGTTGTTTCAGTCCCCTTCACGAGGGGGACACCTCCGTGGCCCATCGCAGGATGACAAGATCGGGCCGGCGATTGAGCGTTTCAGTCCCCTTCACGAGGGGGACACCTCCGTGGCGGAGACAGCCGCGGAACCGGCAAAGGTATCGCGATGTTTCAGTCCCCTTCACGAGGGGGACACCTCCGTGGCCGCTCCATATATCATGCTCCCATATAGGGTTATATGCACAGCAATCTGCCAAATCGGCGCAGATTGCCTTTCTGCTGGGAATCCTGGCCAATCCGCGAGGTTTTGTTTACCATACGTCCGCACAGTAGTTTGCGAATTCGCACTCCACGCAGCGCCCACGGACCTCGGTCGGCTCCGGGCACCACTGCGACTCGCCCGTCCGCCGGATATCCACGACCGCCGTGTTCACTGCCTGCCGCAACTCCTCCGTCACCGGCTCCGCGAAAATGCGGTTGTCGGGAATCCGGTACAAAAATGCCTGCCGCGCTGGCAACCCCGACGCAGCCTCCGCAAGCAACGAGTACCCTGCCAACTGAGCGCGGTGGTTCCGCCCCGGTTCGCCAGAGGTCAGCTTGAAATCAACGACCGCAATCTCATCTTCCGCCTGAAGAAGCAAGTCGATCTTCCCCGCGAGTCCCAATTCCCTATTTTCCAGCCAAAGGCCGAAACGCCGCCGCGCTCCATCAAGACCATACTCTCGCAGTTTTCGCCGCGTTTCCAGGCTCTCGATCAGATCTTGCGCCGCCAACCCCTCCTTCATCTTGTACGTCGGCCGCGCCGGCGCGGGCATCACGCGGTGGTAATACACGACTCGCGGGCAGTACGCCCATTGCTTGAGGTCCGTCACCGGAATGAGGTTCATCTCAATCTTCCCCGGCCAGGACCCGAAGTCTCGGTTTCTCCCGATCCGCCTCCGCCTTCAATTCGTCGGCATCGCGCCGGAATTGGTCAAGCACCCACATGTCCTTCAAGTCCTGCTCGCAGACCGGAATGATCCGCACCCGCCCACTCTCGCCGCCAAGCTCGTTCTGCACGCGCAACGCCAGCTCCTGCCGCCGGTTCCGGTTCAGCTTCCCAAAGAACGCGCTGAACTGGATACGTTCCAGCCCATAGTCCAGGCAAACGTCCGCCACGCGCGTGCGCAGCCGGTCGTTCTCGATGTCGTAGATCAAAACAAGCGACACTTCCGGACTCCCCTTGCCGAGGGGCAGGGGCTTCAGCACGCCGGTGTAGCGGTTCTTGCGCGCCATGCCTCACCACTTGAAGGAGAACGAGCGGTACGGTCGCAGTCCCCGCACCGCGCTGGCCGCCAGGCGCGCCTGCATCTGCACAATGGAACGTACCTGGTGCTCCTTTCCCCGGTGCTGTTCCGCCGCCACCAGCCGCATAAGTACGCGCGATGCCACGCTCTCCTTTGACGCCGCGTCGAGCATTCCTTTTTGCAGCGTCAAGGCGCCGCCTTTGTTGAGCCAGGAAAAGATCGCGCGATCTACCACCGGCTGGCGGAACTCCTCCATGAGGTCCAGCACCAGTGATGGCTTACCGCTTCGGTCTACATGGAGGAAGCCTGCGAAAGGCTCGAGGCCGGCGTTCATCACCGCGCCCCACACATGCGCCGTCAGGATTCCGTATCCGTAGTTGAGCGCGGCGTTTACGCCGTCAGTTGCGCCTTGGTGGCTGCGCCCCTCGAACCCGAGCTCGTCCGGCAGCATGTTGCCGATCTGCTGCCAGTAAAGGCGCCCGCCCGTGCCTTCCAGCCCCATGACCTCCCCGCGGACTTCGTCGGGCGTCTTTCCCTCCGCCGCCAATGCTGCTCTCCGCAGCCGTCG
>Ga0326728_10010489_pt1 | contig 21656 bp, 17 predicted proteins | sample MB3enrmetagenome_FD_207602 | JGI IMG/M metagenome (GOLD analysis project Ga0326728, IMG submission 207602) | Lab enriched peat soil microbial communities from McLean, Ithaca, NY, United States - MB31MN | ecosystem: Environmental > Terrestrial > Soil > Wetlands > Peat | place: USA: New York... | reverse complement strand
TCCTCCCGCGAATTGTGCAACTTCTATGTCGTGCGCCCGCTTGACGACGTGCGGTTGCCGTAACGGTGTGAGGCATGAGAGAATGCCACCGTCAGGATAGCCCTGACCGTGGCACTCGCGGTTGGCCTGCCGCTCGTTCGTCTTGGCGGCGAAGCTCCCCTGCCGACCGCGGAGCGACCGAAGTCCGCACAAAACTAATTTCTGAGGAGGTGGAATTTGGGGAACCTCCCCGGTTCTCGCGAGCCGCCTCTCGCCTTGCACTGTGTGATCTGTGGAACCCCGCTGGGCGGGCCGGTCAGCATGCTTTTCCGAATCTTCGGAATCGGGCGCAGTTCCCGGAATCCGAACCTTTGCAGCCGGTGCAACACGCACGTGGCCGAGGGCGACGTGAAGAATCTCACCGTGCTGTTCGCCGACCTCTCCGGGTTCACCCAACTGACGGGGACCGTGGGCTCCGACCGCGCCTTCGAGCTGGCGGACGCCTTTCTGCGCATGAGCACCTCGGTTCTGGTGAGGCAGGGGGCGTACATCGACAAATATGTCGGCGACGCCGTAATGGCGCTGTTCAATGCGCCCATCCGCTTGGAAGACCACGCCGCACGAGCCGTGGCTGCGTCCGTGGAAATCCATGAGGGGTGCCACCACTTGGAGGCGCGCTTCCAGCGTTCCGTGCGCGCCAGCATCGGAATTGCCACCGGTTCGGCGCACGTCGGCCGCTTGGGCTCGGGCGATGCGCGCGACGTCACGGCCATCGGTCAGTCGGTAAACCTGGCAGCCCGCCTGCAAGCCGCCGCCCGCCCTGGACAAACCGTTCTCGCTCGCGAAGTCTACGAACAAGTTGCATCCCTCCTTCCCGAGATTCCCGCGGAATCGGTTACCTTGAAAGGCTTTCCGGAACCGGCTCAGGTACATCGCTTGCTGCCCGGAGTCTGCCTGCACAGGGACGGACGCGGCATGCCTCCCTACCTGGACCGCCGGCAAGCCGCCTTCACCGTGGGGCCGCTTTTGTTTTCTTTGCTGGGGGCGCCCTGCGCCGCTGCGGCCTTCCTGGGAAGTTCTGCGGTGGGCCTGGGACTGGGGGCGCTCCTGGGCGTGGGTGCCGGTGCTTTCTTCGACGATTGGCGGATTCGTTATCCGCTGGCGATTTTCGCCACGCTCGGAACGCTGGCCAATCTCTATGCCTTATGGTACGCCCGGCGGGTCCGCGCCCGCTTTCTCGCCCATGGGCGGCCGCTGATACCAACCGCCCGGGATCGCTCCCGCGACTTTTTGGTCATCGGCGCGGCAATTTTAACGGTCGGCGCAATCGCTTTGGAGTGGTTTTCCCATCATGTGCTCATGCATCACCCCTGGCCGTAATGCCCCGCGGTCACTGCCTGCTCACCAGGACTAGGACTGCGGGAACAGACACCAGCGTCCGCTTGATGGCTGAGTTCTGAGATTGCTCGCGCTTTATGCCTTGCTCGGGGCCGCGAACCCGATGGGCTTCCTGGGCCTTGGGGAGAAATGGTTCAGGGGAGAAATGGTTCCTGGAACCATTTCGCGCCTGGAACCATTTCGCGCCAGCCGTCTCATGTGCAATTATCTCCCGAGGGAGCGCCCGCCTACACCCTGCCCGAATTGGCGGACCTTACTGGCTGCTCACACTGCATCGCCCGCCTTCCGAATCGACGAACTCCGCGAGATCACCCCCGAAATCCTGCTTCCTAGGAGGCATGGTGAACTGCACTCCCTTTTCACTCAGCTCGCGATGGAACGCCTGAAGATCCGGGACGCCGAAGCCCAACTCGACTGCGCCGGGCGGATTCGTTTCCGAAGCCGGATGAAGGCCGAGCGTCGTTTCCCCAGTCACGAACTCGCTCCACCCGGGCGACTGGAATTTCAAAGGCAAACCCAGCACGTCCCGATAGAACTTTACAGCCCTGTCCATGTCCCCCACGAACTTGATGACATAGGTTAGCTTCCCGGTCATGCGCTCCTCCTTTGCGGTTTTATGACACTTCGTCCTGTTGGTCTGTTTGAGGCCCTGAAAACATTATACAGCGGACGACGGGGTCGGACACCAGCGTCTCCTTGATGGATGAGTTCCGAGATTGCTTGCGCCGTTATGCCTTGCTCGGGGCCGCGAACCCGATGGGCTTCCAGGGCCTGGCGGGGGGCTCCATCAACCGCCGGACCGCTTCGAACAACGCGGTGATATTCTCATCGTGCGATTCGAACCGAGTCTCCAGCTCTGCCAGTTTTGCGGCCAGCTCCTTGTGCGTTGCCAACATCTGGCGCAAGCGCACAAAAGCCCGTACCACCTGGACGCTTGCCGCCACCGCGACTTTGCTGTTCAGGACGCTGGCCAGCATCACCGCTCCGTGCGCGGTGAAGACCTAAGGCCGGTAAAGCCTGCCACCGTGGCCTCCGCTTGAGGTCGCAAATTGCGACTTCAAGTTCTCCGCCTCTGGCGCGCTCAACCGAAATCCAGTGGGAACCGATGGAGGGCTAGGTGTCAGGTGTCAGGAAGACCGGGAGACGGGAAACGGGACAGGGGATACGGGGCAAGGAGTTAGGATTCAGGATTTAGGAGTTAGGCGTTAGGAGCCGCGGGCTAAATCCTAAATCTCAAACGCGCACCACGCGGGAAGGGTTCCAGCCCAAACGTCGCACCAGCCGTTCCAAGGCGATTTGGGATTGCCGGTCGAGTCGCGCTTGCACATTTCCGCTCATGCCCGCCCTTGTAGCACAAATTGTTGAATGTAATACACGTGAAAGCCCGCGAAGCGGGCGTCGTCATTTAGCCCCCGGCGCCAGCCGTGGGATCGAGTGTGTATGAGATGCTGACGAGCCCCGTAGGGGCGGCGTCGGGATGTGTGGGCGTCCCATCGGAGACAGCGTTCGAAAGTCAACTCGACGTCGCCCCCTCCGGGGCTCAAAAAATCTTCGTGCCATCCACTCATCCCATGGCTGGCGCCATGGGCTACACGACCGCGCCCGCTTCGCGGGCTAACACCATTTCGGAAACGGTGCTTATCTTAGCGCCTGTGGGCCAACGGCCTGGGGTTAGCGTGAAACCAGACCAATCACCGAGCCCTGAAGGGGCGAAATACCAAATCCGCGTTCCATTCCAAACGCATCGTTGGCCGAATTCCTATCCCGCCCTTTCCGGGCTCGCGGGTGTAACCGTCCATTGAATCCCAGGGCGTTGCCCTGGGCTGTGATAGCTCGCCCCTTTGGGGCTCAAAATCGAGGGGCCGGGCGTGGGAAACGGGATGCGGGGTTGGGGGCTAGGTGTCAGGTGCCGGGTGTCAGGTGTCGGGGGCGGGACATGGGAAACGGGACCCGGGGCGAGGGAAGGATTTAGGATTCAGGAGGTAGGGGCCGGGGGCTAAATCCTGAATCCCCAATCCGGGACCCCAGTGCCAGCTCTCCGGTTGACGGCGTGCGGCTGCCGCAACGGGATCGGGCATTGGAAAATCCCACGGTCACGAGTGCCGTGACCGTGGTTGCGGGCTTTCAAAGCACGCTGACCTCGGGTTAATTTGCCTTGAGCTCGCGCTCGGCTTGCAGCCAGTCCCCGATTTCGTCGCCGGGGTTGGGGCCTCGTCGGAGGTAGATTTCATAGGCACGGAGCCTCACGTCGTTCTCGGTAATGGTCGGCTGCTTCAGCTTGACCTTCTGAGCGGTAGGGAGAGGAGCCCGTTGTCGCGTCGTTGCTTGGCGTTCCATGAGTGGCACATCCTTAACTTAGGGAGTTTTCGGGGAGAACAACTTAATATATGTTACATCATAAAAATTGTCAACCTACAATAATTTATTAATCCGTGAATAATAAAGCTGGGGACGAGGTCTCAGGTGCCAGGTGTCAGGGGCCAGACTCGGGATACGGAGCTAGGATTTAGGATTCAGGATTTGGGAGCTAGGAGCGGGGAGTGAGGAGCGAGGGGCCGGGGGCTAAATCCTAAATCCTCGATCCTCGTTCCCCAGTGCTCACCTTTCGCCTGCCTGCATTGACCACTGACCACGGACCACTGACAACTGACAACTGACCACTGACAACTCCCCCTGACGACTGACAACCGGGTATAATCGGCTGTGCTTCGGGCTGACGTCTTAGGGAAGGGGAGCGCATGTCGACTACTTTGACTTCTTCGGACCGCCGGGTGATCACGATTGCCGTTGTCGTGGCAGGCATCTCACTGGCCATTGGGGTGAAATACTTTTCCCACGCCTTCCCGGAAGCCTCCATCGAATTTCGCGTCAACCGGGATGATTCCACTCCCCTGGCCGAAAAATTCCTGTCCGAGCGCGGCTGGAATGTCAGCGGCTACCGGCACGCCGCGGTGTTTGACTATGACGACGACGCCAAGGTCTACCTGGAGCGCACGCAAGGCCTGGCGCGCATGAACACCCTGACGCGCGGACCCATCCGCCTCTGGCGCTGGTCGCATCGCTGGTTCAAGCCTCAACAGAAGGAAGAGTTCCGCGTGGACGTGACTCCCGCGGGACAGGTGGTGGGGTTCGACCGCGAATTGCCGGAATCGGCGCCTGGCGCGAGTCTGGAGACGGCGGCGGCGCGGACCCTGGCGGAAAAGTTCCTCGTGGACGTCATGCGGCGCGACCTGGCGGGTTTGGAATTCGTCGATTCGGTCAGCGAGAAGCGCCCCGCCCGCACGGATTACTCGTTCACCTGGAAACAAAAAGATGTGGATTTGGGCGATGGCAGCCTGCGCGTGGAAGTGGAAGTGGACGGTGACCAGGTGGCGGGCTATCGCGAGTTCGTGAAGGTTCCGGAAGGCTGGTCGCGCGACTACGCGAAACTGCGCGACCGCAACGAGGCCGCGAATGTGGTGGACGAGGTCCCCTGGATTCTCTTGTGCATCGCCGGCCTTGCCCTTCTGATCCAACACCTGCGCAAACGCGATGTGCCCATCTATCTCTCGCTGGGTTTCGGCCTGGTGACGGCGGTCCTCTATTTTTTCGGCCAGTTGAACATGTTTTCGCAGGCGGAATACGGCTATCACACCACGGATTCCTTTTCCAGCTTCATGAGCCGCTACGTGGTGGAAAATCTCCTGGTGGCGCTGGCCTTGGGTGCGCTCATCTTCCTGCTGGTGGCCAGCACGGAGCCCATCTATCGCGATGCCTACCCGCGATTCCTGTCGATGCGCCGCTACTTCAGTTGGCAGGGGCTGCGCACGCGCTCTTTCTTCCTGGCCAACGTGGTGGGAATCGCCCTGACCTTTTTCTTCTTTGCCTACCAAACGGTGTTCTATCTTGCCGCCAATAAACTGGGCGCGTGGGCGCCGGTGGATGTCCCCTTCTCGGATTTGCTCAACACGCGTTTCCCCTGGGTGATGGTTCTCTTCGTCGGATTCTTCCCCGCGGTTTCCGAGGAGATACAATTCCGCGCCTTCGCCATTCCTTTCGTGCGGAAGTATCTGAAGTGGGGGCCCCTGGCGATTGTTCTGCCGGCCTTCATTTGGGGATTTCTACACTCGCTTTATCCCAATCAACCCTTTTTCATCCGTGGCCTGGAAGTAGGTTTGGGTGGCGTCATCATTGGCCTCATCATGCTGCGCTTCGGAATTCTGGCCACGCTGATCTGGCATTACTCCGTGGACGCGCTCTACACGGCCTTCCTTTTGCTGCGTTCTCCCAATCATTACCTCATGGTGTCAGGCGGAGTGGCGGCGGGAATCATGCTCGTCCCGCTCATCGTGGCGCTGGCGGCCTATTTGAAGACCGGCACATTCACTGAGGAAGACAACCTCTTGAATGCTGCCGAAAAAAAACCTGAGCCCCTTCCGGAGGACGCTGCCGCCGCCGAAACGGAGCTTGCTTACCAGCCGTTTTCCCAGTCGCGATTGATTCTGGCGGGTGTGCTCGCTGTGATTTTTGCCGCCGCGGCGGCCATCCCTGTTTACCGGTTTGGAAAGGGCCTGACTCTGCATAAATCGCCGCAGGACGCACTGCGCGTTACCGACAATTTCCTGCGGCAGCGGAATATTGACCCGGCGACCTACCAACACGTCGTCTGGATCCATGACAACGTCAAATCTTCCGAGCTGCACTACCTGGCGGAGCGAAAACCCCTGGAGCAAGCGGACCAGATTTACCGCCAGACAAAGCGCGTTGCCTTGTGGGAGGTGCGTTACTATCGTCCCCTGCAAAAAGAGGAGTACACGGTTTTCGTCGATCCGGTTTCCGGCGAGCTTTTCGAATTCCATCGCGTGCTGGAAGAGAATGCCCCCGGCGCGTCGCTGACTCCTGAGGATGCCCGGGCGTTGGCGGAGCAGGTGGTGCGCGAGCACGCCTACCGCCTGGAAGACTTTGAACTGCAAAGCTCCGACGCGACCAAACGCAAAGCCCGCCAGGATTACACCATTGTCTGGCAAGCCAAGCCCGGCGATCCCCGCAACGTGGGTGACGCGCATTACCGGCTGGAAGTTGACATCGCCGGGGATCAGGTGGTGGGCTTCTCGCGTTCCTTCAAGTTGCCGGAGGATTGGGAGCGTGCGGAGGGAGCGAGCACCCTGGTTAATGACATCCTGCTGGGTATTTCGGTCTTGGCCTTCCTCACTTTGGTGGCGGCGGGGCTGATTCTGTTTGTGAACCTGGTTCGGTCCGGGCAGATGCTGTGGAAGCGGACGGCGAAGTTCGGAGTGTTGCTGGCCATCATTGGCCTGCTGGGAACGCTCAACAGTCTTCCTTTGGCCGCGCGCAACTACGATACCTCGATGCCCATGGCGGTGTGGAGATTGTTTATTACCGTCAGCGTGATCGTGGTGCCCATCGTGGAGGGGTTGCTGGCGTGGCTGCTGATCGGCTGCACGGTCAGCCTCTATCCCGATGCCTGGAAGCTTTTTAGCGGCGCGGCGCGGCGGGTGTGGCGTCGCGATGCCCTGGTGGCACTGGTTTTGAGCCTGGCCGCCGGCGTGGGATTGACGCGCGTCGATGCGCTGCTCACCAGCGTCTTCCATGCTTACGCGCCCATCAAAGATGAGCTCTTCCCTATTGGCTTCAGCACGCGGTTGCCGGCCGTCGCGTTCTTCCTTTCCAGCCTTACGCATACGATGCTGTATGCGGCGGTCGCGGGGTTGGCCGTCTTCATCGTCCGCGCGGGTTGGAGACTGCGGGCGTGGTGGCTGTGGTTGGGATTGGCGCTGGTGCTGGTTGCGCAGGGTCCCACGCACGCACACTCGCTCCCGGCCTTCGGCGTGGGCTGGGTGATGGAGATCCTCCCGCTGGCGGTGGCCGCCGTGGTGGTGGGGTTCTTCCTTCGCGATAACCTTCTGGCATACCTGATGGTTCTATTTTGTTTGGAGGTGGCGGAACCGCTCGTGGACTTGTTCACTCAGCCCAATCCATTTTTCCTGCAAAACGGTGTGGCGCTGGCTCTCCTCGCCGGGGCCGTGCTGGCATGGATGCTGTGGTCTTCGGGCGAGGTGGCTAAGGAATGAGTTTTCAGTTGTCAGTAACCCCGATTCCAACCGGGCAAGGGAAGGAGTAACTAATGACTGTTGACTGATAACTGACCGCTGACAACGGACGACTTCCTTTCCGGCTAAATCAGCTTGACCGATTTCACAAGCTGGCTCTCCCCGTTGCGCCACAGAGCGTACTCGAGGCGAAAGCCGTCATTCATGCACGCGGCGCCGGTTTCCCCGCGTGTGTTCATGGCGATCACAGCAACCCCCGCCTCTTTATTCCGCGGGTCGGTCCCTGCCATGTGCCGCAACAAATCCATGCAAGCGTCCTGCGGTGACGCGCCACGCGCCATGAGGTGGACAATCGAAACGCTAGTGCAGTAATTGGTCATCAGGTCGCCATCGCCCGTGGCGGAGGCGGCGCCCACGTTGTCGTCAGCGTAAACTCCACAGCCGACGAGCGGAGAATCTCCCACGCGGCCGGGAATCTTGAATGCCGAGCCGGAGGTCGAGCAGCCGGCGACGACGTGTCCTTTCCCATCCGTCGCCACCATGCCGATGGTGTCGTGGTTTTCCGGGGTCACCCAAAACGTTTTGTGGTGGGGATCGGCTTTCCAGTCCTGCCATGTTTTCAAGCTCTGCGCAGTGAGAAGGGTTTGCGGCTCAAACCCCATTTTCAACGCGAATCGAAACGCACCTTCCCCCGCCAACGTCGTGTGGCGCGTCTTCTCCATCACCAGGCGCGCCACTGAAATGGGATTTTTGATCATGTGCAGGCTGCAAACCGAGCCGGCGCGATGGCGGGTGCCGTCCATGATTGCCGCGTCGAGTTCCACCACGCCCTCGGCGTTGGGGATGCCGCCATATCCGACGCTCGTCACGTTGGGATCGTTTTCCGGAACATTGACGCCTTTTTCGACGGCGTCCAGCAGGCTCCCACCGCTCCTGAAAACTTCCGCCGCACGTTCATTGGCGGGCTTGCCATGGCTCCACGTGGACAGGAAAACCGGCCTGGCGTCCGGCGGCAGCACCGCTCTGCCTTCCAAGGTGGCGAACGCGGCAGTTCCCGCTACGGTCTTGATGAAATCGCGTCGATCAACAGTTTCCATGGTGACTCCCCAAGACGAAACTCGAAACTCGAAATTCGAAACTCGTCACGATTCTCGAGTTTCGGATTTATTCCCAGCTTCCAACCGGCGAGAATGGGCCTGCTACTGCTTACTGCCCACTGCCTACTAACCTTTTCCCCACCCGCCGCCCCCCGGGGTTTCGATTTTCAGAACGCTGCCGGGAGGAGCAGCAAAAGCAACTTTGCCAGGCAGCTTGCGCTTGCGCCCTTGCACGGTCAATTGATTTATTCCCGGACGTCCTGGATTGCCGCCCGCCAGGCCATAAGGGCCGAACCGGCGGCGGTCTGAAAGGATACTCCCTCGGACCTCGGTAAGGAACTCGATTTCGCGCACGACGCCTTCGCCGCCCCAGAACTTTCCCTCGCCCCCCGACCCTCGGCGCAGCGAATAGCGCCGCACGCGCACCGGGTAGGCGGATTCGAGCGCCTCGATGGGAGTGTTGAGCGAATTCGTCATGTGGGTGTGCACGCCGGAGAGGCCGTCGGCGGAAGGCCGCGCCCCCATGCCGCCGGCGATGGTTTCGTAATAGGCGAAAGGCTCGCCGGTGCGAGGGTCCATACCCCCGAAGGAAAGGTTGTTCATGGTGCCGGAGCTGGCGGCGGGAATGCGCTGTGGCATTGCCTGTGCCAGCGCGCGCAGCAGCACGTCCACAACTCGTTGCGAGGTCTCGACGTTGCCCGCGGCCACAGCGGCCGGCGGCCGGGCGTTCACCACGCTTCCTTCCGGCGCGCGCACCTCGATGGGGTCCATCAGGCCGGCGCAAGCGGGCACGTTCTCACCCAGCAAACACCGGAAGACATAAAACGCCGCCGAGTAGGTAATGGCGAAGACGGCGTTCACGCAACCCGCGCATTGAGGCGAGCTGCCTTGGAAGTCCACCGTGGCTCTGCCCCCGCCGATCTTAATGGCCACGCGCAAGCGGACGGGCTGCAGACTTACGCCGTCGTCGTCGAGAAAGTCTTCCGCCGTGTACGTGCCGGCAGGAATTTTTGCCAGCGCTTCTTTCATCAGCCGCGCGGAGTACGACTGCAGGGCTTCGAGGTAGAATCCGGTCCGTGCGCTTCCATATCTTTGCAGCAGTTCTTGCAGGCGGCGCTCGCCCAATCGGCAGGCTGCCACCTGAGCCATCAAATCGCCCTCGCGTTCGCGCGGCGTGCGCACGTTGGCAAGGAGAATGGAAAGCACATCGCGCTGAATCTTTCCGCCGCGCGCCAGAGCCACGGGCGGGATGCGCAGGCCTTCCTGATAAATTTCCTGGCTGAGCCCCATGGAGGCGGGCTGCGCGCCGCCCACGTCGGCATGGTGCGCGCGATTGGCGACGTAGAAGCTGGGCTCGCCTTGCGTTTGTACATCCGGCGCCCACACCGGCATCACCAGCGTGATGTCCGGCAGGTGCGTGCCGCCGGCGTAGGGATCGTTCAGCACGGCGATGTCGCCGGGGCCCAGTTCCAGGGCTTCCAGAGCGGCGGCGACGGACATGGGCATTGAGCCCAGATGTACGGGCATGTGATCGCCCATGGCCACCACGCGCGCCCGCCCATCGAAAACCGCGCAGGAATAATCGCGGCGTTCTTTGATGTTGGGTGAAAAGGCCGAGCGGCGCAGGGCAGCGCCCATCTCCTCTGCCGTGGAGTGGAAGAGGTTTTTGAAGATTTCGAGTTCTGCGGCGTCAACGCGCAAAGGTGCCCCGCTAAAGTATCTCGATTTGCCTCTTGCGGCAGACATCGACAAAGTCCGGCCGATTGAACGTCAGCAAGCAATCTTTCCTTATATTCACGTCATCCAGGATGCACCTGATGACCATGTCGACCAGAGATATGGGTCGCTTTGGGGCCAAAACGAGGGTCTCGCTGTACGCTGCTTCTCGATACTTTGTATCGTCGGCTAGGTCAACGTTCGGGCGCCGGCGAAAACGTTCAAATGCGCGCACTGACATCGGATTTTTGACGAAACGGGTGTTCAAAGTCTCATAGAGGCAAGGCCAGGGTACGATTAAATTCAGCGAGCGAAGGAGGTCCTCTTTGGCGAGAGCTTGCAGGTGGTACTGATCATCTCTGGCGCAGAGCGCGATCCAGAAGCCCGTATCTACCACGGCAGTTCGCGGGAATCTAAGCGCCATAATCTTCCTCCTGAACCTGTTCTGGCGCATACCCGGTCCAGGGAGGCCGCTTTCTGCTGCCAAATATAAACTTGCCTTTTAGCTTTCCCGAATCCTCGCGAATTATGTAGATTCTGGTTTTTGAGTTGATTTCGATGCTGCCCTCGAGGTCTTTCTTAAGGGCGTCGCGAAGGTCCCCGGAGTGTTCGTATTTCTTAAGGAAAGCGACACTATCACCGCACTCTTGGGCGTCGTGTGCGTCAAGCCAGCGGTAAAGGCCCTCGTAATCGCCCTGGACCCCGAGGTCGAATGCGATCCAAAGAAGGTTCTTGCCCTTGGATGTCTTTTCCATTTGCGCAGTCCCTCCATTCAAGTGCCGATGTCCGACATACACGTCCAGTGTAACAGCACATGTCTCGTGTGCCTACTGGGTTAGCGGTCTCACTGGCCCTGCGAGCACCAAATTCAGATACTCATCTACACGGCACCCCCAGTCGGGCGGAACGACGGTGGTGGCGCTGTACTCAACGATCACGGCGGGGCCGCGCAGCCGAGCGCCAGCGGCAAGGCGCTGGCGCTCATAAGTCCCCGTGGGATGCGGTTGCGCTCCGAACCACACGGGCTTGGTTTTGACGAGGGCCTTCTGCGCTTGACCCGCTGGGCCGGCTTTCAGCTTTCGCGAGCGCGATTTGGGCGTGGGAATCACCAAGCGAAGGCGCAGGTTGACGATTTCCAGAGGCCGCTCGGGATAAGCATAGCCGTAAGCCTTCACGTGCTCGCGGTGAAAATCCCGGCGAAAGCCTGTGGTAAAGGGAACGGACAATTCATAGGATTGCCCCTGATAGCGCAGGTCCAGGCGGCGCGAAGCCCGCGCCAGTTCGGAGCGGAAGCCCTCGCGTCGAAGTTCGGAAAGGGCGCTGCGGTGAAGCTGTGTGAAGCGGCGGTCAATCTGGCGAAGCAATACACCCATTTCCGGTCGTCCGCTGGCGGGCACGGCCATCAAAACGGACTGCGATACATCGCGCACCACGTCGGAAAGCAGGATTCCCAGCGCCGAGAAAGCTCCGGGATTGGGCGGAATGATGACCGCCGGCAATCCGAGGGCGCGCGCCAAATCGGCGGCGTGCAGCCCGCCCGCGCCTCCGTAACAGATGAGCGAGAAATCGCGCGGATCGTAGCCGCGCTCAACGGAGATGACGCGCAGCGCTTTTTCCATGGTGGCATTGGAGACAGCCACGATGCCGGCAGCGAGCTTGACTGAGGAGGCGAAGCCCGCATGGCGCGCCGGGCCGGCAAGGAATTTCTCAAATCCGCGCTCGGCGGCTTGCGCATCGAGACGAAATGTTCCCCCCAGAAAATGCTCGGGGTCGAGCCGCCCCAGGATGAGGTTGGCGTCGGTCACGGTCAGCCCCGCCCCGCCGCGCCCGTAACAGATCGGTCCGGGGGTTGCGCCCGCGCTCTCGGGTCCCACACGTAGCGCTCCGCCCGCGTCGATTCGGGCGAGCGAGCCGCCGCCCGCGCCCACGGAATGTACGTCAAGCACGGGGACAGCAACGGGCAGACCGGCCAGCGAGGTCTCATGGGTGGTGCGCGGCGCGCCGTCCAGCAGGCAAACATCCGTGGAGGTTCCACCCATGTCGAAACTGATGGTGCGCGCCACGCCGATTTGCTGTGCCAGCCACGCGGAGGCCACTACGCCCCCTGCCGGTCCGGAAAGGATGGTGCGGACGGGCTGCTGCCCCGCGTGGGCTGCTGTGGAAATGCCTCCGTTCGACTGCATCACATAAATGCGTGGGCGCGCGGGCACGTCATGGCGCCGTACGGGCACGCCATGGCGTGCCCCTACCGTCCGCATCCGTTGCTCCAGGTTCTGAAGGTATGTGCCCATGCGCGGGGCGAGGTAGGCGTTAATGACCACGGTAGAGAGGCGTTCGAACTCGCGGAACTCCGGCAGGATTTCGTGCGAGATGGAGAGCGGCAGGCCCAAGCCTTTGAGCGCTGCGGCCACCCGCCGCTCGTGAGCGGGGTTGGCGAAGGCAAACAAGAAGCAAACAGCGAGCGAATCCGCCCCGGAGCTTTTCACCCGGCGCAGCAAGCGGCGAACTTCCGCATCCGAAATCGGCACTAGGATTTTGCCATCGGCCGCGATTCTTTCCTTCACGCCGAAGCGTAAGGCGCGCGGGGCGAGCGGAGGCTCACGCTGTACGTTCAGATCATAGAGGCACGGGCGGGCCTGACGGCCAATTTCCAGAAGGTCTTCGAAGCCTGCCGTGGTGATGAGCGCCACACGCGCGCCACGGCGCTCCAGCAGGCTGTTCGTGCCGACGGTGGTTCCGTGGATGACTTCCAGCACCGAGGGTTCCGTGTTCTTCCCTTGCGGCGGCTTACCATTTTTGCTGGGGTTGCGGGCGGGGATCTCATCTCCCGCCAATTGCAGGACTCCTTCGACGATGGCGCTGCTGGCATCCTCGGGAGTGGAAAAGACCTTGAGGATTTTGACCTGCCCGTCGGCCAGGACCACGCAGTCCGTGAACGTGCCGCCGGTATCTACTCCGATGCGCATAGTTTTGGGCTCTTCACACCCAGCGGGAACGATGCGCGCGCGGTGAGTGAGATGCCCGCACGCTCGCCCGCGAGGAGTTTGTGGTAGCCGGCCGCGGCGATCATGGCTGCGTTGTCCGTGGAAAGGGCGGGGGAGGGGAAGAAGACTTGGAAGCCCCGGCTTTCTTCGGCGAAGCGCTGGCGAAGCAGGGAATTGCAGGCCACACCGCCGGAGACAAAGATGTTGTCGACGCGGGATTCCTCGGCAGCGGCCAGCGTCCGCACCACCAAATCTTGAACGACGGCATGTTGGAAGCTGGTGATGAGGTCAAGCGTCGCCTGCGAACAATGGCCGCGAAGGTCGTCAAGGGTGGGGCGCTCCACGGCCTTGCGCCAGGCACGACGCTTCTCGGCCTCGCGCTCCAGTTCCGTGCCGCGCACGCGGTAGAGCACCGCGGTCTTCAATCCGGAAAAACTGAAATCCCGCGGGTTCCCTCGCATTTTGATGTGGCCAAAATCTACCGCGTGGGGATCGCCAAAGCGGGAGAGTTTATCAATCACCGGCCCGCCGGGATATCCCAGGGCAAGCAACTTGGCGACCTTGTCAAAAGCTTCGCCCGCGGCATCGTCACGCGTGTGGCCAAGCCGGGTGAATTGCAAGCGCAGGGAAGTTTGCTGGGCGCCCGGCGAACCGGGCGTGATGTGAAACAACGTGGTGTGGCCCCCGGAAACCACCAGCGTGACGGCGGGCAATCGAGCTTCCATGAGGGTGCGGCCGGCGGCGCGGTCAATTTTATTTTCAAGCAGCACGGCGTGAATGTGGCCTTCCAGGTGATTCACGCCCACCAGGGGTTTGTTTAGGGCGAGCGCCAGGGCTTTGCCATAAACCAGTCCCACCAGGAGCGAGCCGATTAAGCCCGGACCCTCGGTAACGGCGATCGCGTCGACATCGCGCAAGGACAGGCCAGCCTGCCGGCAGGCCTCGTCTACCACCGGCTCGATGGCGCGCAAGTGTTCGCGCGAAGCGAGTTCGGGAACCACGCCTCCGTATTTTTCATGCGTCAGGACCTGTGAGGCCACCACGCTGGAGCGAATCCTCTCGCCGTCGGCCACCACCGCCGCCGCCGTTTCGTCGCAACTCGATTCGATTCCCAGGACCAACATGTCTCGAAATGTTTCCACCTGTCTACATTAGCATGGACCGCAACTTCCTTGGTTGGGGCCTGCCCAATAAGCGCCTTTTCTAAGCGCGTTGACCTGACTGACCAGAGCGAATTCACTGCGTGTGGCCACTGGAGCGCGGCGTGTCTAGTGCAGGGGTTGTTTATGAATCGAGGCTCCTGCTACAACATTCACGACAAATTCGGGGTATAACCACTGAAAATGCTAGTGTATACTTCCGGCACCATCTCTCGCGTAAGAACGGACGCTTGGAGGTGCAAAGGGTCTGGTTGGAGATCAACATGGGAACAGGACCATCGGTGGGGGGACAGCCAGCGGTTGAGCGGAAAGCTGTCGTTTTCACCCACTTTGGTAGTCTCAACCGCATCAGCAACGCAGATCTCAGGGATAATTGGACAGCCTACTCGAAGCGGTGCGCCGACGTCTTGCGGTCGTATCTCGATTGCGGAGAGTACGTTGGTCTCGTTTACGTTTACGTTGACGCAGCCATCCGTCAACAGTTGCCTCGAATGGTTAAGAATAATTTTTCACTCGATGCCGAGGCCATCTTGCATGAGAACTCACTCTTCTGCTTGCTCAAGGAGGCAGAAGAAGTCGCTCGGGGGCAGTCCCGACAGGGCGCCCCACCGAGATTTGAGTATGTCGGAATTCAGCAACTCCTTCGTCTGCTAAATAACTTGATGAAAATCGACGAACGACTGCTACGGTTCCTTTCTGCCCCCCGGGGGAAAAGATTCACGTACGATGCTCCCAAGTTTCCCGAAGCTGTAATCCGGCTTGCGCGAGGCGACACCCCCCACCTTGCTGATAACCCGATTTTGCGGATCGATGAAGATGCAGGGCCGCCTACCCCCCCGTTCATTCGCGATCTGCTAACCCGGTACGCGAAGGAAAGGAAGGCAGGACCTTTCTTCTTTTTTTCGGGTAAGTACAGCAGCTGGCGTTACGATCCAATAAACGACCATGCAGTTCGCGTTCACTGGTTGGCAGACGTTCCTCAGAACAAAAGGCCAAAACTCAATAAGGACCAGCAGCGTCAGGCCAGAACCTTTCTCGCTGATTTGAACGAACTTGGAGCGACCCAGATCAGCAACTCACGCAGGTATTACAGCAAGGCGCTCAAACAGTTGCTTTCCACAGGCAAGCGGCCATCCCGCAACCCGGCGCGGGGCTTGCAGGCCATTTCTGGCGCCGGATTGATCATGTCACGTAAAGCCGTTGACGTATTTCCGCCGTTTATGAACTTCGAGGACTTCACTGTGTGGGTAGACGATCATCTAAAACGTCTCTTGCATGAAATGGCGGGGCACCTGGTGCCAGGGACAGAAAAGCGCGAAAGATCTGGCGAGAGTTTCAGCGAGTGCCAGGTGAACGCAGTTATCCCGCAGGATCGTCACCGCCATGGACTCACAAAGGCTGACATCGATTGGGCAAAGAGTGATTACTTTTATCGCTTGTTGCGCGGATGCCTCTTCGAGAGCCTGATCACCACCCCCGACGGGAAACCCACGCCTTATTCGAGTTTGCTCGAGAGTATCGCACGTTTTGCGGTGCGTGAAGTAAGCAGGGACCGTCGCGAAAGACTAACTGAGCAGTTGAGCAAGCTGGCTCAGGAGAGATACAATGAGGTTGTAATGTGCTGGCGGACCGCTGAGCTAGAAGGTACACCATTGCATCAATGGACGTGCAAGTTGAAAAAGGATGGCCCTGGGCGCCGGCAGCAGATCTGTCGCGAACTAGCTGAGGAGGCTATTCGATATATAGATTTGTTGGTGCAGTGGCCGATCTTTACTCGAGCCATCGAGCGTCTGGAGTTTTTGGATAACCCTTGGTTGTTTACCCCAGTACGCTGAGTGTGTGGCGACAAGGGGCAGGCTCCTGATTTGGGGATAGATCTGAACCCTCAGGGGGGATGTATCTGCTTCTGGCACTCCCGAAAAACATGAGGACATCGGGCCAATGCAGGGATGGCGGTTGTGTGCGCTTGATTGGCAGGAAACCTCCAGATGAGAATTCACAAAGCTGTATTGCCGGTAGCCGGCTTAGGCACCCGGTTCTTGCCCGCCACTAAGGCGCAGCCCAAGGAAATGTTGCCGGTCGTGGACAAGCCTCTGGTCCAATATGCGGTCGAAGAGGTTCTGGCCTCTGGCATTCCGTCGGTCATTTTTGTGACGGGCAAGGGAAAGGACTCCATTGAACACCACTTTGACCCGCCCCCCCACGAGCTTCTACAATTGTTGAAGGAGCGTGGCAAGAAAGACTTGCATGACCAAATTCGGTCGATCTCAATGCTCCCTCATCCACCATCATACATTCGCCAGGAGTACCCCCGCGGTCTTGGAGATGCCATTCTGGTTGCCCGCGATGCGGTTGGAGAGGAAGCCTTCGCAGTGCTGCTTCCGGACGATCTTATTGACGCGGAGGTGCCCTGCCTAAAGCAGATGATGGAAGTGTTTGCGCGCTATGGCCGGAGCGTGGTGGCGATCCAGGAGGTGGAGTGGAAGGCGACCGCGCACTACGGCATCATTAAGGGCCAAGCGGTACCCGATGATCAGTGGGATGGCCGGCTCTTTCGCATCGACGATATGGTGGAAAAGCCGCGGCCCAGCAAAGCGCCCTCGAATCTGGCCATCATCGGTCGTTACATCCTGACGCCGGCGATCTTCGCCGAGCTGGCGGCGACGCGAGCCGGCGCTGGAGGCGAGATCCAGTTGACCGATGCGTTGCGGCGGCTGCTGGCGAACGAGCCGATCTATGGCTATGTCTTTGAGGGCAAGCGGTACGACGCGGGCGACAAGCTGGGCTTCCTCGAGGCCACCGTGGAGATGGCGCTCAAACGGCCGGACCTAGGCAAGGCCTTCCGCCGGTACCTCAAGTCACTGAAGCTTTAGGTGCTGGGTACTGGGTGCTTGGTTCTAGGTGCTGGGTTGTAGGTGCTGGGTGATAAGAGGAAACCGTTAGGGTTCTAACGACTTACCCCTGACACCCAATACCCAGAACCCAACGCCCATGCCCAACACCCAGCACCGGTCTTTAGTCCTTGCTGGGGCTGGCCTTGGCAGGTTCAGTTGGCTTACTGGATTCCGTTTTCTTTTTCTCTGGTTCTTTCTTTTCTGAGGATGAGGAAGAATCAGCAGAGGGACTGCCGCTGGGAGCTGACGACTTCTTAGCGTAGTCGTTGACGTACCAACCCGATCCCTTGAAGCGGATGGCGGGCGAGGAGATCATGCGCTCGAGTTTGCCCCCACAACTTTCACAAATCGTCAGGATCGGATCGGAGTATTTCTGGATTTTCTCCACCCTTCGCCCACACTTTTTACACTCATACTCGTAAAGGGGCAAGAAAACCTCCTAGTTAGTACCCTCAAGAATTATAGCGCGCCGTAGCGGAACCGTCAAAAGAGGGGCAGGAAACGGTGGACGGGATACGGTAGACGGTAGACAGGGGAAAGATATCTAACCCGGCCCCTGCATTCCGTTTGCCGCCTACCGTTTGCTGGCTTCCGATTCCAGCTTCCATTCCACCTGCGACAGAACCCCGCCCAGGATGCGCGCATCGCTGCTGGTAAGGTTCAAATCGAGTAACAACCGGCGTAGCTTCAGCAACATGGCCGCGCGGCTTTTGGGTTGGAGATAACCCGAGACATCCAAAACGTGCGCGGCGCGTTGAAGGACGTGCTCAAGCGCTTGTTGTGCAGCGGGCTCCGTGCGGTGCGAGGGAGTACGCGGCCGCACCGACAAAATGTCCGAACGGACCAATTCGTATGTGCATACCGCGACGGCTTGGCCCAGATTCATCGAAGGGCAGTCCGGTGTCGTGGGAATTCGCACCAGAGCGTGGCAGCGGCTCATGTCTTCGTTCGAAAGACCAGTCTTTTCGGAGCCAAAAAGCAAGGCGGCTGTTCCGCGCGCTTTGCGACCGCGCAGCCAGGCGGCAAGTTCGTGCAGAGGCAGGAGTTCGCGGCCAAGGTTGCGGCGGGAGCCGGTGGTGGTGCCGATCACCAGCGTTGTATCGGACAAAATGTCGGCGAGATTGGGCACGGCGCGCGCCGCAGCGATCACCTCATCGCCTCCAATCGCCGCTTGGCGTGCCTCGTCCCACGTGGGCTCAAACGTGTCGACCACCGCCATTTCCAGCAAACCGAAATTCGCCAGCGCCCGCGCCGCCGCGCCGATATTCAAAGGATTCCGTGGGCGCACCAGTACGATGCGCCAATTTAATTTGAGGGGCTTCATGGTTGGAATTGTAGCAGCAGAAGGCGCCAGCAAGGGAGTGGCGAAAACCTCTAATCGTGAAATCCCGCCACAGCGAGTCAGCGCCTCCCCGTCGCCCGCGCTTAGTTCTTGGGCGGAGTGGCCGCCGGCGCCGTCTGATCCTTTTGCTTGTCGATCGATTCCACGGAAAGGATTCGCCCCGTCGACTTGAACTGTTTATAATCGGTGTAGCGAACGATTTCCTTCATGTGGACGGGCGGGCCATTGGAGAAGTAGAGGGTATCATCGCCCATCGTGTAAGTGGGAAACCAGAACTTGCCATCCACCTGCTCACGCCAAGTGGTAAACCGCGGGAACAGATTCTCCCCGCCATGGCTCTTGGCTTGAGGCACCTGTTTTCCTTCGCTTTTGACAATTTGCAAGTCGCGGTCGTCAACCCACACGATACCCTGGAAATACTGCCGGTTTTTCTGGAACTCCTTGGGCCGGGTGGAGAACACGTAGGCGGTAATTTCATCCACCTTGACGTGGCCCAGATACTTGATGTCGTAATCCGGCAACTCATCGGTGGTAAGGACAAAGGGTGTAATGCTGCGAAACCCTTCGATGTCCTCCTTGGTGATAATCAAACCCTTCAGCGTGTTCAGGGGCGCGTAGGTGACCTTCTCGATGCGTTTGCCGCTGTCGTCGTAGAGGATATCCCACTCCTGCTCGTAGGTTCCCACGATTTCGTTACCGGCGCCGAACTCCTCGACCTTGTTAATCTGATGGTAAGTGTAATTGTTGCGGGCCTCGCGAAAGATCTTTTCCTTGGCGGCAAATTCCTGGATGATGTGCTGGACGCCCTGCGCGTCGGGATCTTTCAGACCCGGAGAGCTCGCGGTTGCCGGGGTCGGCGGCGGGGTATCCTTGTTCGCAGATCCATGCAAAACCGGCTCGCCGGATGACGACATGCGGGGTGAAGCGGGCTGCGGGGTTGGAGCGTTCTCCTCATGTGTCGCCGCCGGCTCGCTGGCCTGCCGGGTATGCAAAACCGGCTCCGAAGACGATTGCGCCGCCGGCGTCGTGTGGGTAACCAGCGTGGGTTCTTCCGCGCGCGGCTCCGGGGCGTCCGGGGCGTTGGGTTTGCCTTCGGGCGCGCCTTCCGCAGCGGCGGGGGCATTGGAATTTCCCGCTGCCGCTGCTGGGGGCGCAGGGGCCGGTGCGGGCGCGCTCGCTTTTGCCGCGGCGGCCTTATTTCCCGCCTTTTGCAAAGCATCAATCAAGTCGTCGCTGGCGCCCTGGTCGTGGAACTTCTTGACCAGGTCCGGATTCAATTGAAAGTCGACGCCCCGCTGTTCGACCATCTGAATAATCTTGTTACTGGGTGAGCTGCCGAGCAGGAGCAGCGTGATGTCGTCCTTCGACAACGGTTGATCCGCCGGGGCCGTGGCCAGACTGAGCAGGCCGGCCATCAACAGCAGGGCTATCCCCACCACAATTCTCTTTCCCAAGTTTGATTTTGATTTCATCGTGGAATACCCGTTACTGGTTGCGCTTCCGGAAGCATCCTTATTCATAGAGTCATTCCTGCCGGTAAAAGTTGCATGGCCGGCCCATCCGGCGGGGTGGGAATCGGTTGAGATTCTCACCTTGCGGCGTTACGCCGAAGCGCTTGCTGCCGCGATGGCTGGGACTACGGGCGCCTGTGCGGCCACCGGTTCGGTGGGGTAGCCGAGCTCCACCCAGCCGTCAAATCCTCCCAGCAGCGGCCGAACTTCACGGTAGCCTTTCTCGATGAGTAGCCGCGCCATCCTGGCGCTGGTGGCTTCGTTGGGTCAAGTGCAATACATCACCACCGGACGGCCGGGCGGGATTTCCGCGTAACGCTCCTCGAAATCATCCGGCGGAATCCACAGGGCGCCGAGGACCTTGATGCCATCTCCATGGTAGCTGAGGTCGGAGCGTAAGTCGACAACCACGAGGTCGTCGCCGCGCTCCAGGCGTTCCTTAAGTTCGGGTGCGGTGATTCGAGAGCGCTCCAGCAGGCGGTAGAATTGCCATCGCTCCATCCACTTGAGCAGCAGCCAGCCCGCCAAAGCCACGGCCAGAATCAGCACGCCCGTCCGTCCGAAAGCCGCCAGCCACTCCATGGCCCATTCCACTTCAGTGCGAAATGCCCAACCCAGGGCCATCGCCGAACCGGCCCACAAGGTGATCCCGCAAAGGTCCGCAGCGATAAAGCGCCAGGGATTGACCTTCAACATCCCCGCCAGGGGTGGAGCGACGGTGTTCAATCCGGGCACGAACTTGGCCACAAGCAGGGAATTTGTCCCGTAACGCTGGAACGTGCGCTCCGTTCGGTGGACACAGGAATCCGGTGACAGGGAAAGAGAACAAAGCCGGCGCAGGATGGGCCGTCCACGCGACCGGCCGAGTTGGTACCAGATTCCGTCGCCCCCCAGCGCCGCAAGAATGCACACGACAAAAATTAAGGGCAGGCGGACGTGCAGCGGGGCGGCCAGCGCGGCGGCGACGAGAATAATGGGGTAACTGGGTACAGGCAGGCCCAGGTTTTCAGCAAAGACTGCCAGGAAGATGAACGAGAATCCGTATTGGCGGAGGATGTGGACCATCGGAGCGCCCGCATTGGGTCACGTGTTCAGATTTCAGGTTTTGCGAATGAGCCCTGCTCGCGCCGTTCCAAGTTGAACACGGCCCCGCACTCCGCTCTGGTGGTCCACCGCCGCTTAGCGCGCGCGCCGGCGATTCTTCAAGCGCATCTGGCGCAGCTTGTTGGGCTTTCTCTTCGGCTTGGAGATTGCGAATGTCACTGTTCCCACTCGGCGGACTTTCCACTCATGCGCCGTGGGCGTGCCGTGATCCGTATCCATAAGTTCTTTTCCCACCCTCCCAGAACGACTTGTCACGACGATTATAGCCGATATTCCCAGGAGGTGCCAGGGCGGGGTCCGTCCCAAGAATCGCGGTTGAGTGCCCGGATGGGTCTGCGGAGAGTTGAAATGATCGGTCAGCGCGCCCGCAGGCGCTTCCGTGGGGGGCCGCGATTGTTTTCCGCGCTGATTACCACGCTCA
>Ga0326728_10010487_pt1 | contig 21656 bp, 14 predicted proteins | sample MB3enrmetagenome_FD_207602 | JGI IMG/M metagenome (GOLD analysis project Ga0326728, IMG submission 207602) | Lab enriched peat soil microbial communities from McLean, Ithaca, NY, United States - MB31MN | ecosystem: Environmental > Terrestrial > Soil > Wetlands > Peat | place: USA: New York... | reverse complement strand
TCAACCGGTCCCGCTCTTTCCCACTCAGCATCAGCATCTCCTGTTTTTCCATCCGTCAAGTTTGACGGAGTGGAACAGGACATTTCTACTTTGCTGAAACCGGACATTATCATTTTGCCGCGACAGCTCCACGCCGCCGGGTTTCGGACGCAGCCAAACTGTAGTACACTCTCGGGCGCCGGAAGTTCCATCTGACGCTGGGCGTAAAGATAGCCGGCAAGATTCTCCCGGAGGGGCGCGTGTGTACGCATTTGGTTTCACCATGCGCCCTGAATGACAGGAGGGCTGATGCCAAGTCCCACGCAGGGTCAACTCTTTGAATCGACAGGGCGCGGAAACGCGTATCGCCAAGCCTCTCTTCTTGCGCTCGTGGCAATCACACTCCTCGCATTCTGGGGGTGCAGGATGATATCCCACGAATCGTCGGCTTCCGCCGCCCCTGAAAGTGCACAGCAGGTTTACGATCCCGACTTCCTCAAGTTCCTCGCTGCGCCTTCCCGGCCCGCTCCGCCTGAAATGACGCCAGGATCGAGGAAGGTAATTGGGAACTACGAAATCACGCTCGACATTTCGCATCAAGTGCTGGGCTTATGGGTTCCGGAAGAATACGGTTTTCCCGGAGGCTCGATGGAGACGCCATTGTTCCCGTCCTTTTCCGAAGCCAACCTTGATGAGACATTTACGCCGGCCGCTGCCTTGGCCCTCAAAGCAAAGCAATTTGACGACGGGCTCTATGCTTGTGTAGAGATGGCCGCCGACGCGGGATTGGATCGCTTCCCCGGCAGGAAGGATTTTCTGCTCAACCTTTTGAAGGCGCTCTCAGGAGAAAGCGACCGGTCCGCAGCAGCCATTTTGACGGCCGCCGCGCACCTCGGCGGTCAGCAACCCCAGGTGGGTGCGGAAGTAGCCCGCCAAGCTCAGGTGCTTCAAGAAGAGTTCCTGTCCAACGAACTGCGCTCCAAGGCTCTGGGGTTCTACACCTGGAACGAAGATCTGGTACAAATCTTTCGGCGCGACCGCATGCTCCAAACACCTCTCGACGAGCAGGCTGCCCGCCCACTGGCCATGGCCCTTTCGCGGAACGATGACCTGCTCAAGGCTTATGTCTCGAGCCTCAGCCTCATGGAAAAGCTCACCAACCCGCTAGCGGGGGCTGACCTGCGCCAGCCGGCTTTGGCGCTGAAGGGCGGGCGCACTGCCAGTTTCCAGGGGCAAGTGTCCTTGTTTCCACCTTCCCAGGCTCAGGAGACAAACCTGGTCAATAGGCTTTTCGGAACTCGGCCCATTCCGGCGGGGTTCAACCTTGCCGATGAGATGGTCAAGCGCCTCCGCTCTGGAGAACTCGACCTCAAACCTAAGCCGGACTCCGGTTGGTATGATTACCAGACCTACGCGCTCGAGCCCCTGGCCGTCCCCGAACGGATGCCGGAGGCAAAGCGGCTCGAGCTCAGTGAACCCTATCGCCAAGAGCTTGTGGGGTTGTTCAAAGCGCTGCTCGCTCTGACCCGGGAGACCCACGTCAAACAACTTCAAATGCCTTCCGCGACGACGGCCGCCCCCGTGGTCCCTCACCGCGAGCCCGTAAGAATCTCGCCGGATTTGACTGTGGAGCCTCTGCCGACCTACTACTTGCGGCGCGCGCGCTCCTATCAATTTGTGCGCCAGGTCCTCCAGCAGGCCTTCGGACCTGAGGCGCTTCCGAAGCTGCGTCGCCTGACCGCGGCGGGGCCGGTTGACCTATCGCTTGCCTCGGAGTTGACCCTGATGGAAGCCCTCTTCCATGGCGCTTACCTGCGTTCCTGCCAGGAGATTGGGATGAAGCCCGAACCCGATTCGCACTTCGGTAATCCCGACGATGCCAATATTCATCGCGCTGTCCTGGGAGCGTGGTTGCGCTCTCTCCCCAAAGACCCGGATCTTGGAAAAGATATCCGCATGATGGTCCCCGTCTTCTATGACGCCGTCCGCCAGATGACTAAAGTCTGGGCAGTTCTCGGAATCGCCACTAAACCCCTGAGCGTGGCATACGCCAATCCACCCACCGTGAAAGAGATCAAAGCACCCGGCGGTAAACGCGTGCAGCCTGGGGAGGTGAATGTGGCTTTCGTATCTCAGGACACCAGACTCGCTTACATCGTATCGGCGGAGGTCTACGTCACCCGGCTGCTCAACCGGACGGAGTTTCGCCAGCTTTGCGACCAAAAGAAAACCTTCAAGGCCATCATTGAAAGCCTCAAGTAGGTTTGGCTGGCTGGAGATGTGCCATGTTTCAGGGCCGGTAGTTGTGGCTGCCGGCCTCCCTCCCACTTGAAGCAGAGAAACAGGGGATAGGGAAAGCTGAATGCGTGTCGTAATTCAATCCCATTGCTGACTATGTGGTGGTCGACGCCGAGCATGCTCGCGCCGCGTTTCTCAGCGGGCTGCTGTTGCCTGTCCCAGTTTGGCGACGAAGCAAGTGGCTCCTCACAGGATTCGGCACCCGATGGCTATGCATCTGTTGCAGTCTGGTGTCGACATCACGGGGATCGCGCTATGGTTTGGGCAGGAGAGTTTGGCCGGCCTCTCTCAGTGTGCTCCTTGTGCTGCGTTGACTGCCGCACTCATGGCGTCATAGACATTCAGCGGCGTGTAGAAATCCCAGTTCGCGAAGCGCCCCTTCTCCAGGTGCAAGACGGCAAAATTACCTTCGGTAAAGACACTGACCTTCTTGAAGTCGCTGAGCTGACCGTTGAGGTTATGGCATCCCGTCCGGTCGTGTCCCACTCGACAGGTATAGTTCACCCCGCCGGTTGGGGTAATCGTGAGGGGCCCCTCGCAGTAACCGATCTGGAGGCCCAACCGATGCCGGTGGCGGGCCGTCGTCACGAAATTGACTTTGGTGGGAGTCGGTCTGACCCGTGGTGCGACGGGCTGCTGGACGCCTGTCTGGATCTGTGGCAGGGGTGCCGGGTTTGCCCCTTGGTTGATAGAGCTTTGGAGCTGGACGAGGCTTGCCTCGTTCGGGAAGTACTGCATCATGATCGTGAGTTGCCTCGATGCCTCGCGAGCGTTTCCTTGCGCGGCCAAGTTGCGAATGATCTGATATTGCGCTTTGAAAACGAGTTGCACGAGTTGGGCGGCAGTTGCATTGTTGGGGTCCACCTGGCGCACCAGGCGGGCGTAATGCATCGCGTTGTCATCGACCGGCTCGATCAGCCGACCCGCGTCATAGGCTGCACGGGCATTCTGCAGCATCTGTTGAACCGAAGCCGGATGCTGGTTCTTTTGGGTCGGGGTCGGCGCAGGTTTTGTCGGCGCGGGGGTAGTGCCTCCCTGCCCGATTGTGCCACCTCCGCTTGCTATTTGAATTTCTGGTCCGGACTGCGGGGTGGTGGGGCCGGAGGGCGTGACCGCATTGGAATTTTGCGGTTGCGGCGGGGCAGGTTTGGGTGGCGGGGGCTTCAGCACTTTATAAATCCCAAACGCGACCAGCAGGACGACCACAGCAGCGATGACTGCAACCAGTGAACGGTTCGCAGCCAGGAACGACGGCTTGGGTGCAGGTTGTGGTTCGACAGGCTGACCCGACCCTGCCGGCCATTCGCCCGGTGGTGTTCCTGGTGAAGGCGTCACTAGGATAGTGCCGTGTTGACCCGTTCCAGGAACCAGAGCACCCGTAGGAACACCGCCAGTGGCCGCTCCGGGAGGGGGCGGGCCGGCATAGGCCTGGGGCGGCACGGTACCCTCGAGGACAGTCATTCGGGCCTGGGGGGGCGGAGGCACCATTCCGGCCCAGGCTGGGGGAGGCACGGAATCCGGGTGCTCTAGCGCCGCACCGAACTCCTCGACAGTCTGGAACCTGGCGTCAGGGCTCTTTTCAAGCGCGCGCAGCACCACGTTCTCAATGCCCTTGGGGATGTATGGATAGAAGCGCGTTGGCAGCGGTGGTGGCGTGGCCACATGATCGTGCATGATCTGAAAATCGCTGTCACTTTCGAACGGGATATGCCCGCTCAACACTTCGTAGAGCGTCACACCCAACGCGTAAATGTCCGACCGGATGTCCACAGCGCGATTCTGAATCTGTTCTGGGGACATGTAGGCTACCGTCCCCATCTGCGTCCCGGTCCGCGTCATCCCTCGCGTTCCCATCAGCTTGGCAATCCCGAAGTCCATGACCTTGACGATGCCGTCCCGCCTCAACATCAGGTTGCTGGGCTTAATGTCGCGGTGGATGATGCCCATGCGGTGTGCTACGCCAATGCCCAGAAGCGCCTGCTTGAAGAGGGGAACGGCCTCCTGGCTGGGAATAGGTCCTCGCCGCTGGATCATCTGGTCAAACGTCTCGCCTTCGACGTATTCCATCACCATCACCGCGTTCCCCTCCTGCACCAGGAACGCGAACAGGGTCGCCAGGTTGGTGTGATTGAGGTTGGCCTGAGCTTTGGCCTCAGCCTTGAAGCGTTGCACTAGTTCCGGGTTGCGCGCCAAGTCCGAGGCCAGGACCTTGATGGCCACGGGGCGGTCCAAGAGCACATCGACGCCCTTGTAGACCACGCCCATCCCGCCTTCGCCCAGCTTTTCGACTATGCGGTAGTTGCCGATTTGCGTTCCGATCATGACTGCTCCCTGTAACGCGCTTCGCCGCCGTTATCAACCCGGATGATCTGAAGTGTGATATTGTCAAATCCGCCTTTCGCTTTCGCAAGCTCAACGAGTTCCCGGCACGCATCGCGCGGGGTGAGCCGGGTTACCGCCGCAAGCATCTCCTCGTCACTGACGAGACCATGCAGGCCGTCTGTGCAGATGAGCAGCACATCGTTCGGTTCGAGAGTTGATTCGCCGAACTCGGCCGGCACGGCGCGGTTCATGCCGAGGGCAGCGGTCAGTATGTTACGGTCCGGATGAGTCTCTGCCTGCTCCGGCGTGATCGTACCCTCGTCGACCAGCCGATTGACGTAGGTGTGATCGCGGGTCAGCCGGGAGATGGTCGAATTGCGGAAGAGATACAGACGACTATCTCCGACGTGACCATAGTGAAGCCGGCCGTCCCGGATTGCGACCGCTATGCACGTCGTCCCCATGCCAGTCAGTTCCGGGTGCTCGACGGCAAACTGCAGAATGGCGGCCTGCGCGCCGGAAAAAGCCGCGATCAGCGCTGCTTCGGGATCTTCCGCCCCGTCTTGCAGGTAGGTGTCACGGATGGCTTCGACAGCGATGGCGCTCGCCACCTGGCCACCCTGGTGCCCGCCCATGCCGTCTGCCACCACTGCCAGGCGGCCTTTCCTTCGAAACTTCTCGTCGTTCTCGGGCTCCGCGTAGCCGTAATAATCCTGGTTTTCGGTTCGGGCGCAGCCGACATCGGTCAAGTTGGCGATTTCAATTCCGGGACGAATCTTCATGTCCGTTGTTACATCCTCGAGCGGCGCCGGAATACAGGACGGAAACTACCCGGTCGCGAGCCGGAGCAAGCGGACGCCTCGCCTGCTCCGACCCTGCCAGAACACCCTAGCTGAACTAGAAGCACTTGAACTTCAGGCTTGTCTCGCCCAGCCGGACCACGTCGTTGTCCTTGAGTTGCTCGCGCGCGATCGGCTCTGAGTTGTCGTTTATGAACGTTCCATTCGAAGAATCGAGGTCAGTGAGGAAGAACGTTCCGTCCTTGTAACGGAGGCTAGCGTGCTTGCCGGTGACGGTCGGATCGTGAATGACGATATCCGCTTCCGCAGACGAGCCCAGAATGTTCTGCCCATCGCGCACGCGAAAGTCCTCGCCCTTCTGTTCGCCGTTCAGGGCTACGAACCAGCCCACCACGGGCGGTTTCCGCTTCTCGGCCAGAAGCACCGTCTTGCGGCCGCCGGCGGGGGGAGCCTCTTTAGCCGGCTCCTCCAGCACGGTCTTCTTCGCTCCTATCGAACTGGTCACCCCTTGATAGCCTGTTTTCTGACAATAGGGACAGATGTCCCAGGAATCTTCCATCTGATGTCCATTCGTACAGAACTTTGCCATCGCGACCTCCTCCGTTGGCGGCTTGAAATAAGGCCGAGTGCTGTTTTGCTCTGAATCTAGCGCCGCCCATCCGGACGGCAGTTTCCGGGCTGAGGCCCGACGCTACCCATAGAATGGCGTCCCCCAAAAAACTGGTTTGACGCCGTCAGGAACTGAAGTAAGTGATAACGCTTGTGCCCTTCTTACCGATAAAGATGCGATCGCCATCCTTGATGCTAACCTTGCTGACTCGGGGAGAATCGACAGAATTCACGTAAGTGCCGTTGGCGGAGCCACGGTCAATCACTACTACGTCGGTGCCTACCGGCACGATCCAGGCGTGTTCGTTCGAGACCGTACTGTCGGTCAGCACCAGTTGACACCTCGGCGCGCGCCCGATGAGTATCCCTTCCTTGGCGAGTTGTACGGTGATGCCGGACTGCCGGCCGGAGGTCACCCGGAGGCTCCCGTAAGACCGGCTGGCAGGAGCCGTCAAGGTGGAAGGCCTCATCCTCTCGGCGTCTACTGCTGTTACACCCGCGCTGGTGAGTGGGGGCGTCGGCTGCTGGGCCGGCCGAAGCACATGCAGGGCCACGCCTGCGAGGATCGAAATAGCCAAGACAATCAGGATGACAACGAGCAGCACGCTGGGGCTCGCGAGATAAAGCCCCGTGCCCACCAGCAGCACCGCCAAGCTCAGCGCGGCCCAGAACATGGGTGGCTTCGAGGCGAAAGGCGAAACAGAGGGTCTGGCTGCGGGCCGCGATGGGAGGGTGTGCATCCTCTCACCGACCGTCATCACACTGGGCAGTGGGGCTGCTGGAACAGCCGCCGGACTTGCAGTCAATGGACCTGGCGTTGCATCCTCAGCCACCGTCGAAGGGGCTTGGCTGGGCACTGCCGCCCACGACGGCGCCGCTACCAACTGCGGGCGCTCCAGCGCCGCTCCAAACTCTTCCGCCGTCTGGAAACGCGCGTCCGGCCTCTTCTCCAGCGCTTTCAGCACCGCATTCTGGATTCCCTGCGGGATGTACGGGCAGTACGAAGTGAGCGGCGGTGGCGGCGTGTTCACATGGTCGTGCATGATTTGGAAGTCGCTGTCGCTCTCGAACGGGATGTGCCCGCTCAGCATCTCGTACAGGGTCACGCCTAGCGCGTAGATGTCGGACCTCACATCTGCTTCGCGGTTCTCGATCTGCTCGGGCGACATGTACGCCACCGTTCCCAACTGCGCCCCACGCCTCGTCAGCCCCCGAGTCCCGAGAATCTTCGCGATCCCGAAGTCCATGACCTTGACAATGCCGTCCCCCCTCAGCATCAGGTTGCTCGGCTTGATGTCCCGGTGCAGGATGCCCATACGGTGCGCCACGCCTATCCCCAGTAGCGCCTGCTTGAACAGAGGTATTGCCTCCTCGCTAGGGATTGGCCCCCGTTGCCGGATCATCTGGTCGAATGTCTTCCCAGCCACGTACTCCATGACCATTAGTGCATTCCCGTCTTCCACCAGAAAGGCGTAGAGGGTGGCCAAATTGGGGTGGTTGAGGTTAGCCTGGGCTTTAGCCTCGGCTCGGAAACGCTCCACCAGTTCGGGATTGCGTGCCAAGTCAGCGCTCAGGACCTTGACGGCCACGGTACGGTCCAGGAGCACGTCGATGCCCTTGTAAACCACACCCATTCCGCCTTCGCCTAGTTTCTCCACGATGCGGTAATTGCGAATCTGCGTTCCGATCATAACCGCTCCGGCTTTTCAAGGCCCTCAACCCGGTCGGCCTAAGGCGAAACATCGTCAAAGCCACCCTTCGACTTGGCGCGCCAAATACGCTTCAGCCACGCTTCATTGCGTGCGTGCCCCGCTGCCTTCTAGCAACGCACCTCCTTTGTTGGCAGCTTGAAGCAATAGTCGATCAACCAGGTCACGAACTGAAATAGGTGATCACATTGGCGCCCTTCTTTCCGATGAAAATGCGATCGCCATTTCTCAAGCCGACCTTGCTGACTCGAGGTGAATCGACCGAATTCACGTAGGTGCCGTTGGAGGAACCACGGTCAATCACCACCACCCCCTCACTTACCGGCACGATCCAGGCGTGTTCGGTCGAGACCGTATCGTCTTGCAAAACGAGCTGACACTTCGGCCCGCGCCCGATCAACACGCCTTCCTTGGTGAGTTTGAAGGTTTTTCCAGCAAGCGGCCCGCCCGTGACTTGGATGCTCCCAAAAGTACGCTCACCAACAGGCGGAAGTGCTCCGGGGGAAACTACCTCAGCACCCACCACGGCGCCGCCCCCCCCACCAACACGTGCCAGTGCCGGGGCCGGACGCCGGCGCAGCGCCAGGATCGCCCCGGCAAGAATCACAATGCCGATCACGACATAGACGACCCAGCCCGAGGTGATCATGAAGCGCTCTAAGAAGTTCTTGCTGTCCCAGCACTGCACGGATGCCCGAAGGTACTGCTGGGCATCGGGCAGGTTGGGCATGAACTCCAGAACGTTTCCGAACTCGACCTTTGATTCGTTGCACTTGCCTGCATCGAAGAGGTCCAAAGCTTTGAACCAGTGCTGATCAAATTCTCCGGACGCAGGTGCGGAGCCAGCTTGCCGGACGAATTCCAGCGCAGTGTTGATAGGCACAAGGAAGTTGAAACCTTGCACCTCCTCGCCCCAAGTAGCAATCCCGATCACCTGGCCTGCCGCGTTGAACGCAGGCCCACCGCTGTTGCCATGGGTGATCGCGACGTCCGATTGCAGGATCGGAGTGCCCGTCAGGGCCGTCTTGACCGCCGAAATGTGCCCATTCGTGGCGCTGGGCACCAGACTCGACTCCTGGCTGACCAGTTGGCTGCCGCCCCAGGACGATGCCAAGCCAGGGTAGCCGATCACCATGACCGTGTCCTGGACGCGCACTTCGTCAGAATTGCCGAGCGGAACCGTGGGCAAGTTCGCGCCGCCGATCTTCACTACAGCTACATCTTTTCCTTGGGGCAGGGGAGGGTTGTACTGCAGGATGTCTCCCGGGAAGTCCTTGCCGTTAGCCAGAATAACGTCCAGCGTGGGCTTGGTCATCGAGAGGCTATACTTCGATTTCAGGACGGCCGCTTTCTCCTTGTCTGTAAGGGCGCGGCCGATCTGTTGTTCAATATACTTGAACAAGATGCCCTTCTGGACGGCGTCGGCGAACTCCTGCTTGATCTGGTTCTGGAGCGCGCTCAACGCTTGAACGTCCCGGATATTGGCGTCCGCCACCACGTGCCCGTTGGTGACGAGGTAGCCATCCGGCCGGTAGAGAAAACCGGTGCCGGTTTCAGTGTGCGTTAGCTCGATCGGTTTCGGCAGAACCTCAAGAGTCCATGTGGTCTTAAACGTCACGACCACCAGCACCACTCCCGGCTTCAGTTGGAGCGTGCGCTTTTCCTCTGGCGTCAATTGGCCGGCACTCAGCAACGGGGCCGAGAGCGTGAGGGTGAGAGCAACCAGCCAGGCAATTCTTTTCACAAGCCACCTCCGACCTGAGACTGTGGAGCATCCATCTTGATGATGATACTGCAGGGCTGACTCAAGCGCTGCAATTCTGCCCAACCACAGTAGGGAATGTCAAGCCCAAAACTGGTCGGCAAGGTCCGCCCATGCGGATCCGCCTCAGCCGCGAAAACCAGCCGATGCCGGTCATTGCCGCGAAAAGCTTGGCCTGGGCCTGCCGAAGGCGGGAGGCCAGCCCTATGTGGACTGGCCCGGACCTCCGCTTACGCGGGGGCGACAACAGGCGAATTGCTCATCCAAGTCACTCTTCAATCCCCGCCCCAACCCGAGCATCCACTTGCGCAAAGAGGAGGTCGCTGGCCAGAGATGGATGACCGGGTCGGCGCAGGATCTCGCAGAACTCATCCGCGAGTTCCTTCATCTCGCCCGGAGCTGCGTTGCAGAGGAATATTCCGGCGCCTTGTACGGTTTCCGCATAAGGCCCAAGGCGTCCTTCCTCACAGGTTGTCTACCAGGTTCTTCACCGCCTGCGGGTGGCTCATGACCAGTTATCTCCAGTTGCCCATCAAAATGAATGGCGCCCAGTAATACGGGTGCGCGAAGCTGATTGGAGCATTGGGGTCGGGCTGCGGCTTGGGAGTAATCCTTCCCTTGAGCAGGTCCTGCTGCGCTTGGCGAAGCGCCTCGACCTTCGTCACTTTGCCCGCCCCATTTACCCAGTGCTGGTAAAAGTCCGCCATCAGGTCGCCCGTGCTTTCGTCATTCACTTCCCAGAGGGACGCCATGACCGCATGCGCCCCCAGTTTCTGCCCCACTCCGCCAAGGCCATCGATCTCATGGCCATCGGAGGCCTGGCTGGCCACCGCTGTCTTGCAGGCAGACAAGGTAAGCAACTCAACACCCTGCATGGTCTCCAGATTAGGGTTGGTCTTGAATTCGTCGAGCGTGAGATGAAAGCCCGAGCCGCCCAGGTCCTTGCCGGCGAGTAACAGAAACGACCGCATGTCATCTCCGCCGGGATCCGCATTGAAGTGGCTGGCAATATGCACGACCTTGTAGTCGCGACCGGAAAGCTGTGTCTGGAGATTCTTCTCGGTGAAATCGTCATCCAGCCATTCCGTCCCCGCAAACAGGCCATGCGTATCCGCATGCCTCGGGTCCTTGACGATGGAGCCCAGTTCCAAGGGCACATTCTCCAGCGCTGGGAAATCATCCTCGTACTTGCGCGAAAGCCCCAGGGCCAGCAGCTTCGCGTCGTTCAATTCAGGAGTTTCGCGCAGCACGGAACCGGATACACTGGCTGGCGTAATGATGACGCTGGCGTATTTTTCCACCAGGAACTGCCTGCTCTGGGCGTCGTACAGAGCAGACATCGGAATATAGTGAAGTACATCGTCCAGTTCCCAAACCAGGGTATGCGCCTGAGCCTGCTTCAGATCATCTGCAATAGGGCCAATGAGAATCGTATAGAGCCCTTGCGAGGCATTGAGCAACTCCTGAGGATCACTGCCTTTCTGGCTCAGCAGCGTGACGAATTGCTCCGCCCGGCGTCTCAGCTCGACGGCCTTGATCGCGGTGCTGCGTTCCACCAGGGCATGGTTAGCGCGAATGACGATCACCCGATAGCGATCGCCGACCACCAGTGTGTACAGCGCCACCGTGCCCGGCTCGAGATTGCTGACCAGATTTGCCAGCCCCGGGACGTCCTGGCGAGCGCGCTCCAACTTCTCCTGCTCTGCGCCGTGCAGGATGGTTCCCAGTTTGTTCAGCAGGGCCTCATATTGCCTGGAACCCTGCTGCACCTGGCTGGTCAGATCCGCGAGACGCTTCTCCTCCTCCGGCGTCCGCCCCGCCTTCTTGTTCAGCGCGGACCACTCCTCGTAGGTAGCCAGCAGGTTCCTGGTTTCCTGTTGATACGCGTCGTCCATCTTCTGCTCCACGGCGCTGAGCGAAACCGGTCTGGTGCCGGACTTGGTCCCGGCGCGGGTGAAGTCCCTGAACTGTTGCTCTTTCAGCAAGTTGATGATCTCTTGCGCCTCAGGCAGGCGGCCCTGGTCGATGAGTAGATTGGCGAGGTCGCGATAAGCACCTTCTTTTGATGTGAGAAAGCTCTTCTGCAACTCCTGATCGAGTCCTTGAATATTGCTGCGCACCTGCTGGAGAAGATCGACCGCCTGCTTGCCGTAAAAGATGGATAGCGAAGGTTGGGTGGCTTGCTGCTTCCGCATCAGGTTGTGAAAAATGAGAGCTTCCACAAGTGGATTGTGTACCGTAGTAGCGATCAGGAGCGCCTGGTTGAAGTTTTCCAGCGCCTCCTGCTCCTCCCCTAAATCGGAATAGAGTGCTCCGATGTCGTTCAGCGCCGTTGCCTCACCAGCCCGATCTCCTACCAGCCGGTAGAGCTGCAGCGTCTGGTTGCAGTACTCCAGCGCTTTCTGCTTTTGCCCAAGATCGGAGTACACATAGCCGATGTTGTTCAGCGTCGCGGCCTCGCCGCCGCGATTGCCCACCTGACGCATTATGGGCAGCGCTTGGTTGTAGTACTCCAGCGCCTTCTGCTGCTGGCCCAGATCGGAGTACACAAAGCCGATATTGTTCAGGGTCGTGGCCTCGCCGCCGCGATTGCCTACCTGATGCAAGATGGGCAGCGCTTGGTTGTAGTATTCGAGCGCGTTCGGCTTCTGCCCAAGATCGGAATAAATACCGCCGATGTTGTTCAGCGTCGTCGCTTCATCACTCCGATCTCCTATCAATCGGAAGGCCGGCAGAGCCTGGTTGTAAGACTCCAGCGCCTTCTGCTTCTCGCCTAAATCGGAATAGGCCTTGCCGATGTTGACCAGCGTGGTTGCCTCACCACCCTGATTTCCTACCAGCCGACAGATCCGCAACGTCTGGTTGTAGTACTCCAGCGCCTTCTGCTGCTCGCCTAAACCGGAATAGAGTGCGCCAATGTTGTTCAGCGTGCTAGCCTCACCATCCCGATCTCCTGCCAGCCGGTGGACCGGCAGAGCTTGGTTGTAGTACTCCAGGGCCTTCTGCGGCTGGCCTAGATCGGAGTAGACAAGGCCGATATTGTTCAGGGTCGTTGCCTCACCATCCCGGTCTCCTACCCGGTGGTAAATCGGCAGAGCCTGGCTGTAATACTCCAGCGCCTTCTGCTGCTCGCCTAAACCGGAATAGACCGCTCCCATGTTGTTCAGCGTGCTAGCCTCACCACCCCGGTCCCCTGCCAGGCGACGGATCGGCAACTCCTGGTTGAGATACTCCAGGGCCTTCTGCGGCTCCCCTAAACCGGAATAGACCAGGCCGATGTTGTCCAGGGTCGTTGCCTCACCACGCCGATCTCCCACAAGTCGGTAGACCGGCAGAGCCTGGCTGTAGTACTCCAGCGCCTTCTGCTGCTGGCCAAGAGAGGAGTGGGCAGTGGCGATGCCGGTCAACGTCGTGGCCTCGCCGGCGCGGTCGGCTAATGCACGCAGAATGGGCAGGGCCTGGCCGTAGTACTCCAGCGCCTTCTGCTTTTCTCCAAGATGGGAATAAACAAGGCCGATACTCAGCAGCGTCGTTGCCTCACCACGCCGATCTCCTAGCAGGCGACGGATCGGCAACGCCTGGTTGTAGTTCTCTAGCGCCTTCTGCTGCTCGCCAAGGGAGGAGTAGGCAATGCCGATGCCGGTCAACGAAGTGGCCTCACCGGCCCGGTCGCCTAATGCACGTAGAAGGGGCAGCGCCTGGTTGTAGTACTCCAGCGTCTTCTGCGGCTGGCCAAGAGAGGAGTAGACAGTGGCGATGCCGGTCAGCGTCGCGGCCTCGCCCACCCGGTCGGCTAATGCACGCAGAATGGGCAGGGCCTGGTTGTAGTACTCCAGCGCCTTCTGCTTTTCGCCAAGAGTGGAATAAACAATGCCGATGCTCAGCAGCGTTGATGCCTCACCACTCCGGTCTCCTACCTGTCGGTAGATCGGCAAGGCCTGATTGCTGTACTCGAGCGCCTTCTGAAATTCGGAGATACGAAAGTACAGAGCAGCGATCTCATTGAACGTCTTTGCCGCGGTTCCCGCATCGCCAGCCGCTTGCGCCGCCTTCAGTGCAGCCTGCAGCTTGTCCAACTGCGCCTGCGTCTCGGCCGGCATCTGCGACCCGGCAGCGGCACTGGCCTGCGCCAGTGGTGGCGCCTGGGCGCTCAGGCTTCCATGGTGAAGGAGAACTGCCGCCACAGGCACGAGGAAGGCAGCAATGATGCGACTGGGAAGGAAGCGGGCCTTGCCCCGACGGCGGGCCACGCATTGCGGGACATCCATTTCGTTGCTCCTGAAAACCCCTGAGTCTATGCCTGGCGCAGGCAATTGTCTCCCGCAACTAAACTACTACATTGGTTCCCGTTGAACTATTACTCACTTCGGTTTGGGGCTGCTCTTGTGTTGCGACGCAGAGGTGCCCGAAGCCTGGCTGGGAGCAGAATCCAGCAGGTGATCGGTAGACGACGATTGAGACGTGTAGGAACTGGCCGGCTGCACTCTGACGTTAAGAGTGATGTAGCTCACCGTCTGGACGGCCTGGCTAATCCGCTCATCGGGAGGGAGTTTGCCTACCGCATCTCGCTCGACCACGTATCCGTCTTGAACAATCAGTTTGTCCATCTCCTTGGCAAACTCGGCTTCGTGCGCCTTCGGAATCAGGATGTAATTTCCACTCAGTAATTTCAGAGAGTTCGCGGAGATCAGGCTGCTTTCCGCTCCCTTCTGCGTCACCGCCACATCCTTCAGGGAGGTGTTCAGGAGAAAGTTCTCCGAGTTCGCCTTCTCCAAAGCGCCATAGAAGCTGTAAAAGGCCTGCAAGGCAGGAAGACTGATCGCTGGGAAGCCAAGAAGCGGAGAGAGTATCTTGGTTGCTGCGATCGTGGCCCCGAGGATCTTGTCCAGCAGAGAGGTTGTGGGGGTAGTTGTGATATTGACGCTGAGATGACCCGCACCCTGGTTCAGCAGGACCCGGTTGAGCTGCGGTGCTCCAGGCATGGTTTGGCCGGCCTGAGAGGGGTTGAAAGAAAGCTCTTTGACCGTGGGCAGTTTGCTTGCCTTGTCGGCGAAGACGGTCGCCATTGCGGCCCATACCAGCGGGCCGACGAACTCGCTGCCGGTCACCCGCTGGCAGGACAGGTGCATCTGCGCAAACCGCACTTTCGCCAGCTTCGAATCATCCAACTTGCCAGGCCGAAATCCACCCATCTCCATCGTGACTACGGCATCCTCGTCGAATGTCGGCAGCTCGCTCGCCTTAATGTCTTGCGCCCAACGAAGGCCAGCTTTGTCACTGTGATGCAGGAAGCGCGGATCACGATCCATATTGGGAGACGTTGACGCGCCCCGGCTCCTCTGCGCTGCGCTGGCATACAGGTTGCTCCAGTAGTCCTGCCCTACAGTACGTGTGGCCGGCGTATGTGCGCCGGCCGAAGTGTCCTCCGCCTCGACGAGTTCAGACTGAGAAAGCAACAAGGAAAGAAAGCCGGCGGCAGGAACGTCGGAAAGAAACGATCGACGGGAGATGGGCATTTGACCCTCCAAAGAAGTTTGCCGTTCCCTCTGTATCCGGGATTATACGAGAGAACCCAATGCTTCTGCAAGGTGGCATAACGACATGGCATAACGACATTCAGCAGTTTCGGCACTCCCGATGGGGTAGACAGGGCCCTCTCCCGAACCCCTGGACCCCGCCAAAAAAAGTGTGCTGGACCCCCTCGGGGGGCGTACAGTGTCGGGCTGCTGGGAGCTAAAATGGAAATTGCCGGCAGACTGTCTGAAACTGGGATGGCAAAATGGAAGTCCCCGCTCAGTGGAAGGGGGCCGATCTGCCCTGAATCTCTTGCACGTGGTACTTACATCGAAGGGCTGACAAGTCTGCCTCATTCCATCGAGTGTGTGTCGGCCGTCCACACAAGCTAAGGGAAAGGGAGAAGAAGCATGCGAATTCTTGGCTGGATTTTTTTCGTTCTAGGAATCATCCTCGGTTTTCTCCTCCTTATAGCCAGGCTCGGCGGAGGACACATTTCGGTGCGAGCGTATTTCGGGGCTGGAATTCTGATCTTCTTGGGTTGGCGTTTGAAAATTCTTGGGAAGGGGACTGCAAGATCGCCTGCCGCTTCCCCCATTGCCACCTCGGGACCTACATCAAGTCCTTCAGCAACCGCGCCACAGTCCGGTCCTTCGCCATCCCCGACAATCGAACTCCCTCTCACGCCGACCCTTGCTGACGCCATTCGCAGCAACGCCTTGAAGTGGCGCCGCTTCGTGGCGATTTTGATGGTCGGCATGGTGGTCCTTTCTCTGGGCATGGGTATAGCATTCGACTATTCTGTGTCGTCCTCGCACTCCCCCAGTGCTATGCATATGCTTCCCTTTATGGCGATTCTAGGCCTGTGCTTGGCCGTGGGTGTCGGCGGGACCATGATTTTAAAGGGTGAGCTGCCGTGGAGGCGCGATCTGCGCGAGCCCACCTATCTGAGGACGAGTGGGCCGGTCCAGGTTGTGTTCCAAAGGGGCGCCTATACCTTACGCCTCGCCGACCGCGCATTCGCACCGACGAGGAGTCCGGCCACTGCGTGCCTCGCGAAATTGAATTGGGCGATAGTGGACCACTGCCGACACTCCCACACGATCCTTGGTGTGTGGGATCGGACTGGAGCCAACGTGTTCTTATTCCCTGGATATCAGCCCGATCCTCCGCTTCCTCCAAGGCTTTAGCGCGGCGATAGGGGCACGGGGCTGGTGGTACCAGAGTGCGCCAACCACCCCTCACCCCTCCTTAACCAAGGAGGGGAATCACCCCTGCGCTCGGAATGGCACCAGTAGCGCATCGCTAGCGAAATGAATTACTGGCCGCAGTAATCCACCTCTAACTAGCTTCCTCCCCCTTCCTCTGGAAACTGGCAGGCCTGGTTCGCTCCGCTCCCTGACAAATGGCACATCCGACTGCCGTGCCAGCCACTCGCGCCCTTTCAGACATATCTGGATGGAAAAGGGAAACCAAGTCTGGATGCGCGCGTTCATAAAACCGAACACGGGGTGAATCCAGTTGTGGTATAAGAACAGACACTTGCGCGCCCGCGACTGCTACCGGCGCATCGATCCTCCATGTGCACCGACCGGGGGTCGCAGGCCCCCAAAGGCAGGGCTCCGCGCCATCCCTCGGGGCACGAAAGGGGGATTTTCAGAGGCGTGAATAAGGGTGTGCGACATCCAGCCCTGGCACAGCGCGAAAATGCTTGAAATTGAATGTGTAGAGGCGGGCGCTCCGGGTGAGAGCTGTCGCGGCGATAAGACAGTCGGGAATGTTGATGCCTGAACTTAACCGGTGGTTCAGCAGCAATTGGTATGCTGCGGCGAACTCGGAGGCCTCCGGCCAAATCACTTCGAATGTTGCCAGGAACCGTTGGATACGCTCCAGATCAGCTCGGTCACGGCAACCCATCACCAGTTCCATGGCAGCTACAGCAGGGACCGCGAACGGCTGCTGTGCTAGTTCTTGGAGCCACTTCTGGGCAGGGATTGTCCCCCGCAAACAATCGACCAGAACGTTCGTATCAACAAGGTTCATCGGGCGGACTTGCTCCACCCTTCTGACCGCAACTTCCGGGCAAACTCCAAGCTATCCTCGATGTCAGCACGATCGCGCCACATCCCCAGGAATTCGGAGTTCAGCAGGTCGCTAAAAGTGGCGGAGGTCGAGGACCCGGTAGGCGAGACTGTAATCACAATCGCGGCGGACCCGGTGGGTACGTCCGCAGGCAGCGTAATGCGCAGTTCCCGGCTGGCTGGAATATCCGTATTAAGGGTGACCGTTTTTACCATACGCACATCGCCTCACCTCTCACCTTATCAAAACAAATGTGCATTTACAACGACCTGTTCTCCACCCCCAAGCCTCCGACCTTGGGGAAGCCGCAAACCCCGAGGGTTGCTCAAGGCTTGTGATTCATAGAGGGCCGGAGGGGCACGGGTTGGAGTTCGCTCGTCACTCGCCACTGCTCTTAAATGCCCGCCGTGCCGCCAGCCCGCAGGCGGCTTTCCCATCTCGCCGTGCCCGTGAGAAAGCGGTGCCAGAAAAGGACATTGGGATGATGAGAACTCAAGCCAGACAGCAGGAACAAGGCGCTAGTTTCAAGGAGACATGTTTACCTGCCTGTACGATATACGCTACGGAATGACCAATCCCTGCGAGTGCTACGCCACCACAAACTTCTTCGAGGGGGCCCTCGGGAGGGCCAAGGATTGCAATTATACGAGTGGGGGAGCATATCCCAATTGAGCGGCGCTCATTAGACGTGAAGCCGACTTTTCATTCCCAATCCATCTTGTGTGCGGCCGGCATCCATGATGCGCACAGGGCTCTTAGGGAAGACTTGGTCTGCTGCCGGCACCGCTTCCCGGTTGGTCCAGCACGGAAAGGTTTTGCTGCCGATGCCGCTTCCGCGAGGGCCACTGCGGCTTGAACTCTTCCCGTCAGGCCCCCGTTGACTTAGCCCTAAACACGCCGTAAGATGGCCACCAGAGGCGGGACCTTCGCCATGGTTGGCAAGACGATTTCACACTACCGGATCGTGGAGAAGCTGGGCGGCGGGGGCATGGGCGTCGTCTATGAGGCCCAAGACACCAGGCTCAAGCGCACCGTTGCCTTGAAGTTCCTGCCCGAGGAACTCTCCAAGGACCGAGAAGCCCTGGAACGATTCCGGCGTGAAGCCCAGGCTGCCTCCGCGCTCAACCATCCCAACATCTGCACCATCCACGACATCGACCAGCACGAAGGCCAGCCCTTCATCGCCATGGAGTTGCTGGAGGGGCAGACCCTGAAGCAGCGCCTTGCCGGGAAACTGCTCAAGACGGACGAACTGCTCGACGTGGCCATTCAGATTGCCGACGCTCTCGACGCCGCGCACTCCAAGGGCATCATCCATCGGGACATCAAGCCAGCGAACATTTTCGTCACGACACGTGGCCAGGCAAAGGTTCTGGACTTTGGCTTGGCCAAGCTGGCCCCAAAGGCCAAGCGGGTGGCGGAAACCGTGGGATTCTCTGCGCTGGCCACTGCCTCCCTCGAGCCCGAGCAGCTCACCAGCCCGGGCGAGGTGATGGGGACGATCGCCTACATGTCGCCCGAGCAGGCGCGGGGCGAAGAACTCGATGGCCGCACCGATCTGTTCAGTTTCGGCGTGGTGCTCTACGAGATGGCGACCGGCCGTCCAGCCTTCTTGGGAACGACTTCCGCGGTTATCTTCGAGGCCATTCTGAACAAAGCTCCGACCTCGCCGGTGCGTCTGAATCCGGAAGTGCCGCCGAAGCTGGAAGAGATTATCAACAAGGCGCTGGAGAAAGACCGCGACCTGCGTTATCAGAGCGCCTCCGAAATGCGCACTGACCTGAAGCGGCTAAGACGCGATACCACTTCGGGCCGGCATACCGTTGCGGCTGATGGCACACCTGCCGCCGAGGCGACTGTTAGCGAGCCGTCGACCGGCCCGCCCTCAAGCACAGCCATCCTTCTCGGCGAAGCCAAGCGGCACAAGTTTACGGTGGGGCTGCTTATTGCCGGGATGGCGCTCCTGCTGGGCGGGCTGGGTGTTGCCATCTACAAGCTGAGCGTGCGCAAGAGTGAACTGAACTTCCAAAATATGAAGATCGTCCGGATCACCGAGAGCGGCAAGGCCACGGACGTGGCTGTCTCTCCTGACGGGCAATACGTGGTCTATGTGCGCCAAGATGGTGAAAAGCAGAGTCTCAACGTGCGCCAGGTGGCCACCGGCAGTGACGTGCAAGTTCTGCCGCCGGATGTAGTGAACTTTAGGGGCCTGACCTACTCGCCCGACGGGAACTACATCGATTTCACCCGCTCCGACAAGAGCAATCCTAACTACAGCTACCTCTGGCAGATACCGGCACTGGGAGGCACGCCGCGGCAGTTGGTGCGCGACATCGATTCCTCAGTTGGTTTCTCGCCCGACGGCAGGCAATTCGCCTTTGCCAGGGGAGTTCCGGAGAAGGGCGAAGTCCGCGTTGTGCTAGCAGGAGCGGACGGAAGCGGTGAGCGTATGCTCGCAACCCTTTCTGGGACGTTGCTTGGCGGGCCCGATTGGTCCCCTGATGGGAAAACAGTTGCGATCACGACCACCGGGGACACAAAGGTCACGCGCCGGGTGATTTCAGCCGTATCGGTCTCCGACGGGACGGTGCGTGAGATCTACTCAACCCCGAACTGGCTGGGGCGGCCTCGCTGGCTTGCAGACGGGAGCGGCCTGCTCGTGACAGTATGGGATCCTGCCCTGGCGTGGCGGGCCCAGCTTTGGCAAATCTCTTTTCCCGACGGAGAAGCTCGCCGATTCACCAATGACCTGACGGATTACCGGTCTACTTTCAGCACGGATTACCGGTCTCCGCTCGACATGACGCGGGATCGGAGGACCCTGGCTACTATTGAGAGCACAACGGCCGCCGATCTCTGGGTGGCGCCCGCCGGCGATGCCGCGCGCGCCCGCCAGATCACCACGGCGGCGCAAGCGAACACTGGTCTCACCTGGCTCGCCAGCGGGGTGCTTGTTTATGCTGATTACGACGGCGACTTGTTCAGCATACAGGAGGATGGCAGCAAGCGGACATTGTTGGCGCCGGGCCAGAACGCCAACGAGCTCCCGGCAACTTGCGGAGATGGGCGCTTCATTGTTTTTCTTGCGTACCGGAACGAAAAGCTCAACGTATGGCGAATGGACGCCGATGGTTCCAATCCGGTCCAGTTGACTGACGAAGCACTTGCCTATAACCCCGAGTGTTCACCCGATGGCAAGTCAGTGCTGTATACCCGCATCAATGATACGACCGCGTGGCAATTGCCTATGCAAGGCGGGCCGCCGTCCCAGGTGGTCCTGCCGAACTCGGCCAGCGCAGCACCCCAAATCTCGCCGGACGGTAAGCTGCTCGCCTATCTGGCCATGCCCGCGACCATGTCGGGCCCCATGGTCCTAACCGTGGTTCCTTTCGCTGGCGGCTCGCCTGTTCATAGGTTCGATGTGCCCATGGGTGCGACACGGATTCGGTGGGCGCCCGACGGCCAGGCGCTCGATTACCGATTGGATCGCGGCGGGGCTTCTAATATCTGGCGGCAGCCGCTTGCGGGAGGTCCCCCAAATCAGATCACCAATTTCAAATCCGACTTGATCTTCTTCTTTGCCTGGTCGTGTGATGGGAAGCAGCTCGCCCTCGCCCGCGGCACCATCTCCAGCGACGTCGTCCTAATCAGTAACTTCCAATAGGCCGCCCGAAAAGAGGGCGAAAATCGGAACGTCAGAGAAGATTTTTTCTTGGGAAACGAAGGCCCGCCGGCTGTGCTATAATTCGCGCCACTTCCGAATCGCTTGTGCCGGAGGCGTGGTGCTCATGGCGCAGCCCAAAACGCACGAGGTGACAACGCTTCTCCAAGCCTGGGGCCGGGGCGAGGACGCGGCCCTGGACGAGATCATCCCTATCGTTTGCCGGGAACTTAGAAGGATCGCCCACCGCTATATGGCCGGCGAGCGCCCGGACCACACCCTGCAAACCACGGCCCTGGTCAACGAGGCTTATCTAAAGCTGGTAGATTCCCGCAGGGTTAACTGGAGGAATCGGGCCCACTTCTTTGCCATTTCGGCGCAGTTGATGCGGCGAATTCTAGTTGACTATGCCCGAGCCCGAGGCTATCGGAAGCGCGGCAGCGGGGCGCGAGACATTACTCTGCATGACGAGTTGGCGGGCGCTAACGAGAGAGGGCGAAACGTGTTGGAGTTAGACGATGCGCTGAAGGCGTTAGCCGAACTGGACCCGCGCAAGAGCAAGGTGGTGGAACTGCGCTTTTTTGGGGGACTGAGCCTGGAAGAAACGGCCGAGGTCCTGAAAGTTTGCCCCGACACTGTCCTGCGCGACTGGCGGATGGCGAAAGCCTGGCTGGGGCGGGAGTTGGGCGCGGAGAAAGGCCATGCAGCCTGAACGCTGGCGGAAGATCGAGGAGATCTATCAGGCGGCGCTGGAGTGCGAGGAGAGCCGGCGGGCGGCATTTCTGGCAGAAGCATGCGCGGGGGATGATGCGTTGCGGGGGGAAGTGGAATCTCTGCTGGCGCACAAGGATAGCGCGAGTTTCATCGATTCTCCAGTTATGGACGTGGCGGCGCAGGCGCGGGGGCAGGGCGATTCGCAA
>Ga0326728_10010486_pt1 | contig 21657 bp, 20 predicted proteins | sample MB3enrmetagenome_FD_207602 | JGI IMG/M metagenome (GOLD analysis project Ga0326728, IMG submission 207602) | Lab enriched peat soil microbial communities from McLean, Ithaca, NY, United States - MB31MN | ecosystem: Environmental > Terrestrial > Soil > Wetlands > Peat | place: USA: New York... | reverse complement strand
CTCCCCAGTTTATGCCGGCAGTTGGTTCGAAACCGTCTTGGATGAGCGCTCCAGTCCTATCGAATACTGGAGCAGGAATGTAAATCGTGACACTCGAATAATTGAACAATGTCTGAGGAGCAAATGCGGTAGGCTGTGAAAAGTTTATCGCGAAGATTAGATCGCCAACGTTGTCGTGGTCGGGAGTTGATGTGAGAATTGCTCCTTCCGGGGAATATGAGTGGGTTGCTTCTTGGAGTGGTTGTTCGTATGTTGTGAACGGGTTTTGGTAACCGGGTGGGTTCGAGTTTTCTCCGGTATATGTGTTGAGTCCGCTTCCAGGCCAGACGAATCCGAGAGGCCCGGGGACGTGTGCTGTTCCGAACGTGTTTGTCGGATTTAATTCATTTTCGTTTGATCTAAAGAATGGTGGGGTGCTATTGTTGTTCCCGAGTGTTGTGTGAGCTGAAACGGACGATTCGATGGTTGAACCGAAAAGCAGGATTAGGATTAGGAGCATGAGAATTAGTCGTTGACGCATTCACTTTTCTGCTCCAGAGCGCTGAGCGTTCGGTTTACTTTGCTGGAGTCGATTGCTGCGCTTGCTTTGCTGCCTTTCTTCTTTTTCTTATGAAGAAGTATCCTGCGCCAGCTATCACTGCTACTAGTATTACAAAAAGCGTAACGGGTGGTTGGCCTTTTACAATGTAGAGTGTGATAGGATATGTGTGATTTAGTGAGAATTGGTTATTATCTTGCGTCCAATCGAATCGCAAACCGCACGGATACGTGCCGGTAGGTTCACTGCTATCGACATCTACCGTGAATACGGCCGTCTTATTTTGTTGCTGTGTCATATCACCCAAGAAGTCTGTTAATGTTCCAGTCCAGTAATTGCCAACCTGTAATTCTACTCGCACAGATTCGGCTATCGTATCGTTGCTTGTGTTCTTTACAAGCACGCTTATGACGTCTCCGGAATCGCCAGGATGAACAACTGTTGGGGTTATGCTTACAATCTGGAAGATGACTTTTTCAGCGACGAAAAGAGGCACCTGTCCTATTGGGATGGTTACATTATTGCTTCCGCCAACTACTTGCACCAACGTTGCTGAGTATTGGCCCCATGTTGCGTTCTCCGCTACGTCAATCACAAAATTCGCAGGAAGCGTTTGACCACTGGGTATGTTTCCTACGAATATTTCAGTGGAACCGCTAGATGAGGCTGAAAACGGTTGAGACAATTCAAGATATACTTGGACGTCCTTAGCTATGCCGTTGCCTGAATTCGCTATAGTGACCGTTACCTGGTTCGCATAACTGTCAGGGAATAATTTTACTGGGCTCGTAGTTACTGATTGGATGTGAAGTTCACCATAGGTTACCGGCGCGTCTATTACCACTGTCTTGTTGACCTGTTGAAGTTCTCTTGCAGATTGGTATGATAGAACAAGGTTGTAGTGGTATACGCCTTGCCTGGCAGAGGGTTCGACGGTTACAGTGTAAGTAAGCGTGTACATTGAGCCTGGCGATATGTCACCCGCCACTTTTGTTACCGAATTTGCCGTGTATTTGACTTGGTTTACGAAATAAATGTAATCGATTGGTGGAGTTAGTAAGAGAGTGCCATTTACGTTCCTAGCCACGTCATCTCCGACGTTCATCAACACGATGTTTAGTTGAACGTTAACGTCTCCGGGATGAACAGTTATTGGATTCGATGCATCCATTCCCCAATATACGTTCTGTACAATAACATTGGCTACGCCGATTGCGTGCACAACCGGTAATCCTGCTTTGGGTAGGCCTAGTGCAATCAAAAATGTTAGAAAAACTATCACGATTGTTCTATGTTTCATGCCCGCATCCGCTCGGATTGCAAATGCTTCGATTTACCACATTTAAGGTTGCGCTTCAGATTCCTCTTTGCATACTACGGATTAAGGGACTCAGAATCTATAGGGCTCGTTTGAATGCTAAGGTTGCCAATGCTATCATAATCACCGTGAAGACAGTTAGGAAGGCGAAGTCTCCGAGGACTGGTGTAAGTCCTGCTCCCTTGTACATCAAAAGCCGCAGAGCATGAACTGCGTACGCTTCCGGATTGACTGTTGCGATTTCCTGCATCCAAGTGGGAAATCCGTTGATCGGGTAGACCGCGCCGCTCGTGAAATAGAGAGTTATGTTGATTGGGAAAGCTGTGAACGTGTACGCATTCCTGGAGGTGGCTCGGACAGCGTAAGCGGTCATCATAGAGATTACTCCTAGTGATGTGAGGAATAATGTGAAGAACGATAGTGCATATCCAACTATGCCTGCGGTTGGACGAATGGCTCCAATCATAAGTGATAGTAGGAACAATGTGGTGGCCGAGAACATTGCTTTAGTCACGCCAGCAAAGAGAACTCCGACGATGATCTCGTATTGTTTCAGCGGACTCACAAGATATCCTTCGATTACGCCTCGCTCTTTGTCTTCCAAGATTGAGATCCCGCCCCCAATGATTGAGGCGAACATGATAGATTGAACGAGTGATCCTGGCGCCATGAACTCAATGTAGTATACGTTTCGGTAGAAGTCCGCTAAGACGATGTTGAGACCTGTAGTGCTTGGCGTAATTTGTATCTGAGATGAGAGTTGCTGGGCGGATTGCGTTAATTCTTCTGAAATAGCGGCGGCGCTTACTGGGTCAGTGTTGTCTAGATATAAGTTGACCATTACTTGGTTGTTGGTATGCGTGGCTAACGCTTGGTCAAAGCCTAGGGGAATAAAGATGATCGCCTTAACAAGTCCTTTTCGAAGCATCGCTTGTGCTGAATCTAGACTGGAAACATACGTGAGCGTGTATGCGTTTTCGCAATTCACTCCACCGTATTCGCAACTCAACTGCGTTTGTAAAATATCGATAAACTCTGATGAGAATTGTCCATAACTTTCTCGAACAACCGCGACTGGGGCAAATGTTATTGCCCCTCCGAACGCGTAACCAAGCAAAACTAATGACAGAAACGGCCCAATGATGGCAGCCATCACTACTACCGGTTGCCGCATGAACTTTCTTACGTCGCGTTCCCAGACTGCTAGAGCGGCCTTCAATCTCCGAGACTCCGTCCAGTGAAGTGTAAGAATACGTCGTCCAATGTTAATTCACGTAGTGTTATCGCTTTGATCTTTCCTCCGTTAGCATCAACAAGTTCAACTATTCTTGGAACAGCTTCGGCACCGTTCTTCACTAGAACCGTTAAGGCGTTATCCCGTCTCTTAACCTCCAGAACAAAGTCGGCTTTCTCTAACGCTCGCAGAGCGGCATCATGTAAGATTGAGAGTTCGACTTCAACTATGTCGCCTCCAGAAACTTTTCGTTTGAGTTCACCTGGTGAACCTAGCGCAACAATTTTTCCATGATCGACAATAGCAAGTCTATCACATAGCCCTTCTGCCTCATCCATGTAATGTGTGGTTATGACAAGCGTAATCCCTTGGTTTTTATGGATCTCCACTAGATGCTCCCAAACAGCAGCGCGGGCCTGAGGATCAAGGCCTGTGGTAGGTTCATCAAGAAATAGAATCTGTGGTTGATGGACCAGAGATCTGACTATCTCAAGTCGTCTTTTCATTCCTCCAGAGAACCCCCCGACCAGATCCCGAGCTCGATCGGATAGCCCAACCCATCGAAGCAGTTCTTCTACCCTCTCGTGACGGAGTTTTGTTGGAACTCCATAGTACTTCCCGTAAATGTCCAGGTTCTCCCACGCGGTTAACTCCACATCCAACGTCATTGCTTGAGCGACTACGCCAATGCGTTCTCGCACTTTGGCTGGTTCATGGCGAATGTCTGCTCCCGCAACCGTCGCCGTGCCCTCGGTAGGTTGAAGAATAGTCGTCAACATACGGGCTAGAGTTGTCTTACCTGCCCCATTAGGACCTAGCAAGCCAAAAACTTCAGGTTTGATCTCGAGATCTACATGATCTACCGCTGTGAAGTCGCCGAAACGTTTCGTTAGTGCGAACGTTTGCACAGCTAGGTCCATTGCTTAACCATCCTCTCTACGTTCGTATTTTAAGTCGGAGTTTGATGTTCTGCGAGCTTGAGGCGTATCGCGGCGCAGGAGTTTTAGTCTTTGATGGCTTCTATGAGACTGACAGCCTGCCACAGTTTAGTTCGAGTGTACGGTGGCATGTTTGGATCTTGACTTATATCATCTAAAATAGAGATAGCGTTAGCAGCCCTGACTCCAAGGCTTAGGTCGCTCATTTGGAGCGTGTCGAATGCCGTCTTAGCAGCTCGGCGGATGTTTCGAGGGGTGGTGTTATCGTTCGAAACTTCATTCAAGACGACCAAAGCCTGTTTGATTCGTCCTTCATACTCCTCTTTGCGTTTGGCTTTGGTAGACATCTCTCACCGCTCCGTATGGTTTGCGACTATTGAACGAGGAACATTCATGAGCGATATCTAAACTCTTTCGTGAGCCATCTGGGGCAACAAACGTAAGAGAGGGATTCGAATGTATTATGGCTGGTTGAACCTTTGGGAATTGAAGTCAGACAGATGGCAGATCTACTGAAGTCTGGGGCAACGATGCTTCAGCAGACTTGTCCTCAATGCGGAACTCCGCTGTTCAGGAAGGGAAAGGAGACGTTTTGCGCGAAATGTAACCGGCCGGTAGTCATTATCGAATCGGCCGAAGACGAAAATAGGCTTCTCACGGCGCAAATCCTAGAAAGCACTGAGCAAACTTTGCTTACTAAAATAGGAGAAATCAATTCCGCTATTAAAGCGGAATCTGATCCTGAAAAACTCGTTGCATACGGAAACGCGTTGAGTACATGGCTGAGCGCAATTGAAAAGCTCAGGTCACTGAAGACACAAAATGTTCAGTAACTGAGCGCCCTATGTCACCACGATTACTGTGACATTTGTTTATATGATCATGTTTTGTGTGAAGTTCATGGTTCAGTAGAATGAATATCACCGAAAACCTAAACAACAGTTTCGTATTCGCGAAGAAACTTTCTACAGATATCGGTAGACTCATCATACTGATAGTTCTAGATTTAATCCCTATCGCTAATTGGATAGTTATCGGCTACGCTGCCCGTGTCCTGAGAGAGGCTCCGGGGTCTCAGGCTCCTCCGAAACTCGAGAATTATGGAGGCATGTTAGTTGATGGAGCGAAAATATTCTTCGCATCATTCATCTACATGATAATACCGACCATTTTTATTGTCGCTGGAGCCACATCGGTTCTCGGCGGTACATTTTCTTTAGAGCAGTATGCCGCGTCAGGTATTTTGCTAGGTGGAACCGGTGTTGTGCTGCTTTTAGTTGGGATAATTCTTGCTTTCTTCTTCTTGATTCTTCTTGGAGTTGCTATTGCTCATATGGTTAAGACAGGAAAGTTTGGGAAAGCGTTTGCTTTCGGGGAACTGATTGGTATCATACGTGGTATCGGATGGGGGAAGTATTTGGGGTGGGTGATAGTTACTTCAATAATTGCGCTGCTGGTCGGTGGTGTTGCCGGTAGAATTCCATTAGTGGGGTGGCTGATTTCGGCGATAATTTCTCCTTTTCTAACCGTATTTATCTTCCGATCGCTCGGGGATCTGTATAACGATGGAGCCCCCCCCGAATTTCGGACAGCCACCTCGATCTCGGAAGCAGGAGTGATAGTCTGCTCAGCCTGCGGCACACACATGCAACCGCATCATAAGTTCTGTCCAACATGCGGAGCTCCAGCTCCGGTCAGCTCCCAATCGGTAACGTCGAAACCTACTGAACCGACTGATTCCTTCAAATACTGCGTTTCATGCGGAGGCAAACTCCCGTCTTCGGCAATGTTCTGTGGTGCCTGCGGTGCAAAACAGAACTAATCAATATTCAGTCCAACCTTAATCTCAAATCTCTCGCATTCAACATAGAAGATGCGGCGAAGAATTGAAGAACCTCGGCTGACAATTCGCACAGTATGCAATCCGCGTTAGAAGTTCTCGAGAGGTACAAAGGACTGGTTGAGGCTGAATTAGAGCGTTTTCTTCCGCGTCAGGGTGAGCCTGTTGAATTTTACGCTTCTGTGTGGGAACTGATTGATCGTGGTGGAAAACGTTTCAGACCATGCTTAACCTTCCTAGCGTGCGAATGTGTAGGCGGAAGTAGGGAAGATGCTGTAGGTGCAGCAGCAGCTGTTGAACTGCTTCACAATATGACTCTGATCCATGATGATATCGAGGACAGGAGCGAACTGAGACGAGGAAAACCATGTATTCATAGAATCTATGGAATTCCTACAGCTATCAACGCAGGCGACGCGATGCTCATCAAAGTTTTCGAGATCGCCAATTCAAGTAGGATTCCTCAAGACCGATGCCGTAAACTTGTCGATTATATCGCGCGGCGCGCGTACGACCTGACTTGGGGGCAGGCTTTTGAATTCAACATGTGGAAACGCAAAGCCTTCACTGAAGCTGACGTTATTCGGCTTTTGAAATCGAAGACCGGTTCGTTGATTGGTCTATCGGCAGAGTCAGGTGCCATCACAGGTGGGGCGACGGACGATCAAATTAGATTGTTGGGCGAGTTCGGAGAAACAACAGGAATCGCATTTCAGATCGTAGACGACGTTCTGAATGTTACTGGCAACGTGAAGGAATACGGGAAGGAAATAGGCGGCGATATTCGAGAAGGGAAAAAGACCATCCTAGCCGCTCACTTGCTTGACACAGCTAACGCTGCCGACAAGAAGCTGTTCATTAAACTGCTAGGGAAAAATACGATCACTGCTACCGAGGTAAGGAGAGTTATTCGTCTATATCATAAGTATGAATGTATAATTTACGCGAAAGCACAGGCTGATGCTTATCTCACGAAGGCTATGAGTGCCCTTGATGCATTTCCGGACTCAAATGCTAAGAAATCGTTAGCTGACGTGGCACGTTTTCTTGTCGCACGGAACTTTTGATGTGGATCTACGTGAGATGATTTCTGCTGATCATCCGCAAGAAACGACGTAAAATCGCTCTGCTGGTGGCGATAGAAGGGATCGATCAATCAGGCAAGGAAACACAATCTCGTTTGTTAGCGAATAGAATTCGCGGGGAAGGGCATTCGGTAGATGTAATGGATTTTCCTGACTACACTACGGGAATAGGGCGTCATCTGAGAGAGTACTTGCACGGTAAGACGCGGATGGATCTCCACGCGGTACACTTGCTGTATGCTGCCAACAAATGGGAGTCTTTATGCAAACTCGATCGAAAAATCCGAAATGTCGACGTGCTCATATTGAATCGATATCGTGCATCTAATCTTGCCTATGGCGTAGCGCATGGATTGCCAATCCAATGGCTTTCAGCACTTGAGCATGGCCTTCCTGAACCCGATGTTGTGCTTGTGTTGGACGTATCGCCTAGGGTGTCTTTCGAAAGGAAAGCACAGAATCGGGACATTCACGAGAAGAAAGGGGGTTACTTGCTTGAGGTAGGACGTGTATACCTGCATTTGGCAAAACGATCTGGGTGGATCGTGATTAATGGCGGGCAAGACCGAGGAGCTGTACATGCGGCAATATGGCGAAATGTTTCACGTCTTCTAAAGTAAACGTCGGGCGAGTTAGGATTTTTTGTCTCGTCATGCGGTCTTATTTACGAAATGGCATGCAACTAATCTATCGTCAGTAAGGACGTCCAGCGCCGGCTCTTTGGTTTGACAGATCTCTTCCGCGTATGGACATCGCGGATGAAAACGGCACCCAGATGGAGGCTTGATTGAGCTTGGTGGTTCACCCACAATTTCTACGTTGAGGAGATTTCTTGTTTTGGGGTCTGGAACTGGGGTCGACGAGAGCAAAGCGATAGTATAGGGATGACGAGGTTTTGCTATGATGGATTCGGTGGATCCATATTCCACGACTTTGCCGGCGTACATGACGTATATTTTGTCGGACAGGTATTCAGCGACGGATATGTTGTGAGTGATTATCAGGTAGCTGAGACCATGTTTGGTCTGTAAGTCCATAAGGAGGTTGAGTATTTGCGCTTGAACGGAAGCATCGAGCGCGCTAGTGGGTTCGTCTAACAGTACGAGTTTTGGTTCACTGACTATGGCTCTCGCGATGCTTACCCGTTGCTTCTGGCCCCCACTGAGTTGTCGGGGGACTCGGTCTAGTATGTCTCTGCTAAGTCCAACTTCCTCTACGACCTTAGCGACTTTTATGTCGATCTCCTCTTTGGTCATGCTTGAAAGTCCTTTGAGTGGTTCTGCGATAATATTTCGAATTACCATTGTGGGATCTAGCGAGGAGTCTGGGTCCTGAAAAACCATCTGCACATTTTTGTAGTACTCTTTTGATCTGGTTCCGTTTTTGCCGAATAGTTTTATTGACCCAGCGGTTGGACGTGTCAGCAAAAGAATCGTTCTCGCGAGCGTTGTTTTTCCGCATCCGCTTTCGCCGACGACGGCGACTGTTGTTCCCGGGTCTACCGTGATTGAGACTGAGTCAACTGCTTTTACATACTTGGCGTCTTTTCGTAGGAAAGATCCTCTAAGTGTGAAGTAGGTTTTCAGATTCTCGACTTCGAGGAGGCTGTTATGCATGGAGATAGCACGCGACCTTGTGTTTTGCTTTTACTTCGAGAAGATTCGGCTTCGCTGTCTTGCACTGGTCCATTACAAACGGGCATCGTGGTGCAAACTTACAGTAATTCACGGTCTCTCTAAGATCCATCACGTTGCCTTGAATTGGTTTAAGCCGTGCTTTTCTCTTGGTGCCTGAAGGGATGCATGAGAGTAGCCCCTGCGTGTAAGGGTGTAGTGGTTCGGAGAATAACTCGTTCACCTCCGCTACCTCAACTATCTGGCCGCCGTACATGACCGCGACTTTGTCTGCTACTTGGGATGCGACTGCTAGGTCGTGCGTAATCAAAAGGATTGAAGTATCCACTTCATCCATCAAATTATGCATCAACTTCAACACTTGGGCCTGCGTAGTCACGTCGAGAGCGGTTGTTGGTTCATCGGCTATAAGCAACGATGGTTTCTGCGCCAGGGCCATTGCGATCATTATCCGTTGGCGCATGCCGCCGCTCAATTCGAATGGGTAGCGGTTCATGACGTTCTCCGCATCAGGTATGCGCACCATCTTCAAACTGGCGATTATTTCTTCTCTAATTTCTCGTGATTTTGTTCCGTTGTCCTCGGAGTTGGGGGTTCGTTGTTTTCTTGAATTTCTGATTGCAATTGCTTCAGCGATCTGCATTCCTATTTTGTAAACGGGGTTTAGAGAAGTAATGGGTTCTTGGAAGATCATTGCAATCTCGGTTCCTCTGTAGCGGCGAAATTCTTCCTTGTCAAGTTCCAGCAGGTTGACTCCCTTGTAGATGACCTTGCCTCTCACATTGTTGGCTGGAGGTGTGGGAAGAAGCCCTATTATTCCGAGTCCAAGGCTTGTCTTCCCGCATCCGCTTTCTCCCACAACCGCGATCAGACTGCGAGGCTCAATGGTAAGGGATACTGACTCCAGGGCATGTACGGTGCCCTGGCTGGAATCGTAGTCGATTGACAGATCATTGACTTCTAGAACGTTCTCAACCATAGTCCTTCACGAAATGGTCTGTAATTCAACAGCGTCCCTAAGCCCGTTACCGAGTAGACTGAAACCAATCACTACTATTGCTATGACTATCGCAGGGAAGAGGGGTAGCCATGGGGCTGAAACTAAGTAGTCTTGGTAAGCGTTGACCATCGCTCCCCAGTCTGGTGTGGGTGGTTGGACGGATAGGCCAAGGTAGCTTAAGCCAGCGTACACTATAACTACTGTTCCTATGTCGAGTGTCGCGTATGCAAGTATCGGCGTCAATATGTTGGGAATGATGTGGGTTGTCAGAATCTTGAAGGTATTAATGCCTGACGCTTTTGCTGCTTCGACAAAGTTGCGTTGGCTTATTCGCAACGCTTCTCCTCTTGCGAGTCTGGCGTAGGGAGGCCACCAAATCAGCATAAGCGCGTACATCATATGAATTAACCCGGGTCCAAGAATTACTGCGATTGACATTGCGAGGATAAGTGCTGGAATGGCAAATATCACATCAGTAGATCTCATTAACATCTCGTCGATTAGTCCTCCCCAGAATCCGGCGATGCATCCCAGAAAGATTCCGAGTACGAATGATGAGGCGATTACGATGAAACTTACCGCTAGATCGTTAGGTGTGGCGAAAACGATTCGGCTGAATACGTCTCGTCCCAGATTGTCTGTTCCGAACAGGTGCTGAGCGCTTGGGGCTCCGAGGACAGGACCTACGTCCTGCTCTATCGGATTGTATGGTAGAAACGATTTGCCGGTGATCGCTATGAAGACCGCCGTAACCAAGAAGAGGATGACGATTGCCAGACCTAGTTTTGCTTGATTCCCCTTAAGGAAGAGCCGTACGAATCGTCTGTATCGACTCTCTTTGTTACTGATCATAAGCGTATCTCCGGGTCGACTACAGCGTACAGGACATCTGCAGCAAGATTTGATAACACAATGATTACAGCGAAAACCAAGGTGATTGCAAGTAAAGATGGATAGTCGAGGTTGCTTAGAGCTTGAACCGCATATTGCCCTATCCCTGGATAGGCGAAGATAGTCTCCACAAACAGCGTTCCAGTTACCAGCCATGTCACTACTATCGATGCAAGAGTTACGACAGGAATCGACGCGTTTCGAAGTGCATGCTTAAAGAACAAAGTGTTTTCGTCCACACCCTTCGCGCGGGCCGTCCGAATGTAATTCGCATGCATTACGTCAAGTATCGAAGCTCTCAGAACCCTGGTGATGAAACCGAATATTCCCAGCGCTAGAGCCAAACTTGGCATAATGAGATGAAACAATCCGTCAACAAAAGTTGACCAGCGACCCTCGATGAGGCTGTCTAAGAGCTGGAAATGAGTTATCGGATAAGGCGCAGTAATACCTGGACTTAGGGCTCCACCGCTTGGTAGAAGATGTAGCATGAACGTGAACACTATCAACAAAAAGAGCGCGAGCAGGAAGTAGGGAGAGGCTATGCCTGCAAGGTAAAATCCAGTGATGCCATAGTCCACTACGGTATGATGATACTTAGCGGACAACACGCCGAGCGGAATTCCTATGCCTAGAGTGAACAAAATTGCGAAGAACGCGATTTGAAGTGTGAACGGTAAAGTTTGAAGCATCGCTTCACTAACAGGTTCCCCTTTGAATACTGAGAAGCCCAAGTCACCATGAAGAAGCCCATCCAGATAATAGCCAAACTGCACATACAAGGGATCATTCAAATGGTATTTCTGAATGTAGATTGCCGCTAGCTGCGCGTTACCCGAAGCCCGACCAAGCCATGCTACCAAAGGGTCACTTGATACGAGGTGAGAAAGAGTGAAGGTGATGACAGTTACACCTAACAGGACAAAGATCGCCAATCCGAGTCGTCGCAAAACGAACGTTACGAAATTCAAGCCAGGTCACCTCGTTTGTCTACTCGACCTTTAGTCGCCACTGTAGTTGGTTCAGGTATTCATAACTTTCACTTGGTAACGGGAAGAGGGTTAAGCTACGGTACGTCAACGCTTTGGTGAATGCGCGAGATTCTCTGAGAGTGCCCCGTGAGGGGTTGCTCGTTAATCGAATTTAGGAGGTAACGGGTCCAAGGAGTAGGCAACATCGGGTCGTCTTCATGAATACGATTAAGAAAAAGAAGGGCGATCACGCCAAGCGTGATCGTCTGTTTAAGTGAAGACTATCGTGTTTAGCAGGGGAGCTGTTGTTGTTCCGCCATAGTTCGGTTCGAAGAGCATTGACTGGATTACGCTCTTGTTCCATACAACGGATCCGTCAATTCCCCAGAGCTTGTAAGTGCCCAGCCAGGCGTACGGGGCGTCGTTGTATATTTGTTGCTGAGCATCCGTCAGCGCACTGATATGTTGGGTCTCGTTGGCGCTTGTGTATAGTAGCGAAACGTCCTGATCGACCTTTGGATTATCGTAAACGGCCCAGTTTCCCCATACTGAACTGTTGGTGACGAAACCGATCCAGTAATCAGGTGCGCCAAGATAGTCTGGGGCGTACAGTTCGCCACCCAGGAATGATAGCTGACCGAGTTGGTTAGCATTCTGCAGATTAGTTGAGTATGGACCGTACGGGTTCCAGTAGGTTGATGATGAAACCTCAACTATGTTGACCGTTATGCCGACGTTAGCAAGATCACTCTGGATTACTTGAGCCGCGTTGGCGCAATAGCTGCAGCCCGCTACTGTTCTCAGGGTTAGAGACTGTAATCCGGTACCATTTGGATAACCCGCCTTTGCGAGGTCAACCAATGCTTCGGTTGTGTTGAAGGCATAAGGCGAAAGATTCCCAGGATCGTAATAGGCTCCATAGTTCGGAGTCTCTGGTCCCATGAAGGCAGCGGCCTCTCCTTGGTACGCCTTTGCCCAGACGTCAGTGTAATTTATGGCATGAACGATGGCTCTTCGAACCCAGACGTTGTTAGTCGGAGCAATCGCAGTGTTCATTGCCAACGCTTCAACGTCAGGCACTCCATCCGGCATGACAAAGTACGCATATTGAGGATTATGGACGACCAAGTTCCAGTCATTCGTATTTATTGCGACAATCTGAGCGGCTCCGGTGGACAAATCGGTATATCTCGCTAAATCATCCGTTTTAACCTGTACGACTATGGTATTCGCTTGACCTGGGTTAAGAACCGGATTCGCAGCAATCTCAGCGGGGGTCAGCGAGTTACCCCAGTAATTTGGGTTCTTCTGGAACGTCACGTGAGAGTTCAAGACCACTTCCGTAACAACGTACGGTCCCGTGCCAGGGGCTGGGCTGTCATCAAAGTAGGAGTTAATCTGCGCCGGGGTGCCGAAACCACCATGATCGAGCACGTATTGGATATCGAAGATTAATCCCATGTCTCCTCCTCCGCCGATTACACCGTTGAAGAACAGGAATGGGGCTCTGAGATGGAAAGTGATCTGATACGGTCCCGTTGTATACATTGGCCATGATTGATTTTGCATCATCGCCAACGCAGCACCGGTCGGGTTGGCAAGACCGGTAGAGTTGAGGAGTGCAATCTGAGCTGGACCGAAATTAACGTTGGAAAAGTCGAAGAGATTCAACCCAGCGAAGAAAGTTGACCCCATTAGGTAGTAGAAACCCATGAACTCAGCCCAGACCTGATACGAATTGAATGGGTCGCCGTTGGAGAACGTCACGTTCGTTCGGAGGTTGTAGGTGTAAGTCGCCCCGTCTGGTGAAATTGTCCAACTGGTCGCGAGATCAGGAATCCAGTTGATAACATTCTGCGCATACTGTTCCGTTATGTTCGTTGTCACTAGAGGTTGATAGACAGCGTGCTCCATCCAGTTGGGCCACGGTTGATACTGCGGACCATAGAGCTGGTTCAGATTTCGTGTTGGCCAAGTATAATCATCTATCACCAGCGTTTGTGGTACAGCACCACTAGTACCCGACATTGAGGTCGATGACGGTGCCGATGAGGTACTGGCGAAGTAAACTCCTGCACCGATCACGGCGACAATCACAACAATGATGATCGCAACTTTTGCGGTCGATATGGCTTTCTTCGAAGTTGACATGACCAAGTCCGGCCACTTCAAAACAAATAAAAGTCTTCGGCTTAAAGCGCAGCATGGGTTTATTGTAATAACTATATATATCGTGGCGTGGCCCCGCGCTACATTAGATTCGACCTCAAAACCAACTTCGACGTCTAATTTTATGGAGAGTTGGTAACGTTGGGCAAATTGTGTTAGGCATGTAAACCGCCTTCACTCCCCCGCCGTCCTCGCGGCATACTTAGAACCTTGACTATTTCCAGTGGAAATTGCGGAGAAAAAAATGGTTATGTCACGCTTATGCAACACTCTTAGCCGAAGACTCGTTCCTGCAACAGAACCGTCAATCTGATGTTTTAATCCACTTTTTCTGTTGCGCAGCTTCGTACGCCGTATCCATGAGTTGGTTTACGACGTAGCCGTCTCGGAAGGTTTCTCGTGGTGTCTGGCCTTTGGCGATGCATTCGAGAAAATGTTGCAATTCGTACATGTAGCCTCCTGTTTCAAACTCACGCCAGGTTGGGAACATCCAACCTCTACCCACATCTGCTTTTTCGACGACGTAACCAGAACGGCCTTCTGGTGCGGCCGTGAAGAGCCTAATGCCTGTTTCACGGGTGGCATCGATGAAGATTGCACCTTCGCTTCCGTACACTTCCAGTCGAACGTCGAATCCGCCTTTTGCCGACCAACTGTTCTCACATTGTCCAAGAGAGCCGTCTTCGAATTTCAGGAGCACAAGGCTGTTGTCCTCGCCTTTTATTTTATGGACGAGAGTTGCTGTCCAAGCTGCAACTTCAGTTGGTTTCTTTTTGTTGACAAGGTATCGGACGGCTTCTATTGTGTGGCAGCCCATGTCCGATAGTACTCCGCCCCCTGCGAGGTTGGGATCCCAGAACCATTTGCTGTGTGGTCCAGAATGTGCTTCTCTTGCTCTAATCCAGGTGACCTTACCTATGGCTCCGCTGCTGATGAATTCGAAAGCGCGAGTTATCTGTGGGATGAAAACCTGGTTCTCACCGTAACAATTGAGAACTCCATGTTTTTCCACTACCTCAAGCGCCTTCTTCGCTTCGGTCCCATTGCGGGCGAGAGGCTTCTCGCATATAATGTGCTTATTATTTTCAGCCGCTGTTATGATTGTTTGCAGGTGGAAATTGTTCGGTATTCCGATGTCTACAACATCGACATCCGGATCTCTGCACATTTTCTCTATGGCATCCTCACCGTGGTAGACTTTACTTATGTTCCATCGTTTCGCGAATTCAGCGGTATCTTCTATCCCAGCAACAGCAACCACGTTCGCAAGTTTGATTTCTGAGTAGGAAGGCATGTGAAAGGTGTTCTGGACGAAACCTGTTCCTACAATTCCAACATTCACCTTCTGTGACAAGGAATTGACCAACCTTGTGCCGTTGAGAGAGGCGAGTGCGCTTAAAACATTCGGCTTCGTGATGACGAATCCAAGTCCGAGGAAAAGTTATTCAGATCAAAGCCTCGAAGGTGAGGACAGGAACGCAAGATTGTTTCTATCCCAGCTTCAAAGTGATCTACGGGAAAGAAGATAGGATTTGACTCAAAATAGAAATGCCAATGCGTATTGGGGATTCATCAAAGATCCATTATATGGTTACATTCGATTAACTGCAGTTGAGAAGAGAATTATAGATACGCTGGCTGTTCAGAGGCTCCGACGAATCAGACAACTAGCTGGAGCTGAATACGTCTACCCAGCGGCTAACCATACTCGATTCGAGCATGTGCTTGGCGCCATGTATCTCGCAGGCGCGGTAGTTGATAATCTCCCAGTCCAACTATCGGAATTTGAGAAGCAAAAAGTTCGATTAGCTGCATTGCTACATGATGTCGGTCATGCTCCTTTTTCGCATTTATTCGAACCACTCCTGCTGAAATACTTGAATCGGAATCACGAGGAAATGTCCACGTGGATCATAGCTGAATCAAATTTAGCTGACGTAATCAGAAAGGAAGGTTTCGATTCGACGGAAATAAGCAAACTTGCTGTGGGAAAATCGTCGGATAGTGAGAAACGGTTCCTAGGTCAAGTGATCAGCAGTTCTTTCGATGTTGATAAAATGGATTTCGTGGTGAGAGATTCGTACCATACTGGAGCAGGGTACGGATCGGTCGATGTCTTTCGGTTAATCTATACGATGGATGTCCTTGATGGGAATCTCGCGGCCGACATTACTGCGCTACCAACATTGGAGAGCTTAATACTTGCACGTCTTGAATCGTTCAGGGCCATCTACTTTCACAGAGCATGTAGAGCAGTTCAAATGATGCTTTTGAAAGCACTGGATTATGCCAAGGAAGATCTATCAATTCTGAAAATAAATGAACCTAACGAATATTTGGAATGGGATGATTACATCGTCTGGTCGAAATTATTCGAGAATCCGAAGTCGCGTGAAATAATCAGAGCCCTATCTGCAAGGAAACTTCTAAAATGCGCATATGAGAAGACCTTTTTTGTGAAGGATGAGCTGGCGTCAAATGTCTTCACAAAAGATAGCGTACGCCGAAAGCTTGAGGAAGAAATCGCGCATAAGGCTGGCGTCCAGGTCGACGAGGTTGGCATAGACGTACCCTCCTTACCGTCCGTGCCGTATCATTACGCAATGGAGATTGGACCGATTGATATTCCAATTTTTTCTAAGACACATTCAGGAGAAAAAATTCCGCAGAAGATAACCGAACTCTCAAAGGTTGTAGATGTGTTACAGGTGTTCATGAACATAATCAGGGTCTACACTGCGGAACAATACCGTGAGCAAGTTGGAAAAGCTGCAACCGAAGTACTTGGTGAGTCGCCGCTTTCGAATGCTCTATCATACTGATGGATTAGGTTGGATTGGTTCTTCAGTGACTTTTGAGTCAAGTGTAATCTTTTCGAGAAGTCTAACGTAAAGTCGCAGTGCCTCGGCTTCTCCGAGTTCGGTAAACAATGACACAAGTGAAATTTTTCCGGTTTTCGCAGCAAGTTTCTCGGCTAAAGCTCGTGTTGTCATTAGATACTTTCCACCAACCAGGACTGATGATCTTCCAGCAGCTATCTCTCCCGCACCCGGCATAGCAATCGCTAGGGTTCCGAGACGAAACTTCTCTTCGTAGAAGAACGCAATTATCGCATTCTCGAGAAGCGCGTAGTTCAATCTGAAAATTCGTGAGTTAAGCTTCAGAGTAACTTCATTCATATCCATGTGCACTCGTCGGGAATCCAGACTCTTATGGTTAGTTAAACGATACCTACTGTTCTCCAACAGATTGCTTTGGATTGGTTGGTTTCCTGCGCTGTCAGAGCCACTTTTTTGATACAGTAGTGCAATAGATCTTATCATTCGAGTTACCTGAATTCACTTATTCCGAGGGATTCCTCTTGGCGATGCTTCCGGATGACATGAAACATGTGATTAACTACGATGAGAAAATCATCTTGATCTTACGAGGGAATGAAACCGTCGTAGTTAGCAATCAACGTCTAATAATTCGTAAATCGTCAGGATTGGGATTGAAGAAGAGTATCGTAGATTATCCTTACTCGAACATGGTGAATATCAAACTGGATGGTGGAATTCGCAGATGCAGTGTAGAAATTCTCATGCGTTCTGGAATTCAAAACATCAGAATTAGTGGTCTATCGAAACCAGATGCGTATCAACTTCATCGAATCATCCGCGAAAACATCGGTGAAAATTCGCATTCCCCTCAACCCTTCCCGGTACTTATTCAGTCACAAAACCAAGCCAGCAAGGAGGAGAACGGACTGTGTTTGAAATGTGGCAAGAGGGTTTCACCAGACTTTTCAATTTGCCCGTTCTGTAGTTCACCGTTGAAAATGGAATGTCCAGAATGCGGAAAAGAAGTTGACAGAAGATACAAACTATGTCCTTACTGCGGAGAGGACCTATCTTACGCACAGGAAATTGACTTGGAACTATAGTCGTCTTCTGAAACTTAATGATTGAATTCAAGTTTGAAGATAGCAGTCATTTCTGACATACATTCGAATCTAGACGCGTTTGACGCGGTCATAGCGGATCTGCCGGCAGTCGACAGTACTCTCTGTCTGGGTGATATAGTCGGATACGGTCCTCAACCGAACGAGGTCGTGGAAAAGATCCGTCAACTACATCCCGCTGTCGTGCTGTCAGGAAATCATGATTATGCCATCTCAACAGGAGAAATCGAAGGTTTTTCGCCCAATGCAGCGGTTGCTGCCAAATGGACAAGAAAACAATTGAGAAAGGAGAATTTACGGTACCTCTCTGCTCTACGCCCTTCTTCACGCTTAGTATTGGATGGAATTCGAACGAGCCTCTTTCATGCCAGCCCGAGAGATCCACTGGGTGAATACATCTATCCTGGAATGTCACAACCCGAAGTCGATGCTCTACTTGAGCAGAGTGACGGGGAACTTCTGTTGCTCGGACACACTCACATACCAATGGTATGTTCATCGATGAAGGGCATTCTCGCAAATCCGGGTAGTGTTGGGCAACCTAGAGATACTATCCCTCGAGCTAGTTACGCAATCGTTACAGTTTCTGAAAGTCGAATTTCAGTTGACATAAGACGAGTAGCCTACAATATTGGTTCTGTAGCTGAAAAAATCATTAGCGCTGGCCTGCCTCGCTTTTTGGCCGACCGTCTCTACGTCGGAGAATAAAATCTTAGGAACACTTTTAAGTGACTGACTGGGCATGGCCGAATTTGACGAGGGAGAATGCGTGAACATGAGTGGTCGACTTTTCGGTGATCACGTTTACTGTGGTCACGCCTCAGTCTCAAGCAAATATTAGTGCGGGCCGTAATTCATCATCAGTTCAAACTCTGAATCCTCTATCGACAAGTAGGGGAGGGACAAAGCCTAAGCGAATTGTAGTCAAGTTCGGAGGCTCGAGTCTCGCCGACAAGGAACGAATCACAAAAGCTGCGAAACTCATCGCCGATGAAGTTAACAAAGGTACGCGCTTAGTGGTCGTCGTTTCCGCCATGGGAAAGATGACTGATCAACTTTCAAGTTTAATAGATCAAGAGTCGGGCGAGACATCAGATAAGACAGATATAGACGATATCTTAGCGATGGGTGAACGAACTAGCGTTAGAGTATTCTCTACTGCTCTTAAGAGAGAAGGGTTAGACGCGAAATACTTTGATCCGTCCGATTCAGAATGGCCTATCATCACAGACAACCAGCATTCTAACGCGAATCCGATTTTAGAGTTATGTTTGCGGAAAGTTAACGAACACGTAAACCCGCTTCTTGATCAGGCAAAGGTTCCTGTAATTGCAGGTTTCGTCGGCCGATCGACTACAGGAAAAATAAGCACGATTGGGCGTGGAGGAAGTGACACGACCGCGTTCATCATCGCGAAAGGGATCGGAGCGGATGAGGTAGTGTTAGTCACTGATGCTGACGGAATTCTGTCGGCCGATCCTAAGCTAATCCCAAACGCGAAAAAACTTAATCGCATAGACGTGTCAACCCTGATTGGTCTAGCGGATTCAGGAACGAAATTTATCCACAGAAAGGCACTGCGATACAAGGACCAGGATATACCAGTACGAGTAATTAGTCATCGGAAAGAGAGCTTGGATGCAGATGGCACGGTCATAATCGGTGGTGTTGATAAAGAGGTCGAAGTTGCCGTCGCGTCAAGCACGCCTTCGATGTCAGTTACGATTGCTGGGAAGGCGATTTCTGAAAACCCTGCGATCATAGCTGTTCTCGCGAAGGAGATCAAAAATCATTCCAATTTGTGGGGTCTATCCGCAGATTTCGATTCGATAATATTCTACCTTCCACAAGCCGGTTTCGAAGAACTTCTAGGTAAGGTACATGATGTTGTAATTGGACATGAGGAGACTCTCGCGATGGCGGTACAACGAGACCTGGCTTTTTTGAGGATAAAAGGGGTAGGCCTGGAGGATACGCCAGGCATAATTGGTAAAATTTCAACGCGTTTAGAGGAGAATCATATCAATATTTTTGGTATGTTAACTCTTGCTTCCAGCATCTTGGTATTTGTCTCTTGGAAAGAAAAGGAAGAAGCCTTGAATTTGATGACGCAAGTCGTTAAAGGTGAAGATTGATGAAATTGAGGACGAAAATGATCCACGTCGTGGCTCAAATTAAGAGGAAGTATCCCTCGTTTAAAAACAGAAATCTTGGAATGACGTATATGATCCCTGATTACTCGGGAATAATATGCCGAGGTTGGAGCTGAGCATATGGAATCTGGCAAGACGAAACGTTTGCGAAGAATTATTCGAAGCGACGGAAGAACCTTGGTAATCGCTATGGACCATGGTGTCTCGATCGGACCAGTTCGCGGACTCGAGAATATGCAAAACACCGTGGACCAAGTCGTGAAAGGAGGCGTTGACGCCGTCCTCTACCACAAAGGAATCGCAAAACATGTCGACGCTCGAACTGCGGGTTTGATAATTCACGTATCCGCATCAAGCAAACTCGGTGGAAAGCCCTTACTCAAAGTTGGAGTATGCACTGTCGAAGAAGCCATTAGACTAGGCGCTGACGCAGTATCTGTTCACATTAACATTGGCGCAGAAGAAGAAGACAAGATGCTCGAATTACTGGGCGATATATCTGGGCAATGTGATTCGTATGGTATTCCCCTGCTTGCAATGATGTATCCACGAGGTCCAAACATCAAGAATGAGCACGAGTTTGAACTAGTCAATCACGCGGCACGAATCGGAGCGGAACTCGGTGCAGACGTAGTGAAAACAGTTTACACCGGTACGATCGATAGTTTCCGTTCAGTGGTAAGTAGCTGTCCTGTGCCAGTCGTAGTAGCAGGAGGCGCGCGAATGTCCAACGACCTAGAAGTCCTAGAGTTAGCCGAGAACTCGATTAAGGCAGGCGCTGCAGGTCTCTCCATCGGAAGGAATGTGTTTCAGCATAAGAGTCCTGAAATCATGAGCAGAGCGCTAAATATGGTTGTACACGAGGGTCGATCCGCGCGAGATGCACTGAAACTTCTCGAGGCGGCGAAATGAAAGAGCTCTGGATTAGAATCGATCCAAATTTATCATCAACTCTAAAAACTGAACTATTGAAGAAGGCAGACGGACGATGTAATGTTGCTATTCTAAGCACCGACGACCTGAAGTTCGCCGCAGGGCTCAAAGTCAAGACTGCGTCCAGTGGTAATCATTCCGACATCCAACTCATCTCAGGTAGCGTTAGAGCTGATGAAAGAATACCTCCACACTCAGCAGTCGAAGTAGTCGTCAAAGAAAGCGCGGACGAGGCGAAGGCACTGCAACTGGCTGAGAATGGTGCAAGCTATTTGATAATTCAATGTCCGAACTGGAAGGTAATCCCACTCGAGAACCTGATATCCAAAGCCGGAAAGGAAACCACCCTCTTAGCCGAAGTATCAAACATTGGTGACGCCAAACTTGCACTGCAGACTCTCGAACTTGGTGTGGACGGAGTAGTTATCAAACCAAAGTCGTCGGAAGAGATTGTTGAGATAGATAATTTTCTTAAAGAATTTCAAGAAGTCCTTCCTCTCCTTAAAGCCAAAATACTCTCAGTGAAGCCGCTCAGATCCGGTGCTAGGGTATGCGTTGATACGACTGAACTTATGAGCCCTGGAGAAGGAATGCTAGTGGGTTCTCAGTCTTCCGGAATGTTTCTCATTGAAGCTGAAGTACATAGAAATCCGCATGTTGAACCACGTCCATTCAGGGTCAACGCAGGTCCAGTCTCATCCTACGTGTTAACTCCTGGTTTTAAGACTCGCTATTTGTCTGAACTAAAGACGGGTGACGAAATTCTAATCGTAGATAGGACCGGAAAAGCAAGACCGGGCCACGTGGGCAGAGTTAAGATTGAACTGAGACCTATGATGCTTGTCGAAGCTACGGTAAATGGCCAGAATTACTCCACAATTTTGCAGAACGCCGAAACTGTACGGTTGATTTCTGAAAGCTCTTCTAAATCGATTTCTGAAATCAAAGCTGGCGACGACGTTCTGATAAGAATCGAGGAAGGCGGAAGACACTTTGGGACATTGGTCGCT
>Ga0326728_10010485_pt1 | contig 21658 bp, 17 predicted proteins | sample MB3enrmetagenome_FD_207602 | JGI IMG/M metagenome (GOLD analysis project Ga0326728, IMG submission 207602) | Lab enriched peat soil microbial communities from McLean, Ithaca, NY, United States - MB31MN | ecosystem: Environmental > Terrestrial > Soil > Wetlands > Peat | place: USA: New York... | reverse complement strand
GAATTTCTGGAACCAGGCCAAGCGTCATTTGCGCCGTTTCAATGGCATTCCCAAAGAGCACTTTCCTCTCTTTCTCAAGGAATGCGAATGGCGCTTCAACAATCCAAATCCGGAAGATCAACTACTACAGTTGAATCAATGGGTTAAACAACACCTTCGTTAGATATCTAGGACAGCCCCTTAATTATTCTCCTTTCCAGGCAAGAGGGCAGTTGTCCGTGGACCGTGGTCCGTGATCCGCGGTCATTGTGATCCCTGATCTTTGCCCGATTTGGTTTCTGCTACCTAAGACAAGTGTAGCGAGTTCAAAGAAATGATCTGCAAAGTTGGCGGAAGCTTTATTCGGCTTCTTTTCAAGGGTTGGGCCCATTGAGCGGGAGCGCGGGGCTTGACAACGGCGGGGGGCAGCTCAGGGAAGGATCCTTCCCTGTCAACTCCGTTCCGGGTAGAGGTCGGCGAAGGTGAATCCGTCGCGGGTAACTATCTCGCCGGTGGCGAGCGGGAGCCGGACAGCAGGACGATGAGACTCACTTGGCGAAGAGCGTGAGGTCGATCGAGTCGGCCATCGCCTTGTAGCCCGCGTCTTTGGGGTGCAGGTGGTCGCCTGAGTCGTAGGCGGGGTTGAAGTGGGTCGGATTCTGCGGATCCTGGGTGGCCTTGTCGAAGTCGGCGACGCCGTCGAACGTGCCGCTATTGCGGATCCAGTCGTTGACGGCCTCGCGGACCTGCTCGCCCTTGTCTGAGTAGTAGCCCGCGCCACCGTAGGGCGTGAGGGTTGCGCCGATGGCCTTGATGCCGTGCTCGTGCGCGGCGTCGGCGATCTGCTTGAGGCCCATCTCCAACTGCTGCGCGGTGATGTCGTCCCATGGGGTCTGGAGGTGCGCCAGACGGCCGATGTCGTTGATGCTCTCGAGGACGATGACGTAGCGGACGCCGCTCTGCGAGAGGACGTCGCGGTCGAGACGTGAAATCGCGCTGGGGCCGGTGACTTCGTTCAGCACGCGGTTGCCGCCGATGCCCTGATTGAGGACGGCGACGTGATTGAGATTGGGATCCTGGTTGAGGCGCACGGCGAGAAGGTCAGGCCAGCGGCGATTCGCGTTGTGGGTGGAAAGAGCGCCGTCGGTGATGGAGTCGCCGAGGGTGACGATGGCGCGGGAGTCGGGGACGGCGGAGACATCGATGCCGTCAAGGAAGTACCACGAGGAGATCTTTGTCGCGTCGGGTAGATCCTGCGTGGTGGAGACGTCGCCATTGGCGAGGAAGTTGTCCTGGTCAGCGAAGGCGTGGTAGGTTTCGGCGCGCATGACCTGCGAAGGCAAATAGAAACTGACGGCGAGATCGGAGAGCGGAGTGACGGCGAGCGCGACCGGATCGGAGAAGAGCTCAGCGCCGGGCGGAATGTTGACGGAGGTAGCTCCGCCGAAGGTGATGGCATGATCGATGCCGGGCTGGATGGCGGCGTTGCCGGCGCTCACGGCCACGTGCGCATCGCTGATGGTGAGCGGATCAGTTCCGTAAGCATTCGTAAAGCGCACACGGATCTGCGCGCCGCCGACGGAGATGCGGACGATCTCGCGCAGCGTGACGCCACTGAAGGGGCGGACGTTGAAGCCGCCATCGGCCAGCATGGGAGCAGTGGCCCACGTGCCCACCCACTGCGGATGCGGCATGGTCTGGGTTTGAGGATGAGGCGCAGACTGAGCGCGGGATGGCGCGCCGAAAGCGAGGACGAGAGCGGTGAGAGCAGCAAGACGAAAGCAGTGTTTCAACATTTTTCCTCCAGATCGAATTTGGTTTATCCCTGTTCCCGGATTCCTGTGGTGTCTCACAAGTGCAATCAATCAGTCGAGCTTGCCAAATGCAGGTCCTTCGACTCAGTCCGCCGCGGCGGACTTCGCTCAGGATGACAGCACTGGTTAATGCAAGTCGATATCGGCGTGGAGCGGAGTGTTCTCGCTGGAGTCGCCGACGCGAATAACGAACTTGCCGGGATCGATGGTCCACTTGTGCGCGGATTCATCCCAGTAGCTGAAGGCGCGCGCGTCGAGTGAGAGCGTGACGTGTTCGGTTGCGCCGGGAGCGATGCGGACTTTGGCGAAGCCCTTCAATTCGCGCTCGGGGCGATCGACCTTGGCTGAAGGATCGGAGACGTAGAGCTGGGCGACTTCGGCTCCGGCGACGCTGCCGGAGTTGGTGACGTCGAAGCTGACAGGGACGGTGGAACCGGCGGCGGCGGTGGCGGGCGCCTGAAGGTTGGCGAAGCTGAAGGTGGTGTAGCTCAAGCCGAAGCCGAAGGGAAAGAGCGGGTGCTTGCCGGTGGTGGTCCAGTAGCGATAGCCGACCATGAGCTTATCGCCGTACTTGATGTGCTCGATGATGTAGTCGATGGGCTGGCCGTTGACGCCGATGGTGTGGAGAGTGGTCGAGTCTTTGGGGTCGCCGTAGTACCACATGGCGGAGGGGTTCTCGTCCCAACTGCGGTCGAAGGAGATGGGGAGTTTGCCCTCGGGGTCGTGCTGGCCAAAGAGGATCTGGGCGACGGCCGTGCCGCCTTCCTGGCCGGGATACCAGATATCGAGCAGGACGGGCACTTTATTGAGCCAGCGGCTGGTGTCAACGCCGCCGCCTGCGGTGAGGGTGACGATGGTGCGGGGATTGGCGGCGGCAACGGCTTCGATGAGCGCGTCCTGGCCCGGTGGCAGGGTGAAGGTGCGGTCGGCGCCCTCGTGTTCCGTCCTGGGGTCGAAGCCCACGGAAACGATGACCACATCAGCGTCAGCGACAGCTTTCTTCTGGTCGGGCGAATCGGGGATGCCGGGACTGTAAAAGACATGCACGCCGGGGCCGAGGAGATTGGCGATGCCGGTGAGGATGCTGACGGGCTCGAAGGCATGGGCCTCGGACGAGCCACCGCCGCCAGTGACCGCGGGGTAAGCGTCGGGGCCGATGATGGCGATGGATTTGATTCTGGCGGGATCGAGCGGGAGGAGTTTTCCCTCATTCCTGAGGAGCGTGATACTTTCGAGAGCGCCATCGAGAGCCACGGCGCGGTCGGCGACCGAGTAGGTGGAGTCGGCGGGATCGAATTGCGGGCGATCGGTGAAGCCGTAGCGCAGCTCGGTGCGGAAGAGGCGCAGGAGGTGCTCGTCGATGGTGGACTCTCTGACCTGGCCGCTTTGCACCGCGGGAATGAGATTCCTGGCGTTCATGAATTTCGGACTGGGCATTTCGAGGTCGAGGCCGTTGTTCACTGCCGCAACGCCGTCGTAGGTGGCGTCCCAATCGGACATGAGAACGCCCTGGAATCCCCATTCACCCTTGAGCACTTCCAGGTTAAGGAAATCGTTCTGTGTGGAGTGAACGCCGTTGACCAGGTTGTAGGAGTCCATCACAGCGTCGACGTGAGCTTTGGTGACGGCGGCCTCGAAGGTGGGCAGATAAATTTCGCGCATGGTGCGCTCGTCCACGTCGGAGCTGGCGTTGTGGCGATTGAACTCCTGATCGTTGAGGGCGTAGTGCTTGGCGGTGGCGGCGACTCCCTGCGACTGCACACCCTCAATGAACGGCACGACGAGGGTGGAGTTGAGGTACGGGTCCTCAGAGAGGTACTCGAAGTTGCGGCCGCACAGCGGCGAGCGGGCGATGTCGACGCCGGGACCGAGCAGAAAGTTCACATTGCGGGCGCGGGCGTCGCGGCCGAGGCTCTCGCCGATCGTGCGGGCGAGGTCGGGATCCCAACTGGCGGCGAGCGCAACGCCACCGGCATAGGCCGTCGTCGGGCCCCAGGTGCGCACGCCGAGCGAGGCATCGGACATTTTGAAACGCGGCAGGCCGATGGACGGCATGGGACGCGTGAACATGCTGTCGATGCCGCCGAGGAGCTCGACTTTCTGCTCGAGCGTGAGCTTGGCGATCATGGCGCGGGCCTGAGCTTCGATGGCGGGGGAGTCGGGCACGGGAGCCTGGGCGGCGGTGGAAGCGCAACCCAGCCAGGCCAAAAACAGGACAAAGCATAATGGAAGAGGGTGTTTCAGGAGCTTTTTCATACCGCGCCCAAAGTAGCGCATTGGGCCAACGCATGTACAGAGCCGCCGCGCGGATACATGGGAGTTGGCTTCAGGGTCCGCCCCGGCGATATAGGAGGGCAATGAAGACGAGGGTGTTGGCGACGGAGCGCGCATGGAACGCGGAATTCTGAAATATAGGCGTTCTCCAGCGAAATCAAGAATTTGGGCGTTGTGACTCGAATCACAGGGGGTGGTGAATGGGGTCACTGCCCGACCCGATTCCGGAAGCGCACACTCAGAGTCCAATGAACGAGATAGCGGCAGCCAGGGCGGGGAGAGAACCATGAGCTTCGATCGAGGCTTGAAGACGATTGTGGTCGCGACGGACCTTGAGGGCCAGGCGGAAGCGGCGCTAGAGTATGCGCGCAAGCTGGCACTGAACTATGGGTCCCGGATTGTTCTGGCGCACGGTCTCGATCCGATGGAGTACGCGGCTGTGGATGGGCTGCCCGGAAGCGTAGCGAGCCACCTGACCATAGAAGCGCGCAAGGTGCTGGACAAGCTGGCGGGCGACCTGCTTCGGGAGGGGATTCATAGCCACTCCGAGGTGCGGCAGGGGACTGTGGCGGAGATGCTGGTGGACGTGGCGCGGCAGTACGAGGCCGGGCTGATTGTGATTGGAACCAAGGGGATGGAGGGCGCCGGACCGGTGGTGGTGGGCGCCATTGCGGAGCAACTGGTGAGACTGGCACCGTGTCCGGTGCTGGCGGTGGCGGCGGACTGGAATGCGGGACCGAATCGGCCTACGCCGGGCGGGCCGGTGCTGTTGACCATAGAGCGGAACGATGCCGCCGCGGCTGCCGCTGCGACTGCGTACTCTCTGGCCGAAACTTTTGATCGGCCTTTGCTGGTGCTGCACGTGCGCACGGCAGCTGAAGCCGCGGCCGGGATAAATCCCTGCGCCGCCAGCCTGGAGGACTTTGGCATCAAGCTGCCGCCTCGACCGCACCACGCGCTCAGAGGGGGTTCAGGCTGGCTAGTCAACGAGGCGCCGGTGCATTGCCTAGTAAAAGACGGAAACCCGGCCGATGCCGTCGCGGAAGCGATTGCCGAAAACCACCCGTGCATTCTTGTGGCCGGGGTAAAACGGACCAGCGGGACGCCGGGGCCGCATGGCACGGCGTTTGCTTTGCTTTCTTCCTCGCGTGTGCCGGTTCTTTGCGTTCCGCCCGAAATGGCGAGCGCCGGCGTGGAGCGTGAGGTTGCCGTTCCTGCGGGCACCTGGTAGCAAGCAGCAACTTTACAGAAGCGAGTCCGCGAGGGACGAGATCGCTTCAAGAGGAGAAATGGGCGGGCGAAAGGAGAGGCCGCACCGTTTTGTCCAATCGAATCAATCGCAAAGCCGGATGGGATGGAGCCGACCAACGAGGCCGCGTGAAGCGGTGCGGGCGGCGCCCGGAAGCTCGAGTTTCGAAGTCGCGTTCATTACGGCGGTTCCAGGGTAGCTACACCCATTTCTGGGTTTGCTCAAGGTCGCTGCTCCCTGATGCTTCCACCCCGGGATGGTCGCATCGACTTCCACTCCAGCGACACTGGCTCTTCGAGCCACCTGTCGCTGGGGACCCCGGACTTGAATGGAGTGGCTTTGGGATACAGTAACGCTGGAACCGCGATAGCGCCAGAGGAATGATGGAAACGGGAAGCAACACGGCACAAAGCCGGCAGCCAGACGAGAGGATGGTGGGTATTCAATCGGATACGCGATTCGAGCGTCTGGCAGCTGCGGCGGCGCACCCGCTTGCCGAACTGCTGGAGTGCCCACAGGACGCCGGGAGTTTGCTGAGCGGGGCGACGCAGTGCATCGATTTCGACGCCGGAGCGGTGGTTTTTCGGCAGCACAGCGCCTGCAAAGGGCTGTACGTGGTGGTATCGGGCGATTTTGCGCGCAAGGCGGAGCGTTTTGAGATGCGCGTGACGCTGGGATCGGCGCGGCCTGGGGACCTGGTGGAGTTGGCTGCGGCCCTGGGCGACGGACATCACACCTACACGCTGACCGCGGTTACCTCCGGATCGTTGTTGCTGCTGCCGATGGAAGCGCTGCGCAGGGCGTTTGCGAGCTATCCGCCGCTGCGGATGCGGCTTCTGGAGGAACTGGCCCGCGAGGTTTCGCGCGCTTACATCACCTGCTGCCTGACCCGCGCGATGCCCGCCCGGCGCCATGGCAATGGGGCGGTCCGGGCTTAGGCCACGCGCCCGTTTTTGGGGAACCGGGAGTAGCCGGAATGGGGTGGTCGAAAACGCTCATCATGCCGCGTGAGGATTGCGCTATACTTCTCCTAGCGTTGAATCTAGCGGGATTTGTATGGCTACGCTCCACTCTCATCACCCTCCGGAAGATTGCCTGAATTGCGAGCACCGTCATCTGCGGATGTTCTGCAATCTGACCCCGGAGGCGCTGGCAGACTACGACCAGATCGGCATCATGATGAGCCACGCTCGCGGGGCCAAGCTGTTTTCCGAAGGCGATCCGGCGCGCAATGTGTTTGTCATCTGTTTTGGGCAGGTGAAGATTTCGTCAACCTCTCGCGACGGCAAGACGATGATCCTGAAGATTGCCGGGCCGGGCGATGTGATGGGGCTGAGCGCGGTGCTGGCCAATGTGCCGCACGAAGTGACGGCCGAGGCTATCGAACCCTGCCAGGTAAAGACGGTTCGCAAACAGGAATTCATCGAGTTTCTGGGCCGGCACGGCATTGCATCGATGCACGCGGCGCAGTCGCTCTCGGGCGAGTACCTGACGGTGTTTCACGATGCCAAGCGGCTGGCGCTTTCAGGCTCGGCAGCGGGACGGCTGGCGCGGCTGCTGCTGGATTGGGGACGGGCGGGGGCCAACGGCAAGCCGGAGATTCGTTTCACCATGGCGCTGACGCACGAGGAGATCGCCAACATGGCTGGCACCTCGCGGGAGACGGTGACGCGGCTGCTGAACCAGTTCCGGCGCGACCAGTGGATCACGATCAAGGGCACCAGCCTGACGATCGTGAAGCCCGAGCAACTGGAGCGGCTGACGGCGTAGAGCGCCGCGGCTCCTTTCTTTCCTTCTTCGATCCGTATTCCAAATTCTCCTTGGCAAATCGAGCGTCCGGCGGGTTTTGATAGCTTGAGGACATGCCTAAAGCTGCTGCCTCATCCGATGAAACTGCGATTGATCTCGAATCTCTCGCGGCCGACGTGGTGGCGCAGGCCCTGAAGGCGGGGGCGAGCGACGCGGAGGCTGTGGCGCGCGAGGGCGACGAGTTCAGCGTGAACGTGCGCATGGGCGAGGTGGAAACGCTGACGGAATCGGGCTCGCGCGGACTCGGATTGCGGGTGTTCCTGGGCAAGCGGTCAGGCTCGGCTTCGACCAGCGACCTGACGGCGGAGGGAATTCGCCAGCTTGTGGAAGGGGCGCTGGCGCTGGCAAAGGTCACCGAAGAGGATCCGTTTGCGGGTCTGCCGGAGGCGGGTGAGTTTGGCTCAGCCGGCGGCGATCTGCACCTTTACTACGAGGATGTGTACTCGCTGGCAGGGCCGGAGCGTATCGAGTGGGCGCGGAGGGCGGAGGCAGCGGCGCTGGCCGCTGACGCACGCATCACCAACTCCGACGGCGGCAGCTTCGACGCTTCGACCGGGCGCAAAGCTCTGGCCAATTCGCGCGGCTTTGCGGGCAGCTATCGTACCAGCTATGCGGGGGTCGCGGCTGCGCCGCTGGGCAAGGACGCCGACGGCAAAATGCAGCGCGAGGGTTGGTGGTCGAGCGCGCGACGCCTCAAGGACCTGGAATCGCCTGAGGCGGTGGGCCAGGAAGCGGCGCGGCGCACGCTGCGCCGGCTGGGAGCGAGGCGCGTGCCCACGCAACGGGTTCCCATCGTATTCGCGCCGGAGACGGCGCGGACGCTGATCGGCTCGGTCTTCGAGGCCGCTGCGGGCGACGCCATCTGGCGCGGCGCGTCGTTTCTCGCGGGAAGGCTGGGTGAGACGATCGCGGCGCCAAATCTGACCATCGTGGACGACAACACCATGCTGCTGCCCGCGGGCGCCGGCGGCTTCGGATCCTCGCCCTTCGACGACGAAGGGCTGCCCTCGCTGCGCACCGTGGTGGTGGAGAACGGCGTGCTTCGCAACTACCTGCTGAACACCTACACCGCACGCAAGCTGGGCATGAAGTCCACGCATAATGCCGCGCGCGGATTGGCGGGCGCGCCGGGGATCGGCTGCGGCAATCTCTTTCTTGAACCGGGAACGCTGACTCCCGAACAGGTTATTGGAGATGTGCCGGCGGGGCTTTACGTGACGAGCCTGATGGGCTTTGGCACCAATCTGGTCACCGGCGACTACTCGCGCGGCGTAAGCGGGTTGTGGATTGAGAACGGACAACTGACGCATGCCGTAGAAGAAGTGACGATCGCCGGCAACCTGGCTGAGATGCTACGAAATGTGACGGCCATCGGCAACGACCTGGTGTTTCGTGGATCAGTGGCTTCGCCGACGTTGCGCGTCGATGGGATGACAATCGCGGGGGAATAGGCCGGGTCTCTGACCGCGCAAATTGGCATTGGAAGCGTCGTGGTATCCCAGTTCTCAAAAGCGGGATCTCCACCCCGGACCTGGGGCACCCGCGTGAATTGGTCTCATGCGCAACGCAGCGTGAGCAGCGTGATCTCGGGCGGGCAGTTGAAGCGGAAGGGGAGGCCGACGGTGCCGAGGCCGCGATTGACGTAAAGCAGCAGATCTCCAAAGCGGAACCAGCCCTCGACATACTTGCGGCCGAGCCCAGGCAGAGCCACGGGTCCGATCAGCGGGAATAGAACCTGGCCGCCGTGGGTGTGGCCGGCCAGCACGAGGGAGACTGCCTGGCCTGCGGGAAGGGTCAACAGATAGTCGACGTAGTCGGGAGCGTGGCAAAGGAGGACGATTGGTTCATGCGGCACATTGCGAATGGACGCGGGAATCGCCAGCTCGGGATCGGGTGTGCCGACCACAGGGTCGTCGAGCCCGGCAAGCCAGAATCGACCGCCGGCGCGTTCGATGGGCAGATGCGCGTTGTCGAGCACGGTGATGCTGTTCGCGGTGAGCGCCGCGATGACGTCTTGCTGGCTAATCAACACGTCGTGATTGCCGAGGACGGCATAGCGGTGGGGACACTGGAGCTGGTTGAGGAGATTGGCGCACTGCCACGCGGCGCCGATGGCGAATTTATTGGGCATAAGCCCGAAGGTCACAAAGTCGCCGGTGAGAAATACCGCATCGGGATTGAGGCGGTTGATGTGGGCGACAGCATCGCGGAGGAAGAACGGCTCAGAGTATTCATCCAAATGGATGTCGCTGAGTTGCGCCACGCGGTAACCGTCAAATGCCTGGGGAAGGCCGGAGAGTAAGACTTCGCGGTGGGTGATTTCGATCCAGTGCCGCTCGACCTCGCCAGCGTAGAGCGCCAGACCAGCGCCGGCGTACGCGCCTGTAAGTAGGAAGCGGCGCCGCGTGATCGGGAGCTTAGCGGGGGAGCGAGACACTGTCATCTTTCATGGTAGAGGATTGCGACGGAGCAGGAAGTCTGCCGTGAGGGTTAAGTGTCCTAGGTTGAGAGGGTTCGCTACCAAGGTCGGCGGTTGCGACGAGGCATCGCCAGGTGGCAGAAGCGCACGGTTTGTGAGGACGCTCAAGTGGGATTGCCGGACTCGGCGGGAATGGCGGCAAAGTACTCAGCGACCTCGAGCCAGTTGTTCACGCGGACGAAACCGGTTGCGGTGAGGTTGTGCGGCGCGGTGTAGAGCAATCCCGTGCCTTCGAAGCGGAGCAGATTCTTGGGCTGGTCGTCGATGAGGTAATCGGCGCGGAGGATCGACTTGTTGCCGCAGAAGACGTAATGCGAGGGCGGGATGAAAGGAAAGTGGCGCTGCAGCCAGCGGTATTTGGGGCCGAGGGAGTTGGGCACGGCCATGGCCTGCGTGGCGATGAAGATCTCAAAACGCCCGGAGAGATCTCTTAGAACCGGCTGCGCGTCGGGCATGAGGGGCAGGTCTTCGAAGAAGTCTTCGGCGTCGAGGAAGGCGCGAAGCTGCGCCTGGCGGTCGAGCGGGGCGATCTCCCAGAGGCCTTTGCCAGCAAGGTCTTCCGGTGATACATCTTCGTCGAAGGCTTGGTTATAGCGGCGCAAGTGCTCGGAGAGCGTGTCGGCCATGACCTCGTCCATATCGACACAGATGCGCTGCACGGCGGTTGCTCCCAAAAACAGTTGTTAGTTCTGAGTGATCAGTGATCAGTTTGTTTCGACGGCTTGAGCTGCTGAGAAAAGGGTAGCAGGATGGGAGGCGGCTCGGGATCTCGTGTGTTGCTCAGGAGGTTGGATTAGTGCTTATTCAACTGTTGAATCGCTTTTTGGAGGACGGCCTGCCGCTGTGGCCCTCTATCCTTCGCGGCTTCTACTACGGTCTGCCCTTTGTTGTTGCGGATGGTGAGGTCAGCTCCATGCGCAATGAACAGCGGAATGGCTTTATCGTCAACCGTGGTAAAGATCGGGGTTTCACCGTTCTTGTTACGAGCGTTCACGTCCGCGCCCAACTTGAGCAGCTCCTCTTCCACATCGGTGAGGAAAGTTTCATGAAGCGGTGTGTTGCCATTGTTGTCGCGGGCGTTCACGTTGCCGCCGGCCTCCGCGAGCAGCCGCACGCACTCAACGCGCTCGCCGTCTTTATCCCTGATTCTCCAATCTCCTGCGGCAAACATCGCGGTCTTTCCTTCGCGGTCCCGGGCCTCGAGGTTTGGGTGAAAACGAAGGATTTCGCGGACGACTTCGGGGTTTCCTGACGACGCGGCATAGATGAGGATGCTGCCAGCGCCTTGACCTTGCACCGTTGCCCCGTCGCCCCAGTGCTCCGTCACGACCAGTTTGCTCAGATCAACGTTGGGATTGGCGCCATAAGCAATCAGCTCTTGTACGCCCTCCAGGCTCCCGGAGTCGGCGGCGTTCGCCAACGCGAGATCCTTATCGTCCTGGTCGTTCTTGCTTGCTCCGGCGCCAATGAGGACATTCAATGCATCTGGATGGCTGCTGGCGGCATAGAGCCAACCCTCGTATTTGAGGAGGACGCCTTCTTCCTCACTCTTCAATTTCGGAGCAGGCAGTGGTTCCAGTGACACTCCGGCAGCCAGCAGCTCGCGTACGGTTGCGGTTTCTCCTCGGTTCGCCGCCTCCTTCAGGATCACCTGTGCCGCAAAGCTCTTGAAGTTGAAGCATTCTACTTGCAGCTCGGGAACGAGGCCGTCAGTTCCTTCGATCCAGCGTTCAGTTCGCGCAAAGGCGTCAACCTCATCTTCGAGCTCGCTGATTACCTGAGGCATTCCCACCCACGAGCCCACATAGTCGATGACTTGCTTGCTATGGCCGTCGATGGAAATCGAAAGGGTGTAACCGGGGTTGTCCGTCACTGCTGCCTCGTACTTGTCATTCATCGAGTAGAAATCAGAGGCGACAAATTTCTTTGCCAGCTCCCGAACCGCGCGCGGGTCAGCCGCTTCGGTGTGTCTGCCGGCGGCGACAACAAAGCCGCCGCCATCAAATACAATCCCCTCCGTGCTGACTGAAACCTCGTAGGACGGACAGGTGCCGTAGCATCCGGACCTGCTTAACGTGATTGTGATTACCGAGTCCGGCCGAACCGCGGGAGCGGGCATATGGATCATCGGAAAGCGCTCCGGCGGAACAAGGTCGAGGTACTCGTCGATCTTCGCTGTAACCGCGTGTCCGTTCTCCTCAAACGGTGTGAACTTCCAGCGCAGCACTTCGGGGCGCAACTCCGGCCAGAGCTCGAGAATCTTGTCCTCACCCTCGGCAGTCGCATCCAACACATCGCCTGCAGGGGACACCGTAAGAGTCAGATGCAGTTGGTTGAATCCTTCACTCACTCCTGCATGCGGAATGGTCCTGCGATGCGGTTTTATCTCGTGGAAGCGGGCAACGTCATAGTCGAAGGAGGGATACGCGGGCTGCTTTTCGCCTGAATCCCATGAGCCGGCTGTCGAAAGTAGGCACGCGAGAACAGCAGTGGCGCGGATCATGCCAAGTATTCTAGACCGCCGTGAGCATTACGCGCCGGCGTGGCGGGGTTTGCGCGGGGCCGGCCTGCGCCCGGATAAGCTCCGGTTGCGGCGCTTTGGGCGAGAAAGCGGCGGGGGTGAGCATGGCGTCAGACTGCGGCCGTCTCAAGGCCACGCAACTCGGCGAGGCGTGTGGTTTCAAGGTCGCCACGGTAGAACATGTTAAACGTGTCAAAGGGAATGAGCCGCTTGCCGTCGGGGTGAGCGATGTGGATGCAGCTCTTCTTCACACTGCGCACGTCGAAAGCTTCCGCGTCGATGAACTGCACGATCAAAACGCGGAAGAGGTTTTTGTAGCCGAGGTCTTTGGGTATGAGGACCTTGGGTAAGCAGCACAGCAGCTCTTTGAGCGTGGCTGCTTGCGAGCTGGGCGAATGGTTGGTCGCGAAAAGTTTGAAGAGATGATCGCGGAGACCTGTCTCCTGCTCGTAGACGATGGTGTTTTTGGCGCCGTCGATCAGGACCTCAGGCGGGACCATGCCAGTGAGCGGGACGACTTTGCCGTTCAGCTTGAGTGCGTACGCCATTCCGAGTGCATCAGGGTGACAGGGGACGGGAATGAGATCTTCAGGACGAAAGACGGAGGTTTGCTCGAGGATTCTGCGCCGCACCTCAGTGAGCGTAAGCCTGTGGCGCGAGGATTCAAATCCCTGCACGCGGCCGGCCTGCTGCACGGGCTGGAAGGTGACGCCGCGAACCGCCGGCTGCTGGAGCGCATAGTCCACAATCGCGCCTAGTTCACCGTCGTTCACGCCGCGCGCGACAGTGACCACCAGCGTGGTGGAGATGCCGAGCTTGTTGAGACGTTCCAGCGCTTTTTCGCGGATGCTACGCAGGTCGGCACCGCGAAGTTGCATCAACGGATCTCGTTGGAGTGAGTCGAACTGCAGATAAATCTCGAAGTGGGGCATGAAATCGGCGAGGCGCTTGGCAAACTCCTCGTCTTGAGCGATGCGAATGCCGTTGGTGTTCACCATAAGATGGCGAATCGGGCGCTCTTTGCACATTTCGAGCACGCGGAAGAAATCCGGATGCAGCGTCGGCTCGCCGCCGGAGATCTGCACCACGTCTGGTTGCCTCTCGTTGCGAACCACGCAATCGAGCATGGCGGCAATCTGGTCGAGGCTGCGGTACTCGGTTCGATGCTGGCCGCTGCCTGCGTAGCAAATGGGACAGGTGAGATTACAGGCGTCGCAAATTTCCACCAGCGTGAGGCAACTGTGCTGCTCGTGGTCGGGGCAGAGGCCGCAATCGTAAGGACAGCCGTACTTGATCGGCGTGTTGTAGACCATGGGCTGCTCGGGCGTCTTGATAAAGACCTCGCGCGAGCGGCGGTAGTAGTCAACATCGTCGGCGACGAGAACGCGTTGGTGGCCATGCTGCGGGCAGCGCTTGAGCATCCAAACCTTGCCGTCTTCGAAGACAATCTTCGCGTCGATGCGGCGGTAGCAGGTGGAACAGACGGAGATTGCCACGTCGTAGAAGAGGTAGGGACGGAGTTTGTCAGTCATTTCCGATCTCCAGACTGCCGGATTCAATTCGTATTGCGGAAACTGTATGCTTTGCGCTTTCGAGCTTTTGTCAATCTCCGTAGAACATGGCGCCGAGAAGCCGGTCACTGAAGCGGCCGGAGAGCCAGAGCGAGACGCCACTATCCTTCCATATCTTCACCGGATCGTTTGACTGGAAGTAACCGTCGTCGCGATAGGACTGACTTTTCTGCTCCCATAGGGTTTCGCCATTGGCGCCTGTGAGCGTCGCATCGATCGTGAGTTCCAACGACCACCGCCGTTCGTTTTCTTGCTGCGCAGGCGGATTTTGCGTTGTGGTCACTTTCTGAAGAGTGATTTGCAGGACTGCATCGCCGGGTCGGGGTGTTTTGCGATCCTCATTTTTGATATGGGTCTGCCCGGCTCGTTCATCCAGGTTCCCGGCGACGCAGGACGCCACTTCCGATGTGTCGACAGTATGCGCGCCGGACGCGTCATCAACAAAAACACGAATCGCCTTGATTCCGCGCAGCTCCTCGCGGATCGGCGGTGGCGGCGGGTAATGCGGCGTGCTGTTGACGGGGGGCAGGAAGCAGGCGCCACAGCCGAGGATGCCCACCACGCAAGCGATTGTCAGCAGTTTCTTCCTCAGCATGGCGCCATTCTACTCCGAGGCAGGTCTCCGGCTTCAGAGCGCTGTGACGGTTTCAAAAGTGTCACATGGGGAGAAGCGATCGTACAGTTGGCGTTGGGGGCTTCCGGTCTCTTCTTCGGGGCACGGCGGGCTATAGCGGGTTCTTGCCCTCGCCGTTCCGATCAGAGTCAAACAGTTTCTGCACGTCGTCTTTTGGCTTTCCCGAGGAGTTGCGAATGACGGCTCTGACCAGCAACACAACGAGCACGATCACAATGCCCAGGAAGGAAAGCACGACCCCGATTCCTGAAATGACGCTGGCGGCGACAACGAAGTTGGTCAAGGCTGTGTTCGAGCCGTTAAACCAGCCGCCATTTAGTCCGAGCGTGAGACCGCAGAGACCGCCCGCTACAAAGAAGATGGCCAACAGGACAACGAGTACCTTGGCGAAGCCTTCAAACGTGCGACCGAAGAGTTTCATGTCGGCTTCCCCTCCCACGAAATTCATCCAGCACGAGTAGAAGAATCCCGACGAGACAACTCCATTGAATCAGATTGAGGCCATAAACCAGCGGCTGCGGTTTCAGGAAGTCTACAATGACGCGCCACGCCAGATAACCGCCAAGAAAGATGCGAAAGCGCGCTCCCTCGGGCAATGGGCGCCTGGTACTGACGGCAATCGCAAGAAGAACAAGAAAGAGGATCTCGTAGATCTGGACGGGCTGGCGGCCGATGCCATCACCGAGGTTGACGGCCCATGGAAGGCTCGTGGGCTTTCCATAGGTGTCGTCGGCAAGGCCGGCCAGGAAGCAGCCGACACGGCCGACTGCGATGCCAACGCAGAGTGGAAGCACGAAGACGTCCCCGGTGCGGCGGTGGATTCCGGAGATGCGTTTGACCAGCTCGACGGCAAGCCAGCCTCCGAGCAGACCGCCGACGATCGTTTTTCCTCCCGAGGCGAAGAAGAGCAGGAACAGGCGATGTGCCTGCCACGCCGCTTCAACTGTCGGCCATTGTTCGGCAATCCCCAGGATTCGGCTGCCGGCCAGAGCGCCCACAGCAGCCGCAGCAATTACTGTCCAACGCTGCGACTCGGTAATGATGTCGGCCTGATGCACCTTATTGAAGCGGTAGACCGCGTAGGCTGCTACGTAGGCGGCGGTTTCAAAGACCGGATGCCATGCAGGGTGCGAGCCGATGGGAATCATGAGCGTGAGTATATCGGAATCCGTTGCACGGCGATGCGCGGTCGCGGCCGCGAATAGACGACGTTCTACGCGCCTGCCTGGCGAGGTTTGCGCGGGGCGCGGCCGGCTCCGGGCCCAGTGGGCGCCCCTGCTTCGGGCTGCGGCGCTTTGGGAGCGGGCGCAAGGGCGGGATCCCAAAAGAGGAAGCGGCTGCAACTATCGCATGTGAGCAGCTCGCCTTCGCGAAGCTGGTTCCAGGTTTGCGGGCGCACGCCCATGCGGCAGCCGGTGCACTGCTGGTTTTCGGCGCGGGCGATGGCGGTGCCGCGGACAGCGGCGATGCGGTCGAAGCGGGCCAGCGAGTCGGGGTCAAGATTGGCGCGGACGGCTTCGCGGTCCGCGTCGAGAGCGGCAAGTTCGGCGGCGAGCTGCTGCTTGCGAGAGGCAACGCTGGCGCGGACGGCATCGGCCTCGGCAGCAAAGCGTTCCACCTGGGCGCGTGCCTGGGCGAGCACAGCTTCCTGGGCTTCGGAACGCTCAAGGCTCGTGTATTCGTCATTTTCCAGACGATCAGCTTCGGAGGTGGCGAACTGAATCTCGTGTTCGAAGGCCGCGGCCTGGGCGGGAGTGGTGATGGAGTCGAGCTGAATGCGGAAGCGAGCGGCCTTCTGGCGATGGGCATCGATTTCGCGCTCGAGGCGAGTGCGCAGGGAGTCTTCGCGGCTGAGCGCGGCGGAGGCGTCAGCCGATTGGCGCTCGGCAGCGGCGAGTGCGGCCTCGACCTGGGCAATCTCGGCGGGCAGAGCACGCATCTCCTGATTCAGGCGAGCGCGGTTGAGTTCGACAGCCTGGAGCTTCACGAGGTTTTCAATCAGCGCTTGCATCGGTGAGAAAAAGTCTACGGCATGGAGCGGGGGGAAGGACAGTGCGCGAGGGGTAAGACGAGCTTCCAGCCTCTAGCTTCTAGCTGCTAGCTTCTAGTCCGTTGTCATTGGCCATGGATGGGGAGGTGAGGAGATCGGAACCCTGGGAATGAAGGCATCTGGGGTGGGACGCGGATTTGATTTTGTCTGCGGATCGAGTCAATCGGAGCAGGAGTTGGCCATCTAAAGTGAAGGAAGCCTGCGAAAATGGACGCAGGCGAGGATTGGCTGTGGCGGCGAAGCGGGCGAGAAATCGGCGCAGACGTGGACGGCTGAAGTGGGTTGCGGGCGGGCTGCTGCTCGTGCTGATCGCGCTAGGCGTGGCGATTTCGGTGACGCTGCACCGGGCCGAGCCGATGCTGCGCGCCGAAATCGTGGAGAAACTGAGCGAGCACTTTCATGCGCGCGTGGAGCTGGACAGCTTTCACGTATCGCTGATGAATGGGCTGCAGGCTGAGGGCAAGGGATTACGCATTTGGCCGCCAGCGCAGGTGGCAGGCGTAACGGTGCCGGGCGAGAGTGGGGCGGGTGCGGCGGGCGAGCCCAAGCCGCTGATCCGGCTCGCGGAGTTCCGGTTTCATGCGCCGCTGCGTTACAAGCCGGGTGAGCCGATCAGGATTTCCTTGCTGGAGCTGAGAGGGTTGGATATTGATGTGCCGCCAAAGCCACACTTCACACACGCGACGACGGCGGGAGGATCAAGCGGCAGCGCAGAGCAGAGCAGCGCCGCGCTGCTGCGCTTCGAGGTGGGCAGCATTGAATGCAAGGATGCGCACCTGACGCTGGAGACGAGCAAGCCGGGGAAGCTGCCGCTGGAGTTCGCCATTGCCCACATAAAGCTTAGCGGCGTGAGCACAGGCGGGTCGATGCACTTCGATGCGGAGTTGACCAATCCGCGGCCGGCAGGGAAGATCTTCACCTCGGGCAGCCTGGGACCGTGGGTGGTGGAGGATCCCGGCGAAACTGCGGCGGCGGGCCAGTACCGGTTTGAGCACGCGGACTTGAGCGTATTCAAAGGGATTGCGGGGATTCTGAGCTCGGCGGGCAAGTACCAGGGTGTGCTGCGCGACATGACGGTGGATGGACAGACCGACATGGCGGATTTCCGGCTGACGCAATTCGGCACGGCGCTGCCGCTGCACACCGAATTCCATGCCACGGTGGACGGAACGAACGGCGATACATGGCTGCAGCCGGTGGATGCGACGCTGGGGCGATCGCACTTTACCGCCGAGGGGCAGATTGCGGGGGTTCCGGCCGGAGTTTTGCAAAATGGCGCCGCGCGGCCCGGCGGGCACGATATTTCGCTGAAGGTGAACGTGGACCGCGGGCGGATGGAGGACTTCTTGCGCCTGACGAGCAAGAGCGGGACAGCGTTGCTGACCGGAGCACTCGCGTTGAGGACTACGCTTGAGATCCCGCCGGGAGCGGAGCCGGTGGACGATCGGCTGGCACTGAATGGAAGTTTTGTGATTGAGGACGCCGAGTTTACGAACGCGAAGTTTCAGAACGACGTGAGAGAGCTGAGCCTGCGGGGGCAAGGACGGCCGAAGGATGCGAAGAGCGGCGGAGCGGAGGTGCGCTCGTCGATCGGGAGCGATTTCAAGATGGCAGGCGGCGTGATTACGCTTCCCAATGCGAAATACACTGTGCCCGGGGCGGAGATCGACGTGAAGGGCACGTATCGCGTGGACGGCGGCGCGCTGAATTTCAAGGGAATCGCCAGAACGCAGGCGACGGTGTCGCAGATGGTGGGCGGGTGGAAGGGAATCCTGCTGAAGCCGGCCGATCGTCTGTTTAAGAAGGATGGAGCTGGAACCGAAGTTTCCATCTATATCCATGGCACGACGGAGGATCCGAAGTTCGGGATCGATCTGAACGGAATGAAACACAGTTCGCCGGAGATGCCGGGGCAACAGCAATAGGACCGGGCTCCAGGGTATCCGGGCCAAGAGCGGTGTCGCGCCAGACCGCAGGGATGGGCAACCAGGCTGATTGGCGGACCGGCGTGCCCCTGATTGCGGCGTGCTGACAGCAAGAGCAGTGCGAGGTGACCGCCATGCATGTGGCGAGTCGAACGCTAAGACAAATCGAGAGCTGCGCTGTGAGCCTGATGATGCTGGCCGCGGCGATGGCCGCAGGAGGGCAAACGGTGCCCGCTAAGACCAAGGTTGAAGCGCAGAACGCGACGGCAGCAAGCGAGCTGGATTGGTGGAAGAATGCGGTGATCTACGAGGTGTACCCGCGCAGCTTTCAGGATACGAACGGAGACGGGATCGGCGACCTGAACGGGATCACGAAGCGGCTGGACTACCTGAAAGAACTCGGGGTGGACGCGATCTGGCTGACGCCGGTGTACCCATCGCCGCACGTGGACTTCGGCTACGACATCTCGAATTACTGCGACATTGATCCGCAGTACGGCACGCTCAAGGACTTCGACCGGTTGGTGGCGGCGGCGAAAAAGCGCCATATCCGCGTGATCATGGACATGGTGATGAACCACACGTCGGATCAGCACGAATGGTTCCTTCAGTCGCGGTCGTCGCGCGACAATCCTTACCGCGACTGGTATATGTGGCGCGATGGGAAGGGCCAGACCGCAAGAGATAAAGGCCAGCCGCCAAACAACTGGCAGTCGCTGTTCGGCCACTCGGCGTGGCAGTGGGACGAAAGGACGCGGCAGTATTACTACCACAAGTTTTATGTCCAGCAGCCGGACCTGAACTGGCACAACCCCGCGGTGCACGAGGCGTTCAAGGAGATCCTGGCGTTCTGGCTGAAGCGCGGGGTGGGTGGGTTCCGCTTCGACGCGATTACGACGCTTTTTGAGGATCCGGGCTTGGCCGACGAGGGCGTGCTGCTGGACAAGGACGGCAAGCCGGTGATGAACGTATTCGGCGACCCGCAACTGGACGGCTCGAAGACCGACAACCAGCCGGGAGTGCACGAGGTGGTGGAGGAGATTCGGGCGGAGGCGGACAAGTTTGAAACGGCCGCGTTTCCGGGCACACGGGTGCTGATCGGCGAGACGTATTTGCCCAATATCGGCGAGTTGAAGAAGATGTACGGAACGCCGGAGAAGCCGGAGTTTCACCTGCCGATGGACACGCAGGTGGGCATGATCAACAAGCTGGATGTGACGGAGTTCCGGCAAAGGCTGATCGACGCGGAGACGCATCTCAGCGCCAACATTCCGCTGCTGCTCTTCGACAATCACGACAATCCGCGGATCGACGCGCGCTATGGCGACGGAGTGCACGACGCAGACATTCAGCGCGCGATGGCGACGATTCTGCTCGTGAGCCGGGGCGCGGCGCTGGTCTACTACGGCGACGAGATCGGGATGAAAACCACGCCGCCCAGCCGCAAGGAGGACGTGAAGGATCCCATGGGGAGGATCGGCTGGCCCAAGGAAAGAGGCCGCGACGGCGAGCGCACGCCCATGCAGTGGGACGGGAGCGCGAATGCGGGTTTCACCACCGGTACTCCGTGGCTGCCCGTGCCGGCGAGCGCGGCGGCGATCAACGTGAAAGCAGAGGAGCGCGATCCGGACTCGATGCTCGCGTGGTATAAGGCGCTGATCCGGCTCAAGAAGACCGTGCCGGCCTTCGAGAACGGCGCCAACATCATGCTCGACGCGGAGAATACAAAGGTGCTGAGCTGGATGCGGCAGGCGCACGGGGCGCCGCAGGTGGTGGTAAGCGTAAACTTTACGGCCAACACGGAGATTGTGAATCTGACCATCGGCGGGGCGGGCATGAAGCGGAGAAGACTGAAGACGCTGCTCAAGTCGCCCGGCGCCATCGACCCGGTTGCGCTGAATCGTGTCGTGCTGGGACCCTATGGCGTGTACATCGGCGAGGTGCAGTAAGAGGGCCCGGCAATACCGCGCACCAGTTCGCCTTGAATTCCCCGCCCGCGCATAGACTGAAGCCGGGATGCGAAGCGGCTGCAGATGGAAGGATCGGCTATGAACGATACGCCGAAGCAAGACTCGCCGGATAAGCGCGGGCAGCAACATCGCGACGCCTGGTTCGCCATGCGGCTGTCATTGGTCGTGGGCGTGCTGATGCTGGCCGGGAAGATGACGGCTTACGTGCTCACCGGCTCATCGGCGATCTTCTCCGACGCCGCGGAATCTGTGGTCCACGTGGTGGTGGTGGCGTTTGCGGTCTTCAGCCTGTGGCTGAGCGCCCGGCCGGCGGTTCCGCATTTTCACTACGGATATGAGAGGATCACCTTCTTTTCCGCGGGTTTTGAAGGCGCGATGATCGTTTTGGCCGCGGGAAGCATTCTGTATACGACCATTGAAAAGTGGAGACACGGCCTCACCCTGGAGAACCTGGGGAGCGGGGTCATCCTGATCGTCGGCGCGGGGGTGTTGAACGCTGCGCTGGGATGGTACTTGCTGCGGCTCGGCCGGCGCAATCACTCGCTGATTCTCGAAGCCGACGGGAAGCATGTGCTGACCGACAGTCTGACCAGCTTTGGCGTGGTGGCGGGCCTGGTGCTGGTGATGACGACGCGGTGGCTGCCTTTCGATCCATTGGTGGCTTTCGGCGTGGCGGCAAACATTCTGTGGACCGGCGGGCGGTTGCTTTGGCGGTCCTTCAAGGGATTGCTCGACTACTCCGATCCCAAGGTAGGCCACGAGATTCGCAGGCGGCTCGACGCGATTTGCGCGGAGCTTCGCCTGGAATATCACGGGGTGCGCTTTCGCGCGACAGGGTACCGGCAGATCATTGAGGTGCACCTTCTGTTTCCTGACAGCATGAAGTTAGGAGAAGCCCACCGGCTGGCGACCCAGGTTGAAGAGCGTCTGGCGCTGGATCTGGAGATGCCGGCTGAGGTGACGACGCACCTGGAGTCGCTTGAGGATCACACGGAGGTACACCATGTGCAGCACTATACGGGGCGGCCGGATTGAGGCTCCGAAAGGCCCGGCCAGTTCACTTCATGGAACACTTTCTGCACTTTACGGGTGTTCCTGACGAAGCTTCGATACACTAAAGTCATTGATTCTTCCCCAAGGCTCTCACCTCGCTGGCGCGCTCGCCGTCTAAATCAAAAGTGCTATTCATCGCCGAAGCCCTTTCTGGTGGAATGAAAAGAACTTCCCGCTAGAAGTATGTGGATTTCGGGAGGGGCAATCTGACCACACATCGAGACAATGATCGCCACGCGCCGCGAGGCACGGTCCGCCGGGGTTTCAATTACGCCCGGCTGGCAGCGGCCGGCGTTTGGCTGGCGACGGCGGCATGGGCACAGGCGCAGC
>Ga0326728_10010482_pt1 | contig 21661 bp, 19 predicted proteins | sample MB3enrmetagenome_FD_207602 | JGI IMG/M metagenome (GOLD analysis project Ga0326728, IMG submission 207602) | Lab enriched peat soil microbial communities from McLean, Ithaca, NY, United States - MB31MN | ecosystem: Environmental > Terrestrial > Soil > Wetlands > Peat | place: USA: New York... | reverse complement strand
TACCTCGATCCGCTGGACGCGGGTCTACGATCTGCCGGACTTCGTCTATTTCAATCACAGCATCCATATCAACAAGGGAATCGGCTGTGAGAGCTGCCACGGAAGAGTGGACCGGATGCCGCTCACCTGGCAGGAGAACTCGCTCCGGATGGAGTGGTGCCTGGACTGTCATCGCCATCCCGAACAGAGCGTGAGACCACGCGAGTTCATTACCACGATGGGCTACCAGCCGGGGGTGCCCTCTGGGCCCGATCAAGCGCAAATCGGCCGCCGGCTGGTGAAGGAATACCAGATTCAAGACGCGCGCACACTGACCAGTTGTTCCACATGCCATCGATGAGCGACTTACACGACAACGAATTCCCGCCGCAAGCCATCGGCTGGAGCGAGGACGAAGACGCGGAAGAAGGGCGCCGCAACTTTCTGAAATTGATGGGCGCGTCGCTGGCCCTGGCCGGATTGACGGCCTGCACCCGCCAGCCCACCGAACACATCATGCCGTACGTGCGGCAGCCGGAGGATCTGATTCCGGGCAAGCCTCTGTTCTACGCGACGGCCATGACGCTGGGCGGCGTGGCCAACGGGGTGCTGGTGGAGAGCCACGAAGGGCGGCCGACCAAGATCGAAGGCAACCCCGAGCACCCGGCGACGCTGGGCGCGTGCGACATTTTCTCGCAGGCATCGGTGCTGGGGCTCTACGATCCGGACCGCGCGCAGGCCCTCACTCTGGAAGGCGAGATCAGCTCGTGGAGCGCGCTGGCGAACGCTTTGAGGGATGCGGTCAGCGCGCAGAAGAGCAAGAACGGCGCGGGCCTGCGCATCCTCACCGAGACGGTGACTTCGCCGACCCTGGCAAGCCAGCTTGGCGCCATCCGGAAGGCGTATCCGGCATCCAAGTGGCACCAGTGGGAGCCGGCCGGACCGCACAGCGCGCGCGCCGGGGCCAGCCTGGCGTTCGGCCAGCCCACCAACACGTACTACAACCTGGCCAACGCCAACACGATCGTTTCGCTGGATTCGGATTTCCTGGCCTCGGGCGTGGCCAGCCTGCGCTACGCGAGGCAGTTTGCGGCGCGGCGCCGGGTGCGCGGAAACCAGACTGCCATGAACCGGCTGTACGTGGTGGAACCGATGCCTACGCCCACCGGCGCCAAGGCCGATCATCGCCTGCCGCTGCGCGCCGCCGACATCGAGGTGTTCGCCGGAGCGCTGGCCACGGCGCTGGGCGCGGCCAAAGGGCCGGTCAACGGCGCGAACCACGACGTCTATAAGTGGATCGGCCCGATCGCTCGCGACCTGAGGGCCAATAAGGGCGCCAGCCTGGTGATCGCGGGCGAGTATCAGCCCGCCGCCGTCCACGCGCTGGCGCACGTCATCAATACCGCGCTGGGCAACGTGGGCAAGACGGTTTTCTATACCGATCCGATCGAAGCCAACCCGGTGGACCAGGTGGCTTCGCTTCAGGATCTGGTGAAAGACCTGGACGCGGGCGCGGTGGATCTGCTGCTGGTGGTGGGCGGAAACCCGGTGTTCACGGCGCCGGTGGAGTGGGGGATGCGCGACCGCATCCAGAAGGCCAGGCTGCGGGCGCACCTTAGTCTGTATCACAACGAGACTTCCGAGGTCTGCCAGTGGGTGGTGCCGGAGACGCATTACCTGGAAACCTGGGGCGACGCGCGAGCCTTCGATGGGACGGTCACCATCCAGCAACCGTTGATCCAGCCGCTCTACGGCGGCCGCTCCGCCAATCAATTTCTGCAAATGTTGACCGAATCGCCGGACACCAGCCCCTACGAGATTGTGAAAGGCTACTGGGCGAGCCAGCACAAGGGCGCGGATTTCGAAGCCTGGTGGCGCAGGGCGGTGCATGATGGGGTGGTGGCGGACACGGCGCTTCCCACGAAGACGCCGGCGATCCACGGCGAGCGAATCACGGCGCGCATCGAAGCTCCGCGGCTGGGCGGCAAACTGGAAGTGATGTTCCGGCCCGATCCGACTATCTACGACGGCCGCTTCGCCAACAATGGATGGCTGCAGGAACTGCCCAAGCCCATCACCAAGCTGACCTGGGACAACGCCGCGATTGTCAGCCCGGCGACGGCGCACCGCCTGAAGGCCGCGACCGGCGACCTGGTGCAGTTGACTTACCAGGGCCGGTCGCTGCGCGCGCCGGTGTTCATCCAGCCCGGCCATATCGATGGCGCGGTCACGCTGCACCTGGGTTACGGCCGCACCAGGGCCGGACGCGCGGGCACGGGCATGGGATTCAACCCTTACGGGTTGCGCACCGCCCAAGCCTTGTGGCACGACACGGGGCTCGAGGCGCGGAAGGTCTCCGGCACGTACGAGTTCGCCACCACTCAGAACGATCACGTGCTGGATGCCCGCCGCCACATCATTCACAAGGGCGACATCGAGGACTACCGGAAGAATCCGGAGTCGGTACACGAAGGCGCCGAGACGCCGGCCAAGGGACTGACGCTCTATCCCGAGTGGAAGTACGAAGGCTACGCGTGGGGCATGGCGATCGATCTGAACGCCTGCACCGGATGCGGCGCGTGCGTGGCGGCGTGCCAGGCGGAGAACAACATCGCGGTGGTCGGCAAGGACCAGGTGCGCCGCGGCCGCGCCATGCATTGGCTGCGCGTCGACTCGTATTACGAGGGCGAAGTCAACAACCCGGAAATCTACAACCAACCGGTCCCGTGCATGCACTGCGAGAACGCCCCGTGCGAGCTGGTGTGCCCGGTGCAGGCCACCAGCCACAGCGCCGAGGGCCTCAACGACATGGTCTACAACCGCTGCGTGGGCACGCGCTACTGCTCCAACAACTGTCCCTATAAGGTGCGGCGGTTCAATTTCTACCAGTATTCGGATACCGAAACACCGAGCTTGAAACTGCTGCACAACCCGGACGTCACGGTACGCAGCCGCGGGGTCATGGAGAAGTGCACCTACTGCGTGCAGAGAATCAACGCCGCCAAGATCGATGCGGAAAAGCAGGACCGCAAGGTGCGGGACGGCGAGATTCAGACAGCTTGCCAGGCTACCTGCCCGGCGGAGGCCATCGTCTTCGGCAACATCAACGACCCCAACAGCCACGTGTCGAAGATGAAAGCCGAGAAGTCCAATTACGGGCTGCTGGCCGATTTGAATACGCGGCCGCGGACCACGTACCTGGCTACGCTGAGGAATCCGAATGCGGAGATTGAGGAATGAAAAGGGGACAGACGCATTTTCCCGGACGGAAAATGCGTCTGTCCCCTTTTCCCGGAGATTGAGGACTAGGGCATGGTAGAGGAACAACAAGCTCCTAAAATCATCGCCCCGGGCTATACCTTTGGGACGGTCACGGACCAGATCGCCACCGTGGTGCTGACCAAGAAGACTCCGCTCTTCTGGATGGCCGGATTCGGGGTGGGATTCTCGCTGCTGCTGCTGTTCTTGTGGTCGGTGGTGGTCCTGATGGCGAAGGGCGTGGGCGTGTGGGGCATTCGCACGCCGGTGATGTGGGGTTTCGCCATCACGAATTTCGTGTGGTGGATCGGAATCGGCCACGCCGGGACGCTGATTTCCGCCATTTTGCTGCTACTCAACCAGCGCTGGCGCAATTCCATCAATCGCTTCGCGGAAGCCATGACGTTATTCGCGGTGGCCTGCGCGGGCATGTTTCCACTGCTGCACCTGGGCCGTCCGTGGCTGTTCTACTGGCTGTTTCCATACCCCAACACCATGGGGGTGCAGCCGAATTTCCGCAGCCCGCTGGTGTGGGACGTGTTCGCGGTCTCGACGTACGCCACGGTGTCGCTGCTGTTCTGGTACGTGGGCCTGATGCCCGACCTGGCGACGTTGCGCGACCGCACGCGGAACTCCCTGGCGCGGGTGGCGTACGGGGTGATGGCGATGGGCTGGCGCGGTTCGGCGCGGCACTGGAGCGTGTACGAAACCGCGACGCTGCTGCTGGCCGGGCTGGCCACGCCGCTGGTGCTCTCGGTCCATACGGTGGTGAGCTTCGACTTCACCATCGCGATCGTGCCGGGCTGGCACAGCACTTTCTTCCCGCCATATTTCGTGGCGGGCGCCATTTACTCCGGTTTTGCCATGGTGCTGGCGCTGGCCATTCCGCTGCGCAAGGCTTACGGCTTAGAGGGCCTGATCACCGACAAGCACCTGGACAACTCCGCCAAGGTGATGTTGGCCACCGGGCTGATCGTGGCCTACGCGTACATCCTGGAAACCTTCACTGCGTGGTACAGCGGCAACGTCTACGAGCAGGCGGCCATCTGGCATCGCATGACCGGACCGTACGCGTTTTCGTACTGGCTGCTGCTTACTTGCAACATCGCGGCGCCGCAAGCGCTGTGGTTCAAGCGGGTCCGCGGCAATCCCGCGCTGCTGTTCTGCTTCTCGCTGGTGGTGTTGGTGGGCATGTGGCTAGAGCGTTACGTGATTATCGTGAGCAGCCTGGCGCAGGACTACCTGCCGTCTTCGTGGGGCAACTTCCATCCCACCCGCTGGGATTGGGGCACGTATCTCGGCACCATCGGGCTGTTCCTGTTCCTGTTCTTCGTGTTCATTCGTCTGCTGCCCATGATTTCGATCTTTGAGGTCCGCACGCTGCTGCCTCATGCCAAGGTCGGAAAGGAGGCGCAAGGTTGATCAAATCCATCTTTGGACTGATGGCCGAGTTCGATGACCCCACCGCGCTGGTGAAGGCGGCGCGGGCGGCGCGCGAGAAGGGCTATCGCAAGCTGGACGCGTATTCGCCATTCCCCATCGAAGAGTTAAGCGACGCTCTCGATCTGCACAAGAACCGGCTGCCGCTGATCGTGCTGGCTGGGGGTGTGGTGGGCGGGATGGCCGGCTACCTGATGCAGTATTACGTCACGGTATGGGATTTCCCCATCAACATCGGCGGCCGGCCTTTGCATAGCTGGCCCTCGTACATCGTGATCACGTTCGAGATGACCATTCTGCTGGCGGCGATTTCGGCGGTAATGGGGCTGCTGGCGCTGTGCGGATTGCCCATGCTCTACCATCCGGCGTTCAATGTGCCGCGGTTCGCGCTGGCCTCGCGCAACCGGTTTTTCTTGTGCATCGAAGCCGCGGACCCGCTGTTCGACGCGCGCGCGACGTCGGAGTTTCTGGAAACGCTGGAGGCGAGAGAGGTGTCTGAAGTTGCGGAGTAATGTCAAAGCCTCGGGCCGGGCATGCCCGGCCCCTACACTGCGGCCTTGTAGGGGCGAGGCATGCCTCGCCCTGCTTGTTCTCGCCCTGGCCGCTTCCGCCGCCGCGTGCCGCCAGGATATGCACGATCAGCCAAAATACATTCCGCTGCGGCCCAGCGAGTTCTTCGAGGATGGCCGGTCCGCGCGGCCGCTCGAGGAAGGGACTGTGGCCCGCGGCCACTTGAATGACGACGCCGCCTTCTACGCCGGCAAAGGCCCCGATGGCAAGCCGCTCGACACCTTTCCATTCCCCGTCACCAAAGAAGTCATCGTGCGCGGCCAGGACCGCTACAACATCTACTGCGCGCCCTGCCACGACCACACGGGCTACGGCAACGGCATGATTGTCCGACGCGGCTACCGGCACCCGCCGTCCTATCACACGGACAAGATCCGGCAGCTTGCCAACGGGTTTATTTACGACGTGATCACCAACGGGTTCGGCGCCATGCAAGACTATGCCGCGCAGATACCGCCGCGCGACCGCTGGGCCATCGTGGCCTACGTTCGCGCTCTCGAATTGAGCCAGAACGCGTCTATTAATGACGTTCCACCGGAAGCCCGCGCGCACCTCGGAGGCGGGAAATGACGCTTGAGGCGGACTTGAAGCGGTGGCGCTCGCGCGCCCTGGCCGCGGGCATCGCCGGCGCGGTTCTGTGCGCCATCGGTCTTTTCAGATCGCCGTTCCAGTTCTACCGCTCTTACCTGTGGTTCTACTTGTTCATCGTGGGCGTGAGTGTAGGGTCGCTCGCCTGGCTGATGCTGCAATATCTCACCGGAGGCGCTTGGGGCGTGGTGATCCGGCGGCCGTGCGAGGCGGCCGCGCGCACGCTTCCATTGGTGGCGCTGATGTTCGTACCCATCGTGATCGGCATCCCCAACCTATACCCGTGGTCGCACGCCAAGGTGGTGGCGGCCGACGAAATTCTCAAGCACAAGCAGGTCTATCTGAACGCGCCGTTCTTCCTGACGCGGGCGGCGGTCTACTTCGCTGGATGGATTCTGCTGTCGTGGCTGTTTAACCGCTGGTCGGAGAAGTCTCATGGGAAGATGGCCGCCCTGGCCGGTCCCGGCCTGATCTTCTGGGGTTTCAGCGTCACATTCATGTCGGTGGATTGGGTGCTCTCGCTCGACCCGCACTGGTTCTCGACCATGTTCGGAATGCTGTTCATGGCAGGGCAGGGCCTCTCATCGATGGCGTTTCTGATTGCGCTGATGGTGCTGCTTTCCCGCCGCCTTCCGATGTCTCAGGTCCTCACGCCGCGGCATCTGCACGACCTGGGCAAGTTCCTGCTGGCCCTGGTGATGGTGTGGGCCTACTTCTCGTTTTCGCAATTCCTGATCATCTGGGCCGGCAACCTGCCCGAGGAGATCCCGTGGTATCTGGACCGGCTGCGCGGCGGCTGGCAGTACGTGGCCCTGGCGCTGGTGATCGGCCATTTCGCGCTGCCCTTCGCCCTGCTGCTTTCGCGCGACCTCAAGCGCAATTTCAAACTGCTGGCCGCGATTGCGATCGGCGTTCTGTTCATGCGCATGGTGGACCTTTACTGGCTGGTGGCGCCGGACTTCCGCAAAGGGCGGTTCGGCCTGAGCTGGATGGATTTTGCGGCGCCGATCGGAATGGGTGGAATCTGGCTGGCATATTTCCTCATCCAATTAGGTAAGAGGCCGCTAATGCCGGTCAACGATCCGCACTTGGCGGAGGCTTTAGAGCATGGACGAGAATAGCCAGCACACTCCCGGAGCCGGTCACGAAGAAACCGACATTAACGTGTGGGCGGTGGGCAAGTTCGCCGTCGCGCTGATGCTGGTGGCCGTGGCTGCGCTCGTTCTGCTCTTCGGGCTGTTCCGGTATTTGCTTTCGCGCGAAGGGGGCCCGCCGGCGGGACGTTCCCAGGTGGCGGCCAGCGAACCGGCCAAGGCGTTTCCCCAGCCGCAACTGCAAGAGACTGAGGTGCTGGATTTGAAGGCCATTCGCGCGGCGGAAGACCAGGTTCTAAACAGCTACGCCTGGATGGATCCGGAAAAGGGCGTGGTGCGGATTCCCATCGGGCGCGCCATAGATCTGCTGGTGGAGCGGGGGCTGGTGGCGCGGGTGCAAACAGGAGAACCGAAATGAGGTTGCTGTGGCTTTTCGCTTTGGCCGGTTCGAGCGCATTCGCGCAGCCGGGCCAGCCGGCCCCGGTACAGCCCTCGTTGACCATGCAGGATTCCAACCTGAAGCCGGCGCTTCCGGGCGCGCTTCTGGGCGTGGGAATCGACCAGAAACTCAACCAGCAGGTGCCGCTGGATACGGTTTTCCGCGACGAAGCGGGCCGCGCGGTCCCGCTCTCGAGCTTCTTTCAAACCGGGAAGCCCGTGCTTCTGGCGCCGGTTTACTACCGCTGTCCCATGCTGTGCACGCAGATCCTGAACGGCGTCGCGAGCAGCCTGAAAGCCGTCTCGCTCAACCCTGGGCAGGATTTCGAAATCCTCGGCGTCAGCTTCGATCCGAAAGACACCTGGGAACTGGCGGCTGCGAAGAAGCAGACCTACCTGCGGCGCTACGGCCGGCCGAACACGGCCAACGGGTGGCACTTCCTCAGCGGCGACCCGGCCAATATCAAGGCGCTCATGGACGCGGTGGGCTTTCACTACAAGTACGACCCCGCCACCGACCAGTTCGCGCACGCCAGCGGCATCATGATTCTGACGCCTGGCGGCAAGCTCTCGCGCTACTTCTACGGCGTGGAATACGCCCCGCGGGATGTGCGCCTGGGCCTGGTGGAGGCTTCGCATAACAAGATCGGCAACCCGGTCGACCAGATTCTTTTGTTCTGCTACCATTACGACCCGGCCACGGGCAAGTACGGCGCCGCCGCCGTCAACCTGCTGCGCGCCGCGAGCGCCGGATTCGTTCTGATTTGCGGCGGTTTTTTGCTTATGGTGTGGCGGCGCGAACTCCGCGCCCGATAATTCGCAATGGGATTGCTACGTCTATTTCCGGTTCAGGCGTCCACCTTCGCACCCGACGTGGACCACCTGCTGTACTTTCTGCTGGCGGTTGCGGTTTTCTTTTCGCTGGCGATTTTCTCCGCCATCTTCTACTTTGCCATCCGCTACCGGCGGCGTTCCGAAAACGAACTGCCGCGCGCGATTCATGGCGGGATGGCGCTCGAGATCCTGTGGAGCGTGATTCCCCTCGGACTCACCATGGTGATGTTCACCTGGGGCGCCAGCATCTACTTCAACGAAAGCCGGCCGCCGGACAACGCCTTGGATATCTACGTCGTCGCCAAGCAGTGGATGTGGAAGCTCGAACATCTGGGAGGGCAGAGAGAAATCAACGAGCTGCACATTCCCGTGGGACGCGCGGTGCGGCTCACTATGACGTCGGAGGACGCCATCCATAGTTTCTTCGTGCCCGCGTTCCGCACTAAGCAGGACGCGGTTCCCGGCCGCTACACCACCACCTGGTTCACGCCGACCAAGGCGGGCAAGTACCACCTTTTCTGCGCCGAGTATTGCGGCACCAACCATTCGCGCATGGGCGGCTGGGTCTATGTCATGGAACCGCGGGATTACGAGGCCTGGCTGAGCGGCGGCACTTCCGGCGGGTCGCTGGCGGAGAACGGGCAAAAGCTGTTTGACGAACTGGCCTGCGGAAACTGCCACAAACCCGATGGCTCCGGCCGGTGCCCCAGCCTGACTGGACTGTTCGGCAAGACCGTTCAGCTTGCCGGCGGCGGCGCCGTGCAGGCGGACGAAGGCTACATCCGCGAATCCATCCTGCAACCTCAGGCCAAGATCGTGGCCGGCTACGGGCCGATCATGCCGACCTTTCAGGGACTGGTTACCGAGGAGGGCGTCACGCAGTTGATCGAATACATCAAGTCACTGGGGCCGCCACCGGCGCTGCAACATTAGAAACCTATGATTACGGCAGCCGTACAAGAACGGGAAGATTACCTGAACGCCAGCCACGGCCTCAAATCGTGGCTGCTCACCAAGGACCATAAGCGCATCGGACTGCTGTACCTCGCCACTATCACCCTGTTCTTCTTTCTCGGCGGCCTCTTCGCCACGGTTATCCGCCTTGAACTACTGACTCCGGGCGGCGGCCTGGTCAGTTCGGAGACCTATAACAAGCTCTTCACCATGCACGGCGTGACCATGATCTTTTTCTTCCTGATCCCGTCGATTCCCGCCGTTTTCGGAAACTTCTTCCTCCCCATGATGATTGGCGCCCGCGACCTGGCATTTCCGAGAATCAACTTACTGAGCTGGTACCTGCTGGTGATAGGCGGCCTGTTCGCTCTTTTCGCCATGCTGGCGGGCGGCGTGGATACCGGCTGGACTTTCTACACGCCCTACAGCACTACTTACTCGAACACGTGGGTGATTGCCACCGCGCTGGGCATATTCGTGGCGGGCTTCTCCTCGATCCTGACTGGGTTGAACTTCATCGTGACGGTGCACCGCATGCGCGCTCCCGGCATGACCTGGTTCCGCATGCCGCTGTTCGTGTGGGCGCACTACGCCACCGCCCTAATCCAGGTGCTGGGCACGCCCGTGCTGGCCGTGACCCTGGTTCTGGTGCTGTGCGAGCGCGTCTTCCACATCGGGATTTTCGACCCCGCGCTGGGCGGCGATCCGATCCTGTTCCAGCACCTGTTCTGGTTCTACTCTCACCCCGCTGTTTACATCATGATTTTGCCGGCCATGGGCGTGGTGTCGGAGTTGATTTCGACCTTCTCGCGCAAGGCCATCTTCGGCTACCGCGTGGTAGCCTTCTCCAGCGTGGCCATCGCGGTGCTCGGCTTCCTGGTCTGGGGCCACCACATGTTCGTCAGCGGCCAGTCGGTCTTCGCCGGCATGGCGTTCTCGTTCCTGAGCTACTTTGTGGCCATCCCGTCGGCCATCAAGGTCTTCAATTGGACGGCCACGCTGTACAAAGGCTCCATCTCCTATGCCACGCCGATGCTCTACGCTTTCGGCTTCATCGGCCTGTTCACCATCGGCGGCCTGACGGGGCTTTTCGTGGCGGCTCTGGGCATCGACGTGCATGTCACCGACACCTATTTCGTGGTGGCGCACTTTCACTACATCATGGTGGGCGGCGCCATCATGGCCTACCTGGGCGGCCTGCACTACTGGTGGCCGAAGATGACCGGGCGCCTGTATCCGGAAGGGTGGGCGAAACTCTCGGCGCTGGTGATCTTTTTGGGTTTCAACCTGACTTTCTTCCCGCAGTTCATTCTCGGGTACCTGGGGATGCCGCGGCGCTACCACACCTATCCGGACGAGTTCCAAATACTGCATGTGCTCTCCACCGCGGGCGCTTCGGTGCTGGCGGTGGGCTACGCCATCCCCATGATCTACTTCGCCTGGTCGCTGCGCTACGGGAAGGTGGCGGGCGCCAACCCCTGGGGCGCTTCCGGCCTGGAGTGGAAGACGGCCTCGCCGCCGCCGGTCCACAATTTCGACAAGACGCCGGTGGTGACGCACGATGCTTACGACTACAGCACGGTAGTCGGGGAGGCGGTCGAAGTTGGCTAGCGCGATGCAAGTTCAGTTCGACACCGAGGCCCAGCAGAAGGACGCCTCGACACTGGGGATGTGGATCTTCCTCATCACCGAGGTCATGTTCTTCGGCGGCATGTTCACCGCCTACACGGTGTACCGCCGGGCCTATTCGGACGCGTTCGCGGTGGCCAGTTCAAGCCTGAACGTGACCATCGGCGCCATCAACACCGCCGTCCTGCTGGTCAGCAGCTTCACCATGGTGATGGCCGTGCGGGCCTCGCAGCTTGGCCAGCGCCGCACGTTGATTCTGTTCCTGGTGTTGACGCTGATTTTCGGCGGCATCTTCCTGGGCGTGAAAGCTTACGAATGGAACGAGAAGTTCGAGCAGCACCACGTTCCGGGACCGTCGTTCCACTTAGATGGCGTCCCGCAGCAGGGCCATGCCCAGTTGTTTTTCTCGCTATACTTCGCCATGACCGGCCTGCACGCGGCGCACATGGTGATCGGGGTTGGAATACTCTCGTGGCTGATCTGGCTGGCGCGCAAGGGAACGTTCACGGCCGAGTACAATACGCCCGTGGATATCGCCGGCTTGTACTGGCACTTTGTCGATATCATTTGGATCTTCCTGTTCCCGCTGCTGTATCTGATTGACCGGCACTTACCGAAATAGTCATGACCGAACACATCGATTCCATAAGAACCTACGCACTGGTGCTACTGGCGCTGCTGGCACTGACGGCAGCGACCACGCTGGTGGCGTTTGTCGACCTAGGCGAGTTCAGTGTGGTAGTGGCGCTGGCGATCGCCGTATGTAAGATGCTGTTAGTGGCGCTGTTCTTCATGCATGTGCGCCACAGCACCAAGCTCACGAAGCTGGTGGTGCTGGGCGGGCTGCTGTGGCTCGTTATTCTGCTCATGCTGACGCTGAGCGATTTCACCACGCGCGGCTGGATCGGCGTGCCGGGACGGTAGGTAGGACAGACCATCGCCCTTCGTGGTCTGTCACTGTTCGAGCGGCGCGCATAGGCGTTAGAGTGGGCGCGGCTGGCAAGAGAACGGTGCTGAGTTGTCTGTGTCGGCAGATGTTCGCGAAAGGCAGATAAGTGGCATTATCTTGTAAATACCTCCATAGCCGGTGCTCCGGTCCGAAGCATCCTCCTTCCGCTCAAGAGCCTACCAGCGGGTCGTAATCTGAGTTGGTGCCGATCCAAGCCCAAGTCATCTTCTGGCCCGCGAGCCTGCCGATGGCGCGCTAGTGATCTCCGACGCGAATACTGAAGCGATCTTCGCTTCCCTGCAAACGCCGGAAATGGAGGGAGGGATGATTCGGGTTCCGTCGCCACAGATGATAATTCTTAACGGCGAGATATTAAACTTCAGACGGTAACGCCTGGAAGAGTTCCCAGAATCGCCGGGTGGCGGCTGATTTCACTTTTGAGACGGCCACTCACGAAGGAGGCCCCTCGCCGATTCACTCTCAGCTTCGTCAAAAAGGAAATCGAGCTTGCCCGCCAAGGAGTCGGCATCCATCTGCTCGTCCCACCGCCTTTGTTCGCGCGCACGAAACCATTGGACGATGCGCCGGTATTCTTCCGCGGGCAGGCCGTCGATAGCGGCCTCGATCTCCTCAACTCGGCTCATGCTTGGAGTCTATCACCATCCCGTGTTGGGTTTCATCCTACGGAGAGAACCCACCATGCCAGTTTCACTTGCCAGCACGACGAGCGGCTGGATCGGGGTGCCGGGAAGGTAGGGCCTTTACAGTTTCAACTCCCAGCCCTTGCGGTTCACCGGTTTGAGATACTGGTTGGCCGCGTTGTTGTTGGTGAAGCGCCACTTGGCGGCGTCCCACTCCAGCTTGCCTTCGAAATGGTAGGCCACTGCGCCCAGGGTCAACCACTCGTTGAACGGGCCGGCGATGCTGAAATTGGAGCACGCCGGCTCGCCGCCCTTGCAGGCCCGGATCCAGTCGCGGTGATGCTCCGGCGGGCGCGGCAGCAACTCGGTGGGGAGACGATACTTCTCCCAGCGCGACGCGGGCAGCAACTGAATGCTTTCGCCTCGCAAGGCGCACGCCATGTAGCCCTTGTCGCCAATAAACAACGACCCGGCATCGTAGAGAGCGCCTATCGGTCCGGGAACAATGGGAGGCACGCTGGGAAGCGGCGCGGCGTACGATCCGGAGGGCACGTCCGCCCGCGTCGCGACTTTTCGGCGATGCTCGGGCAGGTTGTTCGGAGCCGGCAGAATTCGCTCGTTCTCCAATCCCTTGGGCCGGTACAGATGCGCGGAATCCGGTTTCGACGCGTCGTGCCAGTAGAGCGACACAGGCGGCATGTTCCCGCGCGCCGGGAAGTCAAACCGCAGGACCGATCGCGAGGGGTAGGTCCATTTGCTCTTTCCTTCCTGCTCCACAAGTTCCACGCTGATCGGGGAGGTCAACTGCAGAGCCATGTTGGCCGGACCGAAAACGTGGATTCCCCAATCGCCCAGCGGGCCAATGCTGAAATCGAAATACGCCCGCCAATTCCACGGTACGATACCGCCATTGGCCTGAGAGCTATAGGGGCGCATGGCCGCGCAGCCCAGCCAAAGATCCCAGTCGAGTGTGTCGGGAACCTTCTCCTCCGGCGGCAACTGCTGCAGGCCCTGCGGCCAAACGGGGGCGAGCGTCGAGCCATGCACCTCGGTCACATTTCCGATCTCGCCCGACCATATGATTTCCGCCGCGACACGTTCCGAATCCAGTGAGTATGCCTGGTTACCCATCTGGGTGGCGACCTTGTATTTCTGGGCGGCCATGGTCAGCAGCCGGGATTCCCAGGGAGTCCTGGTAAGCGGCTTCTCGAGGTAGACTCCCTTTCCACGCTGCATGCACGCCAACGCCATAATCGCGTGCATGTGGTCCGGCACAGCGATGGTCACGGCGTCGATATTCTTGTTTTCCTTGTCCAGCATCCGCCGGAAGTCCTTGTACTTCGGCAGTTTTGGAAAACGGGCGAATGTTCGCGCAGCGCGGTTGTCATCCACATCGCAGAGTGCCACGATGTTCTCGCTGGCGCACGCGTTGAGGTCGTCGACGCCGCGGCCTCCCACGCCAATGCACGCAATGTTGAGTTTCTCGTTATAGGATTTGTACCCCAAAGCTTTCAGCGAGGGGACGCTGCCGAATCCGCCGGTTGGGACGGCCCCCGCCAGCAGTGTGCCGTAGAAGAAGCGCCGTCTTGAGAACCCAGTGTGTGTCATGGTGGCCTCCTGGCCACCAGCGATTATACTCCCACCCTGCTCTGACATACCGGCACTGGCCGGAAGGCCAACTGGGAGGTAAGCAGGTAAATGCGAAGGTTGCGTGGCTTCGCAGGCATGTTCGCGTTGGCTGCCATGGCGGCGAGCGCTCAGACTGCCCTTGCCATCGCCCAGCCTCGGAAGCAGGGCACCGCCACGCAGATGATCGTCGATGGCAAGCCGTTTCCGATTAAGCCCCTCGCGAAAGCCGGCCCCGCAACTCCTCCAAGCGCGCCAGGTCTTCACGGATTCGCGGCGCGGCCTGGCCGGCGGAGGCGATCAGTTTCTCGATGGTGGCGGCCAAACCTTCCAGCCGGCGAATCGATTTCTTCTCCAGGTCCGCGAGCGCCACGCCGACGATCTCCTGCCATTGCGAAACCAGCCGGGACAGGTTCATGAAAACCGCGTCGGCCACCTTGCCTTTGAAATGCCGTTTCACCACGCCTCCGAGCAGCGCCATGGGAAACAGGAACGACAGCAGTTCCCAGTTGCGGTCGAAGATCTTGCCTACACGCACATCGGGCGAGCGTGGATCTTCCGTATGAAGCTCGATCTCGGTGGTCCGTAACGGGACCCCCAACGCCGCCAGGGTGCGCTCGGACAGCCGGTTGCGAAAATCCTGGAGCGATTGCGAAAGGCGGCGGCCGGTGCGCCGAACCGGTTCCACGAACTCGCCGCGATGCCTCTTCGAGAGTTCGGCCATCTCCTGGGTCAGGCCGGCGCGCAGCCAATCGTCGAAGCGCTCGGCCGCCATGCCGAGGCTGTGCGCCCACGATGGAAAACCCTCGTCCAAGCGAGCGAGAAGCCGCCCGCGCACCGGCAGCTCATCCTGGCGCAGCAATTCCTCGAATGTCGTGCGAATGCTCCCGGCAGCGTGCCGCACGATGAGCCGCAGGGCCAGCCGCGCGTCGTCGAGAACCTCCTTGCGCCCGAGAATCTTCCGGCGCAGTTCCTCGCGCTCGGAATCCGCCGTCTCGGCGGCCTTCAGGGCCACGGTCAGATAGCCGGCGCACTCCCCCAGCAGGGAGTCGATCTTATGGCGCAGAATGGCCGCATGTTGCTCGCCGGCTTCGGAGTGCGCTTGAGACAAGAGGCACTGGTCGAGTTCCGCGCGGAGGGGTTCGAAGCCGGGCCGGACCGAGTAAGGATATACGGGGACCGCATCGTTCCAATACCGCGCGAGCTGCTTCTGGACGAATTCCCGAACCTGCGCCCGCTCACCCTCGTCCAGGACATCGACCTTGGTGAGCAGGAGCGAGATGTTCGGAGTATAGCGGCTCAGGTTGCGGATCAACTCGATGTCGTGCCGCGAGAGCGGCGGATCGACTCCCACCGCCACCAGCGCCAAACCCACGTTCGGCAGCCATTCCAATGAAGCGTCCGTGTTGTGCTCGAAGACGCTCTCGAGGCCCGGCGTGTCCACGAATCGAATCCCCCGGTAGCGCTCCATGGCTGGCAGTTCCACCCGCACCGCGGCCACTTGCTTATGGTTCTCCGGGTTCTCGGATTCCGAGATGAACTCACTAATGCGGCGGAGTTCCGTCGTTTCCGTCCGGCCATCGAGAAAGCGGATCTGGGCGCGCTCTTCCGTCCCGTATTGGATCTCAGTCACAGCGGAAGTGACCGGAATCACCCCGACGGGCAGCAGCGGCCTCCCCAGCAGGTGATTGAGAAAGCTGCTCTTGCCGGCCTTGAATCGCCCCAGAATCGCGATATTCAGCGTCTTCTCTCGATCGAAGGCGCGGCAACTTTCCAGGAAGTCCTCGAGCGAGGAGATCTCGTAGCGGCGGCAGAGTTCGCCGGCGGCGTCCAACGCGTCTTGCACTATTCCGGTCTCGTCCATCATGCTAACGCCGACAATACGTGGAGCGCCGGGGAGACGTTCAGCCGGTTGGCCGCGAGAACCGCGACCAGCGCCAGAAAGAGCCACAGAGCCGCTGTAAACCACACCTGCTGCATCGAACGATCTCCTATTCGGTCGTTTTGTGGTTTGCCGGGAGGGGATCGGAACCAACGGTCCCACAGCGAAACCACTGTAGGAGTCATTGGCCGTTCAGGACAGCGTTAAGCGAACTCCACCGCTACCATCAGCGTACCCCGGAGCGGCGCTCGCCGGCAACTGTAGGTGCATTGCTGGGCATCGCCCGCGCCGCTTGGTATGATGATGGTCCGCCAGTCGCAAAGGCTTCGACCGCCGGCGAATCCTCGATGAAGATAGTCATCATCTCCGATGTCCACGCCAACTCCGAAGCGCTCGGCGTGTTGCCCCGGGAGTACGACGAACTGTGGATTCTGGGGGACCTGGTCAACTACGGGCCGAGCCCGCTGGAGGCCGTCGAATTTGCGCGCGCGAAGGCTTCACTTATCGTGCGCGGCAACCATGACCACTCGGCCGGCTTTGGCGAGGATTCCCGCTGTTCCGCCCGGTTCCGGTCCATGGCCGAGGCCACGGGGCGTTTCACGGGTTCCGTGCTTTCCGGCGCGCAGAAGCAGTTCCTGCGAGAATTACCGCTACGGGCCGAACGGGAGGTGGATGGCGTGAGGTTCTTCGCCTGCCATGCCACCCCGTCGGACCCTCTCTACGAGTACTGCCCGCCGGATTCGGACCGCTGGCCCGCGGAAGCCCGCGGCGTCCGGGCCGATATCGTGCTTATCGGCCACACGCATCTGCCGTTTCAACGAAGGGTGGGCACGCAACTGATCGTCAACCCAGGGAGCCTGGGACAGCCCAAGCACGGGCGGCCGGAAGCGTGCTACGCGGTCTGGGATGGCGGGTTGATCGAACTGCATTCCTCGGTTTATCCAGTTGAGGAGACGGTCCGCAAGATTTTGGCACTGCCGCTGCCGGCGAAGATCCAGGAGCAGTTGACAGCCGTCTTGAGAAACGGCCGACTCCCTGCCGGGTCGTAGCGCGGGATGGCACACCTGGCGTTCTGCGACGGCGGGCCCTGGCGGATCGAGAGCAATCGCCGCGATAGTGGTCGGCTAGCAGAAAACAGAATTCTTGTCGGCGTTGATCAGCGTTCATCCGCGGCCCAAGTCGATTATTTCAGACCTTCTGTCTGGCCTTGCCCAAAGCACCCGAAAGTGACAGACGACACAAACCGATCGTCTGTCCCACTTTGCACTCACCTGCGAACAGCCAGACGGGTTCTTGGCAGGCACGGTATGGAAGAGCGGCTGGCGGCCCACCTGCTGGCTCAATTACCTGGAGTTTTCACCCACCGACCCGACGCTGCTGCTGTTATGCCACGAAGGACCGTGGCACAAGGTGGATCGGCTGTGGACCATAACCAGGGCGTAGACGACAGGAGCCTCATCAACGTTGGCGTATTGCACGCCGAGAAACTGGTGAACATGTTCGGCCCGACGTACGTGTTCGCGGTAGAGGTGGCGAAGGCGGGGGTAGCTAGCGGCCCATGAGTGCGTCGATGTCGATGAAATCGCCGCTGGAGGCGGAGTTGCGGCGGCCGAGAACCTGGATCTCGGCGTGGTGGGGGCCCGGCTTCAGGCCGCCGAATACCGTGCGCGCCTGCCACACGATCTGCGGATCGTAGAGATCGATGGTGGCGCGCGGGCTGCCATCGATGGTGACCAGGGCCATGCCGCGATTGAACGCCTTGGTGTAGATGTAGAGCAATTCCGTGCCCTCGAAGGAAAACCGGGCCACTGCGCCGGGCTCATCCGAAAAGGTCAGGGTTCCGCGGAAAGCCGAACGGAACGCGCCCGTCCCCCAATTCCCGGAGTAGACCACCGCGGGGCTGGTGTCATCGGCCGCGGCGGCCGGCACCTCGATACGGTTCCAATATGGCTCCACTGGATGGGCAGCGGAGAAGACCTCGGATTTGAGGATGGATGCCACAAAGATCGCAACACCGGCCGCAACCAGGGCGAAGGCCCGCCTGCGGAATGAGACAGGGCAGGCGGCTTCGAGTACGCTGGCGGCAAAGACCAGGCCGAGGAAGACGGAAACGTCGGTGAAGACGTGGAACATCAACAGGTGGCGCGGTGTTTCGCAGGCGTCCGCCAGGGAAGCGATTCCGAATTCTGCGCGATCTTGAAGAAGATCAGGTTGAACCGGGCTTGGGCTTGGTACGAGCCGGGCGTGCTTCCGAGTATCCAGGCGGTCGCCGCGAGCAAGGCCACGCCCACCAGGAGCCCCGTTGCGCGCGTGCGTCTGTCGGTGGCGCGCCAGGCCAAACAGGAGGAGCGCCCCGGGTGCGAGCCTCCTGGCGGCGAGCAGATGGACGGCGAGCAAGGCCGTGGCCAACCCGCCCAGGGCCGCGGGTACGTCGGATTCGAACGAATTGAAGTAGGCGATGAGACCGATATCGGCAAAGATCCACAGCGCCAGCAAGGAGAGGGTGAAGCGGGCAATTCCAGAGAGTGGCCTGAGCAATATCAGCACCGAATAGTAGAAGGCGAGAAAGATAAGGCTGTGAATCGCGCCCAGCCAGCGTATGTCGAAGCGGGTCCGGTCTCCGACCGTTTGCTCGAGAGTGGAGGCCAACCAGGCCAGCCAACGTTCCGACGTAGGGACGTCCGGGTTGTAGCAGTTCTGCTTTCCGCGCAAGTAGAGCGGGTGAAAGAAGTTTTCGCCTTCAGGCTCGGCGCTGGCGAGACCAAGCGGGCCGGTCACCTTCCCGAAATCGCTGTTGTCGGCCATGCCGATGAACCCGGGGAGAAACAACTTCCAGACGAGAATGCCAGCGCAGACGACCAACCAGAAGGCTTCGCCCCACGTGAAAGGAAAAAGGGGACAGACGCATTTTCCTAAATCGAAAATGCGTCTGTCCCCTTTTTCCAACGGGAGGTGAGTTCCGTGAAAGCGGACGGGCGAGGTCATGAGGCACCTACGGCTTCACATCGATCACCACGCGCCGGTAGGCGTACAGCGGCACGATCGGGTTGTCGTCCCTCACTTCCAGGATGACGTGGATCTGCTTGCCGGCGGCATCGGCGGGGATAGTCACTCGGGCAGTTCTTTCAGTGGGATGCTAGATCTCTACAGAGCCTGCATAGGTGCCGGCCTCGGGGTAGACATACCAGCGGAAACTGAGGGCGTCGGCGTCCGGATCCGTGGAGGCGGAAGCGTCGAGCGCGATCGATTGCGCGGGCTGGGCGGCCCGGCGCACAATGGTGCGGCTCAGATCGCCGTTGAACGCCGCGCGGGCCTGGAAATCGTTCTGGTAGGCGCGGCGCCAGCGGCGGATGGGCGTCCAGTGGTCGAAGTAGGCTTTCCCGGTCTCGGGATCGGTCCAATGGTCGGAGGCATCCGGGAACATCTGGAAGGGCTCGTAAGGCTTCTCGCCTGAACCGAAGCGCACGCGATCCTGTCCCGCCGGAATGGGCACTTTCGTTCCCTCAAACCGGCCGCCCCAGCCGCCCCAGGTGATTTGCTCGGGGTCGTAGAGACCCTTGTTCACCAGGCCGATCCAGGCGCTGGTGTTGCCGCCTTCCAGGTAGCGGAACGTGCCGTTGGTCTCGACGCGGTCGATGTAAAGCGCGCCCGGCGGGCCGTGGTTGTTTTGCACGTGCTCCTTCATCCATAGGTGCTGGCCCTCATCGGTCGGTGGGTAGGGCTGCCAGACATAGGGATCGCGCGCGGTCTGCGAGTACCCCGCCGGAATGTGCGGTGGCCCGGGACCCATCAGGCCGAACACCTGGTCCAGACTGCGTATCCAGACGATCTCCGGAAAGTTGTGGCAGATCCATGCGCCGGAGTCGTCCTGGCCGAAGTCGTCGTAGACGCGGATCTTGGCGATGAAGGCCTTCATTTGTTCGGGAGTGTGCGTCTGGCGGTAGTCCCAAATGGCCTGCGCCAGGGTGTTGGCCGAGCCTGTAACGCAGATGTAGATGGGCCGCGGGTCGGGCTTCTCCACCGCCGCGACGATCATGCGCGAGCCGGGCGTGCCTTTACCGTCTCCTACCGTGGCCATGCCGTAGCCTTCGGGACCGCACGCCACCTTGGCCATCAGCTCCCGCCGCGTGGGCCATCCGGAGGCGTGCTTGAGCAGGTTGTCGCGCACCTTGGCATAGGCTTCGATTCGGCTCACAATTTCCTCCGGGTGCACACCCACGCGGTGCGGCTGCGAGGGCGCACGAGCCGGGTATCCGGGTTCGCTGATGCTGACGGCGATCAGGCCTTCGATATCCATTTCGTTGGCGTACATCAGCAGGCGCACCATCATCTGCGAATCGTCCTGCTCGGCCAGCAGGTCGGTGAGCAGGATCATGCGGTGATTGCCGCCGGCGGCATGGAGGGGCAACAGGCTCACGGCGGCGAGTGTTAAGAAGACGCGCCCGCGAGTCATTTGGCGAGTTCCACGCGATTGTTGCGCAGGGTGATCTCGGGATCGGCGCCGGTCATCTCCACGGTCATGGAGCCTCCATGCCAATCGGCCTTGGCGGGCAGGTCCAGGACTGCGTCGGCGGTCTTCGGCATCAGGTCGGACGGCGCTTTCAATGGCGGCACAGCGGCCGTCGCCAGCACGCGGCCGGCGCGGTCGCGGAGAACCACGCGCGAGTCCGGCGCATCCACGGCGCCCAGGCTATGCACCTTGACCGTCATGCGGCTGCCCTCAATGCGGCCGTCTTCGGGGTCGATGCCCAGGTCCGGCCGCGACCAGTAGGGCACGCCTTTGGTGACCAGCTTCAGCTCGATGGCGGTGGTGGCGCGCGGCGCGAACGTGGCCTCGACGTCTCGGCCGCGCTCGAAATCGATGGTACGGGCGGCCGAATCTTGCGTCATCTCCCACCTGCCGGGGTCGATTTCCCCGCCCGTTAAGAGCGCTTTGACGGGCGTTTGGTCGAGGTTGTAAGCGATCAGCTTGATGTGATCGGGCGTCCCTTCGGAAACGGCTACGGCGACGCTCTGGTCGGTGGCGGGGGCCTGGAATTTCCAGCTCAGCACGTGTCCGGGATAGGGCGCGTTGCGGATGAGGCCGATTCCACCGAGCCGCGCGCGCTGTAACTCGGCATTGTCCACGTTGACACGGTCGATCCACAGGCTGCCCTCGGTGTTGAGGTTGATGTCGGTGACAAAGGCGTCGAAGCCGGGCTTACCGTTGTAGTCGATGCGCAGCCACACCATGTCCCAACTGGAGTGGTCGCCGTAACCGACGCGAAAGACGGGGAACGGCGTCGGCCCAACCGCGTCGCGCGCGCGCCAGTAGAAAGAGAGAGTGCCGCGCTGGGCATAGATGTTGCCGGCCGCCCAGTAGGAGAGATTTTCCAGATCACCGCATCGGAGATATGGCCCCTTGGGGCCGCCGGGGAGCACCTTGACCTGGTCATTCCAGAAATTCGGCGCGGGGTTGCCGCCCGCGTAGTCGGCTTGCAGCCCGTGGTCGCCGGAAAGATAGAACAGCAAACCAGGTTCCGGCGCCGGCTGGCTCTGAGCGATGGCCGCCAGGGCGAGGCAAAGGAGCAGAACAGAGCTTCTTGTCATGACATTGGCCTGTCTGGGTCTTATGGTATATCGCTGCGCGCGCGGACGCGGGGACTCACGATGAAGGTGGTCTGGGCAAGCTAAAGAGGGACTTGGAAAATTCGCATCCTGCCCCCCTCCGAGCCTGCAAAAACAAAAAGTTTAAAAAATGTTTTGAGTGGGGACTGAATCCCAATAGAATATTTGTGAC